>Ga0114959_10002984_pt1 | contig 13526 bp, 8 predicted proteins | sample C_130625_EF_Meta_FD_87317 | JGI IMG/M metagenome (GOLD analysis project Ga0114959, IMG submission 87317) | Freshwater microbial communities from Lake Croche, Canada to study carbon cycling - C_130625_EF_MetaG | ecosystem: Environmental > Aquatic > Freshwater > Lake | place: Lake Croche, Canada...
CCCCCCGGCAAAGACATCACCATCACCGCACCCTATGCGGGCCAGCTTTCACGCGTGCTGGTGGGTTTGGGCGACACCGTGCGCGTGGGCACGGGCCTCGGGCATTTCACCAGCCCCATGTTGGGCGACGCCCGCCGCCAATCGCACGAAGCCAGTCTGGAAGCGCAAAACGCCCACGCGGCTTTGCAACGCGATCAGGCCTTGTTTGAAGAGGGGATCATTCCCGCTGTGCGCTTGCAACTGAGCCGTAACAAAGACGAAGCAGCCAGAACAGCTCTACAGTCGCGCGCGGCCGAATTGGCAGCCTCCGGGCTGCGTTTCAGTGGCCCCGATGGCAACAACGGTTATGCAACAGGCGTTCTGCAATCGCCCCTCAGCGGCGTGGTGGTAGACGCCTTCACCTCAGTGGGTCAGCGGGTGGAAGCGGGCACAGTGCTCTTCAAGCTGGCGGACACGCGGCAGTTGCAATTGGACATTCAACTGTCCGGCGACAAAGCCGCTCGGTTGAAAGTGGGCGATAAGGTGAACATTCCTTCACGCAATGCCCAGGCCAAAATCACCGGCGTGAGCCGCGCCTTGGATGCGGGGCAATCGGCCAAAGCACGCGCGCTGGTGACCCAGCGCGGCAGCCTGCAAATCGGCGAAGGCATTTCGGTACAACTGCAAACCGGCGTGGCAGCGCACGACGCATCAGGCAAAGCCATCGGCCCCACATGGTTGGTGCCTTCTCGCGCCATCAGTCAATGGCAGGGGCGACCCCTGATTTTTGTGGTCAATGCCAAAGGCTTTGCCGCGCAAACTGTGCGCATTCTTTCGTCCAACGATGACACCTCCGTCATTGAAGCAGCCTTGCCCCAGACCAGCAAGATGGCCATCACAGGCATCGTTTCGCTGCGGGCATTGATGCAAAAGGACGAATGATGTTTGAACAACTGATTCGCCTGGGGCTGCGCTACCGCAACCTCACGCTCGGCTTTGCTGTGGCCCTGATGCTGGCCGGCCTGCACGCTTGGCTGAACCTGCCGATCGATGCCTTTCCAGACATCTCGCCGACCCAGGCCAAGGTCATTTTGAAGATCCCTGGCATGACGCCCGAAGAAGTGGAGCAGCGGGTCGTCAAACCCATTGAACAGGAGTTGCTGAGTATTCCGAACAAGCGTGTGGTGCGCTCGATGTCCAAATACGGCATTGCCGACATCACCATCGACTTTGACGAAGGCATTGACCTGTATTGGGCACGCCAGCAAGTGGCGGAGCGACTGGCCGGCGTGCAGCGCGATTTGCCTGCGGGCGTGAGCGGCGGCTTGGCCCCGATCACCACACCCCTGTCGGAGATGTACATGTTCACCGTGGAAGGTGAAGGCTTCAGCCTGGCCGAAAAACGCCGCGTATTGGACTGGGTGATCCGACCGGAGCTGCGCACCATCCCGGGTGTCGCCGAGGTCAACTCCCTGGGCGGCGAAGTGCAAACCTTTGAGGTGATCCCCAACACCGCCCGCATGGCCGCCATGGGCGTTCACATGGGCGATCTGCGCCAAGCCTTGATCAGCAACAACAGCAACGACGGTGCAGGCCGCCTGACCGCAGGCGAAGAAGCCTTGGTTGTGCGGGTAGAAGGCGCTGTGCAAACGCTCGACGATTTGCGCGCCATCCGCCTGCCAACAGTGCGCAACAACAAAGTATTGCTGGACGATGTGGCCGTCGTGCGCACTGGCGCCCTCACCCGCTACGGCGCTGTGACGCAAGACGGCCAAGGTGAGGCCGTGGAAGGCCTGGTGCTGGGCATGCGCGGTGTCAACGCTCGCGACCTGGTGCAAGCGGTAGCGCAAAAAATGCAGGAATTGAAAAGCCGCTTACCCCAAGGCATGACCACCCGCACCTTTTACAACCGGGGCGAGTTGGTGACCCGCGCAGCCGACACGGTGATCAAGGCCCTGATTGAAGCTGCGGTGCTGGTTTGCGTGATTTTGTACGTCTTTCTAGGCGGCTTGCGCGCGGCCTTGGTGGTGGCGGTGTCGCTGCCCTTGTCCTTGTTGTCCACTTTTTTGCTGATGCAAGCCTTTGGCATCACGGCCAACCTGATGAGCTTGGGTGGCTTGGCAATTGCATTGGGCTTGTTGGTAGACGCCTCGGTGGTCGTGGTCGAAAACATTGAAACGGCTTTTGCCAACCATCCGAAGGGGCACGCCCTGTCCAAGACCGAGGTCTTGCTCGACGCGGTCAAACAAGTTGTCAAGCCGGTGGTGGCGGGCGTCCTGATCATTGGCGTGGTGTTTTTGCCACTGCTGAGCTTGCAAGGGCTTGAAGGCAAACTCTTCGCACCCGTGGCTTTGACCATCATCATGGCGCTGGGCTCATCGTTGCTGATGGCATTCACGGTAGTGCCTGCGCTGGCGTCTTTGCTGCTCAAAGAGCAGGGGGCGCACGAACCGGCCTTGATGCAAAAAACCCACCGGGCTTATGTGCGGGTGCGAGACATCGTCTGGCGACACCCTCGGTGGTTGTATGGCGCATCCGTGCTGTCGCTGGCCTTGGCTGCGGGCCTGTACACCCAAGTGGGCAAAACCTTCATGCCCACTTTGGACGAGGGCGATATTCTGGTGCAGCTGCAAAAACTCCCTTCCATATCGCTGGAGGCCTCGATGGAAATCGACACCCGGGTGCAGCAAGCCATCTTGAAAGCGGTGCCCGAGGTGCAATCCATCGTGGCCCGCGTCGGCTCTGACGAGTTGGGCCTGGACCCGATGGGGCTGAACGAAACCGATACCTTTTTGGTCCTCAAACCCAAGAGCGCATGGCACGGCAGCAAAGAAGACATCGTGACGCATTTGCGCGATATTCTTGAAGGCTTTCCGGGGCTGGTCTATGGCTTTACCCAACCCATTGAAATGCGGGTCTCCGAGATGCTGACCGGCACACGCGGCGACGTGGCCATCAAAGTCTTTGGCACCGACCTGGCCGTCATCAACGATGCGGCGCAGCGCATCGCGCAAGCAGTGCGCAGCATTGAGGGTGCGGCCGAAGTGATCGCCCCGAAAACCGAAGGCTTGCAGTATTTGAGCGTGGCCATCAACCGCCACAACGCTGGGCAATCGGGTTTGAGCATCGAGGCTTTACAGCAAACCCTGAAGAACCAAATCGAAGGCGAAACGCTGGGCGTGGTTTTGCAAAACGGCATCCGCATTCCCTTGACCCTCAAAGGCAACGAGGCCTTGCGCAATAGCCCTGAGGCCTTCAAAAACCTCGCGCTGTCCGCCCCTGACGGCAGCACCTGGACGGCCAGCAGTCTGGCCGACATCCGATTGGTGGATGGACCGATCCGGATTGACCACGAGCAAAGTGCCCGCTTCACCAGCATCCAGGCCTCGGTCAACGGACGTGACCTGACCGGTTTTGTGCAAGAGGCCCAAAAAGCGGTCACCGACTTGAAACTGCCGCCCGAGCTCAAGGTGGTCTGGGGCGGCCAATTTGAAAACCAACAACGCGCTGCGGCCCGACTGGCGCTGGTCATCCCCGCCGCGTTGGGGCTGATCTTTGTGATCCTGATGCTCACCTTTGGTTCGGCTACACAAGCGGCCATCATTGTGGCGAACATTCCGTTTGCCTTGGTCGGCGGCGTGGTGGCCTTGGCCATTTCGGGCGAGTATGTGTCGGTGCCCGCATCGGTCGGCTTTATTGCGCTGCTTGGCATTGCGGTGCTCAACGGTGTGGTCATGGTCACCCATTTCAATGAACGCTTGCAAGACGGAGAGCCCATGGCCACCGTGGTGCGCTTGGGTACCGAGCGGCGATTGCGTCCGGTGCTGATGACTGCCGTGATCACCGTTTTGGGCATGATCCCCTTGCTGTTTGCAACCGGGCCGGGCTCCGAAATTCAACGGCCCTTGGCGATTGTGGTGACGGGCGGTCTGTTCAGCTCCACCCTGCTGACTTTGCTTTTGCTACCGAAAATTTTTGAACTTTTTGGCGCCCTCCAAACAGGAGAAAAGTCATGACTTCACGCCCCTTTTTAAATGGCTTCTTTCTTGCGGGCCTGCTGAGCCTGACCGCACAGGCCGCCCCCAACGCGCAGACTTACTTGCCCTCAGAAGCGGCCGTCAAAGAAGCCCTTCTGGCGAGCCCCGGCATTCAAAGTGCCCGCGCCCAAAAAGAAGCCATGACCGTGCGAGCCAACACCCTGCGCACCGGCACTGCCGAATTCGTTTTCAGGGCCAACTTGCAAGAGCGGCGCGTACCTTCAAGCCACGAGCGTTGGACAGAAACCACCTTCTCGCTGGAGCGGCCTTTGCGCTTATGGGGCAAGGCTTCGGTGGACGGGCAGTTGTCCGACAAAACCGTGGCTTTGGCTGAGATTGAATTCAACGATGCCTTGCACGAAGCCAGCCGCGAGTTGATGAAGCTCTGGTTTGCCCATGCCCAGGCGTCCCTTTCTAACAGCCACGCACAAAAGCAGCTGGATTCGGCCACACAAATCCACCAGTTGGCGCAAGCACGGTTCAAGCAAGGTGAGATCGCCCGCCTGGACTTGGCGTTGTCACAAGCCGAAGTCCAGCGTACCCTGGCCACTGCCCAGCTGGCCAAAGCGGACTTGGAAAGCGCGGCGACGGCTTTTCAGCGCCGTTACCCGACATTGAGTTTGACTGCGCAAACCGTCATCACCAACCTCTCTGAGGCGGGTGATTTTGCGCAATCCCAAGATGAATTGAGGTCGTACTTCCTGCAACAAAACCACGAACTGAACACCCTTCGACTCGAAGCGCAGCGCATGCAACTGTGGGCTGAACGCACCCAGCTTGACCGCCGGGCGGACCCCACGGTGGGTCTCTACAGCGCACGCGACCGGGGCGGTGCAGAAAACGTCGCGGGCTTATCGATCTCGATGCCCTTGTCCGGCTCCGTGCGCCGCGACCACGCCCAAGCCACGCTGGCCGATGCGCAATCGGCGGCAGACAAAGTGCGACGCTTGGAGCAACATTTGAGCGCCGCCTTTGATCAGTTGTGGATTCAATTTCACAGCAAGCGGGTGGCAGCCAACCAACTCCACAGTGCAGCCGACACACAAACGCGGGCCGCTGCCACTTCGCGCAAGGCCTATGCTTTGGGCGAACACACCATGTCAGAGGTGCTCAATATTGCCCGCACAGCCCATGAGCACGAGTTTGCAGCCTCGCGGATGCAACTGGAAACCATGGAGCGGCTGGCCGAATTGCAACTCGAGCTGCACCAGGTCTGGGATTTTGATTTGTAAACGTCAACGCCCGCAAGGTTCAAGCCGCCGCGCCCTTGGGTTCGGCAGGCTGTTCGCTCGGCCAATCGCGGATGTAGGCTTTGAGCATCTGATTCTCAAAGTTCTGGCTGTCCACCACCGCCTTGGCCACGTCGTACAAACTGATCACGCCCACCAACATGCGATCGTCCATCACCGGCATGTAACGGGCATGTCGGCCCAGCATCATGCGGCGCACTTCGTCCAGATCGGTTTCGCTGCTGCAGGTCAATGGGAAATCATCCATGGCCGAGCCCACCGTTGTCGCGCCGATGTGGCCCCCATTTTTGACAATCGCCTGAATGACCTCTCGGAATGTCAGCATGCCCACCAAGTCGCCGCGCTCCATGACCACCAAAGAGCCAATGTCTTTTTCGGACATGACCTCGACAGCCTCAGACAAAGGCTGAGACGGCGTCATCGTGTACAAGGTAATGCCTTTTACGCGAAGGATGTCACTGACTTTCATGGCGGTCTCCAAGGGGGTAAATCAACAGCAAGCCGCGAATCGGGTTGGCGGTGAATCAATATAGCCCATAAAGCGCATGCGGGACAGACCCGCATGTCTTTTGCGCGGCAAGCAAGCCAACGATCTGCGCACACAATATGCTTTCATTGTCCATGCTGGTGCTGTCAGCTTGATTGCGCCCGCCTCTTCAGGAGAAGTTTCATGTCAGGTTATGCCGATCCCGGTTTTGACACCTTGGCCCTGCACGCAGGCGCCGCCCCCGACCCCACCACGGGGGCGCGGGCTGTGCCCATTCATCTGACCACTTCCTTCGTCTTCGAATCGAGCGACCAAGCCGCTGCACTGTTCAATTTAGAAAAGGCTGGCCATGTCTACAGCCGCATCAGCAACCCGACCAATGCAGTGTTGGAGCAAAGGGTGGCCGCGCTGGAAGGCGGCATTGGGGCCATTGCCACGGCCAGCGGCCAAGCGGCTTTGCACCTGAGCATTGCCACCCTCATGGGGGCGGGCTCGCACATCGTGGCGTCTACTGCCTTGTATGGCGGCTCGCACAACCTGCTGCATTACACGCTCAGCCGCTTTGGCATTGAAACCACCTTTGTCCATCCGGGCGACCTGGACGCCTGGCAAGCCGCCGTGCGACCCAACACCAAATTATTTTTTGGTGAAACGGTGGGCAACCCGGGCCTGGATGTGCTGGACATTCCACAAATCAGCGCCATGGCCCATCACCACGGCGTGCCCCTGTTGGTGGACTCCACCTTGACTTCGCCTTGGTTGATCAAACCCTTCGACCACGGGGCTGACTTGATCTACCACTCTGCCACCAAATTTTTATCCGGCCACGGCACCGTGATTGGCGGTGTGGTTGTGGACGGCGGCAGTTTTGATTGGGACAAGTCAGGCAAATTCACCGAACTGACCCAAGCCTATGCAGGCTTTCACAACATGGTCTTCAGCGAAGAAAGCACCGTCGGTGCCTTTTTGCTGCGGGCCCGCCGCGAAGGCCTGCGCGACTTTGGCGCTTGCATGAGCCCGCACACCGCTTGGCTGATTTTGCAAGGCATTGAAACTCTGCCGCTGCGAATGGCCCGGCACATGAGCAACACCGAAAAAGTGGTTCAGTTTTTGGCCAGTCACCCCCTGGTCAGTCGGGTCGGCCACCCGATGCTCGAGAGCCACCCCTCGCATGCGCTGGCCCAAAAGCTCTTGCCGCGCGGCGCAGGTTCGGTGTTCAGCTTTGACATCCGGGGTACGCGCACGCAGGGCCAAAAGTTCATTGAAGCTTTGCAAGTGTTCAGCCACCTGGCCAACGTGGGTGACTGCCGCAGTCTGGTGATTCACCCCGCCAGCACCACGCATTTCCGCATGAGCGATGAGGCTCTCCAAGGCTCAGGCATTGGCCCCGGCACCATCCGCTTGTCCATCGGCCTGGAAGACCCGGACGACCTGATCGCTGACTTGAAAAAAGCCCTCAAAGTCGCTGAGAAAGCAGGGGCTTGAACATGAAAATCACCGTTCAAGACCACGCCCTTTTTGCTTACACCGGCGGCAAGCCCTTCAACCCAGACCAGCCCACCGCCGTGTTCATCCACGGCGTGCTCAACGACCACAGCGTCTGGATCTTGCAAACCCGGTACTTAGCGCACCACGGCTGGAACGTGCTTGCCATTGACCTGCCAGGGCAAAGCAAAAGCGAAGGCCCCTACCCTGAAAGTGTCGAACAAGCCGCTCACACCGTCATCGCTCTGCTTGACGCCCTAGGGGTGTCCCAAGCCGCATTGATCGGACACAGTTTGGGCTCGCTGATTGCGTTGCAAGCGGCGGCCCAAGCACCCGAGCGGGTCAGCCACCTGGTCCTGGTCGGTACCGCCTTTCCGATGCGCGTCTCCCCTGCCCTGCTCGATGGCGCTTTGAACAGCCCCATGAAGGCGATTGACATGGTCAACACCTTTTCGCATTCGATGCTCGCGCCACCACCTTCTGCGTTGGGACCGGGCACCTGGCTGTATGGTGGCAGTAAAGCACTCATGCGCCGTGTGCTCGCCAGCAACAGCCAGGCCAACGTCTTTCATCTCGGATTCAAGGCCTGCGACAGCTACACGCTGGGCGAAGAATCCATGGCCAAAGTGCAATGCCCCACCCTCTTCGTACTGGGCCAAAACGACCAAATGACTCTGCCCAAAGCCGCCCAAAGCCTGATCGGCAAAGCAAGGCAAGGACAAGTCGTGCAGCTCCAGGCGGGCCACTCCCTGATGACCGAGGCCCCGGATGCGGTACTGCATGCGTTGTTGAAATTCCTCAAGCCATGACCTCTGCCGAAATACGCGCAAAAATCACACCGCCCATGGCGTCTGAGCGGGCGCAGGCCATTGCCCGCGATTTGGATTTGCGTGCCTTGCCCGCCGATTTTTTGGCCAACCCCTATCCGGTGTATGCCTTTTTACGCGCACACGATCCAGTCAAGCGCATGCCTGATGGCTCTTACTTTTTAACCCGCCACGCCGATGTGGTTGCGGTGTACCGTGATGCACAGACCTTCAGTGCCGACAAAAAAGTGGAGTTCGGCCCCAAGTACAACAAAGCCCCCTACAACGCCGCCCCTTATGCCCTGCCAGGCCATGACGCGCCCTTGTTTGAGCACCACACCAACAGCCTTGTCTTTAACGACCCGCCGTTGCACACCCGGGTGCGTAAACTCATCATGGGGGCGTTGACACGCCGCGCCATCGATGACCTCGCGCCAGGCTTGGTGACCTTGGTGGATCGCTTGCTCCATGATTTGCAAGCCCAAGGTGGCGGTGATTTGATTGAAGACTTTGCCAGTGCCATTCCCGTCGAAATCATTGGCAACCTGCTGGGCATTCCGCATGCTGATCGCAGCCCATTGCGTGGCTGGTCGCTGGCCATTTTGGGTGCGTTGGAGCCCAGCCTCACGCCTTTGCAAGAAGACTTGGGGCACCGCAGCGTGCGTGAGTTCTATGCCTACCTGCAAGTTCTGGTGGCAGAGCGACGCAAGCAGCCCGGTGACCCCGAGCGCGATGTGCTCACCCGCTTGCTTCAAGGTGAAAACGGAGCGCAATTGAGCGAAATCGAGCTACTGCAGAACTGCCAGTTTTTACTCAATGCAGGTCACGAAACCACCACCAACCTGATTGGCAACGCCCTCATCAGCTTGCAAGAAAACTCTTCTGCCCACACGCAGTTGTTGGAACGCATGGCGCAGGCCCCTGATGAGGACACGAACACCGCCATCGTCAATTCAGCGGTCGATGAATTTTTGCGTTTTGAGTCCTCCAACCAACTTGGCAACCGGCGCGCCTTGCAAGACTGCCAAGTGGGTGGCGTGCAACTGCCAGCCGGTGCCTTGGTCACCTTGTGCATTGGAGCAGCCAACCGCGATCCTGCCCAATTTTTCGAGCCTGAACAACTGAACCTGCAACGAACCGATGGCAAGCACCTGGCCTTTGGTTTTGGCATTCACCAATGCGCCGGGCTGAGTCTGGCGCGTCTTGAAGGACGCATCGCGATAGGCCGCTTTCTGCAGCGCTTCCCAAACTATCAACTCACCCGGGCCCCCGTGCGGGGCGGGCGGGCGCGATTCAGAGGATTCTTGAATGCCCCATTCAGTTTTTAAGCGCCTGAATATGCTGGCCTCGGGTGCGCCAAGGCCACGCCGCGTTCGGCAAAGGCCATGCCGATGGCATACAGCAAATCTGACACCAAAGCTTTTTGGCCGTTGTGCAGATCATTGATCCAACAGCTGACATCGAGCCGCACCTCATCCGCCGTCAATTCGGCCACCAAAACCCCTTGCGGTTGGTTTTGCAGAACACGCGAATGCACTGCCATTTCCTGCAAAATCAAAGCCTTGGCTTGCGGATAGTCGGCAATGTGGGCCAGCCTCAGGGTGAAAGACACCCGAAAATCGTCGTTGCTCAAGGTATGGTTTTGCAAAATATGCGTGTTCAAACTGCTGTTGGGGATCAGGCTTTCAGTTCCCACAGCATCGCGCACCACAATCGCTCTGCTGCTCAGTTGCACCACCTGGCCGGTGACTTGGTTGATGGTCACATAGTCCCCGACCTTCATCGCCCGCTCAAACAAGATGTACAAGCCGCTGAAGAAGTTGATCATCACCTGCTGCAAACCAAAACCCAAGCCAATGCCCAAAGCACCGGCAAACGCCGCCAAGGTCGTGGTTTCAATGCCGGATCCCACCAAGACGCCGAGCGCCGTCAAACCAAAAATACCCACCCCAAACAAACGGGTCAATATCAGCGCATCGTTCGACTGGATTTGCTTGGCGTTGCTGTACTTCAGCAAGCCCCACTCCACAACTTGCGACAACTGCCCTGCAACAGCAAAGGCCACCACCGCGATGGCCAAACCCACCACGATGTTTTCCCCTTTGAAAACCTGCATGCCCACGGTGAATTCAATCCCGTCAATCCACTGCACCATAGGCTGAAACAAGCCAAAAAACGTCAACACCAGGGTCAGCACAATCGACCACTCGATCAGCCACAGAAAAAACCGCAGCAATCCTTGCGGATGCATGACGCGCCGAAACACCCAACTGCCCCCACGCACCGCCATCACCCACAGCGTCAGGGCGAGCACCTTCCAGACTACCAGCAACTCATAACTGGGCCAGCCGACCATCCAGCCCACCGCCATGAAACACGCCATGAGAGCGCTCGCCAAAGCCGAAGGTCCCATGTTGCGCACAAAAGACGCACGCCACACGCCCTGAGGCCAACGCTGCAAAAGACGTTGACACACCTGCGGTGTGAGCCAGTAACCCAAGGCAATGGCACAGATGCAATACACGCACTGGGCCACAAAACTGGTCAGCGACAGGTTCAGAAACGCGTGGTAAGCCATGGACGAGGAAAAACCATCGCCACTCATCACCACATCCTCAATGCGCATGAAATTCCAGCTCATGAACAGTCTCCTAGCCTGTCAATAATTGAAGCGACGACCCAACTGCAAAAACAGGTTGTCGGCATTTTGAGAGCCTTTGGCCACACCCAAGTAGATATCGCCAATTTTGCTGTCAACGCCCACAAACAAAGTGCCGCTGTATCGGCGATGCATGGCCGCGCCCTGGTTCCAAGCGTCACCCGCTTCCAGCACCGCGCCCACGTAGGTGCGTTGTTTGAGCAAGCCTCCATCACTCAAACGGTACATGTAGGTGCCCTGAATGTGCGCCAATTGATCGCCGGCCAGCTGGCCCATGCGGTAGGCCCCCATTTGCTGAAAGCCTCCTAAAAACAAAACATTGGGCGACTGGCATTTCGCACAATCCAAAGTCACTTTTTCTTGCGCCAGATTCAAGCCCAGATTGACAATGTGGGGCCCCCAAGAACGTGCAACCTTGGCACTCAGCAGGCCGCCACTGTAAATCGCGCCTGAAAAACCGTGCTCTATTCTGGCATTCACGTAGTAGCCGCGCGTCGGAAAACTCAAAGAATCCAACTGATCGGTTTGCAATTGCAGTTTCACACCCCCGTAACTGATGGTTTGGGCTTGAACGCCTAATTCATCAGCCAAACTGAAAGCAGAATCCAAGGACTTGGTGATCTTGCTGGCCGTCAAACCCATTTTGACGTTGGCCTGGCGCTGCCAGTCATAGACCAATTGCGCATCCCAAGTCTGGGCTGTTTTATTGAAATACAAAAGCTTTTGATTGCTGACCGAACCATCGCTTTGCGTGCCCTTGTATTCGGGTAAAAAATTGCGGTCCCAAGTCAAGCCGGTCTCGGCGCTCCAACCCCATGCAATTGGCTGATGCAATCGCAGGGCCAGCTCGGACTGCGTCCCTAAGCGGGCATCGGCTAAAAGCTCTAAACCCGAAGGTGTCAGCCACGGGCGGCGATAACCTACACCGGCCGTGAACTGCGTCACGCCCCCCGCTTCAGAAGAAAACCCGAAAGTGGTTTTCATAAAATGGGGGCTGTACGGTTTTTCGCGCACATGCACCACCAATTCGTAGCGGTCGCCCTGCAGTTGCATCAAGCTGTAGCTGACCAAGTCAAAAAAACCACTGGTGTAGAGCTGATCAATATACCCTTCAGCCTCTTTGGATTTGAACTCCTGGCCCACCAAAGGCGAGAGCATCGACTCGATGTAATTGGCAGACACATCGTGTTGGCCTTGCGCACGAATGGCCACAATGCGTTTTTCGCGCTGGTCAAAGGACAGGCGATTGGTGGCCGTATCCAGCCCGCTGGACGGCAACAAGGTCTTGAAAGCAGCCCACTTGTCTTTGGCCACCAATAAAGCCGCCTCGCCTCGTTTGACAATCTCTGTTGCCCGGTTGAAATCGGCAAAGCCGACGTCATTGACTTGGGGCTGAATCAATACATCTTGATTGCGCAACAACGCCAGGTTGCGTTTTTCATTTTGGCGAATCATGATGTCGATCATCCGATTCGCCACCACCAAGGCATGGTTGGCCTGCTCTGTTTTTTCATCTTCTGTGCCACCGGCCAAAAAGGATGCCACGATCACATCGGCGCCTTCACGCAAAGCCACTTCCACCGGCAGATTGGCCACCAGGCCTCCGTCGACATAGGTCTCACCGTCCACCTCGACCGGCGCAAAAACGGCCGGCGCGGCCATGCTGGCCCGAATCGCCAGATGCAAAGCGCCACGGTCAAACACCTTCATTTCGCCGTCGCGGTAGCGGGTTGCGACAGCGCGAAAAGGGATTTTCAAATCATTGAAATTCACATTAGGCGGCACATGGGCTGTCAAATCTTGCAGCAACGCCAAAAACCGCTGACCATCGCTCACGCCGCGCGCAAAACTGACGCCGCCATTTTTCACACCGAACTCCAACTCCACCGGGTACTTTTGCTGGTACTCCCGCGTTTTAGAAGGTAACTCCAAGCGATTGAGTTGATCCAAAGCCACCTTGGACGGGTCCAGCCCCCCCACCACGCGCTCGATCTGATCGGTGCTCATGCCACTGGCATACAAACCGCCGATAACGGCGCCCATGCTGGTGCCCACTATGCGCGCGATCGGGACCCGGTCTTTTTCGAGTTGACGCAGCACCGCCAAATGCGCAAAGCCCTTGGCCCCGCCACCGGCCAAAACCACCACAACCGAAGGCACACCCACAGCTGCTGCTGGAGAGCCTTGCGCCCCCGCAGGCTGAGAGCACAGAACCATGCCCAGCAGCGCACACACGATGGCCGTCCGACAATTCAAACCAGTTTGCATGATTTTGTGCTTATAAAAATTTTAATTGATGCCAATGTTATCAACTTAAAATGAAAAAGACCTGCTTCAAAGAAGCAGGCCCTTGACATCTTTCTGCGCCTACTGAGAGGCGCAAAGATCAGAAGCGGTAGCCGACAGAAATGCCCAAGCCTTCGATCTTGTTTTTGTCTACAGTCACGTAACGTGTGTAATCCACGCCCAAGTACATCGTCTTGCTCAAGCTGTAGTTCGCGCCCACACCATAGGAGAATGAATTGTCAGTTCCATTGGATTTTTCAGAAATGGTGCCCGCAGCAAAAGTTACGCTGGTGTCAGCGCGAGCGATACCGGCACGGCCAAAAACCTCCAGGTCAGGTGTCAAATTTGTCTTGGCACGCAGGTAAAGACCCATCACGCTTTTGGTCTTGAGCGTTGCTTTCACTGCAACGTTGGCAACTGTCAAATTTTTAGATTGGTCGCCAAAACCAGCACCCACCAAGCCTTCAACTGAGAACATGGGCGTGAACTGGTAGCCCATCAAACCACGCAAGCTGTTGTTGCTGAAGTCACTTTTGA
>Ga0114959_10002986_pt1 | contig 13525 bp, 8 predicted proteins | sample C_130625_EF_Meta_FD_87317 | JGI IMG/M metagenome (GOLD analysis project Ga0114959, IMG submission 87317) | Freshwater microbial communities from Lake Croche, Canada to study carbon cycling - C_130625_EF_MetaG | ecosystem: Environmental > Aquatic > Freshwater > Lake | place: Lake Croche, Canada...
CGATGAATTATCTGCCTCCCGAAAGCAATTTTGATGCCGAATGGAATCGGTTAGAAGATCCATCTCAAGCAATAGTCTCCATGTACGCCCGTGGGCGCGATTATCACAAAGTACTTCGCAATCGTTTGCAAGATTTTGCCAAAGCGATTGAAGAAAAAATTGGCGCCTTTGGGTATCGCGTATTTACTGATTCAGCACCATTAATGGAGGTGGAGCTCGCTCGCAAAGCAGGTTTGGGCTGGCGCGGTAAACACACACTACTACTGAACCGAGAATCTGGCTCTACTTTTTTCTTAGGCGAGATTTTAGTGGACGTGCCGCTGCCCATTGATGAAGAGCAGGCAGAGCATTGTGGTACTTGCCAATCTTGTATTGATGTCTGTCCTACCCAAGCCATTACCGCACCTTACCAATTAGATGCCCGTCGTTGTATCTCTTACTTAACCATTGAAAACCCTGAAGCAATACCAGCAGAGTTCAGAAGTGCGATGGGTAATCGAATTTATGGTTGCGATGATTGCCAGTTGATCTGCCCCTGGAATAAATTTGCCAAGCGTACCCAGTTGCCAGACTTTGCGCAGCGTCATGGCTTAGGGCAAGCAAGTTTATTGCATCTTTGGTCTTGGACTGAAGCTGAGTTTGAGCAGCGCCATGAAGGCAGTGCGATTCGGAGAATTGGCTATAGTCGTTGGCGTCGGAATCTGGCAGTGGCTATGGGTAATGCGCTGGCTAGCCCTAAGACTGGTATTGCTGACAAAGAGTCAATTCGTTATGCCTTGAGTGGGGCTTTAAGTGCTGCCGATGGCTTGGTAGCTGAGCATATTGAGTGGGCCCTAAGGGCTGACTAACGGCTTACAATTAAGTCATGTCATCATCCGACCAACCCTATATTGATCCAAGTGAAATAGCGCTAGAGGGTTCAGCGGCTGAGCGCTTTCAGAGTCGTGAAGATGCATTTTGGACTGGTATACGAGATGCGGCTGGCGCCCCAGCAATGGTACTTTTTGCTGGTATGGTGGGTTTTGGTGCAATGGGTAAAACCAATGGCTTTGATGTTTGGTTCACCACCTTTACTTCCTTGTTCATGTTTGCCTTGCCAGGGCAGGTGGTCTTGCTGGAGATGGCAATTACGGGTTCATCAGTTATCGCCATTGCTTTAGCGGTGACGTTAACTTCTACCCGTTTCATCACGATGACGGTGACACTCTTTCCGCAGTTTCATCACAAAGACCGTAATCGCAGCTTATATGCTTCGGTGCATTTATTGGCGATGACTGCATGGGCAATCTCGATGCGTGAGTTTCATTCGATCGAAACTAAACATCGCTTAAGTTATTTTGTGGGCCTGGGTTTAATTTGCTGGCTGATTTCTGTGCCAGGAACTATCTTGGGGTTTTACCTTGCGGGCATGGTACCTCCAGCAATCACCTTAGGTCTCGTTTTTATTAACCCCCTTTTCTTTTTGCTAACCTTTACAGAAGTCAATCCTTGGATCAATCGTATTGCCTTAATGTTAGGTTGTATCTTTGGTCCGATTTTCTTCATCGTCGACCGTGATACTAGCCTGCTCACATCAGGTCTTGTGGCCGGAACAATTGCTTACTTTATTGACCGTAAGTTCTTGCGTAAAAAAGCAGGGATTATTGGGTGATGAGTGCGATGGACACCATGGCTAACGCACTCTCTGGCTGGGGTTTATGGATTGCCTTGGTAGGTGCTTGCCTTGGCACCTACTTCTGTCGCGCAATTGGCGTACTACTTTCGAATAGCATTAATCAAGACAGCGAACTGTTTCGTTGGATCGCTGCTGTTACCTATGCGATGGTTGCGGCTTTAACAGTGCGACTCATCGTTATGCCCTTGGGCTTGATGGCAACAGTACCCTTGTGGATACGCATTCTGATTTGCGCTTTAAGTATTGGTGTAATGGTGTCTAAACCAAGCAAGCGATTGGTTCCAGCTTTATTGACTGGAACCTTGCTAATGGTGGGTTATGGCGTTATTCGCTAAGTCCTCTTTAGCTTGAACTAGAGATGCGCTGCTAGGATTCTAGCAATATGCACAGCTTCTCTTTGTGTGCCATCCGCAATTTGATGGCGACAACTTGTACCATCAGCTACTACCCAACTATCTGGTGATTTACGGATGGTAGGCAATAAACTCGTTTCAGCCATTTGTTTAGATACTTTAATATGCTCTGCTTCGTAACCAAAACTACCCGCCATACCGCAGCAAGAAGATTCAATGAGCCTGGGCTCTGCTTTAGGAATCAGTTTGAGTAGTTCCATGGCGGGGGTAACTGCTGCAAAAGACTTCTGATGGCAGTGACCATGAAAGAGCACGGACTTACTGGCTTCTTTGAGATTGAGTTTCAGTGTTCCTGCTTTAGCTTCACCCGCTAAAAACTCTTCCAAGAGTTGAGCTTGTTTAGAAACGCAGATGGCCTTGTCGCCGAAGCCCATGACCAAGGCTTCATCCTTGAGTGTAAAGAGGCATGAGGGCTCTAGACCAATAATTGGAATGTTCTTGTCTGCATAAGGCGCAAGATGATCAATAAGCTCACTCAGCGTCTCTTTGGCTTTGTCAACCATGCCAGCTGCAAGATAGGTTCTGCCACAGCAAAACTCTTTTGAACAAATATTTGTATTTACTGCTTGTTTTTCTCTATTGTTTTGGCTCTTATTGGGTATATGCACACGGTAACCTGCAGCTTGGAGAACTTTCAGTGCGGCGATGAGATTTTCATCTTCAAAATAGGCATTAAAAGTATCAGCCAGCAAGACCACGCCTTTGCCATTAGTGCTTTGGGCTAATTCTTCGGGCGAGAACTGATAGCCTTGTGCTGTTTGCTGGTTCCAGAAAGTCTTACTCTTCCAGATCGGTAAACTTCTTTGCGCAGAGATACCCATAATCCACTCTTGTAGCTTTGCTACTGGCGCAACGTGATTGCGTAGGTTTAGCAGTGCTGGTAGGAGAGGAATATTGCTAATAGTAGGAGCATATTTAGGCAAGTAAGCTACTGCCAAGTCCCGCAGGGAGTGACCAACCCGTTTCTTGTAAGCCGATAAGAACTCAATTTTCATCTTGGCCATGTCTACGCCAGTAGGGCACTCACGACGGCAGGCTTTGCAACTCACGCAAAGCTCCATGACTTCCTTGATGGCATCACTGGCTAGCGGGGATGAATCGATCGTTGATTCACTCTTAATATCGAGTTGATTAGAAAGCGCCAGACGTAATGTATTGGCTCGTCCTCTAGTGAGGTGTTTCTCATCACGGGTCACGCGATAGCTTGGGCACATTACTTCAGCGTCAAACTTGCGGCAGTGACCATTGTTATTGCACATCTCCACTGCTTTTGCTAAACCCATAGCCGGATCACCGCCAGTACCAGGGGTTGTAGTTTCTTCTGTAACGGGGTCATTTTGCACGTTCCAAGCAGACCAATCTAATGCAGGCTGTAATGGAATGACCTTGTAATTGGGTGGAAACCTAAAATTGATGGGGTCATCCATCCTCGGCGGATTAACGATCTTGCCGGGGTTAAATAATCCTTTGGGATCAAAAGCGTGCTTGATTTCCGAGAGGGCTTCAGTGATTTTGGGGCCAAATTGCCAGGAGATCCACTCACCACGACATAGGCCATCACCATGCTCGCCGCTATAAGCACCTTTGTACTTGCGTACTAACTCTGAGGCCTCTTCTGCTACAGCACGCATCTTTTGGGCACCATCTCTGCGCATATCCAAAATGGGGCGCACATGCAAAGTGCCCACTGAGGCATGGGCATACCAAGTACCTCTTGATCCGTGCTTGGAAAACACCTCTGTCAATGCTTGAGTGTAATCAGCCAAACTCTCCAGCGGCACAGCGCAGTCCTCAATAAAGCTTACTGGCTTGCCATCCCCTTTAAGGCTCATCATGATATTGAGACCTGCTTTACGCACTTCCCACAAATTCTTTTGCAAGGATGCGTCGGGCATTGGCACTACTGATCCTGGTAAACCCAAGTCACTCATGAGCTCTTGCAGAGCTTTAAGCTTATCTAGTAGAGGGGCGTGCGCCTCGCCAGAAAACTCCACCAAGAGAATTGCTTCTGGTGTTTGGGCGGTGTGATCAATGAGCGCAGTCTCAATCGTTTTCTTAAAGCTAGGATTGCTGCGCGCTAAATCAATCATGGTGCGATCAACTAGCTCAACTGCGGTAGGTCCAAGTTTGACAATGTGCTGAGCGCTATCCATGGCTTTATAAAAGCTCGCAAAGTTCACAATACCCAGTACTTTGTGTTGTGGCAATGGCGCTAATTTAAGCTTAAGAGATTTGAAGTAGGCTAGCGTGCCTTCACTACCTACCAAGAGGTGCGCTAAATTAACACTGCCATCTTGGGTATAAGGTAATTCGCTTTGGGGGTGAAAGATGTCGAGGTTGTAACCTGCAACACGTCGCAAGACTTTCGGAAAGCGCGCTTCAATCTCGGGCTGCAGTGTATTGGCTAAGTCTTTGACAAAGCCGCCGAGTTCTTTGGCAACGCCAGAGCTATTTGCGTAGTTCCCAAATTCACCAACTCTGCCATCTGCTAGCCAAGCATTAATACCCAATACGTTATGCACCATATTGCCGTAAGCAATCGAGCGGCTGCCGCAAGAGTTATTGCCCGCCATGCCACCAATGGTTGCTTGCCCAGCAGTGGAAACGTCTACCGGATACCAAAGACCGTGTTGCTTGAGTGAGCCATTCAGGTGATCAAGCACGATACCTGGCTCAACTTCCACATAGCCTTTATTGAGATTGAGATCAAGAACATTTCTGAAGTATTGAGTGTTATCGATGACTAATGCTGCGCCAGTGGTTTGACCACACTGACTGGTACCGCCGCCACGGGGAAGAACGGGTACACCAAGCTCTGCCGCAATCTGAATGGCACTCGCAATATCTTGCGCAGTCTTCGGCACAAATACAGCAACTGGCATAGCTTGATAAATAGAAGCGTCGGTAGCGTAACGACCACGACTTGCGCTATCGGTCATCACATCACCCGAAGTTTCTTGGCGTAAGCGTTTGGCTAGCTCTACCTGATCCACCATCAGCTCTTTAAGGTCAAGAGGTTTATTCATTTGACTGTCTCTGCTAGTTTGGATTCAGCTTTGAGTAACTGCACTACAACATCACGTTTATTTTGTACGTGCTGAATCATGATCTTCCGCATGCGACCGCTGTCTCTGGCTTTGAGGGCGTCAAGCATCTCTTGGTGTTCTTCAACCGCTTTTTCCCATTTAACACCATCTTGATTTGATCTAAAGCGCAGAGCTTCAATTTGCGCGTTCACTTGCGAGAACAGTTTGGCTAGTACGGGATTATTAGCTGCTTGATTAATTAAATGATGAATGCGCAGATTGAGTTTGTAATAAGAAGATAAATCACGTCGCGCATACGAAGCCATCATTTCATATTGGAGCGCTTCTAATTCAGAGAGGGCGGTATCGCTAATATTATTGGCGGCCAACTCGCCAGAAAAACCCTCCAGGTCGGCAATGACATTAAAGGTGTGAATGACATCAGTAATGCTGAGTTGCACAGCAATCGCGCCTCGATTGGCAATGAGTTCTACCAAACCATCAGCAGCTAAGCGACGGATCGCCTCGCGAATGGGGGTGCGAGAAACATTCAGGCTTTCGGCAAGTTCTCGTTCATTGAGTTTGCTGCCAGGGGCAATCTTGCCCTCTACCAACAGCAATCTGAGCTTTTGGAAGATAGCTTCATGTAAGTTCTGCGAATTAGGCTGTTCTATAACTGCCATACTGTAGCTCCCCGAGCTCTAAATTTGTATACAAAAACATTAATAAGCCATGATAAAGCATAAATATAGGCTTTAAACGCTAATTAAAGGGTTTATTTTAAGATTTTATAAAAATATTTTGTATACAAAATAGAAAATTGGCAAAAAATGTCTTACACTAGCTAAATTATTCAACCTAAAACCAGCGAGACAAAACATGCTCAAACTCGATAACCACGCATCTGGACGCCATTTCTTACATATTCCTGGCCCAAGTCCAGTCCCCCCACGCGTTTTGCGTGCAATTAGCTATCAAACGATCGACCATCGTGGCCCTGAGTTTGGTCAGTTTGGTTTAAAGGTTCTTGATGGCATTAAAAAGATTTTTAAGACCGAGCACCCAGTCATTATTTATTCCGCTTCTGGGACCGGTTCTTGGGAGGGTGCTTTAGTAAACGTACTGAACCCTGGTGATAAGGTGCTCTTTTATGAGACTGGCCAGTTTGCGAATTTATGGCGTGCACTTGGCAAGCGTCTTGGCCTTGATGTTGAGGTGGTGGGTAAGGCTGGACAAGACTCTTGGCGTTGGGGTGTAGATGCTTCGGTAATTGAAGAGCGTTTGCGCAAAGATACTGGGCACGAAATTAAAGCGGTTTGCGTCGTGCACAACGAAACTTCTACAGGCGTTACTTCAAATATTGCTAACGTTCGTAAAGCAATTGATTCTTTAAAGCACCCAGCTTTGTTGTTGGTCGATAGTGTGTCTGGCTTAGGTTCTGCAGATTATGAGCATGATCAGTGGGGCGCTGACGTGACTATCTCTGGCTCGCAAAAAGGTTTGATGTTGCCGCCCGGTATTGGCTTTAATGCTTTATCACCTAGAGCAATTGAGGTTAGCAAGGCCAACAAAATGCCGAAAGCGTATTGGGCTTGGGATGAAATCCTCGAATCAAATAAAACGGGTTTTTGGCCAACCACCCCAAGTACTAATCTGATGTATGGCTTGCATGAAGCCATGGATATGATGATGGCTGAGGGTCTCGATACTATTTTTGCACGTCACCAACGTTTGGCTGCGGCCTGCCGTGAAGCTGTGAAAGCATGGGGCTTAGAGGTTCAGTGCCAAGATACCGATTGCTATTCTCCTGTGCTCACTTGTATCGCTACACCTGACGGAATGGATGCCGATGTACTACGTAAACATGCTTTAGAAAAGTTCAATCTTTCTTTAGGTACCGGTCTTGGCAAGATCAAAGGGAAGGCCTTCCGCATTGGCCATTTGGGTGACTGCAATGAACTAAATCTCATGGCTGCCTTAAGTGGCGTAGAGATGAGCTTAGGTTCTATGGGCTTTAAACCGAAGGCAAGCGGGGTAGTTGCGGCTCAAGAGTTCCTTAAATAAGAAGTACTTATGGCAAGTTAGCGCAAATGAGGATGGGTGGAGCTGGGTTCCTCAGGGTCAATCTGGCTACACCCCTTATAATTCAAGTACTTATATAGAAGTGCATTAATTAGACACAACATATTCGAGACAGAAAGATTAAACATGTTAGCTACCAAACCATACTTAACTCAAGCTGATGCGCAAAAGATTTTGGACGCCGCAAACCAATATGCCGCTGAAAATAATTTGGCAGTGACGATTGCCGTTTGTGATGATGGTGGTCATATGTTGGGCTTAATACGCCGTGATGGTTGTGCTCCTGTATCAGCTTATATTGCGCAAGAAAAGGCACGCACTGCAGCAATGGGTAAACGCGAGAGCCGTGTTTACGAAGAAATTATTAACAATGGCCGCACCTCTTTTTTATCTGCCCCACATATTTCAGGCATGTTAGAGGGTGGGGTCAATATCGATGTAAATGGATTTACCATCGGCGCAGTCGGCGTTTCCGGCGTTAAATCGACCGAGGATGCCGCCACTGCTAAGGCCGGCATTGCGGCCATCTTATAAGTTTTCTTTTGACAAATACTGCTACTGAAATAATTTCCTCCACAGGGGCTGACGATACAGTCGCCCCTAACGTTACTCTCGATGCCCCTCCAGCAACAATTACTTTTGCCGATTTTGGTTTAGATCCAAAGATTCAAAAGGCAGTACTTGAGCAGGGATACACCACCCCAACTCCGATTCAAGCGCAATCGATTCCGCATGTTTTAGCGGGAAGTGACTTGATGGGTGCTGCACAAACGGGGACTGGTAAAACAGCCGCCTTTGTATTGCCAATCATTCAAAAGATTTTGCGTCATGCTAGTGGTAGTGCTTCACCGGCCCGTCATCCAATTCGCGCCTTGGTGCTCACGCCAACCAGAGAATTGGCGGTGCAGGTGGCGGAGAATGCTGCAAATTACTCGAAGCATACTGATTTGCGAGCCGCTGTTGTCTACGGTGGCGTGGATATGAAAGAGCAAGTTGCGATTTTGCGTAATGGTGTTGAGATTTTGATTGCAACACCAGGGCGCTTGCTTGACCACATTGGCTCAAAAGTTGCCAATTTGTCTCAGGTAGAAATTTTAGTGCTGGACGAGGCTGACCGCATGCTAGATATGGGTTTCTTGCCAGATCTGCAGCGCATCATTAATTTGATTCCAGCGCAAAGACAGACTTTGTTGTTCTCAGCAACCTTTTCGCCAGAAATTAAAAAGTTGGCACAAAGCTATTTGCGAACTCCGGTCACCGTAGAGGTAGCGCGTCAGAATGCTGCTGCTGATACGGTCAAGCAAGTGATTCATATGGTGGCTTCTGCTGATAAGCAGCGTGCCATTGTGAAAGTTTTAGAAGCCCGTACACGCCAAGGTTTATCGCGTCAATGCATCATCTTCACCAATAGTCGTTTGGGCTGTGCCAAGCTATCCCGTGCGCTTGAGCGAGATGGCATCAAAGCGGGCGCGATTCACGGTGATAAGAGTCAAGGTGAACGTACTCTGACATTAGATGCATTTAAGTCTGGTGCTATCGAAGCTTTAGTGGCAACCGATGTTGCGGCCCGTGGTTTAGATATTCCGGACATGCCTTGTGTAATCAATCACGAATTACCATATAACGCAGAAGACTTTATTCATCGTATTGGCCGTACAGGTCGCGCTGGCAGTACAGGCGATGCGATTGCTTTAGTGGATGCTAGTGAAAAGCGCTTACTTGACGATATCGAAAAATTGATGAAGCGTAAGCTCGATATTAAACCTTTGCCAGAGGGGGCTCCTTCACAAAGCAGGCCATCTTCAAGTGGACATTCATCTAGCAGTACACCAGCAAAAATGTCAGACCCATTTTTTTACAAGCCTTACGAACCAACTGCTGTCCCTCAATCTGTTGAGAGCGCAAAACCTGAGCAGAAAAAAGTGGGGATTACTCCAGCTAAGCCAGCTGTCGGTGCTTTGCTGGGCGGATTCAAGAAGAAATAAAGTAGTAACTGTATTTGGAAGGCTAATCAGCTTTCCAAGCATGAGTGGCTGCTAAGAGCCACTCTGCAATGGTGACATTTTTACCATCAGGCAAATTTTTCAATCCTAAATGCTTTGCTGCTTTGCGTAATTCCGCAAGAGAATGCTGTCCATCTTGAGTATTAATCTGCGCTGCTAAAGTTTGCTTGCTTAATTTCTCGCCATGTTCATCGAGTACCAAGGGAAGATGCAGGTATTGCGGTGTTGAATACCCCAATACTTTTTGCAAATGAATTTGCCTTGCAGTGTTGCTGAGTAAATCTTCGCCTCGCACTATATGGGTAATCCCCTGCTGCGCATCATCCACGACCACTGCAAGCTGATAGGTATATAGACCATCGTTTCTACGTAGAACAAAATCACCTATTTGCTTATTGAGGTCTTGGCTTTGATGGCCAAGTGCTAAATCCTCAAACTCAATGTGGCAATCTCGCGGGAGGGCAAGTCGCCAAGCAGCTCCGGTGTTGAATAATTCTGGCGAATTGCTTTCCAGCAGATTTGGTCTGCAAGTTCCTGGGTAGACCATTTCTTGGTTGCGGGGGGTTTGGATACCCAACCTTGCCAGGCTAGTGGCAATCGTTTGCCTAGAGCAGCAGCAGGGAAAGACTAATTTCAACTGATTTAGCCGCCCTAAAGCGCTCTGGTAGAGCTCTTGACGCTTGGATTGGTGGGTTAACTCTTCGTCCCAAGAAAGGCCGCAGGCAAGTAGTTGTGCCTGTATTTGCTGGTCTGCCCCCGGGATGCATCTGGGAGTGTCTAAATCCTCCATTCTGAGTAGCCACTTACCCCCATTTTTGCGGGCATCTAACCAGCTTCCAAGGGCGGCAACTAGTGAACCGGCATGGAGTGGACCAGTGGGCGAGGGGGCAAATCGCCCGCGGTAGCCGTCGGCTGGGGATGAGGGGTTTTTGAAGGTGGACACAGCTAAAATCATCTCATGGCTTCACCCCGTTTTGTTCATCTTCGCCTTCATTCCGAGTTTTCGATTACGGATGGCGTCGTTCGTATTGACGATGCCGTAGCAGCAGCTGTTAAAGATGAGATGGGCGCTTTAGCCCTGACCGATCTTAGTAATTTATTTGGTTTGGTGCGTTTTTATACTGCTGCTCGTTCTGGCGGTATCAAGCCAATTGCCGGGGCTGATGTTTGGGTGAGTAACCCCCAAGATCCAGATCAACCGCATCGCCTATTGCTTTTGGTGCAAAACCATTCGGGTTACTTAAATCTATGCGAGTTATTGAGTAGAGCTTCTTTAGATAATCAATCACGTGGTCGTGCTGAAGTTGACTCTAGATGGTTTAGTGAGCCTGCTGCAAAAGCTGAAGATAAAGCTAGCAATAAAACCCTTGCTTATGGATTAATAGCGCTTTCGGGTGCGCGCCACGGTGAAGTGGGTGGCGCTTTATTGGCTGGCCAAGAAGATCAAGCCAAGACTGCTGCAAGACGTTATGAAAAGCTATTCCCGAAGTCTTTCTATATCGAAGTGCAGCGAGGCGGCCATCAGCAGGATGAGAAGCAGCTCCAGCTAGCTTGCCATTTAGCTAGCGAACTCCAGTTGCCAGTGGTGGCGACCCACCCAGTGCAGTTCATGCAAAAGAGCGATTTCACGGCCCATGAGGCGCGGGTATGTATTGCTGAAGGTGAGTTACTGGGTAATCCAAGGCGTACTAAGAAATTTAATGACGAGCAATACTTCTTAACGCAAGCAGAAATGGAACAGCGTTTTGCAGATTTACCTGCCGCAATAGCGAACTCTGTAGAAATTGCCAAACGTTGCAATTTGTCGCTCGTACTCGGTCAACCGCGTCTGCCAGATTTTCCAACGCCCCCCGGTATTACGCTGGATGAATATTTACTGGCTCAATCTGAAGTTGGGTTAGAGCGTCACATGCAGCGTAATTTCCCCGACGCAGAAGAGCGTGCCCAAGAAATGCCACGTTATCACGAGCGTTTAGTGTTTGAGGTAAAGACGATTTCTCAAATGGGCTTCCCAGGCTACTTTTTGATCGTGGCGGACTTCATTAACTGGGCTAAAAATAATGGTGTACCCGTAGGCCCAGGTCGTGGATCTGGTGCGGGCTCCTTAGTGGCTTACTCTCTAGGTATTACTGATCTAGACCCATTGCGTTACAACCTCCTCTTTGAGCGCTTTTTAAATCCAGAGCGGGTATCAATGCCTGACTTTGATATCGACTTTTGCCAACACGGTCGTGACCGTGTAATTCAGTACGTTAAAGATAAATACGGCAAGGATGCGGTGAGTCAGATCGCTACCTTTGGAACGATGGCGGCGCGAGCTGCGATTCGGGACGTGGGGCGCGTTCTTGAGCAGGGTTATAACTTTGTGGATGGCATTGCTAAGCTTGTTCCAAATAAGCCAGGTCAGTACATGACGATTGAAATGGCCAAGAAAGAAGAGAAGCAATTAGCGGAGCGCGAGAAGAATGAAGATGAGGTGCGCCAGCTTCTTTCCCTTGCGCAGCAATTGGAAGGTATGACCCGTAACGTGGGTATGCATGCTGGCGGCGTGTTGATTGCTCCTGGGCGCTTAACGGATTTTTGTCCACTCTATACGCAGGAGAGTAAAGACCAAGACAGTAGTTCTGTCATCAGCCAGTTCGATAAAGATGACGTAGAGGCAATTGGCTTGGTGAAGTTCGACTTCTTGGGTTTAACTACGCTCACCATCCTAGCTGCAGCGGAGCGCTGGATTAAAACACTTCATGATGATCGCAAGGATTGGAGTATTAGTGATATTGCGCTCGATGATGAAAAAGCGTTTGATGTACTGAAGAGGGCTAATACGGTTGCTGTATTCCAGTTAGAAAGCCGCGGCATGCAGGGCATGCTTCGTGATGCAAAGCCGGATCGCTTTGAAGACATTATTGCCTTAGTAGCCCTGTATCGCCCAGGCCCAATGGACCTCATTCCGGACTTTATTGAACGTAAGCACGGTCGTCAAAAAGTGGAGTATCCAGATCCGCGGATTGAGCCTGTTCTGCGTGAAACCTACGGCATCATGGTTTACCAAGAGCAGGTGATGCAGATGGCACAGATGATTGGGGGCTACTCATTGGGCGGCGCTGATATGTTGCGCCGGGCGATGGGCAAGAAAAAACCTGAAGAGATGGCACAGCATCGCAAGATCTTTAGTGATGGTGCAAAAGCGGGCGGTATTAGCGAAGCCAAAGCGAATGAGATCTATGACTTAATGGAGCGCTTTGCAGGCTATGGATTTAATAAATCTCACGCTGCTGCCTATGCGCTCCTCGCTTATCAAACTGCCTGGCTCAAAGCTTACTACCCAGCAGAATTTATGGCGGCCAACTTATCGCTCGCGATGGATGACACCGATAAGGTAAAGATTCTGTATGACGATTGTTTAGCTAATCAGATTCGGGTTTTCTCACCCGATATCAACACGGGCGTATATGACTTCACGCCTTTACGTGCTCCCGATGCCGCTCCTGATTCGCCGATTAGTCATATTCGTTATGGTCTAGGCGCTGTGAGGGGCACTGGTGAAGCAGCGATTGAAGCGATAGTGAAAGCGCGCGAGACTGGCGGCCCATTCAAGGACTTATTTGATTTCTGCGCAAGGGTAGATCGCCGCCAAGTCAATCGGCGAGCCATTGAGGCGCTCATGCGCGCTGGTGCATTTGATAGCCTCTATCGAGATTCAGTTCCTGTGGGCGGCAATCTGTATGACATTCGCTCCACCTTGCTCGCTTCTTTGGCAAGAGCAATTGAAGCTGCAGAACAAGCAGAGGCCTCGATTCATCAGGTCAGCTTGTTTGAATCTGCAGGCGAAGAGGATCGCCATCTCCCAGAGTTGGTACGTGAACCCATTTGGTCTGAGAAAAAACGCTTGCAAGAAGAAAAGACTTCTTTGGGACTTTGCCTAACGGGTCATATGTTTGATGCCTACCGTGATGAGACGGCGCATTTCATACGCCAGCCTTTAGCTAAAGTGGCCGAAGGTAAGGATCAATTGATTGCCGGCATTATTACTTCAGCACGCATGCTGACTGGCCAGCGTGGCCGCATGATGATTGCGACGATTGATGATGGCAGTGCTGCTATTGAGGTAACCCTTTATAGCGAAGTGTATGAACCCAATCGCTCCTGGCTTAAAGAAGATGAGATGCTGATTGCTAAGGTCAATGTCACGCCGGATAAATTCTCAGGTGGTATGCGAGTTGTTTCGGAGGCGGTGATGGATATTACGGGCGCACGTATGCGCTTTGCTCGTAATGTTCATGTTTGCATTGATTCGGCAATTGATTTAAAGACGCTGCGTAGTCA
>Ga0114959_10002987_pt1 | contig 13525 bp, 14 predicted proteins | sample C_130625_EF_Meta_FD_87317 | JGI IMG/M metagenome (GOLD analysis project Ga0114959, IMG submission 87317) | Freshwater microbial communities from Lake Croche, Canada to study carbon cycling - C_130625_EF_MetaG | ecosystem: Environmental > Aquatic > Freshwater > Lake | place: Lake Croche, Canada...
CAACTGTCAAATTTTTAGATTGGTCGCCAAAACCAGCACCCACCAAGCCTTCAACTGAGAACATGGGCGTGAACTGGTAGCCCATCAAACCACGCAAGCTGTTGTTGCTGAAGTCACTTTTGAGTTTGTAAGAGCCATCAGTCTGGTTCAAACTGTTCTGCACAGGCGCAATTGCCAACTCGCCGTAGTAACCCAGAGTGTTGGTGTTCGCGCGCAATTGGGCTTGGGCTGAGAATGCAGTTGCAGCCAACAAAGTGACTGTCGCAATTTTAAATAAAATACGCATTTAAAGTATCCTTAAGAGTTAAAAAGAAATTACATTGTACCCAATTTTAAATTTTTATCAGTTTCATTAACAATTTGTTGCATTGTTATCATTCCGATTATTTTCAATTACTGTCGTCTGGCACCGGTGATTTCAACCACAACACGGCGGTTGGGTTGGTTACACAAGACCGATACGGGCGATTGAACGCGGCCGCAGGTGGTGACGACGGGCTCGCGGGAGCCTCGGCCTTCGCCGGTAATGCGTGTACCTTGCAAGCCGTTGAGCAAAAGATAGTCGCGCACAGTGATCGCACGTTCGCTGGACAAGCGTTCGTTGATCGTGTCGTTACCCAGTGGGTCTGCATGTCCGATGACGTTGATGCGATCGAAATTGATGTACTCGCCTTTGATCTTGCCAACCAGGTTGTCCAAAGACTGACGCCCGGCCAGGGACATGCTGTTGCGGTCGGACTTGCCAAAGGCAAACAAGGCGTCAGCAGCGAGGTTGATTTGTTGGGGCTTGGCCGCAACCACTGGCGCTGGACCGCCGTCGACGCAGTTGGTGGCTTCTGGCACGCGGCTGATGGTGTGAATTTGCTGGCGGGTCGATTGCACTTCGGGCAAAGCTTCTGCTGCCGCAACGGGTTGCAACACGGCGCGGGCACTGCCTTGCTCACGCACACGCATGAAGGTGGTTTGACCGCCATTGAGCGAGATTGCCGTGATGGTGTCCAAGTTGTCTTTGGGGCTGCGGCCCGCCTCAACGATGCGCACACCCAACTCCGCTTTATTGGGGGGCATACAAATTTCGGCATATCCCCCCGGAATCAAGGAGGCATGGTAATAACCGTTGACGTAGACGGTGGCAGCACCCGGCAGTGTTTGCGTCTTGGGGCGGTAAAAAATAACGCGGGTTTGCTGCGCAGGCACACGTTCAAACATGGCAAACCTGTCACCCAGGGGCTTGTCAATTGAACTGGTACCTTGGCTGCCCTCGGTGTTTGTAGCCGCCAAAGTGGCTGTGGATAGGCTCAGCACCAAGACGCAAGTGACGGACGCAACCAGGGATTGCACAATTCCAAACTTCGTCAATTTCATTCAAAACTCCAATTGTGTTGACATACAGACTCATCCACGAGCTGTACAAATTTTTGTAAAGTCTTGGGAATCAAGACCGAGCAAAACACCAAAAAGTGGATTTAGCTTACAAATACGTTAAATTTTCCAAGAGAAAAACCAGAAGTAAATACGCCAATTGGCGTACACCGCTGACTTATTCGCAGGAAAAACAACTCAAGGCAAATGCATTGTTTAAGTTCACAATCTTAACATTTAAGAATTTAAACTATTTAACTTTTAAACTAAAATTACATTTTTAAATTACATCTCTTAACATGAGGCGTTCTACCCCCAACTGTCGCCAAACTGCCAATGTCCCCTGAAGACGAGAGAGCAACAAGGCATCCGCCAAAGGGGCCAGTGGGGTGGTTTTGAGGTCGGCCAATAAAACGTAACGGCTTGTAAGTTCTTGTCCCATGGGATGCAGTTGACCTATCCAGCCAAGCTGGACAAGCACCTCAACCACCCTCTGTGCATGCCGAAGCTCGATGCGTAAGCGCGCAGCCATCTCATTCAAGCTCAAGCCAAAGGGCGGATTGGATTGATGGAGATCCAAAAGTGACAAAGTTTCAAGTGCCAAACGAAATGACCAACCCGCCCCAGAGCGACGCCGTAACGCTTGTCGACCCATCTCAGGCAAATTCGCAGCGATCAAAGCACCCACCAGGACAATCACCCAAGCCACATAAATCCAAACCAACAATATCGGCACAGCAGCAAACGCGCCGTAAATAGCCGAGTAAGACGGCATTTGGGCCAGGTACAGCGCGAGCAATTTTTTACCCAATTCAATGCCCATGGAGCAGACGAGGCCACCCGCCAAAGCGTGTTGCCACAGCACGCGTGTGTTGGGCACATAAAAGTACAAACCCGTGGCGCAGGCGGTGAGCAGCGCAAATTCGATGGCATCCAACACAAATCGCAAATCATTGGGTAAAACGCCCACGCCTTCGCTGGCCGAGACCACATACGACGTGATGGCCAAGCTGCCGCCGAGCATCAAAGGCCCCAAAGTCAAAGCCGCCCAGTAAAGTAACACCCGTTGGGCCAAGGGGCGTGGCTGAGAGACGCGCCAAATTTGGCTCATGGTGCGCTCGATGGTCACCATCAAAGCCAGTGAAGTGGCCATAACAGCCACAAAACCCACCGCCCCCAGGCTGCTTGCCTTGCGGGAAAACTGGGTCAAAGATCCCAACACTTGCCGAGCGATGCTTTCGGGGACCAAACTTTGCACCAACCACTGTTGCAGTTGGTCTTGTACTTTGGCAAACACCGGAAACGCCGTGAAAATGGCTAAGCCCAGCGTAAACAACGGCACCAGAGCCAGCACAGTGGTGAATGTGAGCGAACTGGCGGTCATGCCCAAACGAACATCCCGAAATCGCTCAAGCAACATGCGACCCATTTGACGCCATTGAAAGCCAACCAAGGCGTGCCAGTGTGATGCCATGCTCTCTTGAAGACGGTGTGTGCGGTTCATGCTCTGTATGATGCCACCGACATGAACACGATTTCTGAAAACACCCACCCCTCGCCAGCCGCTTCGCCTGCTTTTCACGTGGTTTTAACCCGTATTCTGGCGGTGGGCAGTTTACTGGGCCTGATTGCACTGGGCCTGGCTTGGGAGTTGTGGCTGGCCCCTCTGCGGCCCGGAGGCACCTGGTGGGCTATCAAAGTGCTGCCGCTGTGCCTGCCCTTGGCGGGCTTGCTTAAAAACCGCATGTACACCTACCGGTGGATGAGCCTGCTGATCTGGGTTTACTTTACCGAGGGCGTGGTTCGCGCTTGGGGTGATAAGTGGCCGTCCAATGCATTGGCAGGTCTTCAAGTGCTGTTGTGTTTGATATTGTTTGTAGCGTGCGCTTTTCATGTGCGCCTGCGCTTGAAAGACGCCAAGGCTTTGGGTCCCTTGCAGGACGTAGCATGAGTGCACTGCTCGATTCCTTGCGCCAAATTTGTGGCACTGCGCATGTTCTGACGCACGACGATCCCCGCACCGATTTGAGCGCCTGGGAAACCGATTGGCGTCGACGTGACTTTGGCAATGCACTGGCCGTGGTGCGCCCGGCCAACACAGCCGAAGTGGCCGCCGTGGTCAAGGCCTGTGCCAACACCTTCACGGCCATCGTGCCGCAGGGCGGCAACACTGGCTTGGTGGCGGGTTCAGTGCCCGATGCATCCGGTCAGCAGATTGTGTTGAGCTTGCAGCGCATGAACAGTGTGCGTGCCATCGACCCGGACAACCTGACCATGACAGTCGACGCCGGTTGCATCCTGCAGAACCTGCAAGATGCCGCTGAAAAAGCGGGCTACTTGTTCCCGCTCAGCATGGCCGCTCAAGGCAGTTGCACGATTGGCGGCAACCTGGGCACGAACGCAGGCGGCACGCAAGTGGTGCGCTACGGCAACACCCGCGAACTGTGCTTGGGGCTGGAAGTTGTCACCCCACGCGGCGAGATCTGGCACGGCCTGACGGGCCTGCGCAAAGACAACACAGGCTACGACCTGCGCCACTTGATGATCGGCAGCGAAGGCACGCTCGGTGTGATCACCGCCGCCACCCTGAAGCTCTACCCCCTGCCCGCCGCGCAGCTGACGGCCTGGGCGGCTGTGCCCAGCTTGGAGGCTGCGGTTCAACTACTGGGTTTGGCGCACCAGCATCTGGGCGCGGGCCTCACAGGCTTTGAGGTGATGGGCCAGTTTGCGCTGAGTTTGGCCGACAAATACTTTCCGAACCTGCGGGTGCCGCTTTACAAGGCAACACCTTGGTGCGTGTTGTTAGAGAACTCGGACCATGAGTCCGAAGCCCATGCCCGCAGCCAGTTTGAGCGCTTGCTTGAAGTCGCCATGAACGCTGGCTGTGTGAGCGATGCCGTCGTGGCCGAAAGCATTGCGCAAGCCCAAGGCCTGTGGCAAATCCGGGAAAGCATCACCTCCGCCCAAGCCCAAGAGGGGCTCAATATCAAACACGATATCAGCATTCCCATCTCTCAAATCCCGGCCTTTGTTCAAGCTACCGATGCCTTGCTTTTGCAAGAAATCCCCAATGTGCGTTTGGTGAATTTTGGCCATCTTGGCGACGGCAATCTGCATTACAACGTTCAAGCGCCACAAGGCGGGCACGATCAAGTTTTTGTCCGTGATATGGAAGACCGGGTCAACCAGCTGGTGTTCGATTCGGTCGCCCGCTTCAAGGGCTCCATCAGCGCCGAACACGGTATTGGCAGCCAAAAAGTAGACAAACTCCCCCGCTACAAAGACCCAGTGGCGATCGGCATGATGCGCGCGATCAAAAGCGCCTTGGATCCACAGAACATCATGAATCCGGGGCGGGTGCTCGCCCCCTGAATGTCATTAAACTAGATCGCCATGAACACCCCTGACAGCCCACTTCATCGCCCCGTACGCAGCCAATACGAAGACTTCATGCGTCACGTCTACACAACGGGCGTGCACAAGGGGGACCGTACCGGCACCGGCACGCGCAGCGTGTTTGGCCATCAAATGCGCTTTGATTTGAACGAGGGCTTTCCGCTGGTGACCACCAAGAAGGTTTTTTTGAAAGCCATCATTGTCGAGTTGCTGTGGTTCTTGCGCGGCGACAGCAATGTCAAATGGCTGCAAGAGCGCGGCTGCACCATCTGGGACGAATGGGCGCGCGAAGACGGCTCGCTGGGGCCGGTGTATGGCGTGCAATGGCGCAGCTGGCCGACGCCGGACGGGGGCCACATTGACCAGATCCAGCAGGTGATGGAAACCCTGAAAAACAACCCCGATTCGCGCCGCATCATCGTGAGCGCCTGGAACGTGGCCGAGCTGGACCAGATGGCTTTGATGCCCTGCCACGCTTTCTTCCAGTTTTATGTGGCGCCACCCCAAAAAGCGGGCGACAAGCCCAAGCTCAGCTGCCAGCTCTACCAGCGCAGTGCCGACATCTTTTTGGGCGTGCCCTTCAACATCGCCAGCTACGCGCTGCTCACCCACATGGTGGCCCAGCAGTGCGACATGGACGTGGGCGACTTCATCTGGACGGGCGGCGACTGCCACATCTACAGCAACCACCACGAGCAGGTTGAGCTGCAACTGAGCCGCGCGCCCATGGCCTACCCTACGCTCAACATCAAGCGCAAACCCGCTTCAATCTTTGATTACGAATACGAAGACTTTGAAGTGCTCGGTTACGAATGCCACCCCGCCATCAAAGCACCCGTGGCTGTGTGATGAAACTGCATTTGATTTATGCCCGCGCCAGCAACGGCGTGATTGGCGCGGACAACACCCTGCCATGGCACCTGCCTGAAGACCTGGCGCATTTCAAACGCACCACATTAGGATGCCCCGTCATCATGGGCCGCAAGACCTGGGATTCTCTGCCCCCCAAATTTCGTCCCCTGCCGGGGCGCTTGAATGTAGTGGTGACCCGCCAAACCGACTGGCAAGCGGAAGGTGCCACTGTGGCGCATTCATTGCCAGAAGCCATGACGCTGTGTACCGAGAATGAAAATGCCTGGGTGATTGGCGGCGCTGAAATATATGCCCAAGCCGCTCCATTGGCAACGACGGCCGTGGTCACCGAAATTGACCAAGCTTTTGAAGGCGACGCGTTTGCACCTGAACTTGGGCCCCACTGGCAGCAACTGGCGAGAGAATCGTTTGTCTCAGCCAAGGGCTTGCCCTTCAGTTTTGTCACTTACCAACATCACGTTCAAGGAGATTGACCATGTCATCAGATGGATTTCACGTTCACGGCCCGCACGACCACGAGTTGGAGCATGCCCAGCAAGGCCATGGCGGCGGTGATGGCCGGAGCCACACCAACAGCATTGCCATGTTCACCGCCATCATTGCCACAGTGGGTGCCTTGTTTTCTTACATGGGCGGCGCCACGCAGGCCAATGCGGGCTTGTACAAAAACAATGCCGCCATCAAAAAAACCGAAGCGTCTAACCAATGGAACTATTACCAGGCCAAAAGCAGCAAGCAAAACCTGAGTGAATTGGCGATCGAATTGGCACCCAGTGGCAAAAAAGACTTTTACGAAGGCGAGATCAAGCGCTACAAAACCGAAAAAGCCGAAATCAAAGTTGTAGCCGAAAAACTCGAAGCCGAGTCCAAAGAATGGGACCAACAGTCTGACGAACAAATGCACCAGCACCACCGCTGGGCCCAAGCCACCACCGCGCTGCAAGTGGCCATTGCCATGGCCGCCATCGCCTTAATGACCCGTCGCAAATGGCTGGAATGGGGCATGTATGGCATGGGCGCAGTGGGCCTGGGCATTGGCGCCATGGCGGCGCTGCACGTATGAACATCGCCACCTGGAATGTGAACTCCCTGGCGGTGCGCTTGCCGCAGGTCTTGGACTGGCTGGCAGCGCAAGCGGCTTCAGAGGCGGGCGCGATCGACGTGCTGGCGCTGCAAGAACTCAAGATGAGCGACGACAAATTTCCACAAGCGGCCTTTGTTGAAGCGGGTTACCATGCGCAGTGGTTTGGGCAAAAAACCTATAACGGTGTGGCGCTGATTTCGCGCATCGCAGGCACCGAGGTGGTGAAGAACATTCCCGGCTTTGAAGACGAGATGTCGCGGGTGATTGCGGCCACCTACCCCGATGGCCAAGGCGGCGCACTGCGGGTGATTGGCGCGTATTTCCCCAATGGACAAGCGCCTGACAGCGACAAGTTTGTCTACAAAATGCGATGGCTCAGCGCGCTGCGCGACTGGCTGCAAAGCGAGATGGCCGCGCACCCGAAATTCGTGTTGACCGGCGACTTCAACATCACCTTCGATGACCTGGACGTGTGGGACCCGGTGGCCTTGAAAGGCAGCATCCACTGCACCGACGAAGAGCGGGCGCACTTAACGGGCTTGATCAACTTGGGTTTGATCGACAGCTTCCGATTATTTGAACAGCCCGAAAAAAGCTACAGCTGGTGGGACTACCGGGACTTTGGTTTCAGGCGCAACCGAGGTTTGCGCATTGACCATGTGCTGTTGACCGAAGCCTTGAAGACCCGCGCCACCCATTGCAAGGTGGACAAACTGCCCCGCAAAAACGAACGCCCCAGCGACCACGCGCCGGTGGTACTGTCCTTGTCCTAACGAACAGCAGGAGCCAGCCTGCTGGCGATCACAGGCCATCGCTTGCAGGCAAGCGCCCACATGAAGGCTGATGGCTTATTTTTTCTTCGCACCGAGTTGGGACTCGGTGCCGGCCACAAGTCGATTGATGTTGTCGATGTGCCGCCACACCAACAGCAAGCTCATGACGATCAAGGCGCCCAGCAAAGGCGGCGCATAGGGCCAGGCCAAATCGCCACCAAAAGCGTAGTAAGCCGGTGCAAACACCGCTGCCGCCAAAGCCGCCAAAGACGAGTAGCGCGTGAACCAGGCGACAATCAGCCAAGTCAGGCCAACCGACAAACCGAGCAAGGGATGGACGCCGAGCAATACGCCCGCCGCCGTGGCCACGCCCTTGCCGCCTTGGAAGCGAAAAAACACCGGAAACAGGTGGCCTGCGAACGCCGCAATGCCCGCCAGCGCCGCCGTACCGGCGTCCAAGCCATACTCAGCGCCCCACTGCTGCACGGCAAACACCGGCAGCCAGCCTTTGGCCGCATCAAAAACCAAAGTGAGCACCGCTGCTTTTTTGTTGCCCGAGCGCAGCACATTCGTGGCCCCAGGATTGTGACTGCCATAGGAGCGCGGATCGTTCAGCCCCATGACGCGGCTGATGATGACAGCAAAGCTCAAGGAGCCCAGCAAGTAAGACGCGAGCGTCACAGCCAGCGAGATCCACATGTGATTTTCCAAACCCAATCTCCCAAAGGTGCACAGGGGCGAGCGACGCCCATGGGCCTATTCTGCCAGCGCGCACTGCACGGCTTGCGCGCCGAGCAATCGCACGCAAATTTGCGGCTCGATGCCCACCAAATAACCCCGCCTGCCGCCGTTGATGACGATGCGCGGCTGAGCCAAAATCGTCTCCTCGATGTACACCGGCATGGCGCGGCGCGTGGCAAAAGGCGAAGTGCCGCCCACCAAGTAGCCGCTGTGTCGGTTGGCTACTTCGGGGCTACAAGGCTCTACCGACTTGGCGCCGATTTGACGGGCCAAATTTTTGGTGGACACCTTGCGGTTGCCATGCATCAACACCACCAGCGGCTTGGCATCCTGGTCTTGCATGATCAGGGTTTTGACCACGGTAAAAGGGTCTAGCCCTAACACGCTGGCGCTGTGCATCGCGCCGCCGTGCTCCAGGTAGTCGTAAGGATGCTCGGTGAACGCTACGCTCTGGGCCCTCAGCAAGGCGGTGGCAGGCGTTTCGCTGACGCGCTCTTTTTTTGCCACGGCCAGAATCACAAGGCCGGGTCGCGCAACGCCCAGCGGATGGCGTCGATCTGCACCAGCACCTCGGGGCTCAAGGTGGTGCCCCAAGCATTCAGATCTTCGTCCAATTGCGCGACCGAAGTCACGCCAATGATGGTGCTGGCCACCTGCCATTTGGTATAGCAAAAAGCCAGCGCCATTTGGGTCGGCGTCATGCCATTGTCACGGGCCAACTGGTTGTAACGGCGGGCAGCCTCCAAGGCCTCTTGCCGGCCCCAACGCTGCTTGCGAACCGATTCATAGGAGGCGATGCGAGCCCCGTTAGGCGCACCCGGGCCGGTGTGACCCGATGCATCGTATTTGCCGGTCAGCAGACCAAACCCCAGGGGCGAATACGCCAGCAAAGACACGCCCAAGCGGTGACAGGTTTCGTCCAGTCCGTTTTCCCAAGTGCGGTTGATCAGGCAATAGGGGTTTTGCACCGTGGCCACACGGGGCAAGCCGTGCTGTTCGGCCAAGCGCACGAATTCGTGCACGCCATAAGGCGTTTCATTGGACAAGCCGATGTAACGCACTTTGCCCGCCTTGACGAGTTGTTCGAAGGCTTGCAATTGCTCGTGGATGGAGGTCGTGGAGGTTTCTTTGCTCGGGTCGTAATACAAGCTGCCAAATGCAGGCACATGGCGCTCAGGCCAATGAATTTGGTACAGGTCGATCACATCGGTTTGCAGGCGACGCAAACTCGCTTCGCAAGAGTTCACGATGTCTTGCGCCGTCATGCCCTTGCCTTCGCGCACCCAAGGCATGCCCCGAGAGGCACCGGCCACTTTGGTGGCCAGCACCAGTTTTTGGCGTGCGCCGGGGTGCTTGGCAAACCACCGGCCCATGATGCTCTCTGTGGCCCCAAAAGTTTCGGCTTTAGCGGGGACCGAATACATCTCGGCGGTGTCCAGGAAGTTGACACCCCGCGCCAAAGAATGGTCCAGTATGGCGTGCGAATCGGCCTCGTTGACCTGCTCACCAAAGGTCATGGTGCCTAGGCAAATGGGCGTGACATTTAGATCGGTGTGGGCAAGTTGAAGTGTTTTCATGGTTCATTTCCTGCGAGGCTGTGCAGGGCTTATTGAAGATACAGTGAGTGTACGCAGTCGCAGTGCCTCTGCATGAATCCTCTGGTATTCAATCCTGAAATTCAAGCCCGCGTGCAGCACGTTCTTGTTCCTGCAGACGCAAGATGCGGCGCTGCACTTTGCCGGTGGTCGTCATGGGCAGTGCTTCAATGAATTCAATTTCTTTGGGGTATTCATAGGGTGCTAACAAACCTCTGACGTGATGCTGCAAGGCCGCGATAACCCCGTGCTCAAACTCCAGCGGAGATTCTGCTTGTTGTCGTTGCACCTCGAAATCGGGCGAGAGCACCACATAGGCTTTCACCAAAGCACCGCGTTCCTTGTCGGGCTTGGGCACCACCGCCGCATTGGCTACGGCCGGGTGTTTGACCAAACAGTTTTCAATCTCGCCAGGCCCGATGCGGTAACCGGCGGCTTTGAACATATCGTCGGTGCGGCCTTGGTACCAAAGATAGCCATCGGCGTCACTTATGGCCAGGTCGCCGGTGCGGCACCAGTCGCCCGTGTATTTGGCATCGGTTGCCGCTGCATTGTTCCAATAACCCAGGAAAAACACAGGGTCAGGGTGGCCATGCACATCCAAGCGATGGACCGCCACTTCGCCCAGTGTGCCCGCAGGACACGGTTGACCCGCGTCATCGATCACCGCCACGCGGTGCCCTGGATACGCCCTGCCCATGCTGTTGGCGCGTGCAGGCCACAGTCTGGCGCAATTGCCCACGACGTAATTGATTTCGGTTTGACCGAACATTTCGTTCACCGTGACCTCCAGCTCTTGCTGACAATAGGCAAAAACCGCGTCGCCCACGGCCTCGCCGGCACTCATGATGGCTTGCAAGCGCAGCGCGTAATGGGGCCGAGGGTGCGGCACGGCCTTCATCATGGCTTTGAGCGCGGTGGGAAACAAAAAGGTGTGTGTGACTTTGTGGGATTGCAAAATTTCAAAAGCCACTTCAGGACCAAAACGGCCATTGAAAGCCACAATCGGCCGGCCAAAGTACAGACTGGGCAACAAAGCGTCCATCAAGCCACCTGTCCAAGCCCAATCGGCGGGCGACCAAAACACAGCTTGTGATTTTTTCTGGGGGTCCAAGGGATCGAAACCAAACCAGTTTTGACTGCAAACAAAACCCGTGAGGTTGCCGATCAGCGCGCGGTGCGGGATCAAGGCACCTTTCGGGTTGCCCGTGGTGCCGCTGGTGTAAATCAATACTGCAGGGTCTTCAGCCAAGGTGCGCACCGCTTTGAAATGGGGCTGGGCTTGGGCCAAAGCCTGCTCAAATCGGAGCGTCCCGTCGCTTGCCGCATCCGTCAGGTCGACCCCCAACACAGTGTGCAGATCGGGGCAATCGGCTCGCGCTGCATTCAAGGCTTCGATGGCGGCGGCATCACATAGGGCCACGCGGGCCTGGCTGTCCTGAATGCGAAAAGACAAAGCCTCCGGCCCGAACAGCATCGACAAGGGCATGGCCACGGCGCCCATTTGCAGCACCGCCATGTAAGCGACGGCCGTTTCAAAACGCTGCGGCATGACGATGGCCACACGCTCGCCCCGCTGCACGCCCAAGCCTTGAAGGACGCGGCTCAACCGATTGGCCGCTTGCTGTAATTGGACAAATGTATAACTGCGGTGTCGCCGGCCGGGCCGGTGTTCGCGTATCGCCACACGGCTTGGGGCCCCTGACGCAGCGGCCCACCGCCCACAACAGGCTTGGGCCATGTTGAAGTGCGTGTCGACCTGCCAGCCAAACTGCGCATGCAAAGCCGCGTACGGGTCCATTTGATCGTCTTGGCGACTGTCTCTCATCTTGTTTCTCCTTATGATTGAAAGTATGTACCAAGAAAGACGATCTTCAAGCAGCCAATGGGTGCCCTTACGCGGCATGCGCTACCACCTGCGCACCTGGGGCACCCCCACCCCTGGCACACCCCCTCTGGTTTTGGCCCATGGCTGGATGGACGTGGCCGCCTCGTGGCAATTTGTGGTGGACGCCTTGAGCGACGACTTTGCCAAAGACCGCTTCATCATCGCGCCCGACTGGCGAGGTTATGGTCTGACCGAAGGCCCGGCCACCGACTGCTATTGGTTGCCCGATTACTTGGGTGATCTGGATGCTTTGATGGACATCTTGAGCCCCGACCAGGCCTTCGATTTGGTGGGCCACAGCATGGGCGGCAATGTGGTCATGCATTACGCTGGGTGCCGACCCGAGCGAATTCGACGGCTGATCAACCTGGAAGGTTTTGGCATGCCCGCCACCCGCCCGTCGCAAGCCCCGGCGCGCCTGACGCAATGGCTCAACGAAATCAAAGCCCTGCAGAAGGGCGAATCCAATTTAAGGACCTATACCGATGCCAAGGGCGTTGCCGCAAGGTTGATGAAAACCAATCAACGGCTGACACCAGACAAAGCCGATTGGCTGGCCCAGCACTGGGCCGCGCCGGATGCAGCGGGTCAATGGCGGATTCTGGGCGATGCGGCGCACAAAGTGATCAACCCCTACTTAGGGCGGGTCGAAGAAATCATCGAAATCTATAAAAACATCACCGCGCCGACTTTGTTCATTGAAGCCTCAGACGACTCATTGAGCGGTTGGTGGAAAGGCCGGTTCACCCTGGCCGAATTTCATGAGCGCCTTCAGGCCGTGCCCCACTTGACAAAAGCCACGGTGCCCGATGCGGGGCATATGCTGCACCACGATCAACCCGCCGTGTTGGCCGGGTTGATGGCTTCGTTTTTGCAAAACTAACGCCAAGTCAACTGAACTGTCTAGAATGCAAGCCATTTCCAATGGACTTTGAATTCCCATGAACTTGATGCAGCGCGTTGCGACGTTCCTGATTTTCGGCTTGACCTGCGGCTTGCACAGCGCCTGGGCGCAAAATCCAACCGCCCCCAGCTGGCAAGACAGCCAGCCGTGCCCCTCTTGGCTGGCCAAAGAAGATGGCCCAGCACCGCTGAACGACAAGCGTTGGGATTTGACGCTCTCGCCCTACACTTTGCATTGGGGCGGCGAAACCCCCGAGCACAAACCGGTCGTTCTTGGCTCGCTAGACCGCTCAATAGAAGGCAACCGTTTGTGCGGCATGAGCCTGTTCAGCAATTCCTTTGGCCAGCCCACGGTGTACGTTTACCTGGGCCAGCGCTGGGACCCTTTGTTTGACGACTCCAAATGGTTCGTCAAAGTCACGGCTGGCATTTTTTATGGCTATGTAGGCAAGTACAAAGACAAAGTTCCGTTCAACTACAACGGCTTCTCGCCTGGCATTATTCCGTCCTTTGGCTATGCATTCAGTCCCACCAATTCAGCCCAGGTGCTGGTTTTGGGCAATGCGGGACTGATGTTCGCCTACGGCCACCGCTTCTGAACTTCAGCCCTTACAAACCAATCAAACCGCCGTCCAGGCGGGTGATGACAATGGTGGCCGAACGCGGACGGCCCTTGGCACCGTAGCCTTGATTACCGGGCCACATGCTTTGAGGGGCTTCACCAGTCGACAAAGGCTTGGACAACTCGCCCGGGTGCTGGATATTCACAAACAAAGTGCGGCCATCGACGGTTTCGGTGATGCCGGTGACCTCTGCGCCCTTGGGAGAGACCAAAAAGCGACGCAGTTTGGCTTCTCCGAGTGCCGCGCCGACAAAGGTCTCTTGGGTGCCGGTTTGCTCTTTGCCGTCG
>Ga0114959_10002989_pt1 | contig 13523 bp, 13 predicted proteins | sample C_130625_EF_Meta_FD_87317 | JGI IMG/M metagenome (GOLD analysis project Ga0114959, IMG submission 87317) | Freshwater microbial communities from Lake Croche, Canada to study carbon cycling - C_130625_EF_MetaG | ecosystem: Environmental > Aquatic > Freshwater > Lake | place: Lake Croche, Canada...
CGCGGCCCAATCCAGAAGAGGCTTCTTCAAGGGCAGGGACAGCTGAACGCATTTAGGGCGTTCAGGAAGGCGGCAATAAACCGCCCCTTGGATTCAAAGGTGAGCAGACCTAAGCACGGTCAGCTGGGCTTATGGGGTGAGGGATCTCGCAAAATCTAGAATTTCACGGGACGCGTCGAAGGAGCATCCCGACCAACCCGGACTCACAAAAAAACCGAACAGTTCAACCTGTTCGGCGTGTCATTTAGACTTCTAAGGTGCCTGTGGCGCAATCATCCCCACACACAACCACATAATATCCGATTTTCGATCAATTTGAGCCTCTAAGACACTAATTGACACGTCTTGTTGGATGACAAATGGAAGACAACATTCCTAGACTGAGAAGTACGGAGGACCTTCTAAATTGCCGGGACAACGACGTCCATTCTGTTCTTCAACGGCGTGCTCTTCACATGCTTGAAAAGAAGCGCACCATGCTCAACACCCTGCTTGCCTCTCGAGCTGTTGGAATGGGTAGTTGGATGACCAAGCACCACGTAACATTTCTACAGGAAGAAATCAAGAACCTTGAGAACTTGCTGCCCTTGCCCAGTTGGGATAAGCACGCCGACTACCTCTTGCAGGAAATCCAGTCCTTGCCCCATGAGGCACAAGAGAGAGTGATGCTCTACTTGCGGGTCGGGCTCGAGGCGTCAACTGTCAACACAAACTGTCCTGTTCAAGTCCGCCTTACATCGAAAGAAAGAACCGCACTGGAGGCAATGGCCCGCACTTCCGAATCTCCCATATCGAGTCTCATTCAGCATGCGGTCAACCTAGCGTATCAAGTGCAGGAGGTTCATGAGGTTCCAAAGAGCATTCATTCTCTCGACAAAAAGGTTTTCGCGAGGCTTCCCCTCGCAGTTCACCGGAGGCTGAACGTTCTCATACTCAATTCAGGCATGACTGCCTCAAAGGTTCTTCGTTCAGCGATTGTCGGAATGCTCACGACCCACGAATTTTTGCAGTGATCGCCACGGATCAGTTACCCATACTCCACGGCCAATTCCTGCCTTGCAGCATTAGAGCACTGCCGCGAAAATCTTCAAGCACAGCAAGGGCGGGTAGATGTCTAAGAATAGCATAAAGCAGGGAAATCAGCGAGATCGCAATCGAAAGGTGGGAAGCGACCAAAAACCCTCTCTGCTGTCAACTCTGCTGTCAAACCCGCCCAAAACAAGAAAAACCCAGCCCGAAAGCTAGGTTTTAGGTTCAAAAGGTGGCTGCCGCAACAGGACTCGAACCTGTGACCCGCTGATTAACAGTCAGCTGCTCTACCAACTGAGCTATGCGGCACTGAAGTGATAGTTATACCCAACTAGATTGTGATGGATGCTAGGGTCTTTTCGGCATCGGGGGCGGCGGGACTTGCAGGCGACTTGCGGTGGCGGCTTGGGGATCGGTTTGGGAGGTGATTTCGACCGGACTTTTGGGCCCGATGGCGGGAAATGCGCTAAAATGGGGCACCTTGGCCAGCGCATATACTCCCGGACTTACCGTTAGCAACGACATTGTGGTGCGACGCACGCGGCGACTTCCTATTAAGGGCGAGACCTTGGTGACGGTTGGTCAGGCGGTGGAGCCGAATACCGTGGTGGCGCGCGCTAAGTTGCCCGGCATTTTGCAGACGGTGAAGCTGAGCGAGAAGCTGGGAGTGGATGCCAAGGATGCCCCCGGAATGCTCAGCCTGAAGGTCGGCGACCCAATTGAGAAGGAGCAGGTGATCGCCGAGACCAAGGGCATGTTTGGTCTGTTTAAGCAGAAGGTGGTCTCGGACTACACCGGCACCGTAGAATCGATTTCGGAAATCACGGGCAACTTGCTGGTGCGCGAGCCCTCCATTCCGGTGGATATCGACGGATACGTGCGGGGCGTGGTGGCGGAACTGATTCCGGACGAGGGCGCGATTATTGAGACCCGATGCGCGATGGTGCAGGGAATTTTTGGCATCGGCGGTGAGCGCACGGGGACGGTGCGGGTGGCGGTGAAATCGGCCGATGAGATTTTGGACGCTCACCACATCCAGGGTTCGGACGCGGGCAAGATTTTGATCGGCGGCAGCGGAGTGACTTACGAGGCGATCGTACGGGCTTCGGAAGTCGGCGCAACCGGCATTATTGCGGGCGGCGTTCGCGACCAAGATTTGATCAAGTTTTTGGGCTACGACATTGGCGTGGCGATTACCGGCAACGAGGCGATTAAGATTACGTTGCTGGTGACGGAAGGATTTGGCTTTTTGGCGATGGCCAACCGGACTTTTGAGCTGCTGAAATCGCTGGAAGGCCAGTTTGGAAGTATGAACGGGGCGACCCAGATTCGGGCGGGCGTTATTCGGCCCGAGTTGCTGGTTCCGCTGGCGGCAGATGCGGCGACGGGTCACCAAGCGGCGCAAGTGTTCTCCTTGGAATTGGGGACTTCCATCCGGGTGATTCGAGAGCCTTACTTTGGCTTGCTGGGCGCGGTGACGGAGCTACCGGCGAATTTGGAAGTGCTGGAATCGGGCACGGAAGTTCGAGTTTTGCACGCAAAACTATCGGATGGTCGCGAGGTCGTCATTCCCCGGGCAAACGTAGAAATCGTCGCTTCTGCTTAACCTTGACGTTTCCTTAACCTAACGCAACCATAACAATGGAACCGGTGGGAGCCGGCGGGAATGGCAATAGCAGACAATTTGGCGAGTACGAAAGTGACGGAAGGGGCAAATGGTATGAAACTGTTAATCGTCGACGACGAGCCGGCGATCGTGGAAACGGTGGAGGCCAAGATGCGGAGAGAAGGCTTCACGACCTTCACCGCCGATAGTGCCGAAGAGGCAATGCGGCTCTTTCGCCGCGTAAAGCCGAACTTAGTGATTCTCGACGTCATGCTTCCGCAACGGTCGGGATTGGAATTTTGCCGAGCGGTGCGAAAGGAGAGCGCAACGCCGATTATCATTATTTCGGCCCGGGCCGATGAGGCCGACCGAGTGAAGGGCCTGGAGCTAGGCGCCGATGACTATGTGGTGAAGCCGTTTAATCTGGCCGAGCTGGCGGCGCGGGTGAAGGCGATTCTTCGACGCTCGACCGGGGAGCCGGTTCAGGAAGTTATTGAGCGCGGGAACTTGAAGATTGATCCGCGGAGTCACGAAGTTTTGCTGGATGGCGAACTGATTAACCTTTCGCCGAAAGAGTTTGCCCTCCTCCACTTTTTGTGCCGCAATGTAGGCCAGGTGTTTAGTCGCGAGGCGTTGCTGGACCGAGTGTGGGGTCGGGATGCTTTTGTGAGCGCCCGTACGGTGGATGTGCATATTCGCTGGCTACGGATGCGGATTGAGGCTGATGCGAATACGCCGGTACGTCTGTTGACAATCCGCGGCGTGGGCTACAAGTTTACGGGCTAGAGCCGTTCGACTTTGGCGTCGGGCCAGCGTTGCCGGGCTTCTGAGAGCAGTGATTCACGGACGACGACAAGCACGGGCCCGGGGTGGTTATCGATTGCGCGGAATGCGTTTACAAAGCCCTGATTACGGTGGAATTCGAGGGGGCCAAGTTCGTCGATGACGAGAAGACCCCATCCCGTCGGTTCATCCAGCTCTTGGTTCACGGCGGCAATCGTGGATTCGTCGAATCCCCAGGCAGCGGTATTTACAGCGTAATTTTCCGGACTGTGGGCGAAGGCCAGGGGAAGGATTTCGCCGGTGAGAAGCAGGTGCGCGTTGATTCGAACGCGGGTGCCGTTTTTGTAGATTCCGGGGCAGATGACGCCGGTGACGGGCCCGGAAAACTCAGCGGCAGCTCGGGTGACCCAGGTGGTTTTACCGATTCCCGAGGGTCCGGTTACCAGGGTGATTTGGGGCATGGCGAAGGCAGATTCTACGCTAAACTAGGCGACATGGTCATTCCTCCGGCACTGAAAACGTATTTGATTGGCGGGATTGCGGGGACGCCGACGGTGGTGAGTCGGCTGGCGGAACGGATTACCGATTGGGACGCGCGGAGTGCTCCCGAACGATTCACATATCGGGAGGCTTTGGCGCACTTGGCGGATTGGGATGGAGTGTTTGGGGAGCGGATTCGGCGGATACTGACCGAAGAGAATCCGACGCTGCCGGACATCGACGAGGGGGCTTTGGCCCTGGAAAACGATTACGCGAGCCAGGACCCGTTAATGATTTTTGAGCGGTTTGAAGCTTCGCGGGCGGCTTTGGTGGCGCAGTTGCAGGAGCTGAGAGAGGACGATTGGCACCGCGTGGGGCACCGGGAGAAGGTGGGGGATTTGAATCTTCTGCACCTGGCGACGATGATCTTGGGGCATGACGCCTATCACATTCGGCAGTTCTCGGAAGCGGACTAGGGTGCCGCACCTGCGAGTTCGGTAACGCCTCCTCCAGATTCCGTACGATGTGACCGAAACATTGGGGGTTTTCACATTCAGAATAAAGTCCTAACCTGTACAATGATGCGGTGAAAGTTCGCTTTGGTTTGGCATTGGTTACGGGCATCGCGGTCGGGTTGGCCGGTTGTGGTGGCGGAGGGTCTTCGGTGGGTGGCACTCCGACGGGTACGGAAATCGCCAGTGGCCCATTCGTAGTGCGAGCGCTGGGCAGCAGTAATGCGTTTTCTCAGGCCGGCAGTGGAGTGCAGATTGCCGGGCTTTTTGCCGGAACTTATAACTCCGTTCGTTTTCAACAGCCGCCGATCGGAACTCTAAGCCCGAGCGAAGCGAACAGATCGACCCTGATTGCCTTTGATGAGGCGGGAATTACCAAGTTGTTCGACTTTGGTCGAGGGTATGCGATCACACCGGATCTCCCGGGGCCAAATTATGCCAACTCGACGATGGCCGATGTGAACCCCACCTACGATCGCATTGCCATGTGCCCTTATTACACCAACCGAGCAATCCAGACGGCGAACACCGACGGAAGCGGCCTGGTTAACCTTACGACCGGCACCAATGATTATTCGCCGCGATTTAGTCCAGATGGTAAAAAACTTGCCTATCAGAATGCAAGCGGGATCTACGTGACGGCGGTGACCGGAGGGACGGGCACTCTGGTTGCGGCAGGGGCAAATCTTTTGTGCTTCGCATGGTCGCCGGATTCCTCGAAGATTCTTTTCGGAACTACGGCGGGACAGATCAAAGTTGTTCCCGCGATCGGGGGGACAGCCACAACATTGGGGTCGGGATTCGGGCAGATTTATTCGGTGAGTTACCGAACCGCTGATCAATGGGCCGCGTTGGCCGGTGACCGAACCGCAATTGTGGGCGGATCGGATGGGTGGCGGTTTAGCATCTCCATGACCACCCAATGTTCTTCAATTTCGTTCTCTCCGGATGGCCAGTTTATGGTGGTCCAGCAGAATGGCGTACAAGTAAAGAAGGCTTTGCAATTTGATTCGGCACCGATCCAGACGATTTCCTCCAGCACGGGGACGGTCGCCGAATGGGCCCCCTACATGGAGAAGCGCACGTTCATAGGATCGAGCGGCGGCTACGGAGCCACGTGCTCGGGATTCCTCTACGGCCTTTCACGCAAGTCACTTTCTAGCTTTTTGACCGTGGAATCGCCGGTTCCGGGTTCAGTCGCGTTTCTGAAGGGCGACAACTCTCAGCCGTACCAAAGCAACCTTTCGGTGACAATCATGGCGCCAGACGGGATTACAACCCTGCGGTACCAGAACACGCTTTACGGAGCCAAAAATACGCCGGTCACGTCGTCGATTCCGGCGAAGGGTGCGATTGTGGTCTTTGATGCGCAGGATGGGCAGATTGCGTTTGTGCTTCCCTTCTCTTCCACATCGAGCCTAAAGCCCGGCGCGGGCGGCAGCGGCGACGCAGAAAAGGTGTACCGTGGCGACTTTTTTGGCGTATGGGATCGGCACGGAAAGAACCTGGCTCCGAGGGGCGCCTCCGAGGTTTCGGTGGCGGCGGGCGGCAAGTCGGTTCGCTTTCAGTAAGGAAATCGGACCGGCTTTGGGGTATCTTTGAAGATGACGGGCGGTTAGCTCAGTGGTAGAGCACTACAATGACACTGTAGGGGTCACAGGTTCAAATCCTGTACCGCCCACCATCTTTTCTGGTCGTGGAGTTTTCACCTCCGACCTGCCTTCACGAAATTTTCTCACGGCCCCGAATGGGTTTTATGGTTCCTAATCGTCTCGCTGCAATCTTGACTTCAATCGTCTGATAGGCCATACTTGGCTCGTGGGTAACGGGGGTGAGACCTTGGCGGCAAGTCCCATTTTGCTAGACCGACCAACGAGAAAATTGGTGACTCTAAGATCGGTCACGGCAACCGACTACTACTCGTTTTGCGCGGAAATTGGCTGTGATACCTTTGACCGAACTTGGGACGAGTTGCGGCAACTTGAAGGTGCTATGAGCGAACCGATGGGGTTGTGGTTACCGCCTATGATGGTTCGATCGGGCACTTCCACCTATGTGATCGGAGTTGAAGTATCGGCCAACTTTCAAAGCCCGATTCCTGATCGCACCGAGGTGATCAATATGTCTTCGACGACGTATCTGCTCTTCCATTCATCTCCAAGTGAGTCAATGATTGAAGCGGTAAGAGCCCAGATTGCTGAATTCGAACCTGCTTCTCGGGGTCTATCCTGGGACAAAGATTTAGCTCCAGTTTTCCAATTGGCCCCGGATGATGTGCGAGGTTACACCGAAGGGCATCCGGTGAAGCGTTGATGTTCGCCCTGCCCGAAACCTTCACCGAAGGGCACCGGCGCGCGGCCTTCAGGCCGCATCGTGCAAAAGGGCTTCAGCCCGCTCCGGATCAAGCATCGACTCGCGTAAGATCACTACTTTTTCTTCGCGCCGGATCCCTGTTTATTCATCTCGGAAAACTGGGCGTTGCGGGCTTTGAGGGCGTCTTCGTTGGCTTGTTCCTCACCCGAGCGGCAGCCGGCGAGGAACAGGGATACCACGGCGAGGCCAAGTAGGCCGGACACGGAATTCGAGAGTTTCATAGGTTTTGGATTCGATTTGACCTCGCGGGGCGACCCTTACTAGTTGCAAGGATCGCCGGTGCTGCTGGAGGTGAGGGTAGCGGAGAGGTCGAACTTGCCGCAACTGGTCCAGTAGTTAGTCGAGTAGCCGCCGGGCGACTTGGTCATGGTCCACGTATTCGGGTGGATGCCCCCGTTTTCGGCGGCATCGCTGCGGATGCTGCCGCTAATGCCGAACATCGCGTAGGTGACGGTGGTCCGCTTTAGGAACCTCGCGTGGCCGTCGGCGAACGAATAGTTCCCGCCGTCCTTGCCGTGGGTGATGCCCACCCAGCTGAGGTCAATTCCATTCACGTGGAAGTTCTCATCGTAGTAGTTCGGCTGCACAAAGAATGCGCGGCTGACCCCGGACTGCTCTTGGAAGACGATGAGGTTGGCGACGTTGTCGGCTTGAGTGTTGGACCAGCCCCGCAGGCCTCCGTTATAGACATAGGATGTATTGCCGGCTCCGGGCGTATCGACGTAACCGACATTGGGATCGGTGTCTTTGACGGCAGACGGACACTGGAGCATCTGCATGCTCTTGATGTACGGGAAGAGGCCGCGACCGGGATTGGCCTGGGGCATCGGAACGGTAGTGCCGTAACCCATGAAGCCGAGCGGATCTTGGTATCCCGGGTTATAGAACCAGGAGTACGGAAACTTGTCGTCGGCGTCGCCCATATACAGCAGGGTCGCGGTGCCAATTTGCTTCTCGTTGCTCAGGCAGGTGGTCTTCTTGGCCGCTTCTTTTGCCTGGGCAAAGACGGGGAAAAGGATGGCGGCGAGAATCGCAATGATGGCGATGACGACGAGAAGCTCGATGAGGGTGAATGCTTGGTAGCGGATTCTATTTTTCACAATGATCCTTGCGTCGTGGCAACGCCGCGGGGCGGTTCTAGATAGCGGAAGGCAATTTCAAACGACTTTACCCAAGAGAAATGCATTAACGGCAATGCGTGCGCATCGCTGCAATACGGGGACGGCACGGTCACGGATTCTCGATCACGCGCCGCAAGCGCTCGGCGTAAGGCAGGCGCTCTATCTGGTCAATGTCGAACGATCCGAAGGCTTTCTTCATTTTCACCATCGGGTCTAGGACGGCGACCGTGAGCCAGGGTAACCAGCCGTGGAGTCCCTGGCCGTGAGGCGGGGAGAGCGTTAGCACCTCGGAGAGCAAACCGCGGTACGCGTATTTAAGGGTTCCATCCCAGTCCATCATCTGCTTGGTGGAATGCGCGATGAAGCGGGCGTAGTTCAGGAAATGCGCGTCCTTCGTGAGGATCCAGAGGCGGTAGTAATCGTAGGTCGTCATGGCCATGCAGTTATCGGCTCCGGAGTGCCCGGTGGCGATGACGCTGAGGCCGAGCGTGGTTCGATTGCGAGGATAGACAACGGCCGGATCGTCTTTGGGCAGCGGTACGTTCCACGCGTAGGTCCAGGTCTCGCAGTAGGTTCCGGCTTGCGCCGCCGGAGCAATCCAACGGGCGTCTTTGGTGAGGCTGTGGAGGGCTAAGAAGGCTCGCATAGCCAGGATGCCCGCCTCTTTGTCCGTTACGTTTGGGTTATCGGGGGCTCCGCCGACGTAGGAGTACGCCTGGTCAACGGTACTTAGGCAGTACTCCCCGGCGCGAATGGCGGCCTTTCGGTAGCGTTCGTCGCCGGTGGCGGAATACAGGGCGACCAGAAACGGAATGGTCTGGTAGGTGACGTTTTTGAAGGGTTTGTTCGGCATGCCATCCCAGTTCCACAGTCCCGCGATAGAGCCGTCGCTTTCTTGCTTAAAGACGAGAAAGTCGCCGTACCGGCGAGCGTAGGCTAACCAGGCGGGCCGCTTATCTAGCCGCCACGCGTCCAGGACGGCCAGCATTCCATCGCTGGCAATCCGCAGATGGGTGGGAAAATCACGCCAGGTTACCGGGCCATTTTTGTGGATGTCGTACCACGTCTTGGGCACTCCAGAGGGCGAGAGAGAATTCTCAACCCAATAGTTGATGAGATCCTCGGCCTGCCGCTTTCGGCCAGCATCGTTGGAATCAACGGCATCTTTCAACAGCAGCGCGGCCGCGGGAATGGCCTTCCCGACGAACCCCATCTGGCTGCTGGTATCGATCACTTCGCCGGTGGGAACCCGCGCCTGGAACGGCATGCTGGGTACGCCATCGTAGCGGATGCCGTAATGAGCTAGCAGGTCCATACTGGCGCGATAGACTTTTTCGAGGTCCGCCGTCGGGGGCTTGGGAGCAGCATCGTCGTACGCGCGTCGCCACGTTGCCTGCACCGCGTCGGCAAATTTCGCGGACGAGCCGGCCGTGACTCGCAATCGGTAGTGATGCTCGAAGCCAAGTTGAACGGGATGGCTGCGGGGGGCCCACGCCTTGCCGGGGCCGCCGATGTAGGTTCGGTCGCCTTCGGAGCCAGGAAATTGAAAGGCAATCGACAGGCGACCAGAGTTCAGAAATCCGATGGAGCCGAACTGCATCCGACCGTCGATGATCCGCGGGCGAAAGTCCTCGCCGGAAAAGGCGGTGCCATCGGGTTCCAGATGAGCCATTTCCAGAGTGGTGCCGCCCTTTGGATCGCGCACCATGGCGAGCGGCAGCGGCAACCGATCTTCGCGGATGAGCACGGCTTCGGCGTCGGGATCGGACGCGAGGGCATCGGGAGGCGCGGCTTGGTTTCGGCGGTACCAAACGCTGGGAACAAAGAATTCTCGGTCGCGGATGGTGGCCGGAGAGGAGGTGTAGAGAGAAAAGCGCGAACTAAACGCCTTGTCGGTGCCGACGGCAACCACCCGCACTGTGCGGTCGACCGTGAGACTGGCCTCGGCGATTGCGTACCGATCGGTTACCTGAAACCGCGTTCCGCCAGGGGTGGTGAGAGTGCCCTCGGCAACTCCATCCTTAACCACTTTGTAAGGTGACTTAATCCAGGATGCCGCCCCATCGACGCCGACAACCTCGATCTCGATTGGGCGCGGTTGCTCCCACGAGGCGACCTTAAGCCCAGACTGCGTGACTTCGACCGATGAGACGCGCAGTGGCAGAAGGGATAGGGCGAGAAATGCGGTCATCTCATTGCAATGATACAGGACAACCCCAAGCGCCGAAAGGAGCGCGGTCTTCAGACCGCATTTGGCGAAGGGCTTTAGCCCGCTCCGGAGAAAGGGCCGGCACAACCTCCCCAAAAACCGACCCGAACGGCTATCCTAAACCCATGAAGAACGTTGCAATTACTGGCCCGCGCACCTGCGAACTGCGCGAGGTTGCCGAACCTCGGGCCGCCGGCGACTACGCGCTGATCGACATCAAAGTCGTGCCCATTTGTACGGAGTTCCATCAGTACCAGGAGGGACATCCGTGGTGGCGGGATCTGGGTCACGAAGCGGCCGGCGTGGTGCGAGAAGCGGCACCGAACGGACGAATTCCCGCAGGGACGAGGGTGGTGGTGATGCCCCAGAACGGGTGCGGCGTTTGCGATTTATGCCGGGAGGGGGATCACTGCCGATGCACATCGCCCCGGGATCCGGCCGCGATTACGGGGGTCGAGACTGGGCGCGCCTGTTACGCCGAGCGGATGGTTCAACAGGATTGGCTGCTACTTCCCTTGCCGGATGACATTTCGCTGCGGCACGGGAGTATGGCTGGATGTGGGCTTGGGCCAACCTTTGCCGCCGCGCAGGCGATGGCGGTCGGAAGGATGGACACCCTGCTTATTTCCGGCTTGGGACCGGTGGGGCTAGGCGGGGTGATTAATGGCGTTGTTCGCGGGGCGCGAGTGATCGGACTGGAATCGAGCCCCTACCGCGCGGCGCTGGCGAAGGAACTGGGGGCGCAGGCGGTGCTGGATCCGCGCGACCCGGATGTCGTGCAGCAGGTACGGGCACTGACGGGGGGCGAGGGCGCGGATAAGTCCATCGAGTGCAGCAGCGCCGAGGCGGCGCCGGCTACTTTGCTACAGGCGACGCGGGTGCGGGGCCAGATGGCATCGGTGGGTTGGGGCGGGCCGGTGCGGATGGCCGATGTGGTGCGGCGCGGGGTGACGGTGCGCGGGTTCTGGCACTGGAATCATTTGCAGGATTCGGCGGCGATGTTCTGGACGATTCGTCAGGCGCGCCCGCTTTTGGATCGCTTGATTACGCACGCGTTCCCGCTAGATCGGGTTCAGGACGCGTGGGAGCTGCAGCGGACGGGTCAGTGTGGGAAGGTCGTGCTGCTTCCGGACGGGGATCCGGACGCCTAGCCAGAATCATCGTTATGAACTCGCGCTTTATTCATTCCCAACCGGTTCGCGGCGTACAGGTGGGGGAGCGAACGGAGTGTTCGCATTGGCACTCGGTGCGGGATATCGTGGCGATTAAGTTTGCTTGCTGCGAAACGTATTACTCGTGCTTTGATTGTCACCGAGAGTTGGCGGATCATGCAGCGGTGGCTTGGCCGCGGGATCGGTTTTCGGAGCCGAGAGTCTTGTGCGGGGCTTGCGGGCGAGAGTTGACGGTGGATGAATACTTGGGTTGCGGGAATGTGTGTCCGGGGTGTTCGGCGGCGTTTAATCCGGGGTGCGCGGCTCACTATCACTTGTACTTCGAGATGACGGACGGGTAGGCAGACGGATTCGTTGGATTTTGAGGTCCTCGCCCCCGGCAACTTGAAAAAATTCTTAATTTGACGTGAGGAATAGGTCGTGGTAGGATGCCGTTATGCGTTGCGGGATTCGATGGTGGGCGGTGCCTTTACTGGTGGTGGGGGCGGCGACCTCGGCGGCTCAATCGAAGCTGGCGGCCACGGATTTTGTATTCAAGAGCACGGGAGGGAACGCGGGGTCTGACTATAACATTTGGTCCAACGGGTTCATCGGCACCTTTCTCACCGTTGATAAGCCGACGACGGTGACGCTGCAGATTCGGGCGGCAGGGTCTGCGGCGAAGCAGACTTGGCCGATGATGGGCGTTCACGTTGGCAATCGGCAGTTTGCGATCAAGGTGAATCGCACAGCGTTTACGACCTACACCGTGACTTGCGACTTACCGGCCGGCACGACGCTGGTGCGGATTGAATTCTCGAACGACTTTTACGACCCAGCGGCGGGTCAGGATCGGAACTTGGTGGTGCGAGACCTGACGGTGAGTGGGCCGGGGGTGACGATTGTGAACCCATCGGGTGCGAATGATACGCAAACCATGGTGGGGAAAGCGGTCGATTCCACGATTGAGAATTACCGCAAGCAAGATGCCACGTTGACGGTGAAAGATTCGGCGGGAAAGCCGCTCCCCAATACTTCGGTGCGGGTTAAGCTTTCGCGGCACGCGTTTAACTTTGGGACTGCGGTGGCGGGAGGTTGGAGTAGCAACGACCCGCTTTGGCCGAACCCAGCGGCGGGCTCCACCGCGGCCCAGTTCCAGGCGGCGCTCGCGCTAAATTTTAATATGGTCTCGCTGGAGAATGCCGGCAAGTGGGCGCTTTCGGAACCGACCCGGGGCAACGTGAATCTGGCTTACGTCGATGCCATCTTTGATTTTGCTAGTAAGCACAAAATGCGGGCTCGGTACCACACGCTGCTATGGGGAGATGCCCAGCCGGATTGGGTGACGAAGCTGGAAACCACGGCGCTGGGGTCGGATCCGAAGGCGGCCGCCGCCGCGGTTTTGGACTTAAAGCAGGCGATTAAGGCCCGAATTTTGTACATCGCCAAGGATCGCGGCAAGCGATTTATTGAGTTGGATGGCATCAACGAGGCGTCGGAAGGGCATCAACCGGTGTTTCTCAATATCTTTGGCTACACGGGAACTGGGGATATCTATCGCAGTGCGATTTCTGAGCTACGCGCCGGATTGAGCGGAGCGAAGGTCTATTTTAATGACTACAACGTGCTGAACTACGGTCCGGACTATTACGCTGGTTGGTACTTAAATTTCATCCGGGGCGTTGTGGATACCGGGATGACTTCTACCGACAAGGCCCGGCTCGGAGTCGGGATTCAGTACTACAACATCGGGTCCATTCAGCACGATCCAGTGCGGATTTACCAAAGCTTGGCCAATTTGGGATCGCTGGGAATGCCGATATCGCTGACCGAATTTGGGGTGGATAGCGGGTCGCCGGGACCGGCGGCGACCATTTTGCAGGACACCTTGCGGCTGGTATTCGGGACGGATCAGGCGACGACTTTTAACACCTGGGGATTCTGGTCGAACGCGATGTGGGTGAACGGAGCGGCATTTTACGACGCGAACTGGAACCTCACTCCAGTTGGGAAAATTTGGCAACAGATGACCGGCGTAAAGGACTGGGGGCTGCCTGGTGTTCCGTATTGGACGACGGATGTGACCTTGACCACGGATGCGAATGGCAAGTTGAAGCTGCGGGGATTTTTGGGGGATTACGCGGTGTCGGCCGGATTGCGGAAGGGGTCGGTCGCGCTGAAGTTGGGCACGTCGGCGTACGACGTGACGGTTAAGTAGCGGTAGGGTTGGTTCGCCGGTTGCGGTTTTGGGGGGCTGAA
>Ga0114959_10002991_pt1 | contig 13520 bp, 4 predicted proteins | sample C_130625_EF_Meta_FD_87317 | JGI IMG/M metagenome (GOLD analysis project Ga0114959, IMG submission 87317) | Freshwater microbial communities from Lake Croche, Canada to study carbon cycling - C_130625_EF_MetaG | ecosystem: Environmental > Aquatic > Freshwater > Lake | place: Lake Croche, Canada...
ACCAGCTGTTCCTTTACCATAAGCCCAGAACCCTGTTGAATGACCCATAAAACGTACACGATTGTCAGCATATGGATTATTTACAACTGTACCTCCAAAGGCTGTTGAGTAACTAACTGAAGTTGCACCGTTATATAAGTAGTAAACAATGTTACCACCGATATTACTAGTGTTATCAGCTAAGAATAAATTTAAATCGATAGTACTTGGGAATGGATTACCAATTAAATTAGTTCTTCCAGCTCTTGCAGGTACAACAACATCCGTTGCTCCTGTTTGAGGATTACCTATCACATTAAATAATGTGTTACCATTCATTTTTGCAGAAACGGCCACACCTGGTGCTGGAGTAAAGCCTGTTGCACTCTTCCAACGATAAGCAGATGCTGAATCAGAGTTTGCATCATACCATATAGTTGTTGGATATACAGTAGGATTTAACCAAGGGTATGCTGGATTATTTAATTGGAATGGATAATCACCCACCACACTAAAGTTATCGCCGTAGTTTTGTGCTACAGTGTTTGCATTAGTAATTGGTGAAGAGATAAAGTGCTGAACTGCATAAGTAGTTGCTGGCGCTTTACGCTCGATAGTTACATTTCCAGAAATTGTTCCTGAACCTGCTGCAATTTGACCAGTTCCTAAATAAGTAGCACCTGAACCAGTGTTGAATGATTTGATTTGCAAATTACCATTGGTAACCAATGTACCACTTATTGGAGAATAAACACCAACAATTTGTATAACGCTTAAAATAGCACTTATTGTTGTAGTTGTTGCAGCACCTGATTTAGCAAAATTATCAACCAACCAAACACCAGAAATAGTATTGTTGTCACCCGTTGAATTTAATGCTCCGGTACCTTTTACACGAATGTAACTTGGGGTAGTTGTTCCATAAGTGTTTGCATTACCTGCAAAGTTTAAATCAGCACCATTCAATGTAATTGTTACACCATTTTGAACATATAAACCTCTGGCACTTGCTGAAGCATTTAATGTTGGCTTATTGGTAACATTAGGAATATTTACTGTTCTTGAGGCATTAGGTACAGTTGTACCACCTGCTTCGCCATTAAACCAGTTGCCTGCATTACTAAAATCAGTACTTAATGCACCTGTCCATAATAATTGATCAGTTACAGCCATCTTTATATAACGTGCAGCAGGTAATGAAGTAGCTGCAGCAGCTAAACGGATATATACTGTGTGACCAGCTAAACCAGAAGCCGAAGCATACGACATATTTCCTTTTGCACCGTTACCATCACATGCAACAGCAACTAAAGCGCTTGAACAAGTTCCTGCAACACCTGCATCAAATATAGTTACTACTGAAGATTGGATATCTTGAGCTGAAGTACCATTTAAAGATGTAGTTACATGAATTTCTCCGTTACCTAAAGCAGAAACATCAACTTTATACCATACGTCTCTTACAAATCCAACACATGCACTTGTTTGAGCACCTGTTGTTGAACCAAAATTGTTATAAGTAACAAAGGTTGGCGAAGTTGAAATTGCTACTGTTGCAGCACCACATATAATATCTGTGATAGCACTACAAACGTTTACTGTTAAAGTAGTTGAAGTTGCAGAACATGATAATATATTATTAGTAGCAGTAACACCATATACGGTAGTTGTGTTAGGCGATACATATAAACTTGTTGCACTTGCACCTAATACATAAGGAGTACTTAATGAAGCATCAGTATATAAACCAGAAGCTGGACTCCAAGTATATGAAGTATTAGCTTGTACGTTTGTTACTGAAACTAATTGTTGCGTATTAAGAACAGGTGTTGTACAAAGATCAACTGTGTTAGTTGAAAGTGTTGCCGAAGGCGTTACACTAATTGCATAGGTTGTTGCAGAACCAGTACATCCATTAGCTTTTGGTGTAACAGTTACTGTTGCCGAACCACCTACAGCTGTAAATGAAGGTATTGAAGAAACACCTGTATTACCTGTTAAACCTACTGAACCTGAAACAGAATAATCAAAGTTTACACCTACTGGAGTACCTGACAATGAAACTGATGAAACTGGTTGACCAGCACAAGTTGCCTGGTCAGAAATACTATTTACAGTTGGTATTGGATTAGCTGTAATACTGTAAGTTGCAGTTGCATTTGCACATGAAGTAGCTGATGATGTTAAGGTTAAAACAACTACATTACCCAAATCACCAGATACAACATGGTATGTTGGTGTTGTTGTTGTTCCATTACTAATTGAGCCAGCACCATTTGATGTAGACCATAATAATGAACCACTTGTTGAGCTTGCATTGGTTACAGCTACACTACCAACACCACAGATAGAAGTTGTTGGCGATGATATAGTTGCTGTTGGTATTTGACTAACATTTATACTATAGTTAGTTGAAGAACCAGAACATCCATTTGCTTTTGGTGTAACAGTTACTGTTGCAGAACCTGCAGTTGTTAAGAATGAAGGTATTGCACTAACTCCTGTATTACCTGTTAAACCTACTGAACCTGAAACAGAATAATCAAAGTTTACACCTACTGGAGTACCAGATAATGAAACCGATGAAGCTGTTTGAGAAGCACAGTTTGATTGGTTAGAAATACTATTTACTGTTGGTACTGGATAAGCATTAATTGTATAAGTTGCTGTAACACTAGTACAGAAAGCTACTGAAGAAGTTAAAGTCAATGTAACTGCACTACCTAAGTCACCAGACACAACAGTGTATGTTGGAGAAATTGTAGTTCCATTACTAATTGAACCAGCACCATTTGATGTAGACCATGATAATGTACCATTTGTTGAACTTGCATTTGTAACAACAACATTACCTGTACCACAAATAGATGTTGTTGTTGGTGCTGAAATTGATGCATTTGGAACTTGATTTACATTTACCAATTGAGTATTTGATGATGAACAACCATTTCCATCAGTACCTGTTACAGTGTATGTTGTAGCTGTTGTTGGACTAGCAGTAACAGTTGCTCCAGTTCCTGCACTTAATGAACCTGTATTATTCCATGAATAAGTGGTAGCACCAGTAGCAGTCATGTTAGTTGAATTACCATTACAAATAGTAGGGCTTACTGCCGATACACCAATTGTTGGCAATGAATTAACAGTAACCGAAGTTGTTGTTGAAGCAGAGCAACCAAATGAGTTGGTAACAACAACAGTATAAGTACCTGCATTGGTCAAAGCCGAAGAACTAATTGTTGGGTTTTGTGCGCTAGAAGAGTATGAAGCAGGACCTGACCAAGCAAAAGTATTACCAGCTGATTGACCAGCTGTTGTATTACCCCCTACTAAATTTAAAGCAGTATTTAAACATGGTGTATTGCTTGTAGCGGTTGGAGTAGGAAGAGCAGTTGTAGTGAAATTCCAAACTGTAGGAGCTATCGTGCAATCAACACCTGAGAATTTAGAAATTACTTTCCAGAAATATTGTGTGCCAGCCACCAAACTTGAAGGTGTATAACTAGTACCTGCTTGGTTTGATGAAACCTTAACAGCAGCTAAACTAGAAGTAACACTTGCAGAGTTTGTGCTTAAATAAACATCATAACCAGTAGCACCAGTTGCTGCTGGCCAAGAAAGTGCAGTTGGTGCAGCAGCACACATTGCATTTGTTGCATTATTTGCAGGAGCTGTTGGAGCAGTTACGCAAGGGTAAGCACAGGCAACTGTTGCAACCCAACCAGGGAAGAATCCTGATGTAGTTGAACGCCAATTAAAAGTTAAACAACCAGTTGCATCTGATGATGTAAAGGTTTTAGGTAAAACACCCATACCTGCTGTACCGGTGCCACCATATCCTCCAGCTGGGAAATTTGTAGTTGCATTGATTACAGATGCAGAACCACCAGGATAAATTGTAGACGAAGTTGAGTTACCATTATAAACATATAATGCATCATAATCAGCAGCTGGTGTAATAACATTTGCTAATGACATGCTGGTAAAAGTAACGCTCGTTTTCTCACCATTAGTAGTACTTGGAGGACAAATGGTTAGCGTTTGATTTGCATTTGGTGTAGAGAAATTACCTGTTCCACCATCATCGTAAAAATTACCAGAACAAGTATTGATACTCGGCAAAGAACCCATGATAATATCAGTAGAAACAGATATATAATTCATATTACAACCCAACGAAGCACCAACTGAGTTACGTGCAATCACTTTCCACCAGTAGGTACCTACTGATTGAGAACCAAAAGTATAAGTTAAACCAGCTTGATTAGAAGAAACTTTTACTAATGCATTTTCATTCAAAACATCCGTAGCATTTGCACTAAAATATACATCATAACCTGTTGCACCTGCAGCTGCGCTCCATGACAAAGCATTACCTACGTATGTAAGATTAAAAATAGCACCATTTGCTGTAACTGGAGTAGGACATGTTGGACCCACTTCTAAAGCACGGATTGTAAAATCGCCGCTACCTGTACCAGTACCAAAATGATACACACGTACAAAATAAATTTGACCATTTGTTAAACCAGTTAAATTAGCTGTTTCTGTAAGTCCAACTGCATAAGTATTAACACAACCTCCAGATAATAAGGTAAATGTTCCTGAACAAGTATTGTCTGATGATGAGAACACCTCAACAACAGCATCAAAACCTGCACTTGGAGCAACTTGAACAGCTATTGGGTTTGTTGTAGCTGTGAATGAATAAAATACATCATCATCACCATTACCCACACAAGTTGGAACACCTAATGAAGAAGTTGCACCAAATGTAGTACCCGAAACAGCTGCTGCATTCATTGTTAATGCTTGCGCACCGCAAACACCTGTAGTACCATCATTTGCTGGTGTTGGAGTAAACTCAACAACCGAAATTGAGAAATCACCTGTTAAACCAGCCGCTGGCGACTCAATGGTTACAGTTGGAGCAGACGTATAACCTATACCTCCTGAGCTAACTGTTAAACCTGATATACCAGCTGGTGTTGAGTAAGTACCCGTTGTAGAAGATACAATTACAGCACCAGTTCCACCGCCACCTGAAATACGCACACGTGGTGTCATTAAAGCTGAAGGTGTAGTTGCTGGAATTGAGGGATTAAAGTATCCACTACCTGCAGTATTAATAGTTATTCCTGTAACCGAACCACCAGAAATAGTAGCAGTTGCAGTAGCTTGAACGCCATTGGTTACATTGTGGTAAACACGCACATAATAAGTAGCGCCAATAGTTAAACCTGAAAGGCTTGCCTTTTCAGATGCACCATCACCAGTAGCATTTACTGTTTGTAATGAAGTAGTTAATGCATTGTCCCAAACTTGCACAACAGCATCATAACCACCTGATGAGGTTACATTTACATCTTCAGTAGCTTTTGTAGCAACAAATTTAAACCAAACATCAGCATCAGCAGTACCAACTGTTGTTGCTTGCGGGCTATGTGTAGCTAAGAATGATGAATAAGTAGTTCCACAAATACTTGAAGGAGCGGCAGTTAATGAAGCTAATGTAATGGCTCCAGCAGGAGCATCATTACTTGGCGCTGATAAGCTACCAGAGAATGCTGTTGGAGTACCAGGAGTAAATACATATTGTGAATAACAAGCTGGCAATGTTTTTAATCCATTCGCACCTTGGCTTGTAACACTTGCCTTTTCGAAAGAAAAATTAGTAGTATTTTCAAAAGCAGATTGTTGAACCAAAACTTGACCTGAGGTTGGCAAATAAGATACATCAGGGCCAGTTAATCCACATGTATAGCTAAATTGACCTTGTGTGGTACCATCATAACCTTTCATCAAACCATAATTAAATTCGATATGGTTATCAGACTCGTAACATTTTATTTGGAAATTTAAGTCAGCGGCATTTAAACCATCATTATATGATGCTAACATGTGAGACCATTCAACTGTTATTACAGCAGAACCGCTTCCTAAAGTACCATCAATTTTATAACGCATTGAATTATTTACTGATGCTTGAGTATTATCATTAACAGCACAAGTCAAATTATCAAAAAATGGCATTAAAAAATTTAAAGCACTACCAATTGTAGAACTAAAAACAGTATTATCAGAAACTCCATTTCCTAAACCTACAGAAGAACTAAAGGTGATAAAACCATTCGTATTTATCATTATTCCTGTAGCTGCAGTGCTACTATTCGCAGGGTATTTAAAAGTAGTTCCTGTTAATGGGATAATATTTGAAGTTGAGTTATCTGTACCCAATGAATTTGCCCAACTAGTAATTGGTGTTCCCGAAAGTGCAATAGAATTATAAGTAATACCTGTATTGCGCGTAACTACATAATTTAAAGAAGCTGGAGCAACATATGAAGTTGTTAATGCATAATACATATTGTTGGTAGCAGCAGTAATAGGGCCTGGAGTTACCGTTGAAGTATTGCAAGGACCAAAAGTAGCTCCACCACCTGATGCAAAAGTACCTGTTCCCATAGCTAAACCTTTAACTGCCCATGGTCCACTTGTGCTTGATGCCTCTGCAGTAAATGTTGTTGATTGGTCACCCGCAACTTGATCCTCATTACTAAATTTGATACCAACAGTTGAATTAGTACCATATTGAGTTCCGTTATGTATGATATGAACACTTCTATTACCAGTTGGTGTATATGTAACTGTTGGGCCTGTTACTGTACCAGTAGGTGCAGCGCTTATTTCTGCAGTAATAGTGGTCATATCAGCACCACCAGCAACACCGGCAGCTATTGTACCTGTTCCTGTTGCAACAGTACAACCTCTACCAACAGCAAATGATTCAGTTACAGAAGCTGTTCCTCCTTTGCAAGTCAATGTCATTTTACCATCAATATAACTTAATGCAGTAGCCGAAGTTGCAGAAACAGCTCCAACATAACCTGGATTAGAGCATAAAACAGTATTGTTACTAGTACTAAACTTAACAATACCTGTACCCATTGATAATGCTCCCGATGCAGCAGTTAATTCAATGTTATTACTAAATGTAATATCCTTAACAAATGCTGTTGTATAAGCCATTTGTAAAATATTCAATTTACGGTTAGCTGGTATTTCAGCGCCTTCAGTTAATGCATACCCTGCAGGAACACCACCATAATATGCACTAGCTGGAATAAGATTAGTAGTTGTAAAGTTAGAGATTAATGTATTTTGACCATAAGCAACATTGTACAAACCAACACGACATGTAGGTGCAGTAGCTACTGTAGTGAAACCACCACCTGTTAAAGTAACAGTTGTTGGAGCTGCTACATAATCAGCACCAGCACTACCAATTGTAAAGTTAGTAACCATGCCATTGCCAATAGTAGCAGTGGCAGTAGGTAATGACAAGGTTGCAGCTGTAGCGCCGCTGCCTCCACCACCTGTAAATGTAACAGTACAAGAACCTGAAGTAAAGTTTGTACCACCAGCAGATATGGTGTATGAAATAACTTTTCCGTTAGAAACATTCGCAACAGCTGTTGGCAAACTACCACCTGTAGGTATAGTACCGCCATTAAAAACTACCGTTGGAGCGGATGTGTAACCAGAACCTTGAGCAGTAGTTAAGAAGGTGCGTACAGGTACACTAAAACCAACTGTTGGAGCCGAAGTATAACCAGCACCACCATTGGCAGTTGTAATGCCACCAACACCTTGGCTATTATTTATAGTAATACCACCATTAATACTTGTATTACCATTACGTTGAAAATAGAATGATGCATTTCCTAAAGTACCCAAAGTACCATTTAATACAACTGGTTGCGCAGCAGCAGGAACAGTATTTGTACCACCAACAAATGTTAAAGCGGCAGGATTAACTCTATAGCCAGCACCAGCATTTGTAATAGATATTTGAGAAACATTCCAAGCAGCAGTAAAAGTTGCACCAGTACCAGAACCATTAGAAGTTGATGCAACCGGATTTGTAGGCGCTACGGTGTAAACACCAGCATTGATGATTCTAAAAGATTGAGGACTTCCGTTTACATTTACTGAAGTAACCAATACTTGTGCTGCAGTAGTAAATGTACCTCCTGATAATGTTATTACATCATTAACTGCATAATTATTACCAAGTGTAGCCTGAACAGTGGTTGAACCTAAACAACCACTTAATGATGCTGTAGCTGTAGTACCTGCACCTGTTGGAGCGGCTATTGTAACACTAGTAGGCAATACAGTGTAAACTCCCATATTTGACAATGGAATTTGGTAAATAGTTTGGTTATTTGCATTACCATAATATTGTGCAGCATTGTTTAATGTTAAATTTCCATTTGTATTCAATGTACCTTTTGCTAAGGTTAAACCGTTACCATTTGCACCATCACCATTAATAATAATAGGTGTGTTGATGTTGATTGTAGTAGGATTTGTAATTTGCATTGATCTTACAATATCACCCAAAAAACAACGGTTTGTACCAGCACCTGTATGGCTAATTGTTTGAGCAGAAGAACCATATAATGCTAATGCACTACCACCTTGACATAGACCAATAATACCAGTACCATCACAAGTAATATTACCAGCAGTATAAAGTTTTGAACCAGAATTTGATGTTTGTGTGGTACTAAACATATTTAGTTGCGCACCATTATTAACCGTAACACCATATTTGGCATCTAATATTGTAAACGATGTTGTTGTTGCATTACAAGAAAGAATACCAGAAGTACCGCCACCAACTACCAAACTACGGCAATATAAGGGTCCTGCATTATCTAGACTTACATGAGCACCATCAGGAATAACAACATCATCACTAAATGTAGGTACAACACCACCTAACCATGTAGAGGTATTGCTCCATAAGCCACCTTTTGCTGAGGCAGTAATTGTATTTGCAGCTTGTGATGTGATTGAAATATCATCAATAGAAAGTGGAATTGGACCACCAAGAGAGGCATTATTTGCCCAAGAAAAAATGAAACGTTGCGTAGTCCCAGCTAATTCAATTGGCAAATTAATAGTTCTTGTAGTATAAGTTGCACCATTTCCAGTTTCAACGCTTGTATTAGAATAAAAACCTACTAAAGTTGTAGTACCAGCCAAAAGCAATGAACTTGAAACTGAAACGTCAGGAACATTTACAATTGGGGTTACAGAAGTTGGACCGTAATAAACAGCTAATCTATCCGCTGAACCCTCACCTGTATTTTTCCAGTTGTAAGATAAGGTAATTTTCTGCTGATTGGCGGGAAAAGTAATATCTCTATAAAAATACACTGTAGATGCAGCAGTATTATTATAGTTGTAAGTAGCCCCAATAGGACTGTTTGAGATGTAGGCACTATTGCTACCGGTTGCAGCAGTTGCCACACTTCCAACAAACCAGTTGTTGGTTGCACCATTTACCACTGTCCAGCCGTTGGCCGCAAAGGTACTACCATTTTCAAACCCACCATCACCCGCAGGTGTAATGAGCTGAGTTTGCGCATAGGACATGGAGCCTATCAACGCCAACGCAAAAGTAAAAAAGATGGAACCAAGCCAACCTCTGTTACTCCTTAATTTGTTTTTGTTTGTCATTTGTAATTAATTTAATTGTTTATAATTAGTTTGTTTAATTTTTCTTGTTGCTTTGATAACGCTATTAAAACCTATTACTTACTCGATTTTAATAACATTTTATTACCGTTATTTTTTTAATTATTTAACAAAAACACTGATGCTTTAACATAGCAACTGCGTAAACCCAAAGGTATTTGGATGAATTGTTAAAAGGAATAACACTATAGTAGTATTTTAGTGTTATGTCAATGTAAGAAGTCCAAAAGAGCAAGGCAATATCAATTTCATAGCTGAAGATATTTTGAAACTTGCTTATAAGTTTTTCATTAGTAAGTTTGCACAACCAAGGTTGCTTAAACATTTTAACCATTCTTATTATTAATTCAATTAACATTAAACAATAACAAGCAGCAGTTATTAAAGTAATTATGAAACACTATTTTATTGCAATATTTTTTTTCATTTCGGCGCTTACCCAATCGCAACCAAAATTAGTAGTAGGTATTGTAGTTGACCAAATGCGTTACGATTACCTGTATAGGTTTCAAGAAAAATATGGTGAGGGCGGTTTTAAAAGATTAATGAACGAAGGTGCCAATTGCAAAAACACAAACTATAATTACGTTCCAACCTACACAGGCCCGGGTCATACAAGTATTTATACTGGCACAACACCCGCCATACATGGTATTATCAGCAATAAATGGTATGATAAAGCAAAAGGCAAAAATGTGTATTGCTGCGATGACAAGTCCGTTTCAACTATAGGAAATGGCAGTAAAGATGAAGGAGAAATGAGTCCTCAAAGATGCATAACAACTACCTTTGGCGATGAGCTTAGGATAAGTAACAATAAAAAAAGCAAAGTTATTGGTATTGCCTTAAAAGACCGTGGCGCCATACTACCCGCTGGGCACGCTGCCAATGCCGCCTATTGGTTTAGCAGCAAAGAAGGCAACTGGATTAGTAGTTCATTTTATCAAACATCATTACCAAAATGGGTAAGCGATTTTAATGGACAAAAACTATCCGATAAATATTTGTCTCAAAAATGGGAAACAACATTTCCTATTGAAAATAATGATGTTGCTTTGATAGATGATAGTCCTTATGAAGAATCATTCAAAGGTGAAGCAAAGCCAATTTTCCCTCACGACTTGCCAGCTATAAAAGCAAGCAATGAAGGGTATGGAATTTTAAAAGAAGTACCTTTTGGCAACACACTCACCAAAGACTTTGCAATAGCTGCCATTAATGCTGAGCATTTGGGCAAAGGCAACGTTACAGATGTGTTAACAGTAAGCTTTTCAGCAACAGATTATGTTGGACATAGATTTGGAATTAGCAGTTTAGAATTAGAAGATACCTACATTAAACTCGACAAAGATTTGGCGGAATTTCTTTCGTTTTTAGATAAATCTATTGGTAAAGAAAATTTATTGGTATTTTTGACCGCCGACCACGGAGCAGTTGAGAATCCTCAGTATTTATCAGACAATAAAATTAATGCAGCTTATGTTGATGAAAAAATCATATTGGATGGATTAAAAGAAACTATCAAACAAAACTTTGCTGATAGTTTGATATTGTCATTCAGCAACCAACAAGTTTTTTTTAATCACAAAATCATCGAGGCAAAAAATTTAAACTACCAAGCTTTAGAAGTAGCTACTTGCCAATACCTTGAAACGCAAAACTATGTACGACAGGTATTAACCAAATCCGATTTGCTAAAAAATCAATATACCGATATTCCCCGTTCGCTGGTACAATTGGGTTTTTCGCCAACACGCAGTGGAGATGTGGTTGTTGTTTATGAGCCATCGGTTATAGAATCATCTTATGGCAAAAAAGGAACTACGCACGGCGCACCTTACACCTACGATACGCACGTTCCATTATTGTGGTGGGGATATAAAATAAAAAAATCTGAAATAATATCGCCTGTTAATATTACCGATATTGCTCCTACTGTATCACAGTTTCTGAATATACAATATCCAAGCGGTTGCAATGGAAAGCCGATCATTGAAGTTTTAAAATAATAGTTTATTTTCAAATGAAAAAACTAACTTCAATTATATTTTGTCTGATGCTATCTTGCGGCGTGAGAGCACAAGAGAACAACGACTTGTTAGTTGTTTTGCACCAAGAAACGCTTAACAAACTATTGAATGCTATTGGTGAAATTTCGGGCAATGCTGAGTATAGTGTCATGTATATAAAGGGTCATTACACATGGCGACTAAACAAAACTGAAATCAGACTTTTAAAAGATTCTGCATATTTCAGTACAGATGTAACTGTTGAAACTGGTTTTGATACTTACACCGACCATATTAATGGTAAAATGAGTATCACATACAATCAACAAACCAATCAAATTGCTGTTAGGGTTGCCGATGCTATTTTTGAATTACGTGTTGGTGTACTAGGTAAACAATTTAAGATAAAAAGTGTGCAAATTGCGGATTATTTATCGTCGCCATTTATGTTTGAAGGACCCAAAACAATGAGCAATGAAATGACTTTTATAATGCCTAATGGAACTGAAAAACAGATAATAGTAAAACCATCTGCCTGCGTATTAAAAATAGTAGATAAACAAATAATTGTAGCGTCTGAATTATATTTCAAGCAAAAAATATCCACTAAATAGCTAAATGAATTCTTTGGTTAAATCATATAAACAATTTCAAGAATTACTTTTTGAGTATGTAAACTTAACAAAGGTTATTTTAATTATTATTTATGTAGTTGGTTATTTTGGATTTATACTATTTCCAAAAAATTTTATTTCGCTTACACCATTCATGCTAATTCTAAATTTCTTGCTGATTGTATTGTATCAATCACATAGAATATTATCTTTTGTGAGGCTTTGTTTTATTGTTTTTTTATTTGGTTTTATAATTGAGGTGTTAGGTGTATCAACAGGTAAAATTTTTGGGTACTACCATTATGGAAACGGGTTGGGTTTAAAACTAAAAGCTGTACCAATTATTATTGGCATAAACTGGCTAATACTTACTTATTGCTCAGCCCAAATAGCTAATAAGGCGGTAAGGGAAGACTATTATTTTTTAAGATCAATTGTTGGGGCTTTTTTAATGGTATTGGTTGATATATTCATTGAAATGGTTGCTGCCCGTTTGGATTATTGGCACTGGGATGGTGGAATAATTCCTTTACAAAATTACATAGCTTGGCTAATCATTAGTTTTTTCTTCAACCTTATTTATCAAACAATAAATTTTAAGACTCAAAACAAAATTGCATCAACAGTGTTTGTGTTGCAATTATTGTTTTTCTTTGCCTTGAGTTACAAATCTTCAATAGAGAAAAATAATAAAAAGAGCCCTAGTCACATTAACTTTATTATTAAAAAAAGCAAAAAATAGAAATGAACTTACTTATAATTACCTTGACTTTTTTAGTAATGGAATTTATGGCTTGGTTTTCACATAAGTATGTTATGCATGGGTTTTTATGGTATTTACATAAGGATCATCACCAACCACAACCAGGATTTTTCGAGAAGAATGACGCCTTCTTCTTAATTTTTGCTGTACCAAGTGCATACTGTTTTATTACAGGTATTATGAATAATGACTTTAGATTATTTATTGGAATTGGTATAGCGTTGTATGGCATAGCTTATTTTATAGTGCATGATATCATTATTCACCAACGCTTTAAGCTATTCCGGAATTTGAATAATAAATATGTGAAAGGCATAAGACGTGCTCACAAAATACACCACAAACATTTAGGAAAAGAACAAGGCGAAAATTTTGGAATGCTAGTAGTTCACTACAAATATTTCAGGAATTTGTAGTAATTCCATTTTGATTTTTCTCGAAAAATTGCCACAATGGTTCGTTTGGAACAGGTGCAACAATATGTACCTTTTCATCTTTAACAGGATGCATAAATTCAATTTCACGAGCATGTAAATGTATAGAAGCATCTTTGTTGCTTCGTGCAAAACCATATTTTAAATCGCCTTTTATGATGCAATTCATGCT
>Ga0114959_10002992_pt1 | contig 13519 bp, 10 predicted proteins | sample C_130625_EF_Meta_FD_87317 | JGI IMG/M metagenome (GOLD analysis project Ga0114959, IMG submission 87317) | Freshwater microbial communities from Lake Croche, Canada to study carbon cycling - C_130625_EF_MetaG | ecosystem: Environmental > Aquatic > Freshwater > Lake | place: Lake Croche, Canada...
AATTTCCGCCAGTTCGACACGTATCACAACGGGTTCACCATCGCGGCGCTGCAAGGCACCGTAGTCAAAAAGCCAAAGGCCGACAATCCCTGGGGATTCACACTTCAGGTCTCGGTCGGAAAAAACGCTGACATCATGGCCGCCACCGAACCGGCGGGACCGAACTCGGGCCTGAAATACCTGCAGCAGGCGTACGTCACTTACCAAAATCCGAGCTACACGGTCGACATCGGTAAGTTCCTGACTTGGATCGGTTACGAAGGCATCGTCAGTGCCGACAACGATAACTACTCTCGATCGTTCCTCTTCTACTTTGCCCAGCCGATCTACCACGTAGGCGCCCGCGCCAGCACCACCGTCGGCCCGGCCAGCGTCGGCCTGTATTTGGTCAACGGATGGAACGAAGCTGAAGACAGCAACGCGGGTAAAAGCTACGGAGCTAGCGCCAATGTTCCGATCGGAAAAGGATCGCTTAACCTGGCGTACTACGGCGGCAATGAGGGAGCCGCAACCCTAAATGGATTCGGCGCCACCGGTGGAACCAACGTGAACTTGGGTGATGTCGTATTCGTTTACCCGCTTTCGCCGAAGCTAAAATTCGCCCTGAACGCCGACTACGGTAGTGCAAAGGGATTGGACGCCGGAGATCCAGGAGGGCACTTCTCGGGCGCGGCGGGATACCTGAAGTACACCGTGGATGAAAAATCAGCCGTTGGATTCCGATACGACACCTTCAGCGATCCGGACGGATTCCGCTCCGGTACCGCGGCTCGGTATACGTCTCTCACCGGAAACTACGACGTCAGCTTGAGCCCGACTTCGCTGCTCCGCGCGGAAATTCGCTACGACAAATCGAACTATTCGGTTTTCAATAGCGAGAATGGCGGAACCAGCAAAGACCGGACGACCTTCACGATCTCGCACGTTCTCCGATTCTAGTCCGGATAACTGAATCAGCCTCTTCGTGAGGTACGGTTTCTGATCGAGCGCAAGGTGGCGCTCGATCAGAATGGTTCGAGTCGTTTGTTTCATCCGTCCGCACCGGCTAGAACCGGTAAAAAGCGCAATTGCGGCGCTGGGAATTACCGGCCTCACGGTATCGGACGTGCGAGGTACGGGTAACTCGCGCCAGGAAGCCAGCCGACAAGCTCGGTGGGACCCGGTGATTTCGATGCCGATAAAAGCTCGCATCGAAACCGTTGTTTCCGAAGAATTAAAGGAGCCGGTGATCCAGGCGATTCTTGAAAATGCTCAAACCGGCGAAAGCGACGACGGATTCATCTTTACGGAACCCATTTTCGACGCCGTTCGAATTCGCACTGGCGAACGTGGCGAACTTGCCGCCTGAGGTCGCTTGGCGTATTATCCGGGTGCAAGGAATCGAACGTCAGGCGTCATACTTGACGTCTAAAGGACTACGCTCACTATGACTGCTATAACCGCTGCTTACCTCTCATTTTTGTTCACCCCTCCCAAGGTGGAAATTACGGTCGATGCCAAAAATGGTGAGATCGTTACTGGAGAGAGGGCTTTTCGGGCAACGGTTGCGGCCGATGGGCAGGATGTCACCCAGGTCGAGTTCTACGTTGGCGACGAACTGCGAGATAGCGATACCGCCACCCCCTATATCTTCCGAATTGATTCGCTCGCCGAAACCGATGGTCCGCTGAAGCTGAGATTTAAGGCGTACACGTCGGACGGGAAATCGGGTGAAAAGGTGATTTCCGTCGTCATCGATAATGGCTTGAGCAAGGGAGCGCAGTATCACCTTGATCAAGGCGAGGCATTTCTTCGCGACGGAAAGCCGAAGGAAGCCCTGACGAGCGGACGAATTGCCCTCAAGATTGACGACAAATCAGTTCCTGCCCGGATCATCCTAAGTCGCGCCAACCTCGCGTTGGGTGTTTTCGATCAAGCGCAGCGGTTTGCCGAGGATGCCCTGGCTAAGGATCCCACGAATGTGGCTGCCCTGGACCTGCTGGCAGGCATCAATCTTCGCCGAAGCTTTGCTACGATCAACCGAGAAGGTGGCGACCGCGCATCAACGATTCTGTCGATTAAAAGTGCCCTGCGTCAGGCGGTTGAAGCCCGCCGAAAATCGCTGGATGCCACCCTCGACAACCAACCAGCCCCGACTCCGGCGACCGTAAAGCAATATGCTGACGTCTGCATCCGGGCTAGCCGGTATTCGCTGGCCATCCAGGCGCTCAACCCGGCCTTCAGCGCCAACCTTAAGGACTCTTCCATCGCGAATCGCCTCGCCTATGCGCAGATTAGAAGCGGGCGCGACGCGGACGCCATGCGTACCATGACGGCCCACAAGCGGTACGGCACGCCGGACGCTTACGGATACGCATTGATCGCCATCCTGGAAGATGCGATCGGAACGAAAGCCGCCAGCGACGAAGCGATCAAGCAAGGCTTGCTCACGGATCCGGACGATCTCGGCTTGAAGACCGCCCAGGCATTTATTGCTTTGCGAAACAGTCGGACGAGTTCGCTGGTAGGAATCGTAAATGATTTGAACAGCGTCGCGGGCTCGCGTACCGAGGTGGCCTACTACCTCTTCAGCGCTAACTCCGCGCTGCGACGATATGAGCCCGCTCGGAAAGCATTTGCGGACGCCGTGCTCGCTGAACCTGCCAACTACGATGCCTACATCGAGCGTGCCAACGCCGCATTGAATTTGGTGGCGTCGGCAAAGGACAACACCGAAAAGGGATTTCTCTACGACACCGCTCGGGCTTATTACGAAACGGCTCTGGTGGCTCGCCCCGAGTCGGCCGAGGCATTGTCTGGGCTAGTCATCGTCGATCTGTACCAAGGAAAAACCGTGGAAGCGGTTGACTTGGGTGAATCTGCGACGCGAGCGGATCCCGGTTCGGCCGTGGCTCAGTTCGCGCTGGCCGGTGCCTACAGCAAGCGAGTCTCCGAAGTGACCCGAGCGGCAAATGGCGCTTCTTCACCGGAAGCGGTGCGGCTATCCGGTCTCGCCGAAGCGGCGATAAAGGCGGCTGGGCGACTGGATGAGCGAAATCTCGGGGGTCACGGCATCCCGCGAGAAGCGGACATTCTCAAGTATCTGTCGACGTTTGGACGGGTTCCGGTTCTTACGGCTCCGCTGTAGGCAAAGAGCGGAACCATTACCCGGCGAGCTTCGCCGGGTAATATAGTGTTCCGTTGGTCGGGGCGTGGCGCAGCTCGGTAGCGCGCTTCCATGGGGTGGAAGAGGTCGCAGGTTCGAATCTTGTCGCCCCGACCATAGGGTTACTTTCCTCAATCGGAAATCAAGTCTCAGAGTTCCGCACATTGCCGAGGTTTCTCGTAAAAGATAGTTCTACATCGCTAGGACCCTATCTCTGGCATGGGCCTTTACACCATAATCCTTAGCGATGGTCCGAACCGGTGCCCACAAATACGAGCCAATGGTTAGTGATCGCAATAGAGCGATCGCACCATTTTTCGTCGTTTGGGGATGCACCGCGTAAGGCATCAATAACCGTAGACCCGAACGAGAATCTCGTTCGGGTCTTTTTTGTGCCCAACCGATTCTCGGGGTCTGCAAGGAGAAAAACCTATGCAGGAAATGAAACTAACGACCTTTGGCCCCGTTGACGACAACGTCCGGGCGCAAATTGAGCGGTGTTCTACCGAAGCCCTAGCGGCCGTGTTGTGTGCCGATAACCACCTGGGATATTCCATGCCCATTGGGGGAGCGGTGGCGTACCCCAACCACGTCAGCCCCTCGGGGGTTGGCTACGATATCGGGTGCGGCAACAAAGCGGTCCTGACCAACCTGACGGTGAGCGAGGCGTTCCCGGAGGGCCAGGAGTCCGTTCGACGTGTGATGAACCGGATCTGCGATCAGATCGGGTTCGGCGTTGGCCGGCCAAATCCGGATCCGATCAACCACCCCGTTTTGGAGGAAATTTCAAAGGCCGACTTTACGCCCCAGCGTCAGATGATCCAGCTTGCCTCGGCCCAGTTGGGAACGGTTGGCAGCGGCAATCACTACGTGGATGTATTTGCCGACGAACAGGACCGGGTTTGGGTTGGCGTGCACTTCGGTTCTCGCGGATTTGGTCACCGAACGGCGAGCGGCTTCCTATCCCTTGCCCAAGGCGGGCAATTTGGGGACAAGGTACACGACGGGGAGATGAACGCACCTCCGACGCTGTTTGAAATCACGTCTCAGATCGGACAAGACTACATCGCAGCGATGCAACTGGCGGGGCGGTATGCCTACGCGGGTCGGGACCTGGTGGTGAACAAGGTGTTGGAGATTTTGGACGCTACGGCGGTTGAAGAGATCCACAACCACCACAACTTTGCCTGGAAGGAAAATCACTTCGGTACGGATGCCTGGGTGGTTCGTAAGGGGTGCACACCGGCATTTCCCGGTCAACGGGGATTTGTCGGGGGAACCATGGGCGCTGTTTCCGTCATCTTGGAAGGCGTGGATTCCGAGCTTTCGGCGGCATCCCTATACAGCACCGTGCATGGCGCGGGGCGAGTGATGTCGCGCCGAGCGGCGGCCGGAAAGTCCGTTTTCATCAAGGGACGAAAGGTTTCTAAGGGCGGTGGCCTCGTCGACTGGCCGTCGGTGCGGAAATCCCTGTGGGATTCCGGTATCGTCGTGAAGGGGGGTGGAGCGGATGAAGCGCCGGAATGCTACAAGCGGTTGCCGGAAGTGCTGGACGCTCATGCGGGCACGATTCGTATCCTGCATACACTCCGGCCCCTTGGAGTTGCCATGGCAACCGCGGATGAATACGATCCGTACAAGGACTAACTCACGTCTCTCCCGGTCATTCCGGCCGGGAGACCTTGTCCGGCCCGTCGGGAGGTTTACATAGTGAAGCCCCAACCAACGGGGGAGCTGGCGGGGCCGGGGAGGAGTGTTGCTCTTTCTTGTCCACCCTTTCGGATGAACATTTGTATGACTGCCTTTTGGTGGAAATGTTCGATTCTCGATTTCGCCTTCGTCATTGGGAACGAGGCAAATCTGCTGGCGGTCCGCCGCCGTGTTGTTGAGCGCACCGTTTCTGATTCATTCGGTAACTTGCGTGCCGCTAGGGTGATTCCACACGGATTCCGGTGGGAAATGCATTGAGGAACGGATGGCCGGGGAAGAGAGGCGTTTTTGCCCGTCTCATCGGACCCAGAATGCGTCCTTACTTCTCATCGAATGTACGCCTGCCGGGTACCCTTCGCCAACGATGAAAGTTGCCGTTCTCCCCTTCAATGCCGCCGAAGGGACTAAACCTGCCTACGGTCGCCAGTTTGCCGCTTTTGTAGCAGAACAGCTCCGAGCCCATGCCGCAGCCGAGATCAATAGCGTGAGTTACCTGACTCAGGTTGAGCAAGACGGACAAATGCGAACGGCTTACGTGAATATTTCGGATGGTCTTTTGCCCTTCGATCAGCTGGAGCCACTCTTCGGCCAGGCGGAGGTTGAAATTGTTCAGGATGGCTTTCTGGAAGAAACCGATGGCCAATTCACGTTAACGGTTCGATACCACGAGCAAGGCAATGCCCACGCCATCGCGGAAGAGACGATGACTTTCGCCAGGGCCGAAATCTTCGGAACCATGACGACGCTGATCGCCAAACTTGCGGAGAAGGCGCAAGTGGACGTTCTGGAGGGACTTCAGCCGGGAGTGATGGAGTTTGGAACCGATCATTCAGAAGTTTTCTTGGATTTCTTGGAAGGCTTCGACTCGTTGACTTACATTCAGCAGAGCAATGGCGCGGTCGCCGTCGAGTTCTCACCAGAAGGAGCTTTCAGCGCCCTGACCCGTGCCCTGGAAGCCGATCCGGATTTTGAAGGGAGCTACAACGTATTGGTGCAATTGGCCCGAATGTGCACCCAGTTCCAGATCGGTAGCTTTGAGCAGACCGAAGCCGCGCTTAAACAAGCGATTGCTGCGGTGCCCGACGACGCTCCCGGCTATTTCGTTTTGGGTGAGTTGTATCAGCTGGTCGGACAATTGGATCAGGCGTCCAACCAGTTTGAAAAGGCGATCCAGAAAGAGCCGAACGATCCCGGATTCTACAATCGGCTCGGCATCGTTCAGGCACAAATGCAGATGTTTGTGAACGCCGAGCGAAACTTTAAGAAGGCGATGGATCTGGAAGGCCCCGACAAGCCTTCGGCAGATTTCCTCGCCGGCGTTTTGCAGCAGACCGGCCGTGAGCACGAAATTCCGCCGATCTGGAAGTCACTGATCGACCTTGACAACCAGAATGCGTCGGCCCACGCCAAGTACGCCATTTCTCTCATTCAGAACTCCAAGAAGGAGGAAGGTGAGCGTGCCTTCGACACTGCCCTGGAGCTTCTGGAAGACAACGCGCTGGTGAAGCGATACTATGCCCCGTATCTCGTTGAGGCTGGCGATCTTGACCGAGCGATGGACTTCTACGAGGATGCGTTGGATGCGGCACCGGCCGACATACCTACCCTTCTGGAGTACGCGCAGACGCTTGAGAAAGCGGACCGGGAATTTGAAGTTCCGGCCGTCTTGAAGAATATTCTTGCCGCTAACCCGGACCCGAATACGCGGGCTCAGGTGCAAGCGCGCCTGATTGAGCTGGAGCAGCCCAAGCGAGTTGAAAACGTGGAAGCCGCCCGGGCGAAGATGGAGGAAGGGGACTTTGAAGGCGCCCTCCGCGATCTGAAGCCGCTGCGAAACTGGTTGGGCGATTACTGGAAGCTGTGGGCGCTGTATGCGTCGGCGAACAATCAGTTACAGCAGTACGGCGACGCCGAAGAAGCGGTGGCGCGACTGCTGGAGCTGTTCCCCGGTTGCGAACCCGCGTTTGGTGAGCTGGTTACGGCCCTCGTTGGGCAGGATCGGGCCGACGATGCGTACGGCTTCATGCGTCAGGTGATGCAAGCCAATTCAGGTTCGGTGGCGGTGGCAATCAACTACGCCCGGGCTGCTTCTGCCGCCGGGCATAAAGACGAGGCACGTGAGCTTGTGAAGCAGCTTCGGGAGGCAATTGGTCCGAACGCCGATTTGGAGCCCGTTTTTGCCAGCATCGAATCGTTCTGAACTGTCCCCGGGAGTGGCGGAATCTTCCGCCTCTCCCGGCCGGACGCCCTGGTGGATAAAGGCCTTCGTGTGGTTTCACCTGGCCTGTATTTTTTCGTGGACACTTCCTGCCCACCGAGAGTTGTACGATACGACCCGCCCGCACTACGGCACGAATGCGTTCCTCGCCTTTAACGCTCAACACATCCGTCAGACTCCAATTGTTCGCGGATACCTTTTCGGATCCGGCTTCTGGCAGTACTGGGATATGTTTGCCCCGAATCCATCGGACACGGATACCTACGGCGATGCCGTCGTAAAGTTCAAGGATGGATCCGAAGCGACCTATTGGTACCCGAGGGTGCACGATGTGGCGATTCCGGGCAAGCTGCCGATAGAGCGGTACCGAAAATTTTACGAACGCGCCGGAAGTGAAGCGACCGCGTACCTGTGGCTACCATTCGCGCAGCGAGTTGCCAACCAAATGTACACCCGCCGGGAAAACCCTCCCGTGCTGGTGACCCTACGCTCTCACAGTAAAAAAATTGCCCGCCCCGGAGCCCCGCAACCCACGGATTACACGGAAAAGATCTATTACCGGTACGTGGTGGACCCAAGCGCGCTGAGGATGGCCGAGTGACCAGTACGTTTAAATCCATTGATCGCTGGATGTTCGGATGGGGTTCGCCCACTTCGCTGGGGATTTTGCGCATTGCGGTGGGTTTTCTGGCCATCTTCAACCAGACCTTTCTCGCTTGGCAATATCGTGACTGGTACTCCGACACGGGCTTTGCCCCCCGATGGGTAGCTACCCGATGGCTAGGAGACTTGCCAGCGTTTGCCCTAGATAACTCGGGCCGAAATTCAATATCCGTCCCGCGGGTCAATCTCTTGGCGACCATTTCTGACAGCCGAGTGATGCTGATGGTGCTGATCGTGACGATCATCCTGAGCGTTTTCTTGATGATTGGACTTTGGACAAAGCCGGTCGCCATTAGCTTGGCGCTGCTGGTGATGAGCCTCCAGCATCAGTCGCCCGCCATTCTTCACGGCGGGGACACGGTCATCCGGCTGTTGATCATGTATTTGGCGCTTTCACCGTGTGGATTGGCGTGTTCGGCCGATCGTTTGATCGGTCTTTGGAAAGGTCGGATCCCGCCGGGACCGGTGGTGGCTCCTCTGTGGACCCAACGGGTAATTCAGGTTAATTTGGCGATTCTGTACCTAATGGCGGTGTGGACCAAGTGGATTGGGTTCACCTGGCAAAACGGTTACGCAACCTGGTACCCAAACCGACTCGCCGAATTTGAACGCTTTTGGATACCAGAATTCATGCGCCAGTATCCGATGGTGCCGATCACCACCTACGGCACTTTGGTGGTGGAGTTCGCGATGGTTAGCCTCGTGTTCTATCGCCCATACCGACGCTGGATTCTGTTGCTGGCGGCGGGAATGCACCTGTACATCGAGTACAGCATGAACATCCCCCTGTTCTCCTGGCTGATGATCATCCAGTACATCTGTTTCTACGATGGTGAGGAAGTAACGGGGTGGGCCAAGCGAATGGGGGAGCGGCTCCGCAGATTTAAAGTCGGATTCTCGGTCGCGAACAAATCGCCGGGTCAAGTAGCTGCGATTGAAGCCACGGACCCATTCAATCTGGTCGACATCGAATCACCCACCGGTTCAACGGCCTCGGTGACGGCGGCCATTATTCGGTCTCCCGGATCTTGGTGGATCTGCTGGATTCCGGGAGTTGCCCGGCGTATTTTGAATTGATATGCGAAATTGGCGATTTGGAAAACCTACCGGTCCGGGTTTCGGGATAGCATCCAATTACTACCTGACCGTACTGTCACCGGAGCCATTCTGGCCCGCCGCCGTGAGTTTGGCTAACCCGGAAGGTGCGGCCGGCGCTGTGGTTGGTTTTGCCGTGCCAGTAAAGACGGTTGCCGCGACCGGTGAAACCGACCGGAAGGTGCTGGGTCAGCCGATGCAAAGGGGGATCTACGCAGTGGCGTCCAAGGACAGGAAAACCGTCCTCCGTATGATGCTGATGAGCAAGGAGGAGGCCGGGTTTGAGCCGGAAGTCTTTGTTCGGAATGCCGAAGCCCTGAACTATCCCCCGGATATGGTGGTGAGCATTCGGGCAACCTGGTCAATCGCCCAGTTCACATTTGAATCTCACGACCCCGATGTTTATCCATCGCTTGATTTCTCGCTGGCGGTATGCGACCGATTGGCGAGTGTGGTGGGCGGAGTGGTCGCCGATCCAATTTCCCGGCGGTATCGACGTCCCGGCAGTTTGATTCTTTCGCCCCGTGCCGACGACCGCGTCGATGCCCGGGAACACGTGGCGGTTCACTCGGCTCAGGACGCCACTGGGATGACCTATTTCACCCTTGGATTGCAAAAGTTTGGGATGCCAGAGTTTGAATTGCGCGAGTTGGGAATCGAAGATAGTTTGCGAGCCACCACGGTGTTAGCTGCCATGGCGCAAACGGTATTGGTAGCCGGGCCAACCCGGGAGGGGCAATCGTTCGCCGGCTTCACCTTGCAAGTGGGCGGGTTTGATCGGAGCCGATGGGAAGGAATTCCGGTTTTGGAGATGCGACCCCCGGCCACAAAAACGACGGCCGAAGCGCTGAGCGAATGGCCGCTGTAGATCGGATCTGAATGCGCTGAAACACGTTTTTCGGAAACCAATACGCCAAACGAGCAGAATTTGTGGCACTGACGCTTCAGGACAGGGCGAATGACGGGTACATTCTCCTCGTCGTATGACTTGGCTGGAAGCAAATCCTGTCTTGGCCGCAATTATCCGCGTGGCACTCTGGGTGTTTCCGGTTTTGCTGGCCGTTCCGCCCATGATTTGGTATGAGCGCCGGCTCCTCAGCTGGATGCAAGACCGAATTGGGCCCAACCGTACGGGAAATATCACATTTTCTCGAAGCAGTCGTTGGGTGCCGGGCTTCCTGAAAGGTAAGAAATTTGGCCTTAAGGGCGTCGTTCAGCCACTTGCGGATGGCCTCAAACTGATCATTAAAGAGGACATCACACCTGGCTCGGTAGATCGATTTATCTATCTGGTCGCTCCGGCACTGGCTCTTTTCCCCTCGTTCGCCCTGGGAGCAACCATTCCGTGGGGTCCGTTCAAGGGGCTTACACCGGTCGCCGACGTCAACATCGGTGTCTTGTGGATCCTGGCCATTTCTTCGCTGGGTGTCTATGGGGTTGTGCTCAGCGGTTATGCCTCCAACAACAAATACTCGTTGTTGGGCGGGTTGCGGTCTAGCGCGCAGTTGATCAGCTATGAATTGGGGATGAGCATGGCCTTGGCGGCCATCTGCCTTGCAACGGGATCCCTCAAGCCGACGGATATTGTGGAAGCCCAGACGGGGCCGCTGTGGGGAATCGTCCCTGGACTTGCGAATTGGAACCTGTTCACACCTTACGGTTTTGTTGCCGGGATTATTTTCTTTGTTTGCATGGTCGCCGAAACGAACCGAGCGCCGTTTGACCTTCCGGAAGCGGAGAATGAGCTCGTTGCGGGCTATCACACGGAGTATTCCTCGATGCGCTTCGCGGTGTTTTTCATGGGCGAGTACGCCGCGATGTTCGTCTATAGCGTCATCTTCTCGACCGTTTTTCTCGGTGGCTACCACATGCTTCCCATCAATTGGCAGTCGCTGGGCGAAATCGCCCCGGGCCTCAGTTGGGTCACGAATGCCATGCAGAACGTGGACTTTTGGCTCTCGCCCGTGTGGCTGGTCGGAAAGGCGTTTGCACTGGTGACGGTGTACGTTTGGCTGCGGGCCACTCTCCCCCGGTTGCGATACGACCAGTTGATGTCGCTCGGTTGGAAATCACTTCTGCCTCTCGCCACCATCAACACGATGGTTGTCGCTCTATGGATGGTGGTCTCGCGGGTTTACAGTCCGATCGCCGGTGTGGTGGCTGGGTTGTTTGGATTCGGCATTCTTTACCTGCTGTATCGAGCGCTCAATAATGTGGGAATCGATCGGAATAAGTTTCTCACCTCACGGGAAATTGACTTGGTGGATGTACCGCGGAGCGTGGCCTAATGCAGATCACGCCCGAGCTTATGCTCTTCGGTGGCATTGCGAGTGTGGCCGCGGCGGCGGCAGTGGGAGTCGTCGCGTTCAATAACGCGGTTCGCTCGGCTTTGTGCCTCGTTCTGAACTTCTTCATCTTGGCGTTCATCTACTTCACGCTGAATGCCGAGATGCTCGGAATCATGCAAATCGTGGTCTACACGGGCGCAATCATGGTGTTGTTCCTGTTCGTGATCATGCTGCTGAACCTGGGAGCGCCTCAGATGTTGCGGGATCGAGATGATCCCAAGACTTTTGCCGGTATCGCCCTGAGTGTGTTGCTGTTTGCGCTTCTTGGTTCCCAGCTTCTGCCCGCTTTTCTGACCGTGACACAGCCAGGAGCTCCGAAAGATTTTGGAGCGCCACAAAACCTTGGCCGTGTGCTTTTCACTAATTACGTGATTCCGTTCGAGGCGGTGAGCGTGCTTCTGCTAGTGGGCGTGGTGGGGTCCATTCTGCTGGCCAAGCGGAAGATTTAACGAATGTCTATGGGAGTATTTTTGCGATGAACGGAGTGCCGCTGGCCGCTTATTTGGCATTGGGCCTTTTCATGTTCACCACCGGGGTGGTAGGTGTGATCATTCGCCGCAATCCGATTGTCATCTTCATGTGCGTGGAGCTCATGTTGAACGCGGTGAACCTGACATTCCTATCGTTTGCTCGCTACCAGTTCGCTGCCCCCGTTGGCTTAAGCGAAGCCAATGGCAACATTAATGGTCAGGCGGTAATGGGTGGTCAGGCGATGGTGGTGTTTGTGATGGCCGTGGCGGCAGCGGAAGTTGCCGTGGGTCTCGGCATCATCATGGCGATATTCCGACTGCGGAAGGAAATCGACATCGACGACATGAATCTGTTGAGGGGTTAACGATGGTAAACGGTGACTTAATTTGGGGCGTTCTCGGTCTGCCGATACTCGGGGCCATCCTTCTCGGGTTGTTCGGCCCAACCCTGCAAAAGACGATCGGGAAGCGTGGGGTCGGAGCAATTTCTACCACGGTGATCGCAATCTCCTTTGCGCTCGGCTTTCTCGTCAATCAACAGCTTGTCGCGGCATCTACCAAAGCGTTCGTGGTGACCGGACCGGATTGGATCAAGATTCTGGGTCTCCGTATTCCCTTCGAATGGGTCATTGATCCACTTTCGATGACGATGGTGTTGATCGTGACCGGCATTGGTGCCCTCATCCACCTCTACAGCACGGGATACATGGCGGAGGAGCGGGAGTACAGCCGTTTCTTTGCTTACCTAAACCTATTTATCGCCGCTATGCTGGTTCTGGTGCTGGCGAATAACCTGCCGCTACTTTTCATCGGTTGGGAAGGTGTCGGCCTCTGCTCGTACTTGCTGATTGGCTTTTGGTACACCGATAAAACGAACGTCAAGGCGGCGAACAAGGCGTTCATTGCGAACCGATTGGGGGACTGGTCCTTGATGCTCGGAATGTTTCTGATCGCGGCCCTGATGGTGCAGAACGCGGCCCGTTTCCCGGATACGCGTATTTTCAGCTTTGACGTCATCATTCCCGCCCTGGCCGACATCCTTAAAGGGAATCCCGGAATGGCCACGGCGATTGCGCTCTTGCTCTTTGGCGGTGCGGCCGGAAAGTCGGCCCAGTTCCCGCTCTACGTTTGGTTGCCGGACGCAATGGCCGGACCGACGCCGGTTTCAGCCCTGATTCACGCCGCGACGATGGTCACCTCCGGCGTCGTGCTGTTGAACCGGATGAACATTGTGTTCCAACTTTCCCCGGTCGCCAGCGCGATCGTCTGCGTGATCGGAGCCTTCACGGCACTCTTCGCGGCCTTGATTGCCTTCGGTCAAACCGACATCAAGAAGGTGTTGGCTTACTCCACGGTGTCGCAGCTTGGATTTATGTTCATCGGATGTGGAGCTGGCGGCTACTGGAGCGGCATGTTCCACGTGACCACGCACGCTTTCTTTAAAGCACTGTTGTTCCTCGGTGCCGGAGCCGTGATTCATTCCATGGCGCACGACCAGGATATGCGTAACTACGGAAAGCTGGCTCGGTACATTCCGATTACCTTTGCCACCGTCCTCATCGGGTGGGTTTCGATCATCGCCATCATTCCCGGTTTGGGCGGCGCTGGCTCAAAGGAAGCAATCATTGGTTACGCGCTCGCGAATCACCACGCGCAGATTAACGGGATTCAGTTCGGCCAGATTGCCGGATGGGTCGCTTTGGGGGTTGCATTGCTCACCGCCATGTATATGACCCGGATGTTCTTCCTGACCTTCCTTGGCAACAAGGAGCGATGGAGAGAGATTCCCACCAGCCATTCGCACGAGACGGATGATCATCATCATGCGCTGGACCATATGCATCAGCCGCACGAGGTGCCGGTTTCCATG
>Ga0114959_10002994_pt1 | contig 13518 bp, 10 predicted proteins | sample C_130625_EF_Meta_FD_87317 | JGI IMG/M metagenome (GOLD analysis project Ga0114959, IMG submission 87317) | Freshwater microbial communities from Lake Croche, Canada to study carbon cycling - C_130625_EF_MetaG | ecosystem: Environmental > Aquatic > Freshwater > Lake | place: Lake Croche, Canada...
GGATGAAGAGGATGACTATAGCGATGTGGATTTGAATGAATTGTAATGAATTGTATTATTATTTGTAAATAAAAAAATAATAATAGGAAGAATGTTTATATCCATATAAAAATATATGTGCAGAATTTTTTTAATTATCAATACAAAAAACAAAAAAGAAAAAGTGATGGAGTTTTTAAGCCAATCGACACAAAAAATAAAAAATACACCGGGAGTGGATAATTCCTTCGAGAATTCTTTTCATTTGGATGGATATGGATTTAGTTGGTTATCAAATAAGAAATGGAGAACCTATAAATCCCCTGAACTGTATCTACAGGACGCCCATTTAGAAAAACAACTTCCAAAAATATTGAAATCCAATACCGTGATTGGTCATATACGCAATAAAATATATGGAAAGGCATCCAAAGAAAATACACATCCTTTTTTTTTCAAAAACCAAGTATTTTTTCACAATGGATTCGTAAAAGATTTCATGAAACACAAAGAGGAAATCATGGCAAAAATACATAAAAAATACCATTCTCATATAAAAGGTGAAACGGACAGTGAATGCCTTTTTTATTTATTTTTAACAATCAAAGATTTCATCGCCGCGCAACCAAAAACAGACCAATTTATGGTGGATATTTCAAAATTATTTTTTCAGACGTTGAGAGAGATGAACCTGAGTTGCTTAGTGAATATTATTTTTGCGGATGACAAATACATCGTGGTATCAAGATATTCTATATTGATGCATACGACTAAAGATTCGAATCTGTCATTGTATTATGATAACACGGAAGGAGTTGTCATTACATCCGAGCCAATTACCACTAACTATAAATTAGTTCCTGAGAACTCGATTCTCATTATGGAGCATTAGTAGTTATTGGATGTATATACATTACCATTTAGAATAGCATATAGGTATGCCCCGATAAAATAAAGGATTTGTTGGAGAATATTGATATAGAAAGGATATAGGGCAAAAACAATAATCATAGCGATTTTCATATTTCTACTCATCGTCGTATTTACAGCAAATAAAACATAAACGAGTCCTACTAAACATACATAAAATATAACGAATATATAAACATAGGTTGCTTTTAAAGATATTATTTTCTCTGACTGATAATTTACTTTTTGTATGTCGGTAGAAAAAATTTCTGTATTTTCTTTTATTTGATTGGTTAATAGATTATTTTGTTGTTGAACTGCGTCAAATGAAAAGTCCAAGCCAGTCAATTCTGTTTTTTTCAAATAATCCGCTTGTTTTTCTAATTGATTGTGAATGATACTTTCGTCTTTTTTATAACCGCTATAGTATGTGCCATATAAATTTTGATATGCTTTTGAAGAATTAGAAAGACCACTCTTATCGTCGTATGTTATCCTTGTAGCATTAGGGTCAACTGTACCTTCGGATGGAACACTTACAGTATTTCCATCTTCAGCCTTAAGGTCTCCATCAATTTGAGCAGCTAATGTCGTGTTTTGAGCAGCTAATGTTGAATTTCGCATTCTTTCATCAGAAATTTGTTTTTTTAATTTCTGAATGTATCTATCTTTTCCTGGTGTCGATACACTTCCAGTTTTTATAAAATTACCAACACCTTTAAAGAAAGCTTTTAAAGAAAACGGTTTTCTTCCCATAGAATATATAATAATTATAGTATAAATAATGATTATATATTATAATTGTAAATAGTTTACATATTGTCTTGCCTATAATTACTTACCTATTAATGGTGAATAGTTGTCATATTGACTTGGTGCATAAGGTTGTACATTCGACCCTAAAGAAACGAATGATTCTATAGGGGAGGTGTAACATGCCTGTGTCTTTGGAATACATACATGTCCACATACTTGTTTTCCTTGGGATTGACAAGTCCCAATATCTATATTTGCGGTTAAAACCGTACCATTTTGATCTGTTTGATACACCTTACCAGAGCCAAGCGAACTAACTAGTGGAATACATTTAAGTATTCCAGTTTCCCAATCTGTGACATTAGGTACACAACAATCTTGTCCAACACAATTATTCGGATTTCCAGTTATTGCAAGTAAATCACCTGATTTCGCTGCAGCAGCTTGTGCGGCTATAGTATCTGTAGAGGTTACAGTGGTAGGCGCAGGTAAATTCAATTCATCAAAATTCGTATTGTCGCGACTATAAATAGACATTACTAATGTGTATACATAAATACAAGTTACACCAACAAGTACAATAGTTGAAAAATCAATAATTGAATCGGGAACAACCGGAAAAAACTGTTTAATTTTAATAAGTATAATATAAAAAACGAGAGCAAAAACGAATACAATAATAATATAAACATACTGTGCTTGTTTTTTTCTATAACTGTCGTTTAAAGAGACAATTCGTTTTGTTTCAAAATCTTTTATATCAATTTCACTTTGTTTCCGCTCTAAACGTCTTCTTTCATCATTTAAAATATTATTTAAAGTATTTTGTTGTGATAATAAACCATTCGAATTATTGCTTATATTTCCATATTGTTTATTTATATTATCTAATTGAGTTTGTAAACTTGAAAACTGTGTTGTTAGGTCTGATGAATTAAGTATATTACTTAAATATACGCTTTGAAGTTGTAATAATCCAGATAAATCAAAAGACATTATTTATACTATAAATAAATATATTAATTTGTATTATAAATAACTAATAAAAATACACTTATACACTACTTAGTAATATAGCAGTTACCAATAAAGTAGCCGTAGTGATTGTTCCAATAATATACATATTATTTTGTTGAATGATTAATTCGTTTAAATCATCGTTCGCCGCTTCTAAAATACTCTTTTTATTGTTGTTATTAAAATTACTATCACTAAGTTCTGCATGACTATAGTGAGAAAGTTTATTATTAGACAAATCATCTCGTATACTATAGAATTGAGTTACATTGTTAGAAAAATCAGTACTTTGGTTCTTCAAAGCATTCAATGTATTTGAATAGTTTGCAGCAGATTGTATTAAAGGATTTATTTTTTGTGTTTTAATAAAATTATAACAACCTGCATCACCACAATCGTTAGTATTATATGTGAATCCTTCTGTATTTTGTCGATAACCTTGAAAATTATCGAAGCTACCGACTAGTGTCTGTAACTTTTGTTGACATAGTTTAAATGGTTGAGATACATCAATTCCTGCCGGAGTATCTGATTGTATCATTCCTAAATTATAACTTGTTGATGGATATAAATTATTATAGTCGGTCCCTGATACAGCTTTACTTGACGAAACATAATAATCTGTTTTGTTTGATGTCAGTTTTATTCGTTTGTCTTTTATATATAAATTAGAAGAAGATATATCTGTAGGTCCTGTAAGTCCTTGTATATCATTAAACATAGATGGAATTGTAATATAAGTTTGATTACTCACAAAATTACACCATTTTTTACCATTGTTTGTTTGATAAACATAAACTCCACCACAACTGTCATTTTTATTACAGTTACTCTGACAGGTTGATGTTATACTAGAAATACTTGTATTAGTATCTTGTAATATAGAATTATCTCCAGATGTTGGAGCAATATTAGTAAATTGACTATAACTATTACTAGCAGTAGATACTAAAAATCTACTATCATTAGGAACAATACGGTGTTTTTTATCTTTGTTAGTTATATAAATCATTTTATTCATTCTATAATCGCTTCTTATATTGTACATAAATCTAGAAGTACTATTACTAAGTGAATATGTAAACGGTATATTATTTGAATCAACCACAGTATTCGAAGGTATCTTTTTTGCACGTTGAATCACTAATTGACCTTGAGTTGTCATTTTTAATTTATATTTATAATCGCTACTGATTAAATAATTGTTTTGGTCAATTCTATTGTTACTTGTTAAAATACTTGATCTATTATTTTTGGTTTTATCATTGTACCAATTTTTACAAGCAATGTTATCGGTGTACGCAGTACTAGAAAAAAGCGAAGTTACAAGAGTAGTAGTATTACTTTGTGTCCTATATATCATTAATGTTACTGTACTACCATCTGAGTTTGAAGTAAGTTGTAATCTATGTTCATTAGATATATTATTTAATGGAGATATACATTTTATTAGAGCATTTGTACTATTGTATAAACAAAATCCGAGTGGACCTAATAATGCATAACTTCCTACACCATCAGATTTCCATATAGTTTCATACTCGACATTATTTGTCATTGTTGTAGAATTTGTACGGTCAATTAATTGTATTTGTGTTGTAGTAGTTGTATCATTAGGATCTGTAATATAACAATTAAATAATTTTTTTGCAGTATTTTGTGATGAATTTTCAACCAATGCAAAATATAGTTGTTTTTGTTTATATAATTTATTATCGGATGTTGTTATAGTATAAAGGTAACTCGACATGTCAGTACCTGTAGAAGACTTCATGGTTAAGTAGAAATCTGCACCACCATAATTTTGTCCAAATAGTATTCTTATTGGGGTAATTGTGTTGGCGTATAACCTTGTTGTTGTTCCATATCCTCGCATACCATGCAAACCTCCATTCTTAATATCTGCATTATCAATAGTATAATCGTGTAGAGCTTTATTTCTAATCCATAAATAACTAGCATCATCGCTCGTTATAGTGAATGTTATATCAATATAATCTGAGCCACCTATATCAGTGCCATTTATTATGATATAACCAAACCATTGTACTGAAAAAGGGTTACCTCTATTAGTAACTGTAGTATTAAAATCCTGTATAGTATTGAGACTAATTGTGGTGGAAAATCCATTACTAGGTATTGTATCGTTAGGAATATTATTTATGAAAAGTGTAGGGTCATCATTGAAATAAATATTTTGAAGAATATTACAAGCAAGACCTTTTTTTATTAATAGTTTACCGTTGTTTATATCTTGTAGTTCATCAGATATAATGTTACTTATCATAGTTCCTAATGCTAATTTAATAGTTTGAATTGTATATAATCTTCCTGGATAGCTTATCTCTTTCAACTTCCATTGAGAACTATTATTTTCATCGAGAGTAAGAGATCCTACAGGAGTACAAGTAATTACGTCTGTAGTTGGAAGATATTCTACAAACGCTTGAGAAGTATTAAAATCGTTGAATGCATCACCACATGTTTTTTTTATACTGTCACGAGCAAAATTACCTTGGTCGCGAGCTACTCCTAGTGGGTTTACCATAACTTATATAATAGATATATTTATTTTTATATTTAGTCACTCACATATAAAAATAAAATAGTCTTTGTGTAGAAACATTTCTTAAATAGAATCAAAAATATTATAGTTTTATAAAGATATAGTAAATCAACGATGTTGCTAAAATAGTCAATATTATACTAGTATACATAGTAGAATCGTATTTTGCTTTATACATACTATACACGGAATCATTCGAATGATTTATTTCTTTCATTTTTAAATCTAATTCATTTCTTTTATTTTGAATCTGATTATGAGTTGTTATAAGTGTATTTATAGATGGTATAGATGTAATGGTTTCACTACTATTTAAACTACTTTTTAAAGTGTCTACTGCATTTTTTAATTTCATAATACTATTACTTGCATCGTTCAATTTTGAAGTACAGCTACCTTGACTACTTAAATTTCCTAATAGACAACTATAGTAAAGGTTTAAATTTTGATTGACTGTTCCTTCAAGCTCGTATATTGTATTACCATTCATTGAAAGTAAACACGTATTATCATTACAAGTAAATTTATTATTAACAAAATCTATATTTTTGATTGATGACATACCTAATATATTATTTATTACTATAATAAATTGCGAGTAATAAAATAACAACACCTATTCCTAAATTGATCGTTTTCATATATTCAATCGTATAAATCGCCTTCGAATCTTCGTAATTTTGGTCACTTCCTAAATGATTATTTTGTAATTGATTGATTCTTGTCGCATTCTCTTTGTTTTTGCACAATTCTTTCTTGTAACAATTCATACTCAAATCATGCCATTGTTTCCATTTCGGAAAATCACTCGAATAGGTAGTACTGTTATTATTATTTGTATCGATAACACTTAAACATGTCTGCATACAAGAAACATTACCGATTGTATCACATATGCTATTACCAGTTTCAGTATTGACAGCCACACAGTTACCTACCTCATTTAAAAAATCTTTACTTGGTGTAGGGAACGATACACAACTTGCATCCGGAATAATTACAAAATCGGTAGTTGGGTCATTGCATAATGCATCGGTAGGCATTAAATCATTTGCCGTTACATAAAAATAATCAGTAGGTGAAAAACTCACAGTAACATGACTCATTGATGACATTGTTTATTCGCTATATTTATTGTATATATTATGAGTATACCTTTTCATTATAATAACAAACCCATATTTTTCTAAAGTAAGGAAACAATTATACACATATTCTATAATAGGGCGTCACCAATGCAGTGGCACTCGTTCTCATAAACTTGGCCACTTCACCTGGTCGCATTGCAATCGCAAGAGCAACGGGGTCAAATCTCGATATTTCGGGTAAAAGGGTCAATTCTTTTAGATTTAATTTCTCTTTCAATTCCCTTACTTCGGTTTCGTTCATGATACTTACTTGAGGTACCAAATTGTGTTTTAATATATTGAATTGAAGCCGTTTTATATTATGAATTACCACAAATATCTGATGTCGCTCATAAATGTATTTCACCTTATTGATAATTGTTTCATTGGGTTCTTCATCAATTATAATAATGAGGGTATCTCGTTTTGACAAAACATTTTCAATTTCATATAAATCTTCCACAATTGTATCTAAAGTCGCCGGACGAATCTGCTTTGAACCCGTTTTTGGAGAAAAATAGTATTTGATGTATACTTTTTTTTCATTTTCAGAGTGTGACAATAACATATCCAATTGTGAATTGACATACATAGCATCGACTTCATTGATACTAAATGTATTATAGTCTGCTACCGCATATTTCAATCTTTCCATATGGTCCAATATAGTGATTCGTGACTTGTAGATAGACAAAATACGATTGCTTGATGTTCCTGACATTTCTATTATGATATAGGTTATTATATATTTATATCCTATCCTTTTTAATTCAATTTTTCGATATTTTCAAGAATACAGATATACTATCTATGTAGTCTTGAAAAAAGGAGGGGGGTCGCTTAGGATTACACTTTTTTGATAACGAGTTTACTAAAATCGAGGGGAGCTTCATTCATTCCGGGGATATTCTCCGCAGGAGGTAACATAGAATTCATTTCTTGTCCGAATGAGCCTTTCCTATCTGTATCATTGATGGATTGCTGTGATTTTCCTTCCACCGAAGTGTCAATCGAATTATCTGGGCCATTCACGATTTTAATCACAGGGTTGACTTCAATGTTTGGCATTCCGTTGTTCATTGGATTTGTTCCCATACCCATTGCATTCATTCCCATGCCCATTCCATTCGGCATTTCATTATAAGAGTATGATTCTCTTTGTATAGGGTAATTATTATCATAGACAATATCTGAAGGGCGGAATAAATCACAAGGCGATACTACTTTTATACTGTCTTGTATATCATTTAATCCCTCTAGGTCATGGGTTTCAATCGTTATATATTCTCCTCCACCAGTATCTTTGACAAACCATTGACGGTCTGCTTTTGACCCACCCCCTCTTAAAAATACGGTTTCGCCGCGTTGAAATTCTTTGTTGCTGACTGCATTCTCTGGTGGTGGTGTCGAATCTGGCGTACGAGGACCATATGCTTCGGGTGGAGGCATATCCGGACTTCGAGGGCCATACGGTACATCCATTGGCGGACCGGAATCCGGACTGCGTGGACCATAAGGCGTAGATGGCGGAGGCATATCTGGACTGCGGGGACCATACGGTACATCGGTTGGCGGACTGGAATCCGGACTGCGGGGACCATAAGGCGTAGCTGGTGGAGGCATATCCGGACTTCGGGGGCCCAATAATGAAGGCGGTGACATATCTGGACTACCATCGTAATACATTCTTCCATCGGGTGTTCTAGCCCGTTCTGTTTTCCGGCTTTCCGTTAATTGCTGTTTTGTTAATTCAACGAGTTTGGCAGGAGTCATATTCTCTATTTGAGTTAATTTCGAAATATTTTTGGAAAAAGATAGGTTCTCCAACTGTTCAATATTATCTTCCGTAATCAATCTCATTTGAATATTTGCTGTTTGTAATTCCTGTAAAAGTAGTTTGAATGTATAAGGAACACATACAATACTAAAATGACGCCCAAATCGGGTAATGTTCTCGATGTGCATGTCTTTTCCATCCAAAGAGCCAATAAATTGTATAGGACCATCCGCCATAGGCCTCATAAAGAGATTCTTAGAAGGATTATATACCGCCATCCTCCCAGTTTGATTGCATACGCCCATAAAATACTTATCTCCACGTTCCAACATCGACTCCCGTAAAAAGTTATTCATACCATGAGATATGAGAACATCACGTTCCATTTCACCAATGCGCAATCCTCCATCATTTGCACGTCCACTTACTGGTTGTCGAGTGAGAGCCGTCATTGGTCCTCTCGCCCGATAATTTATTTTATCTTTTACCATATGTTTCAAACGCATATAGTAAGTCGGTCCTATAAAAATGTTGCTTTCGATTTGTTCTCCAGTCATTCCATTATATAAGAGTTCATTTCCAGAAGAATGGAATCCTACTTTGGTAAGATATTCCCCAAACAATCCTATTTTGGAACCTTTGTTATCGAAAACAGTACAATCGCCGAATCCTCCATACATCGCACATGCTTTTCCAGTAATACATTCTACTAACTGACCGATGGTCATACGACTCGGTATTGCATGGGGATTTATAATGATATCGGGTCGTATCCCGTCCTTTGTAAACGGCATATCTCTCTCGGGAATTATCATACCCACTGTTCCTTTTTGACCAGAACGCGAGGCAATTTTATCACCCAAATTTGGAATGCGGATTTCTCTTAGACGTACTTTCGCGATACGTTCTCCCTCTTCTCCCTCTGTAATAAAGGATTTATCGACCACACCCAACTGTCCTTTTTTGGGGGTTTTCGAACCATCGACGCGAACACTCTTGTTCTCAATACTATTTGATGTAAGTCCAATCAATACTGTTTTATCATCTACCATCGTATTTTCACGAATAATTCCATACTTATCGAGTTTGCTATAATCATATCCGGGTTTGGTACCGACTACATTCGATTCCATTTCTATATTGGTAAATTTTTTATCTATCATGGTATCGGCGTTTTTACTGCTTTCTTCGTGGGTTTCATACACTGTATAATAAGTGGTATTGAACATTCCTCTCTTAATCGATGCTTCATTGATGAGAACCGAATCCTCCATATTGTACCCAGTATAGCACATAATTGCGACAATTGCATTTTCTCCATACGGGTTCTCTTCATTGTTTATATATTTGAAATACTTTGATTTGATTAGTGGTATTTGACCATTGTTTAATACGACCGCGGTTTTGTCCATACGCACTTGATAATTGGTATGATACATAGAAACCGCTTGTTTACTTTGACCACATGAGAACGAATTACGGGTGGGTGGATTGTTCTCTGGGAAAATAATTTGATTGCACATAATACCCATAATCAACGATTCATGAATTTCTAAATGTGTATATTTTTTATTGCCTTTTTCAAACTCCTCTTGTTTTACGGCAATGAGCGCGTTCTCACTTTCACTGGGGTCGATATAATCTATAATGGCTTGGTCTTTTAAAAACTTTTGAATTCTCGCAGGATTCGATTCCGATGTAACCCCCGTATACAACTCATTCAATTCATAAATACGCGGTAAATCTTTCTCAAATGATTGTATTTTCTTTTCATTGAAACCGGTCGTTAAATCTGACCAATTGAATTGGCCTGTTTTCAACTTGTCCATGATATCTTTGTCATCGAAAGACAGTTTACCGGTTTCTGAATTTACATAAAAAATGGGGCGACATAGACGACCCGCATCCGTATATATGAAAATAGTGTTTAATTTTATTTCGAAGGTTGCACTCGTAAAGGAGGGAATCAAAGCATTTCTCCGGAAAAGATGGATTTTCTGTATGGTTTCCAAAGGATTTGTCACCGAACCTGCCCATAAACCATTCACAATCACTCGTGTCATGGTGGATAAAAGCGCAGGACCAACTTCTTCCAGCAATTTCATCGGTATTTTTTCGCGCAACCATGCTATCATAGGTTCTCTAGAATATCCACGTGAAATCGTAGTCGAAATCGCCAATGATTTATGCAATCCGATATTTGCGCCATCCGGGGTATCAATCGGGTCTATAAACCCCCATTGAGAACAATGCAATACACGCGGTCCCACTAATTTTGCACTGGAATCCAGTGGTAGATTTGTTTTGCGTAGGTGTGAAATCGCACTGTTAAAGGAAAGTCGGTTTAGATCTTGAACCACACCAATACGTTTTGTATGAGCTTCTGAGCCCCAATTTCCTTTGAATGCTTTTTTGAAGCCGATTTCGACATATCGTTCTTTAAGAATATCGCGATAATTCTGTTGAATTAATCCAGGTAGGTTCTCGGCATACAAACTTTTGTTATAGTAGAGTCGTTTTTCAAAATCCAAATGAATTTGTTTTTGTTGAATTGTATAATATTCCCGAAATAAATCATAGATGAGAGAACCTACTAATTCCACTCTTTTGTATTTGAAATTATCTCTATCGGTGGGTTGTTCAATACCCGTATAGACAGATAACAACCGGAAAACAATATAACCCAAATAATACGCTTTTTGAATGAAATTAAGTTCTCCAACATGGGGTAAAAAGAAGTCCGATAATACTTCCAATGCATACGTAACAGTTCCATATTTCGTAAGAGTGGCAATATAAATCAATGCGGTCTGTTGTGTCATAATTCCACCGGCATCATGTACGGAGGGTATAAATAAATCCATCATCGATTCGTATTTTTCCAAGTCTAACAAACACATGGTAATAATATCTTTGTCACTTATAATACCGAGTGCGCGAAAAACTACAAAAAGGGGGACTGGATTTCTCACATTTGGGATATTGACAACCATATTATGAAAGGTATATTTTTTATTGGGCGTTTTTATTTTTACGGACAATGTCCGGATTGGTTTGGACGCGTTCTCCGAAACAGAACGTATTTCCGCAGAATACAAATACTTTTCATCATCTACTTTACGAATATAGAGCATATTGTCCCCGAATTTTTCTTGTGGAATCACTGTTTTTTCTTTTCCATCAATAATAAAATAGCCTCCATTGTCGTTTTTACATTCTCCCATGGAGAACCGAACTTCGCGCGGTAATCCTGCGAGAACACAGTGTTCAGATTGAACCATAATAGGAAATTTACCAAGATATATTTTCTCGAGAACAACCGTACGGATTTGTCTATTTTGACCGACGATGGATCTTTCAGTGGCTTCTTTGAGTTGTGTTGCCATCGCAGGGGTCATTTCCACTTCGACGGAACGAACCCGCTTTTTTCTTTCCACTTTTTTTGGACCACCGCCCTCCATGGCTTTCTCTAGACTCTCCAATTCCTCTTTTTCGAACATATCCATCGAACGTTCTTTGAAATTCCCGGCTTTTTGTTCGCGTTCTTCCATATGTTCCGTTGAATAATCTGTATTTTCAAGTTCTAGATGTTTTGAGGAAGCGCCGACGCCGCCTCCGTCCACTTTCTCCAACATATCGACACTCAATGCGAAAGGTTGTTCTCCATCCTCTAAAATATCAATGAAATCGATTTCAATATCATAATGAATTGTCATACCATAGGTCATATTACGCAGACGTGCTTCATTGGGAAACATATAATGGGAATTATCATTGTCATAAATCACAGGTTTTCCAAAATATATTTTGTCGCCTTTTTTCCCACCAAAATACATAACACATTGGTGTCTAAAATCTTGTATTGTTTCATCAAATGCGGAATTTATAACGATGGGGTTTTTTTCTTTGAATATTTGGAAAATACCGGTTTTGAAAAAATCATTGTATGATTCGATATGATGTCTTACTAAACATTGAGGATTATCTTGAAAATAGGAATCTATAATCTTCCATGTAGTTTCGTGGTCCATAATGTATTATATTATATACTAACAAAATACAATATCTGTTTATTCCTATTCCTTTCATAAATATATTATTGTCTGTTCGAGAACACGAATGTTCTCAAAGGTGTGTCATAATCTAATAATAAAAATAGTAATAAAATGTAAATGGATATATATCAAATTTCACTCATCGCAGGTACGCCGATTTGTGCAGCTATTGGCTATTTATTCAAATACTTTTTGGACCGTAGAGGAGAATATGTTAGAAAAATAAATAATTTGAAATTAGACGATGTGAAAATGAAACTCAAAAATTTTTATTATCCTATTCACAATAATCTTTTGAGAGAAAATATCATATGGAATAAAATACTAAGTTTTTACCGTTCGAACAGTGTAAATAGTAATGAATTATATAATAAACTATTTTGGGAATTAGATAAAGAAATGTTAGAAATTCATTTAGAAAATCAAAAAATAATAAAAGATAATATCGTAGAAATACATCCAGATGATTGTCTTACAGATGCGTTAATGAAATACGATGAACATGTTACTATATATAATATTATTCGTAAAGTGGATACAGAGAGACCCAATGATATGGATGATGTAAAATGGCCAAGTGCATTTGGTTCCAATTATCCAACCGAAATTATAGATTTAATCGAAGAAAAATTACAAATACTAAAAGAAAGCCAAGATAATCTTATCTATTCATTTGTATAATATAGATATTTTGTAAAATATACGTTTTGTAAAATAGAAATTGTTAGAAATACGTTCTCAAAAACAAATGGATATTTTGTAAAAAGAATAATTCCAATAACTTTAGATAACTTTCTAACAATAACATATAGCACATAATATGGCTTCCGTTCTCGATACTATTTATGGTCCCTTAAGCAAGAAATACTGTTTTTACTTTTATATTCTCTCGGTATTTGGATTTATTTCATTGGTTCTTTTAGTTGTATCTTCACTTGTTATTGGAATTAGTCAGAAGAAAGGCCCTCTCTTTTATGTACAAACTATATCTGTTGCTATTGTGTATGGTATGCTTTATTTACAAAATAGATTGCTATACAATATGTGCAGCCACTCTCTGTGATATGGAATGATATAGAATCACTGATAAAAAGGAAAAAGAAAGGAAAAATAAAAAATAAGAAAAGAAAAGAAAAAAAACAGAAATGAAAAAAAGAAAACATTTAGTAAATATTATATAAATTAAATGCTTGTTCAAGATATAATATAATAAAAAATTAATGGATATTCTTTATTATAGCAACTATTGTAAACATTCTCAAAAAGTAATTCAATTTTTAGCAAAAAACAATTTGACAAATAAATTGAATTTTATATGCATTGATAAGAGAA
>Ga0114959_10002995_pt1 | contig 13514 bp, 10 predicted proteins | sample C_130625_EF_Meta_FD_87317 | JGI IMG/M metagenome (GOLD analysis project Ga0114959, IMG submission 87317) | Freshwater microbial communities from Lake Croche, Canada to study carbon cycling - C_130625_EF_MetaG | ecosystem: Environmental > Aquatic > Freshwater > Lake | place: Lake Croche, Canada...
GAAAAATATTTGTGCAGGAGGGCCATCAGTAAAAGAAACTTTGCCATCTTTTAAATCAAGTAGAAATTCTTCTGTTTGAGCGGTCGAGATTTTAGAAAACTTATTGCCATACTTTTTTTGACAATATAGGTTCGACTGTTCAATCGATACTTTATATAAGTTGGCTGGCGTTAACGGCAGTTGATATCCTTGAGTTGGCAGGCCTTTTTTCCATGGCCCTGCTTGATAAAGTCTGTCACCTTTGCCCCAACCACCAGCTAAGGCGCGGTCAATATAAAAATGAACACCAAGGTCAGTCCCTTTAGGGCTGAGCTTATCTGCAGGAATCATGTGATTGACTAAACGTTCAATCCACTCTTGTTCTTCTAGATTGAAAAAAATGTATCCCTGACTGTCCGTGTTAGTGGTCATTGCTTGAGGTTTGTCAGCAGCTAAAGCCTGTGTTGAAACCCCTGATGTCATGGCAACAGAGGTTCCTACTAAAGCACCCTTCAGGAAGCCTCTACGATCATTTGTTGAATTTGGCATAGTAGTATATAAATTAAGGTTTAAAAGTCATTAAGTAGTCGATTAAAGCTTTACGCTCAGCTGCATTAATGAGGCCAGAGTAGGGCATTCTGTTGCCTGGAAAGAGTGCTTGGGGATTTTCAATGAATTTATTCAAAGTACTGACGTCCCAATTACCCGTAGCATTTTTTAGAGATTTTGAATATCGATAACTAGCATCCGCCGCAATCTGCCGGTTCACTATCCCAGCTAAAGAAGGCCCAATGAGGTTGACGCCCGGCTCGAGACTATGGCAAGCCCGACATTCATTAAAAGCCTTTTCACCTAAGCTTACATTTTGTGAAAAAGATTGCAATGGAAATATGGCTAAAGAGATGATGCTAGAAATAAAGAGGAGAAGTTTGTTTTTATTATGCATAAGAAGAGTTGAAGCCTGTAAGAGCATTTGTTTTATAAATCAAAAAAATCAGCACTACTTTGTAACTAGAAAAAGTAGTCCATCCGATTAACTAATAGTGTGCAGCGTCAAATAGGGTATTTAACAATTTCACTTCAATATCTCAATGACACAAGTTATTTAAATGAAAGGTTTGTCTCAATTATTTTTTAATATTTCTATTTATTTATATTACACGCCATCTTTTCATTTTTTAATATGGGGTAATCCCTAAATACGGGTTTGTTGTTTGAAAAATATTGGAATTTAAAAAAGATTGACTCAATTTCTAAAGAATTCAGGAGGGAAGACTCTGCAGTCTTTATAATCAACCAATAACAAAAAATATCAATATCAATTGATTAAATTTCCGAGACCTCAGTTATAAAAAATAACTTCTTTTTTTAATCCTTCTTATATAACTATATGTCAAATTCCGCACCATTTCAAAATCCAATGCCTTGCGTAGAAACTTCTCAACCGAAAATTACCCTACCCAAGAATGCAACTGACTGTCATTGCCATCTTTTTGGGGATATGACCAAATATCCCATGATGAACGATCCAGCTTATTTGCCACCTGCAGTCAGTGTTGAAGATTACATGCAACTGATTCAGAAGTTAGGCATTGAGCGGGCAGTGATTGTTCATGCGAATGTTTATGGACAAGATAACTCTTTAGCATTAGATGTGATTGCGAGTGCGCCAGATCGTTTTAGAGCAATTGGTCTCGTCGATGAATCGATTACTGATGCGGAACTCGAGCGTTTACATCTTGGTGGTGTGCGAGGCTTTCGCTGTAATTTAGTGAATCAAATTGGTTTGTCTTTAGACGCTGCTAAAAAATTAGGTGAAAGAGTGAAGCAATACAACTGGCATACGCAGTTTTTGATGGATGTTGAAAAGATGCCGAATTTGAGAGAAACCTTTGCTGATTTTCCGATTGATGTGGTGATTGACCACATGGGTAGACCTGTCATCGAGGAGGGTGTTCAAGCCAAAGGTTTTCAAGGGCTAATTGATTTCTTAAAGACGGGCAAAGCTTGGTCTAAACTCTCTGCACCTTATCGTACCTCTAAAGATCCACTGTTCTATCGTGATATCGTGCCGTTTGCCCAAGCATTAGTAGAGGCCGTCCCAGACAGACTCGTTTGGGGATTTGATTGGCCACACGTTAATATGGCGCCCAATACACCCATGCCGGATGATGGCGAATTGGTGAATCAAATTGCGCAGTGGATTCAAACACCCGCTAATATCCAAAAAGTTATGGTGGATAACCCTACAAGACTTTACGGCTTTTAATTAGTCGTATCCAAAATGACTCTCGCTCTAGCGATACGAGAGTCATCGATTGTGCTATTCAGCCTGTACACCTGAGCTTTTGACAACCTTGCCCCAAGCGACGATATCTTCCTTCATCATTTGATAAAAACCCTCAGGAGAGGTGGTTTCAGGTTCATAACCACTACGAATGAGCTGTTCTTTTACTTCGGGAGTCTTAATAGCTTCCACAATAGCGGCATTTAATTTATTGATGACTTCTTTCGGTAAATTGGCTGGCCCAAACAATCCATACCAAGTTTTTACTTCGAAATTGGGCACCGTTTCGGCAATCGTTGGAATGTTTGGCATAATTGGAGATCTCACCAAGCTTGTCACGGCAATCGGATTTAAACGCTTACCTTGTACCTGGCTCAAAATCGTAGAGGTATTGGTAATTAAAACATCTACTTCACCACCTAGTAAAGCCGTGACAGCAGGGCCAGAGCCTTTGTAAGGAATGTGTGTGAATTTCGTGCCAGTCGCCAGGCCTAGCATTTCCATCCCAAGATGGGGTGTACTACCCGTTCCAGCAGAACCATAATTCAGTTTGCTAGGTTGTTCTTTAGCGATTTTAATCAAGTCACTGACCGTTTTGACGGGGAAGGTGGGATTCGTAACGAGTGTGCTAGGAGCCATCGTGATGAGGCTAATCATCGTTAGATCTTTTAATGGGTCATATCCTAAGTTTTTATACAAACTGACACTAATGGGGATGGAACTATTTCCTACCAACAGCGTATAGCCATCGGGATTCGATTTACTAGTAAATTGGGCACCGATATTGCCGTTTGCGCCTGGCTTATTATCTAAAATAATCGGCTGTCCTAAAATCTCGTTCAGCTTTTTGCTCAGCGGTCTCATCAAAACATCCGCTCCACCACCAGGTGCAAAAGGTACCACAATGTGAATGGGTTTAGCTGGATATTCTTGCGCATGGATAGCGAGAGAGCTGGCCATGGAAAGAACCATAATGAGTAAACGTACTCCAAAAGTCATGATGTCTCCTTAAAAATTATTATTGGTATCAATATACCAAATAATCTAATTCAGGAAAGTATTAGCCACTTTAGGATGAAACTGAGAGCAGAAAGTGCCGGCATTAGTTACTCCAGTTAGCGAGCAGAATTAACGCTTACCTAGTAAAAAATAGGTCTGGATTTCGCCTAGGCCTTTACATTCGACCATGCCACGTTCTTGAAATAGGAAACTCGATTTCAGTAGTTCGTAGGTTGAAGTACTGACTTGGACTCGTCCGCTGTCAGAAGTAGACTCCATTCTGCTCGCCGTATTGACGGTATTACCCCATAAATCATAAGAGAATTTGGTGAAGCCAATCACCCCAGCAACCACTGGACCTGAATTCAGACCGATGCGCATTTTGATACTCGAATTCTGACTTTCATTAAAATCTTTTAAATCAACAAACATGCCTAAAGCCATTTCAGCAACTAGGTCAGCATGATCTGAACGGGGAATTGGTAAGCCACCCACTGCCATATAGGCATCCCCAATCGTTTTAATTTTTTCGATACCGAGCATTTCAGCACGTCGGTCAAAACGGGAAAACAAATCATTTAATAACTTGACTAATTCTTGAGCCGATTTACCGGCTGACATATTGGTAAAGCCCACTAAATCACTGAATAAAATCGTGACTTCAGGATAACTTCCCGCAATATTAGATTCCCCTTTTTTGAGTCTTTCCGCGATTGGTCTTGGCAAAATATTCAACATGAGCTTTTCGGTTTTTAATTGCTCAATGTGAAGCCGTTCTTTTTCTTCCTGTAATTGTAAAAAACGTTGTTTGTCTAAATCACGTAAACGCTTTTTTTCTACCACGGAAAAAACCCTTGCCTGCAACAACACAGGGTTGTAGGGCTTTGGCAAATAATCTTCCGCACCAATCTGAATACACTCTACCGTTTTTTCAATTTGCTCTGCGCCAGAGACGACAATCACCGGCAAGTAGTTGAGATCAGGGGTTGATTTGATAACTCGCAAAACTCCAAGACCATCGAGTTCGGGCATTTCCATATCTAACATCATGAGATCAAACTGTTGAGCCCTAACTTTTTCTAGAGCATCAAGACCATGTTCTGCCTCTACAATCTGCATAATACCAATATTGTTGAGTTCTCTAGTTAACAGCTTACGTAAAGTGCGACTGTCATCTACTACAATCACTCGCAAGGTTTTTAGAGTATCTAAGGTCTCTTGCGCGACTTGGAACTGAAAAGGAGATTGATTCGATTGTGAGCTTGTTGTGTTATCCATGATTCAAATGCAAACCTTCTTATAGTAAGAGACCTTGGGTAATTGAACTACTTGAAATGTCGTATCAAATAAGATGGATTCGGAAGATCCCAGCATTAATACAGAATATTTATCCGCCATTTGTAAATGTAATTTTTTAATTAATTCATTCTTCTTGTTTTGATTAAAATAAATCATCACATTACGAATGAGTATTAAGTCAAATTTAGGCATAATTGGCCAAGGTTTGACCAAATTAATTATATCAAAATGAATCATCTTTTTGAGCTCATCAATCATTTCAAAATTGCCACTCGGTAACTGTCTAAAATAACGCCTGATTTGGTCGGGCGTTAAACCGCGTTGTAACTCGGTTTGGTTATAAATGCCACTTTGGGCTTTTTGAATGACATTTTTTGCAATATCGGTGGCAAAAATTTTGACTTTCCATAAATTTAATTCAGGGAAATTTTCTTTAATTAACATCGCTAGACTATAGGGTTCTTGCCCTGTCGCTGCTGCGGCACACCAAATATATAACTCTTTTGTATTTCTTTTAGCATTCATTAATTCTGGCAAGATATTGGTTCTCAAGGCTTCAAACGGATGCGTATCTCTAAAAAAGAAAGTTTCATTGGTTGTAAGTGCCTCAAAGCAGACCCAGTGCAAATCACTTACCGGATTTTTATCTAGGTGGTTGAGAAGCTCAATATGATTTTCAAAGTGATAGGCTTTCGCAACGGGCGTCAGACGAGCGATGACTAAGTAATCTTTGCTGGCATCCAATGAGATGCCGACATGATGTTCCAATAATTTAAAGAATGCTTGAAAGTTTACTGACTCAACTTCTGACTGATGCTGCCCCATCAAATTTGAGTCCTATATAAAATTTCATTAGGAATTTCATCAAGCGGTAAGATTTTTTCAGCTAAATCGGCTTTTGCGATCGCTCCAGGCATCCCCCAAATCACGCTTGTTTCTTGATCTTGCACTATGACAGTCCCGTTTTCACGCAGAATATCTTGGGTACCCAGTAAACCATCTTGCCCCATACCTGTGAGCACAACGCCGAGTAATGAGCGCTTATAGACCTGTGCAGCAGTCCGAAATAAAACATCAACCGCTGGTCGACATGAATTTTCTGGCGGATCATCATTTAAGCCAATAATGACTTTGGTACCGACCCTTTTGAGCGCCATATGCCATCCACCAGGAGCAATATAAGCTTTCCCAGCTTGCGCTTCTTGACCATCATAGGGTTCCATCACGGGAATGACTCCGACATCCGTTAAACGATTGGCAAGTAACTGGGTAAAAACAGGTGGCATATGCTGCACAATAAAAATGGGTACATTGAGCGGGGATTTCCATAACTCGAATACGCGCATTAAGGCAGCAGGACCGCCGGTAGAAACGCCAATCACAATGCCATCAATCGGCGTTAAAGGACGATTTTCTTGTCGAGTGACTTTAGGAAAATTGAGGTTGGGAGTCGATATGATTGGACTCTTTGGTACGATAGCCGCAGCAAGTCCTTGCGACTCGCGTCGCTCAATACCACGATCTCGAAGAGAAGGAGCGGTTGTCAACATTTTGCTTTTAGCCGTCAAACTTCTGATTTTGGGGATCAGTGTCTCATCTAAAAATTTAAAAGCTTCTTCTGGGTTTTCGATATTGGTAGGTTTACCCACGTAATCACTTGCGCCATTCGTCAGGGCATCAATGGTTGCCTTTGCACCCCTTTGCGTGAAGGCACTGAACATCACAATAGGAATTTTAGAATTGAATTTTCGGATTTCTTTGAGGGCTGTAATCCCATCCATGATTGGCATTTCCACATCGAGTGTAATGATATCCGGAGGTGCTAAGCGTACCTTGTCGACTGCGATTTGACCATTCTCGGCATGTCCAATTACATTGATATCATCGTGTTTTGATAATGCCGTCATCAGGATTCTGCGCATAATGGCAGAATCATCAACAATCAATACGTTTATTTTGGGGATTGACAAAACGATGGAATCTTAAGGTTTAATAAAAGATGGTTCATTCTAACAAATTAGTAAGTAAATCAACTTTTTAGCGATTGTTTTTTTACCATATCATCGATATTTACGAGAGCTGCTGGATCCAAAATAATAATGAGACGATCTTTGAGTTTATGTACCCCTAAGACTAAATCTTTTGCTTGAAATGAAATATTACTGCCAGGTGGTTCAAAAGTAGATTCATCGAGCGCGAGAATCTCCCCCACATCATCGACTAGTAGGGCGATAAGATATTCATCGCTTTGCAAAATGATACTGATCGACTCGGTATGATTCGAGGTACCTAAAATACTGAGTCGATCATACATATCAATCGCAGGCACTAATTGTCCTCGCAGATTCATAATGCCACGTACCGTGCTTGGACCCTTTGGCACAGGAGTAATGTCTAAATTTTTATTGAGTTCTAAAACATCGGTAGCCATGATGCCAAAGTGCAGACCACCCAATGAAAATGTCGCGTAGTCAATAGAGTTAATCATAGAATCTGATTCATTTCGATTACTTGAGGATAATTATTCGTTTGGTCCATTTTACTCATCATTAAGATTTCACTTACATCAATCACGTTAATAATTTTTTCACCTAAAGATACACAACCCATCAATCCCCTTTGCGGTGGATTTGCTTCATGTAACTGTTTTGGCGTCAAAATAATATCGTGTACTTGAGCCACGACTAGGCCTACGGGTAAATTATTGAAGTAATGAACAATCACTGAAATATTCTCTGTATTGGAGTAGGCCTTCGGTTGCGCTCCAGCAATGTATTTTTCAAGATACAAGAGCTCCATGATTTCATTGCCATACTTCACCACATCACGAGTACCATTTTTTTGAATCATTTGCGGTTTAATGACCTCTAAACGCTCGACATGTTCGAGATGAATGGCAATCTTATCTAAACCAATTAACTCAAACAGTAGCATGGAAACTTCTTCCTCTCGGATCGATTCCTCGGGTTCCATTTTATTTAATGCTTTATTTTGGGTTCTAGCAACGACCCCAGATTGTGTCGCTATCCCGTCGATATCTAAAATAAGTGATACACGACCATCGCCTAAAATCGTCGCCCCACCAAAGTCATGTACTTCACTAAGTAAAGGACCTAAAGGTTTAACTACGACCTCCTGCATATTTAACACTTCATCTACCACTAATCCAAAGCGGGTACCGGATGATTGGAGAATAGCAATATTAATTGCTTGATCTGGACTTGGCATTCGATCATTAAACTGTAAATGGCGATTCAGAAATACGAGCGGCACCAATTTATCTCTTAAGCGGAAAACGGGGCTACCGTAAAAATCCTCAAGTCCACGATTGTCTAGCGCTAAATCCAATAAAACCATTTCTAAAATGTTGTTTTGAGGAATCGCATACATCTCGGTTTCGCACCTGATAAATAGTGCCGGCATGATCGCTAAAGTCAGTGGGACTTTGAGTCGAATTGTCGTACCAAAACCTCTTTTCGAGGTTAAATCAATCGTGCCACCCAGGTTAGCTATATTTGTTCTTACGACGTCCAAGCCGACGCCGCGACCTGAAATATTCGATACTTCTTTTTTTGTTGAGAAGCCAGGAATAAAGATTAATTCATTTAAGTCAATTTCAGACATTCGACTAAGTTGCTCGAGGGTTTTGTAACCTTTCTCGAGGGCAACCGATCTAAGTGCCTCATAATTAATCCCACCACCATCGTCGGAAATCTCCACGACGACCATACCACCCTCATGGAAGGCTCTTAAAACCACTTGCCCCGTTTCTGATTTTCCATTGGCAATTCGATCCTCTGGAAACTCTAAACCGTGGTCAATACTGTTTCGAATCATGGATACAAATGGATCTCGAATCGCATCTAATAAACTGCGATCGAGCTCTGTATCGGCACCCTCCTGGATGAGAGTAACTTTTTTCCCGCAAGCCGTAGCTACATCTCGCACCAGACGCGGAAACTTCGACCAGACCTGTGAAATTGGTTGCATCCGCGTCTTCATCATGCGTTCTTGTAACTCAAGAGTTAACAAGTCAATGGTTCGTACCGCATTGGAAAACTTATGGTCAGAATACTCTACTGCAAATGGTAATAAGCGATTTCTCGCTAATACCATTTCACTGACTAAATTCATGAGTCGGTCTAAGAGTTCTAAGCTCACTTTAACGGGAGCTGCAACCTCATTACTTTTCGTCTGGTCAAAGGGTTTATGAACTTCTTCTATTTCTAAATGAGATTCTGCTACCAAGCTCAATGGCTCTTTTTTTACAGTAGTATCTGCAGGAACAGCATTTCTATTGGCATAGACCAATTCTTTTAGTTGCCGAATTAAGGTGTTTTTCAAGGCATTGTAGGCCGATGATCCGTCCTGTAGATTCGGTTTCAAGACTACCGAACTTGCACCATTACTGAGAGCTTCCATCGAGGTGCTAGTGCCAGCTTGACCCAGAGAACTAAAAATAATGATTGGTAAAATTTTGTCAATCTTCCGGATCTCTTTTAATGAGGTGAGACCATCCATTACAGGCATTTCTACATCTAGCACAATGATTTCTGGTTTTGATATCTGAAATCTTTCAAGGGCTAATTTACCATTACTTAAACGATCCACAATTTCAAAGCTACCATCTTGAACTAAAGCACCTTCGAGAATTTTTCTTAATACGGTGGAGTCATCGACAATCATGACTTTGATTTTTTCTGAAGGGCTATCTACTGAGGAGGGTGAGACGGTATCTTCGATGGATGGTAACTCAGGTACCTCAATCAATGGAGTAACGGGGGTGGGGATCTCTTGCGCTGTGTTAGAAACTACAGGGAGTTCTACAGTCGGCGCACTCATGGTGATCCCGCCCAGTATTTCTCCTTTGGAGAGGGCGGATAAATTCGCTAAAAGTACGGTATCGTCACCAGTCGGCTCTAAGCTATTGAGTTCAATGCCTTCAATGATATTTCTCAAACAATCAATTGTTTGTAAAAGCACCGTAGTTTTTTGTTGATCTAATTTGAACTGACCATCTCGAATCTTCCCGAGCAAAGATTCTCCGGAGTGAGAGATTTTTTCTAGTCGTTTCAGCGCAAAAAATCCACTACTTCCTTTGAGGGTATGTAAGCCTCGAAAGATGTTACTGACGAGGCGATTATCATCGGGATCACTTTCTAAAGCAACAAAGTCGATATCGAGTTGATCTAGAATTTCTCTAGCCTCAACGATAAATTCGTTGAGCATGTCATCCATATAACACCCCCTGACTTAGTAGCATGAATCGCTACTTAAACAGTGAATTTTGAAACGAGAGATTGCAACTCACTAGCAATCTTGGCAAGTTCAGTAGCAGCTTGTTGGGTGTTTGAAGCGCCTTCAGTCGTGCTTTGTGCGGTGTCAGAAACACTCTTAATGTTGGAAGCAATCTCAACCGTACTCGAGGCAGCAACTGACACGTTACGGCCCATTTCTCCCGTAGTGGCTGCTTGTTCTTCAACAGCACTAGCGATTAAACTTGAAATATCATTGATCTTATTAATGATATTGGAGATCTCTAAAATAGAACTCATGGCCCCTTTTGTATCTAACTGGATCGCCTCGATGCTACCACTGATTTCCTCAGTCGCTTTGGCGGTTTGACGAGCTAGTTCTTTCACTTCATTCGCAACCACGGCAAAACCTTTACCAAGTTCCCCTGCACGAGCAGCTTCAATTGTGGCGTTTAATGCGAGTAAGTTAGTTTGTTCAGCAATGCTAGAAATGACTCTTAAAACACTACCAATTTGAGTACTTGACGCGCTGAGTTTTGCCATCGTAGCGTTCGTTTTGTTGGCAATTTCTACAGCTTGATTTGCCACAGAAGATGCTTCTACAGCGCTAATCGAGATTTCACGAATGCTGGAGCTCATTTCTTCGACACCCGCTGCAACCTGCTGGGTGTTTGAACTTACTTCACCAGCAGAACCTGACACAATTCGCGCTTGAGCCGCTGTTTCTTCGGCATTAGAACTCATTTGCATACTAACCGCAGCGAGTTCTTCGGATGATCTTGATAAAGAGTCCGCGTTTTTAGAAATAGCTTTAAAAGCTAACTGTGAGGTTTGAATTAAGCGATTAACTTGCTGGCTAATTTCCAAGAAAAAGCCTTCTTTGCCTGCTAATTGGACGGAAGCAGTAAAGTCTCCTGCCGCTGCTGAAGAAATAATGTCACCAATTTGTTTCGTAGTCTCTTGCGCTTTAATCGCATTATCTTTTTCGCGTTGCGCCACCAGATCTGCAGCTTGTAAACTTTTTTGGAGTTGAGCGACAGATTTTGCCATTTTGCCGATTTCGTTATTGAAATCTTGACCAATGACTTCAGCATCTAATTTGTTACTCGCCAAATCATCTAAGGTCTTTGCTAGGGTATCGACAGGACCGGATATGGACTTGTTGATTAACAAAATCACAATACCGCTTATTAAAATCATGCCAGCTAGTGTGAATAGCAAGAGTTGTTTTAAGTCATCAGCACTTTTAATCGCAGCTTGTAAATTATTTTCTGCGCCATCAGCCTTTTTATCAGATATATGTTTGAGAGATTCCAAAACATCTTTGGCACCATTTTGATATTCTGCTGAAGCAATTTCTTTGTAAGCAGCAAAGCTTGGATCATTATATTTTGCTAGGCCAATGACTTTATCAATCAATGCATAATAAGTGGCTAATTTAGGTTTAATGGCCTCGAGTTCCGCTTTTAATTCGGGACGAATAATCGTTGGGATAACCTTTTCATATAAATCTAACTGCGTTTTTTGTGAGTTTTTGATCGTTTCCAAAGCATTTTTACTGCCACTTTCATCATTGGCCTGAATCGCTAAGACATAGCGATTTAGGGCTCGTGCCATACCATTCGTTTCACGATTCATTTGACGAAGGTAGGAAATACCCATCAAATCTTTATCGTACATTTTCTTTTGACCTTGAATTAAATCATCAAAACCTCTAAGCGCAAGAACAGCAATCACAATGGTCATGAGGATCACCATTAAAAAACCAATAATGAGTTTTGTTTTTAATTGAAGTTTGTTGAATGAATTCATAAAGAAATACCAGTTAATGATAAGGAATTAGAGGAAGGAAGCTCAAGGACTTGAAAAATAATTTATTTACTTCTTATCGTAAATGATTTATTTGTTATCGTAAATGATTTATTTGACTTGCCACTAGGAATATAACTGAATTGGTGTAATTTCGGCATCCCCCCGATGGGGGATATGAGAGTATATTCGGAGGATTTCATCACCTCTCAAAGAGGTGATCGACAATTACTTGGTTAAAAACGCTTGCAGGGAAGCCATATTTTTCACTTGATCAATCTTCCATAGATAATCTAGCAATTCAATCGACCTTGCTTTACCTAAAATCGGACCAATTAAATCCATCGCTTTTTCTTTTTCTTCATTCAGATTGAGTGGATTTTCAAAGCTCCCCTTTGCTGCCATGGTTTGACCGTGTAGTACAGTACCATTTTTTAAATGGACTTCCATGACACAACGCCAGCGTCTTTGAACATCGGTAAGTGATTCATCGCCCACGGCATGCACTTTAGAGCGCATTTTTAAGATTTGAGGATCCTTCATTCTGGCAAAATCATGCGCAGATTTAAAAGTTAGTTTGTTATCGATCACCATCACCGATAGTAAGTGTTGCACTGAGATGTCAGGCATCGGCCGGTTGTTGACAATTTCTAATTCTTTATCAGGCATCTTGGCAATAATTTTTTCTATATCCGCTGCTTTAAATTGATGCTCTTTTAGTAGATCATTTAAGACGTGCATGGGTCCTTGAATTGGCCCACCAATCGGCCACCTCTTAATCGATGCCCGCATCATCTCAAATCGTTTACCAAGGCCGTCTACTAAATCATTAATCTCATAGGCCTCTGGTGCAAAGGTATAGAAAAAGTTACGTTCTCCAGAAAAAATATCTTCCACACCTGTCCAGCCTGACTTGACCATTAAGGCCGATTGCAGTCCGTTATGCGCTGGCATACCGCCCATCGCATAAGCCTTTTCAATATGTTCTGGATCTCTGAACATAGTGTAGAGCCCAGCTGTTTGTTGACCCGTGTAAGAAAGCATGTATCGAACTTCTAGTGGAGACAATTTAAGTAGAGCACCTGCAGCAGCCGAGGCGCCAAAGACCTGACCAGTCGCACCAGCATGATGCCCTGAACGCAAATAAGGCATTGGCTTTAAAGTTAATAAAGTTCTTGCACAAATGTCGTATCCGAGTACGACTGCACGTAAAAATTCTTCACCAGACAATTTACGCGTTTCACTGATTGCTAGAGCAGATGGCACAACACTGGTTCCTGGGTGCGTTAGGGATGGTGGGTGCGTATCGTCCGTTTCATCAGCATGACCAAACATCCCATTTGCTAAAGCAGCGTTTTGCATACTAGTGCGAATTTTGGTACCGATGACGGTTGCTTCAGGTTTACCACCCAATGTTTTGATATAGGCAATGGCTTTTTTTCCAGGTTCTAGCCTAGAACCAGAAATCATGGCAGAAAAGGTATCAATTAAATGTAATTTAGCTCTTTCGCTAACTTGTTTTGGAATCGGTTTGGAAGTTGCTGCTGAAATATATTTGCTCAACTTCAGCATGGTGGGTGATATTTTTTGACTCATTGTGATCCTTGAGATAGATGGGATGATTAGGATTATTAATTTGAGGTAATTTTTAATTTCTTATTGAGTTCACGCCACATGGCGGTTTCATTTTTGATGATTTCCTCAAATTCAGTTGGTGAACCGATGGTGACATCTAAGCCTTGTTTAGCCATCGACTCTTTTACTTCGTCAGATTCAATCACTTCGTGAGCTGCTTTGACCATTTTTGCAACAATCACGTCTGGATTGTTTTTAGGGACTAAAAGGCCGTACCAAGACGTCACATCGAAACCGTTTAAGCCTAATTC
>Ga0114959_10002996_pt1 | contig 13509 bp, 10 predicted proteins | sample C_130625_EF_Meta_FD_87317 | JGI IMG/M metagenome (GOLD analysis project Ga0114959, IMG submission 87317) | Freshwater microbial communities from Lake Croche, Canada to study carbon cycling - C_130625_EF_MetaG | ecosystem: Environmental > Aquatic > Freshwater > Lake | place: Lake Croche, Canada...
GGGCGGTTCATCGCCCGGGGGATCTGGAACGCCTCGAGCCGGCTCCGCGTCAGGCTCTACGCCTTCGACTCGGGCGTGCCGCTCGATGCCCCCTTCTGGCGATCGCGGATCCAGACGGCCGTCGCCCTGCGGCGGGCCCTCGGGCTCGACGATCGGGCTGGCGCCGCGCGGCTGATCAACAGCGAAGGGGACGACCTCTCCGGCTTGATCGTCGATCGCTACGGCGACCATCTCGCCGTGCAGCTGACGAGCCTGGCGATGGCGGGCCGGCTCGACGCGATCTGCGACGCCCTCGAGGAGGCCGTGAAGCCGGCGGGGATCCTCCTCCGCGGCGCCGACCGGGGCCTTTCGAAGCTCGAGGGGCTCCATCTCCCCGACCGGGTCATCCGCGGCACCGCGCCGGACGGGCCGGTGTTCATCCGCGAGGGCAACCTCTCCTGGGGCGTCGACCTCACCGAGGGGCAGAAGACCGGCTTCTACCTCGACCAGCGCGAGAACCGGCGGGCCGCTGCGTCCCTCGCCCGCGACCGCCGCGTCCTCGATCTCTTCTGCTACTCCGGCGGCTTCGCCGTCACCTGCGCTGTCACTGGCTCAGCCAAAAGCGTGCTCGCCGTCGACGGCAGTGCCAAGGCGACGGCGCTTGCCCGGGCCAACGCCGACTTCAACGGCGCGGCAAACGTCACGGTGGAGACAGCCGACGCGTTCACGCGGATCGACAGCCTGGCCGCCTCGGCCGAGAAGTTCGGGATGGTGATTCTCGATCCGCCGAAGTTTGCCCGCAGCCGCGGCGCCATCGACGAGGCCCTCCGCGCCTACCACCGCATCAACCGTGTCGCGGTCGATCTCCTCGAGCCAGGCGGGATCCTCGTCACCTGTTCCTGCTCCGGGAGCGTCTCGCGCGACGACTTCCTCGAGATGCTCTCCGCCGTGGCCCAGCGGAGCGGCCGCCAGATCGCCATGCTCGAGTGCCGCGGCGCCGCCCCCGATCACCCCGTGAGCGCCAGCTGCCTCGAGGGGGAATACCTCAAGTGCGTCATCGCCCGCGTGGCGTGACCACTGCTGCCGCTTCACGCGACCCAAGAGCGTCCGGCTCGTGTTCGCATGGCGGGCGTCTGCGAACCACACCGAGGACGTCGCGAGGGGTCGCCCGTGCTCCGAGAGCCGGCCTCGCCGGTCAGCGCAGGATAGGAGGGCGAAAGCGCAAGCGGCGCGGAGAGAGCGGCGGCCATGGATGGCCGCCGCGAACGTCCGGCGACGGGGCACGGGCGACCCCGATGCTCACGCGCGGCCTGGACCCGGGCCTCCGGCACGCCAAGCGAGTGACGTTCCGGTGCGCGGAAGTCGCCGTCCCCCGCCAACTCTTCGCTTCGATCCTCGAACCCCGGTCCGACGACACCCACCGATTGGCAGCTATACTCTGAGCCAAAGGCAAACAATGCGTCCACTACTACGGCAACGAAATATTTCGAGGCGCTGGCACAAGACCTTATAAATAGAATTCTTGTGTTTTAAGCAAGAGCAGGCAGGGTTCTTCATAGTCTTCCCCAAGCACGATTCAATGACTCATTCTGGAGATTCCCTCGTGAAAGCCGGGTTACTCTGCTCGCGATTGATTGTCTTTGTCATGGCTGTTGTGCTTTCGAAGGCGATTGCAACGTTATGCTCGGGAGAAGTCGCCTTACCTGATTCACATGACACCATTGTCATATCCCCAACTCCGCACCTTTTTCGCGGCGACCTGATTCGGATCTGGCCTCATCTAGGCTGGATCGCCGCGGGGTGTGTCGAAGTCGAACCCGCCGATCGACCATTGCTCGTCAGAGTCAATTGCCAAGTGTGGGAAAATGGGGTTAAAAAGGCCGATTTTCCAGGTCCCGGAATGGTGATGGAGCGAACGCGGACTGAACAGGATCATGAACCAGACCAAAAGTGGGAAGCTTCCATTTCACTCAAGCCCTTGGCCGCAAGCGATGACGGGAACCCGCGAGTGGAAGTCCGAATGGTGTTGCAAAATGGCTACACAGTCAGCAGATCAGAGCCAACCTTGGTCGTTTTGCCGCGAGCGCGCGGTATATCTGGCACGGGAGGGATGACAGAGTCGACGTCAGTAAGTCCATCCAATACTCATGCGGTATGGCAACACGTAATGTTGCCGGACCCAACGTCCGTCCTGCGCATGGATCCTCTCGAAAGGCTCGCCGATTGCGCATGGGGCATTGTTATGATCATAGAAGTAGAGGACGTGGATGAGACTTGAGTCCTTTACTGAAGATGCAGTCGGATCACTGCGGCCCGACACCAGGAAGGAGCCGCAACCCGCGACACGGTGAGAATCGATCGCCAGGAAACGAGGCGGCACCGTGCCGAGGCGAGGGCGATCAAGCGAGCCAATCGCTGACTGGGGCGGAAGTCGTTGTTCGCTTGGTGGGCGTCTGCGAACCACACCAAGGACGTCGCGAGGGGTCGCCCGTGCTCCGAGAGCCGGCCTCGCCGGTCAGCGCAGGATAGGAGGGCGAAAGCGCCAGCAACGCCGAGAGAGCGGAGGGCAGGGATGCCCGGAGCGAACGTGCGGCGACGGGGCACGGGCGACCCCGATGCTCACCGCGGCATGGACCCGGGCGTCCGGCCCTAGGCGTTGGCCTACAGCTTCCGCAGCTGCGTGTACTCGGGAGCTTTCACGCGAACCCACACCGGGGAGTTCGCGAGGGGTCGCCCGTGCTCCGAGAGCCGGCCTCGCCGGTCAGCGAAGGATAGGAGGGCGAAAGCGCAAGCGGCGCGGAGAGAGCGGCGGCCATGGATGGCCGCCGCGAACGTCCGGCGACGGGGCACGGGCGACCCCGATGCTCACGCGCGGCCTGAACCCGGGCCTCCGGCCCTGAGCTTTGCTCCTACAGCTTCCGCAACCGCGTGTACTCGTCGATCGTCACCGTGGTCAGCTCGCCGTCGTCGCGGGAGAGGATGAGGACGTCGCTGAAGACCTTGTCGTCGGGATTGCGGCGGAAGTGGAGGCCGTGCCGACGACGCTCGCGCCGCAACACCTTCCCCACCGTCGTCGTGCTCCACGCGGCGCTCGAGCCGATCTGGACGCCATGAATCACCTCGACCCGGTCCCCCGGAGCGAGTTGATCGTAGAGCGTCCGCGACTGGCGTTCTTCGGGGGTCATATCGGCTCTCCCGGTTCTCTTTTGGCGACACACAGACGACGGCTCAAGACTCGATTCATATGGCACGGTCCGCGCCGACCCGGGGAACCCTCGGCGTTCCCTCGGGTCACGGACAAGAAAGTCCTCAGACTTCCTTCGCCTCGATCCACTTCATCATCTTGCGGAGGTTGCGGCCGGTCTCGGTGAGCTTGTGCTCGCGCTCGCGGCGGCGGGTGCTCTTGAACATCGCCGCTCCGCCACGGTTTTCGAGGATCCAGTCGCGGGCAAACTCGCCCGAGCGGATCTCCTCGAGGATCTTCTTCATCTCCGCGCGGGTCTCGTCGGTGATGATCCGCTTGCCGCGGGTGTAGTCACCGTACTCGGCGGTGTTCGAGATGCTGTAGCGCATGTACTCGAGCCCGCCTTGATAGAGAAGGTCGACGATGAGCTTCATCTCGTGGAGGCACTCGAAGTAGGCCATCTCTGGCTGGTAGCCAGCGTCGACGAGCGTGTCGAAGCCCGCCTTGATCAGCTCCGAGACGCCGCCGCAGAGAACGACCTGCTCGCCGAAAAGATCGGTCTCGGTCTCCTCCGCGATCGTCGTCTCGATGACGCCGCCACGGGTGCCGCCGATCCCCTTGGCGTACGCGAGGCCGAGCTTCTTGGTCTCAGGCGAAGCCCCGGCACCGAGCGCGATGAGGCAGGGGACGCCCCCTCCCTTTACGTACTCGCTGCGAACGAGATGCCCCGGGCCCTTCGGGGCGACGAGCATCACGTCGTGGCCGGTGGGGGGCTCGATCTGCCCGAAGTGGAAGTTGAAACCGTGGCTGGCCATCAGCACGGCACCCTTCTTCAGATTCGGCTTGATCGACGCTTTGTAGACGTCGGCGGCGAGCTCGTCGGGGAGGAGGATGTTGATCAGATCGGCCTGCTTGACCGCATCCTCGACGCTCATCGGCTCGAAGCCGTGCTTCTTGGCGAGGTCGTAGTTTGGCCCGCCCGGCCGCTGGGCGACGACGACCTTCAGCCCGCTGTCGCGGAGGTTCTGGGCCTGCGCGTGCCCCTGGCTGCCGTAGCCGATGATGGCGATGGTCTTGCCATCGAGGGCCTTGAGATCAGCGTCAGAGTCGTAATAGATCGTGGCGGGCAAGGGATCACTCCTCGGGATCGGGCTTAGGGGGCGGGAATGGTACGGAGGCTCGAACGGAGATACGAATGGGACGGCAGGGCCACTGGCCCGAACGCCCGCAAAAAGTGAATGAGGCGGCGAATCAGGCGAGCGATTCGCGAACCGACGCATCGTCGGCGGGGCGGGCACCGTCGGCCGCCTCGGTGAGCTCACGGGTCGGCGGGCTCCCCCGCACCATCGCGATCCGGCCGGTGCGGACGAGCTCGAGGATCCCGAGCGGACGCATCAGCTCGATGAAGCCCTCGATCTTCTTTTCTGTCCCGGAGATCTCGACGACGACGCTGTCGGCCGCGACGTCGACCACCCTCCCGCGGAACACCTCGGCAAGCTCCTTGACCTCCGTCCGGGTCGATCCGGCGGTCGCGGCGACCTTGATGAGCATCAAGTCGCGCTCGACATAATTCCGCGAGCTGATGTCATCGACGCGGACGACGGTGACGATCTTCTCGAGCTGACGCCGGACCTGATCGAGGACACGGTCGTCACCGCGGAGGACAAACGTCATCCGGGAAAACCGCCGATCCTCGGTTTCACCGACAGCGAGGCTGTCGATGTTGTACCCCCGGGAGGCGAGCATGCCCGAGACATGGGCCAACACGCCAGGGACGTTCTGGACGGTGGCCGAAAGGACGTGACGCATGGAGAGACCGGGGGATGAAGGAAGGAAGGAACGGTTTGGGGTGCCGAATTGGGGTGACGAAAAGGAGCTTGGAGGGGGGACGACAGGGCTGTTTCGTGGGGATCCGGCGGTCGCGGCAGGAAGGATCGGCGTGGAATCCGACGAAAAAAACGCCGGCCGAACCGGCGTTTCCCCGTCCCTTGGATTAAATCGTCCCCTGGGCCTTGGTTTCGCAAAATGGCGAAAACAGGCCGAAAACGGCATCCACAGACTTCGACAAGTGTAGTTTGGCCCGGCGGGACGATTCAAGCGGTGAGCGTGGCGATGCCCCTTCACGGCCGGTCCTGGCAGTTGAGCGTTGACATGGACCGGAAAATACGAATAGTTTGCGGGACTGCTCCCGCGGTCGCGGAGGTCCGTCGAGGCTCCGTCCGCCTGCACCCTTTCTCCCCACCCCACGAGTGATGAGCGTGTCGAACGTCCTGGCCCAGGAACTGATCGAAGCCGGCGTGCACTTTGGCCATCGTGCCAGCCGCTGGAACCCGAAGATGCGGCCCTACATCCATGGGCGCCGTAATCTCATCCACATCATCGACGTCCGCGAGACGATCCGCGGTCTGCTTCGAGCCCGGAAGTATCTCAAGCAGGTCGCGTCGACCGGCAGCCTGATCCTCTTCGTCGGTACGAAGCGGCAGGGCGCCGAGGCCGTCGCCCGCGAGGCGGCGCGGTGCGGCATGCCGTACGTCTCCGACCGCTGGCTCGGCGGGACGCTGACCAACTTCCGCACGATTCGCAACCGGCTGGCGCGTCTCGAGCAACTCGAAAAACTCATGCCATCGGATGAGTTTGGGGCTTACTCCAAGAAGATGCAGTCGTCGCTGCGGCGTGAGTTCCGCAAGATGGAACGCAATCTCGGCGGCATCCGCACCCTGTCGAGGCTCCCCGAGTGCCTCGTCGTGTTCGACCCGAAGAAGGAAAAGAACGCCGTCAGCGAAGCCCGGAAGATGGGAATCACGACGGTGGCTCTCATCGACACCGACTGCGATCCCGATCTGGTCGATCTGCCGATCCCCGGCAACGATGACTCGATCCGTTCGATCGAGTTGGTGGCCGCCCGGCTTGCCGACGCGATCCTCGAGGGGAAGGTCAACACTTCTTCCGACGCCCAGGCTGCCGCCGAGGGTGCCGATGTCGACGGCAAGTCGGGTCCGAAGGCTCGTTCGAATGTCGCCAAGCGGGCGGCCCCCCGTCCGCCGAAGACCTGATCGGCCGCGGGACCGCTCCCCGGCATGGCTCGGGGATCGCGGCCTACTCAGTCTTTTTGTCCTCCGACGGCCGGCAGGAGCGCTCCACGAACAGGGCGCTTCGCCGGTTGTCTCATTCTGGTCCGGGTCGGGGCTCTGGGCTCTTGAACCGGTTCGGAATCACCCCAATTTCCACGTCCAATTCTGGAAGGAGCTTTTTCCATGGCAGAGATCACGGCAGCAGCGGTCATGGCACTCCGGGACAAGACCGGACTGCCGATGATGGAATGCAAGAAGGCCCTCCTGGAGTGCGGCGGCAACACGGAGCAGGCGGTGGAATGGCTGCGCAAGCAGGGCGTGAAGACGCAGGCGATGCGCGCCGACCGCGAAACCTCGACGGGGCGTCTGGCGGTCTATGCCGATCCCGCGAAGAACGTCGGCACGATCATCGAGCTGAAGTGTGAGAGCGCCCCGGTGGCCAACAGCCCTGATTTCAAGGCCCTCGCCGAGGACATCGCCACGACGCTCGCCCTCGGGCCGGGCGCGAAGACCCCCGCTGATCTCCTCGCCCAGAAGAGCCACGCCCACCCCGACAAGACGCTCGCAGAGATCAAAGACGATCTCTTCAACCGGATGCGCGAGGTGTTCGATCTGGCTCGCATCTGCCGGATCGACGCCCCCTGTGGCGGCTACGCCCACCACGACGGCTCGAAGGCCGCGATCGTCGAGATCGCCGGGAAGACGACCGGCCCCGACGCGGCCACCGTCGCCAAGGACATCTCGATGCACGTCGTCGCCCTCGCGCCGCAGGCGATCACGAAGGAAGACCTCGATCCCGAGGCCGTGGCGAAGGAACGTGAGATCCTCACCGAAGCGGCCCGCGGCGAAGGGAAGCCCGAGAACATCATCGCGAAGATGATCGAGGGGCGGCTGCGCAACTTCTTCAGCCAGTGCGTTCTCCTCGAGCAGCCGTTCGTCAAGGACGACAAGCAGACCGTCGGCCAACTGGCCAAGTCGGCCGGGCTCGACGTGAAACGCGTCGAGAATTGGAAGCTCGGCGGCTGACATTCGCCCGCGCGGGAGACTTGTTCATGGACGCCAGGCAAAATGGTGGGAAGGGACCGGACGGAGGGCTGTCTGGAGCCTCGGGCCACGCGGGCGTCGCCGGTGAGGGGGCTGCGGTGGTCTACCGCCGCGTCCTCCTCAAGCTCTCGGGGGAGAGTTTCGTTCGCCCCGGTGAGCGTGGCATCTCCATGGACGAGGTGATGCTCGTCGCCCGGCAGGTTGTCCTCGCCGCCTCTCGGGGGGTCGAACTGGCGATCGTGATCGGCGGTGGCAACATCCTCCGCGGGGCATCGTTCACGGCAGGAAACTCCGGTGTCCATGAGGCGACGGCGCATTCGATGGGGATGCTCGCCACCGTCATCAACGGCCTGGCACTTCAGGATGCCCTCGAGAGCCTCGGGGCCCAGACGCGGCTGATGACCGCGATCCGCATGGATGGTGTGGCCGAGCCCTACATCCGCCGTCGCGCCCGTCGCCATCTCGAGAAGGGGCGGATCGTGATCCTCGCGGCGGGCACCGGAAGCCCGTTTGTGACCACCGACACCGCTGCCGCCCAGCGGGCCCTGGAACTCGAGGCCGACGTCCTCATGAAGGCGACCCGCGTCGACGGCGTCTATTCCGACGACCCGGAGAAAAACCCCCACGCGATTCTCTACCGCGACCTCTCCTACCAGCAGGTTCGCGACCAGAATCTCCGCGTCATGGACGCCACGGCGATCTCCCAGTGCATGGAGCACGAGATGCCGATCCTGGTGTTCAACTACCGCCGGGAAGGGAACATCGTCCGGGCGATCGCGGGAGAGCGGATCGGAAGCCGGGTGTCCCGCGGCCCCTGACGACACTCACTCTCAAGAGGGGAACGAAGGCCGCTGGCGAGCCCCTCTCTGGTCTATCCCCGGCCGAATCTGGCCGAAAAAAACCCTCGGTTCGCTGCCCTCAAGCCCCCCTTTCCGACGCAGGCTACCGATCTCCCCAGGGCCTGGGAGGGCCTGGTTGTCTGCGGGCTTTGGGTCGATCTTGAGCCCCCAGTCTTCCTTGACTGACCCTCCCCACCGCTCGACAATGGCCCTTTTGGCGGTCACCTCCTTCCCCCTGCCTCGTCGGCTCTGGGTGGGTTGCGGCCGGGAGAGTTCACCATGGTTGGCACGCGGAAGAGTCGTCTGAACAACGGTTGGAAAAGTCGTGGCCTCGGCGCCGGCTCGGGGGTGGTCGTCGGGAGCCGTCGCAGCGGATTCACGCTCGTTGAACTGCTCGTCGTGATCGCCATCATCGGCACCCTTGTCGGCCTCCTCCTCCCGGCGGTTCAGGCGGCCCGTGAGGCAGCCAACCGGATGTCCTGCAACAACAATCTCAAGCAGCAGGGCTTGGGCGTCACGCTCCACCACGACGCCAAGAAGACCTACCCCTCCGGCCGGAACACCCGCGAGCAGATCGGGACTTCCTGGGCTTTCCGCATGCTCCCCTACATGGAGGAGACGGCGATCGCCAATGCGTACGTGCCCACGGCCCGGGCCGACGACACCCTCAATTCGCAGTCGATGCGAACGGCCGTCTCGGCCTTCTTCTGCCCCAGTCGCCGGGCCCCGAACAACACCCGAAACTTCGACAACAACAACGATGTTCCGGTCGTGATGGCAGCTGCGGCCGGCGGCGACTACTCCGCGAACGCGGGGACCTACTTCAATTACAGCGCTGAGAACGGCGCTGGTGTCGACGGTCGACAGGCCGGTCCGATCTTCACCTTCTCGGCGGTCAAAGCGTCGTGGGTGCTCGACGGACTCAGCCAGACGATCGCCATCGGCGAGCGGCATCTGATCCCGGTCGATCCGGCCTGGCCGCAAAACATGATCCAGTACTGGCAGGGGGACACGTCGATGTTTGCCGCCGACACCCCCCACTGCCTGTTTCGCGACACGGCGCGGGGGCTCGCTACCGGTCCGAAGGACACCAACAGCCGGAAGTTCGGCAGCCAGCACGCCGGCGGCATCGTGAACTTCGTGTTCCTCGACGGCCATGTGGAGGGCCTCGGCCCCGACGTCGATCTCGACGTCCTCCGTTGGTATTCGACGATCGGCGACGGCAACGACCCGACCAAGCCGGCCGACGGCGCTTCGGGCACGGGAACCTGACGCGGCCACCGCCTCGAGCCCAGCAAACCCGGCCCCTCGCCCGACGCGAGGCGTCGCCGACCGTGGACGCCCCCGCCACCCATGTGCTGGCGGGGCGTTTCCACGGTTCACGCAGTGGGAGATCGCCAAGGGCGGCTTTTCCACTGCCTGTCAGCCCCCGAAGGAGATCACCATGGCCCGTCAGTTGAGCCCCGAAGCCCAGGCCCGCCTCGCGGCGGCCCGGGCGGTCGCCCAGGGAAAACCGCTTCCCAGCCCCACCGCTGCCCCGGGCCAGAAGGCCCAAGCGGCGCCGCGGCAAGGATCGACGGCAGGGGCCAAACTGGCTCCAGAGGGCTCCGCCGTCCCCGGATCGAACCTCGGATCGAAGGGGCGCAGCGGCATCGTGGCCCTCGCCCTCCTCGGCGTCGTCGGGATGGGAACGATCGCCGGAGGCGCCTGGATGACGCTCGGCCGGCGGCCTGATCTTGTCGGCTCGACCGCCACGATCCAAAAGGGGCTCCTCAGTGGCGAGATGCGCGGGGCAGCCGGGAAGAAGGCGGTCGCGGAAGTGATCCGCAACGCCGATCAGATGACCAAGAACGAACTCGAGGCCGCCCGCAAGGCCCTCGACGAGGAATGGAAGCGGTGCCGTGACGAGGCGATCGATGCCTTTGTGGCCGCCCCGGAGTCTGACCGGCCGCGGCTGGCCGACGAAGGGATCGACCGGACGATCGCCTACCGGAAGCTCCGCTTCGGCCTCTCACCGCAAGCACAGGAAGAGAAAGGCCGCCGCCAGAAGCCCCCGAAGGACGCCGACCGCCGCAAACTCTTCGACCGCTACGCCGAGGCCCTCCAGGCCCAATCGAAGAAACGGGCCGTCGATCTCCCGGAATGGCAGTGAGCGGGGCGGCCGCCACGACGCCCCCCGTGACGGGTAGACTGCGAGCGTCGACCGATCCCCCCTGCAGGAGCACTGCGCCCCCGTGAGTGAGTCTTCCCACGGTCAGCATCACCACTACGCGTGGTGGCTGATCATGTGCCTGTGCGGCGTCGACTACTTCAGCACCCTCGGCTACCAACCGTCGATCGCCTTCGAAGGGGCTGGCACTCTCGCCCCCCTCGCGACGCTGGTCCTCGTCCTCGTGACGCTCTTCGGGGCCTACCCCGTCTACAGCTACGTCGCCGGCCAGACCCCGGATGGCGTCGGCTCGATCGGGATGATCGAGCGGCTCGTGAGCGGCTGGAAGGGGAAGATCGGCGTCCTCGTGCTGATCGGGTTTGCCGCCACCGACTTCGTGATCACCAAGACGCTCTCCGCCGCCGACGCCGCGGCGCATCTCATCAGCAACTCGATCTTCGCCGGGAACGCCCCCCCGTGGGCCCATAACCAGGTCGTCATGGCGGTGGTGCTCCTGCTGCTCCTGGGGGCGATGTTCCTCAAGGGTTACTCCGAGGTGGTGGGCATCGCCACGGTCCTCGTCATCGTTTTTCTCGGTCTTTCGTTCCTGATCATCGCCAGCGGGCTGTGGCATCTCCTCACCCACCCCGTGCTGCTCCAGCAGTGGTTTGCGGAGATTGCCTCCGGCTCCTACCACCTCCACGAGGCGCCGCTCGAGGGTCAGGGCCTGTGGGTGGCCCTGGGGATCTCGCTGCTGATCTTTCCCAAGCTGGCGCTCGGTCTCTCCGGCTTCGAGACCGGCGTCCTGCTGATCCACCTCGTCCGCGGCAGTGATGAAAATCCCGACGACGAACAGGCGCGGATCGCCAACACGCGCCGCCTCATGCTCACGGCTGCCTTGATCATGTCGTTCTTCCTCATCGGCTCCTCGCTCGTCACCGGCACCAACACGATCATCCCGGCCGACGAACTGCGGATGGAGAAGGACGATGCCGGCGAGATCCTCTTCAAGGGGAAGGCCCTCGACCGCGCTTTGGCCTACGTCGCCCATGGCGAGAGCCCCCTGGCCGTCAGCCCGCTCTTCGGCCCGATCTTCGGGACGATCTACGACATCTCCACGATCCTCATTCTCTGGTTTGCCGGGGCCTCGGCGATGGCCGGCCTCCTCAACATGGTGCCGCGCTACCTGCCGCGCTACGGCATGGCGCCGGAATGGGCCTCGGCCTACCGCCCGCTCGTGATCGCGTTCACCGTCATCAACCTCCTCGTGACGTGGGCTTTCAAGGCCGACGTCACGGCCCAGGGGGGTGCCTATGCCACCGGCGTGCTCGTGCTCATGACCAGCGCCTGCATCGCGTCGCTGGTCCACATGCAGCACGAGGCATCGGCAGGCGTCGACCATCACCCGCTCAAGCGGATCGCCTTCGCCTTGATCACGCTCGTATTCATCTACACGACGATCACGAACATCTCCGAACGCCCCGACGGCATCATCATCGCCTCGATGTTCATCGCGTCGGTGCTCGTGATCTCGATCGTGTCGCGCGTGTGGCGGAGCCAGGAATTGCGCCACAAGGAGTTTCGCTTCGCCGACGACTCCGCCCGCATGCTCTGGACCGACATCTGCGCCGAAGGGGCCTTCCGCGTCCTCGTGCCGCACCGCCCCGGCCACCGCTCGCTCGACGAGAAGGAGGCGGAGATCCGCCAGCGCCACCGGATCCCCGCCGAGGTGCCGATCGTGTTCCTCGAGGTTCATTACGGCGACACAAGCGAGTTCCAGAACGCCCCGATCCTGTCCGCCAAGCAGGAGGGAGAGCGGTTCGTGATCGTCGCCCGCGACGTCGTCAGCGTCTCCCACACGATCGCGCAGATCGCCATCGAGATGTCGAAGTCGGGTACGCCGCTCGACGTCGTCTTCGGCTGGAGCCAGGGGAGCAGCCTCAAGCTCGCGCTCGAGTTTCTCCTCTTCGGTCAGGGAGACGTGCCGAACGTCGTCTACGACCTCGTCGAGAAGGCCGTGCCCGACCAGTCGCGACGGCCGACGGTCCTCGTGGGTTGAGCCGGTGGGTTGAGCGGCACCGGTTCACTCCCGCCGCATCACTCCCCAGGCCTCGTCGAAGAAGTCGGCGGCGACGATCCGCCCCGGATCGCGGCCGTCGGGGGGCACGGCCAGATCGATCACCGCCCAGTCGGGGAGGCGCCGATTCTGGAGGGCATTGTTGACGTCGTGCTCCTCGCGGAAGGTGAAGCCGGAGTTGAGGACGACATACCGCGCGGCCGCGGCGGGCGCGAGCGGATTGGGGTGGATGAGCACCGGCACCTGGCCAGCCCCGGGAAAGCGGCGTTCGCCGGCGGTGCCCGGCCCGAGCACGATCCCCTCAGGCGTCCAGCGCAGTGGTAACCCCGGCACGGCGCGGGCGATGAGCGGATTGGAAGAATCATCGCCGAAGAGGACGAGGTGCTTTGTGCGGAGGATCTCGTCGGTGACGTCGTTGGCCTCCACGACCGGCAATTCGCCCCGGTAGAGGTCGCGCCAGCGCCGCTTCAGGTGGGCAAACTCCTCCGCCACGAACCGGTCGACCGCGGGCGAGAGGCCGGGCCCGACCGGCGGCACGACGACAAACGGCGCGTCGAAGGCCTCGTCGATCGGGCCGGTGAGCCCGGGCCGCTTGCGATGGAGCGGGAGCGTGGCCGCATCGACCACGCCCCAGGCGCCGTCGAGCGCGAGCCCGGCGCGGGCGAGGACCACGGCGCTCGTGTCGGCTTCCGGGGGGTTCGCCTCGTTGTCGATCACCGTGCCGTCGATGACGATCCGGCACCGTGCCGGGAGATCGCGGAGGTGCAAGGCCGTGACATTGGCCGTCGTGACGTCGAGGCTCGACGACTTCAAAGAACGCGCCGCATCGATCCGCGCCGGCGCACAGTGCTCGCCGAGGCCGAGCGGCTCGACCCACCACGCCCCGCCGTCGGCGAGCGTCGTGCCGGCCCAATGGACGGTGTCTGGGGAGCGGGGGCGACCGGCCGCGATCGCGGGCCTGAGGAAGGCGGCGATTGCCGCGCGCGAGGGATCGTCGTAGCGGTGCTCCATCCCGACGCCGATTTGGTGCGGGATCTCGCGCCCCTCGGCGGCGAGCGTCGCCACCATGATCTCGCTGGCGGCGCGCTGGCCGTCCTTCTCGCCGGAGTAGGCGATCACCGGGAGATTGAGGAGATTGCGGGCCACCGGGGGGACGTCGGTGAGGA
>Ga0114959_10002999_pt1 | contig 13503 bp, 13 predicted proteins | sample C_130625_EF_Meta_FD_87317 | JGI IMG/M metagenome (GOLD analysis project Ga0114959, IMG submission 87317) | Freshwater microbial communities from Lake Croche, Canada to study carbon cycling - C_130625_EF_MetaG | ecosystem: Environmental > Aquatic > Freshwater > Lake | place: Lake Croche, Canada...
AAATCTGGGCTCAGTGTTTGCTCAGCTGATCCATCAGCGAGCTGGCTCGACAGAGTCGGAATTGGCTCGGCGTAGGTTGCGTCGGCTAGTTCGTCGGTGGCGTCTTCATCCAAACTCGGCGCGATCGACGGATCGACCGTGACGGCAATTCGGATTTCGCGGCCAAGTGTCTTCGAGAGTGCTGCAACCACGACAGGGCGAAGCCGGGTTTCCAGCACATCTTTGGTGAATTCGTTTGGTGCGGCGAGCAATGCCGTGTCTTCGACCAGACCGAGGGGGCGAGTGAGATTTACAAAGGCCCGCTGCTGCGGGGTCATGGCTGCCTCATCCATCGAGGCAACGGCTCGAGCCCACAACTCGGATAGGTCAAGAATCATTTCGGTCAATGCAACGGCCCTCTCTATTCACACGCAAAAGTCAACGCTCAGGCTAAATTCGCCCGAGTGGTTGGAACCGGTCGGCGGAAGTGTCCACATGGTTATCCACAGGTTGTGGATGGACCACTAGGCCAACGCCGGAGGGAAGACATCGATCGGATTCCAACAAAGTCAGCAAAGACTGAACGTCGTAAGAGCGGGCCGTGCGATGAGCCGGAAGGTTTGACATTAGCCCCCCGAGAGGGTCGCTTTCAACCGATATCCACAGGAAGTCTGAGATTTACCCGCGTGTCTATGCAAAAATTTCTTAGCGGGACGAGAAAATGCCCCGCTCACCATGACTCGTCAGCCCGATTACCGGTGTCAGTGCAGTCTCAGTTTGACCATTGACCCCGAGCGATCGTACGGTAGGGGTCTTAGTTTCCTTTTCACTTCCCAAGGCCGGGTTGTTCACCCGGGCCCTTCCGAGCAGCGGAGCCGTACCGTGAAGCGCACATTCCAGCCTAATAACCGCCGTCGCGCCAAGACTCATGGTTTCCGCTTGCGCATGCGCACTCGCGCTGGCCGGTCAATTCTGGCTAACCGTCGCTCCAAGGGCCGCGCTCGGCTCTCGGCTTAACTGGCACCGTGCTTGCTGCAGCACACCGGCTGAAGTCCGGAAGGCAGATTCGCACCGTGTCTCGAACGGGCACCCGGGTTTCCAGTGGCTGCCTTACTCTTCATATCGTTGCCGATGCTGACTCGCTTGTGCCGCCACGTGCGGCATTTGTTGTTTCCAAGGCAGTCGGCTCATCGGTGGTACGTCACAAAGTGCAGCGGCGACTGCGCCATGTGATGGGCGCCTTTCTGAAAGATTTTCATTCCGGCACCAGCATTGTTGTGCGAGCGCGTCCCGATTCGGCATCGGCGAGCTCAAGCGTTCTAAGAACCGACTTAGCCAGTGCTCTGCACAAGGCCGGTGTGCTGTGACGGGCGTCTACAACCGGTTGTGGGTGCGGGGTTTGGGGCTAGCTCTGTCGTATGTGTTGATCGCTCCGATCGTTTTATACCAACGCCTCTTGTCACCTCTGCTACCACCGCAATGCAAATACCATCCGAGCTGCTCGCAGTATGGGCGTGATTCTTTGAAGACTCACGGACCTTTCAAAGGGTTGGCCCTCGGAACGGCCAGGGTCTGTCGGTGCAACCCATGGAGCGGTGGCGGATTCGATCCTGTACCGTCAAGGGGCCGCTGGCTACCAGACGTTCACACCGACGGTCGACCGCGCACCACTGACCCTGCGGCGTACTCGCAGTCGTTCGCCACATTGCCGCCGTCCAATCTTCCGGGAGCTTGAGTGTTCGTTCTCGAATGGCTCGAAGTAGCAGTTTCGTGGGTGTTGGTTACCTTCCACTCACTGCTGGCACCGATTTTTGGCGCCGAAAAGGGCATTACCTGGGCGTTGTCGATCGTGGGCCTGGTCATCGTCATCCGCATCGCTTTGATTCCAGTCTTTGTGCGCCAAATCAAGGCACAGCGCGGCATGCAGTTGCTGCAGCCGAAGATGAAGGAAATCCAGACCAAGTACGCGGGCGATCGCAACAAGCAGTCCGAAGAGATGATGAAGCTCTACAAAGAGACCGGAACTAATCCGCTCTCGAGCTGCCTGCCCCTTGTACTTCAGGCCCCGATTTTTTACGCGCTTTTCCAAGTTTTGCAAGGCATTGCGCAACTGCAATCGAAGGGCGTTTTTCAGTGGGAGCAGTACGCGGGGCTCACTCAGCAGGCTCATGATTCGCTGCTGTTTGGCCTCGTTCCGCTGTACGCAACCTTTAAGGATGCCGATCAAACGCCAAATCCCGTGGCGACCCGCATTCTCTGTGGCATTTTGGTGGTGCTGATGACGGCGACCACGTTCCTTACCCAGCGCCAGTTGATGGTGAAGAACATGCCCGCGGGCAATCCGATGGCTCAGCAGCAAAAGATCTTGCTTTACGTATTTCCGTTGATGTTTGCCTTTGGTGGCTTTGGTTTCCCGGTTGGTGTGTTGATCTACTGGCTCACCACCAACCTGTGGTCGATGGGCCAGCAGTTCTGGGTGATCCGCAACAACCCAACCCCAGGAACACCGGCATTCGACTCGTACCAGGCTCGTGTGGCCCAAAAAGAAGCCAGCAAAGTGATGAAGCAAGCAGCGCGAGATCCCGAAATTGCCGCGCAACTGAAGGCCCAGGAGGAAGCGGCCGCAGCCGCAGCCGAAGAGGCCCGACAGCGCGAACAACCCAAAAAGCAGACGCGCAGCCAGCGCAGCAAGAAGAAGAAGTGAGTGAACATGACTGAAACACAATTGGATTCTGAAACTGACGCAGAGGTCACCTCTGACGAAACCGAAGTTGACGCCGACACGGCCTCGAAAGCCAAGGCTAGCAAGGGTTCTGGCCGGGTAGCTCAACTCGAGCAAGAGGGCGACGTCGCGGCCGATTACCTCGAGGGCCTACTCGATATTGCCGATCTCGATGGCGACATTGACATGGACGTCGAGGGCGACCGTGCGATGGTGAGCATTGTTGGCGACAACCTCGATCAACTGGTTGGCAAGAAGGGCGAGGTACTTGAGGCCCTGCAAGAGCTGAGCCGACTGGCCGTTACCCGTGAGACCGGTGAGCGTTCGCGGATGATGCTCGACATCGGTGGATTCCGAGCAGCTCGACGCGATGAATTGACTGAAATAGGAACTAATGCCGCAAATAAGGCAAAAGAGACTGGTGAACCAGTTCGCCTAAGCGCCATGACGCCTTTCGAGCGCAAGGTTGTACATGATGCGGTTGCGGCAGCGGGGGCGGCGTCGGAGTCTGAGGGCGAAGAGCCGCGTCGTTTCGTTGTCGTTCTACCCTCATAGTTCGGTAACTTGCATGTCCGATGTTTCCCGTGAAACATCCGCGGAATCCCCATTCTCTGCCTACGTTGCCCAGCTCGAAGTTCTCAGCGGGGTGCTTGCTACCGACGCGGTAGAGCGTGGGTTGATCGGCCCGCGGGAAGTTCCACGTCTGTGGGAGCGGCATATCCTCAATTGCGCGGTGGTGTCTGAATTGCTCGACCCGGGCCATCAGCAACTCGCAGATGTCGGTTCGGGTGCCGGCCTTCCTGGTTTGGTGCTTGCCATCGTTCGACCTGATTTGCAGGTCACGTTGATCGAACCGTTGGCCCGACGCACCGCGTTCTTGACTGAAACAGTCGAACGGCTAGAACTGTCTGATCGGGTGGAAGTAATGCGGGGCCGGGCCGAAGACGTGCGTGGTCGGCAATTCAAATACGTGACAGCTCGCGCCGTCGCTCCCCTTGATCGCCTGGTTGGCTGGTGCCTGCCCTTGGTGGGTGCGCGAGGCCAGATTCTGGCAATGAAAGGTTCGCGAGCGCAAGAAGAGGTTGAAGCGGCCCATGGAATGCTGGCAAGCAATAAACTGTCGGCTGAGATCCGTTTGTGCGGCGTAGGTATCGTTGAGCCGGCAACCACCGTTGTTGTGGTCGATAAGGCAAGATCAGCCATGAGCGGCAAGGGCAGCGACGCCCGAAACATCCCAGGAGGCGACGATGTCTGATCAGGTAATCGGTTCTGACGTCGGTCTGGGGTGGCCGACCGTAGGTGATGCCGATGCTGACTCGGCAGAACCAGGCCAAACTGTCGGGTTGGGATGGCCTGAGTGACCATGTCGAATGTTCCACGTGAAACACCGAGCGCTGCAGAAGAATTCGGGGTTGATTTCGGGGACACACCGCTGGCCGCTGAAGCCGCCTCTGCTGTGCAAATGGCGGCAGGGGGAATCGAGCCATTACCTCGTCCGGGGCAAACCCGACTGATCGTCGTGGCTAATCAGAAGGGTGGAGTGGGCAAGACCACGTCAACCGTGAATTTAGCCGCCGCCTTGGCCCTGCAAAATCTCAACGTGCTTGTTATTGACCTTGATCCGCAGGGGAATGCATCTACGGCGTTGGGTATCGAACACCATGTCGACGTGCCAAATATCGATCATGTGGTTGTTGACGGGGTTCCGATGCGCGACGTTGTGGTGCCCTCAGCGCAGATCGATGGTCTCTGGTGCGCGCCAGCTTCGATCGATCTCGCCGGCGCAGAGATCAGCCTGGTGCCGATGGTCGCGAGAGAATCGCGTCTGGCAAAAGCGCTGCAGGTCTACTTGCTCGACCACGAGAAGAGCACTGGTAGCCGTCTTGATGTCGTTCTTATTGATTGCCCACCCAGCCTGGGTCTGTTGACCGTCAATGCTTTTGTTGCAGGGCAGGAAGTGCTGATTCCGGTGCAGTGCGAGTACTACGCACTTGAAGGTCTGGGTCAGTTGCTCAGTAGTGTCGAACTGATTCGTTCGCATCTCAATCCTGATCTACATGTGTCGCATCTCTTGCTCACCATGATCGATGCACGCACAAACTTGTCAGCTGAGGTGGCCCAGCAAGTGCGAGAGCACTTCGGTGACCTAGTGCTACCTTCGGCAATTCCTCGATCGGTGCGTGTGTCTGAAGCCCCGAGTCATCAGCAAACGGTGATCACCTATGACCCAGGCTCGCCCGGGTCGCGGGCCTATATGAAAGCCGCCCGCGAGATGATTGTGTGGAAAGAGTACGGCGGATACCCACAGAATTAAGAAATAATTAAGTATAATTAGTACGAAAGGGATGTAATGGTACAGAAGAAGCGAGGGCTTGGCCGTGGGCTAGGCGCCTTGATTCCGACGCAGGCCCCGGTGGCAACCGAGGAACCTGCGCGAACGCCATTGCAGAAGGCAACCGAGCCTGGGTCGGTACCGTCTGAGTCGGTACCGGGTGAGCCCGAATTGGCCCACGTTCCGGCACGCTTTGTCGAACTCGTCCCCTCGGCCGTGGTACCGAATCCCCGGCAACCGCGCCAGGTCTTCGACGATGAGGCGATGGCTGAACTGGTGCATTCGATTCGCGAAATCGGATTGCTGCAGCCGATTGTGGTGCGGGCTACCGATGATCCCAACGTATACGAATTGGTTGCGGGCGAACGCAGGTGGCGGGCATCGCAGTTGGCCGGCCTTGAGCTGATTCCGGCCATTGTTCGCCAAACAACTGATGATCAACTCTTGCGCGATGCATTACTTGAGAACTTGCACCGGTCGGCCTTGAACCCACTTGAAGAAGCTGCCGCGTATCAGCAGTTACTCGACGACTTCGACTGCACGCAAGAGGAACTCGCCGTGCGCATCGGACGATCACGCCCGCAGGTGACAAACACAATCCGCTTACTCAAGTTGCCACCGCCGGTAGCTCGACGGGTTGCTGCAGGAGTACTTTCAGCTGGTCACGCGCGAGCGATTCTGTCTCTTGACGACGACGAGGCCATGGAGCGAATGGCGCAACGCGTTGTGGCAGAGGGGCTTAGCGTTCGTGCCGTTGAAGAAATCGTGACAGTTGGCGATGGCACGAGACCGGCGCGTACTCGCAAGACTCGTGGTGCACGCGTAACTCCGGTCGAGGTGGTCGACCTTGTCGACCGGCTGTCTGAGCGTTTAGATACACGGGTTAGCGCTGATGCCGGAAGCGGTAAAGGACGCGTCACGATCGAATATGCGTCGGTCGACGACCTGCGTCGCATTGTCGAGATCATTGATGGCAACGGTGCGTGAGGGTTAAGACTTAGCCCGATCGATTGCTGTTCGAACTAGTCGCGCCGTGATGTCGCCGAGGTCGAAGCCTGCCGCGATGACGGCTTGCGGGTATAACGACGTTTCGGTCATACCAGGGGCAACACACATTTCAAGCACGTGCACTTGGCCGGCCGAATCCACGATCATGTCGGCGCGCGACCAGTCGCGCAACCCCAACTCGCGGTGTGCCGCGAGTGCGATTTCGCTGGCCGACTCGATGACTGAAACATCAAGACGAGCGGGCACGAAGAACTCAGTTGCACCGGCCGTGTAGCGGCACTGGTAGTCGTAGAACATGGCATCAGGTTGAATTTCCACGGCCGGCAGTGCCGTGGCGGTGGTGCCATCGTCGAGGATTGACACCGCAATCTCGACGCCCCGGATGTATTGCTCAAGCATCACGATGTCGCCATAAGCGAACGCGCCCACCATGGCCGCAGACAGTTCTTGTATGTCATTAACGATTGAGACGCCGAGAGCAGAGCCACCTCGAGTGGGCTTGACCACTAGAGGTAAACCGAGGGAACTGGCAAACGCGTCAAGTACTGAGGTAGCTCCCAAATCGCGAAATGTGCTGTGCGGCAACGCAACCGAGGGCGGAACGTTGATGCCATGCGATCGCATGCGGGCCGCCGCAGCGGGCTTGTCGAACGCCGCCCGACAGGCATCGCCAGTTGAGCCCACGTAGACGATGTTCAGTGCGTCGAGCACATCACGTAACGCACCATCTTCGCCGGCGGCTCCGTGCACGAGTGGAACGACAGCGGCTGGTGGATCTGACTTCAACCGATCAAGTAGGCCCGAATCAATGTCGGCAACCTCAACGATGTGACCACCATCGCGTAGTGCCTCAGCAACTCGGCGACCCGAACGTAACGAAACATCGCGCTCGGCCGATAAGCCCCCGGCGAGAACAAGAATGTGCATGTCAGCAGGTGTCATGCGACATCAGGTGATGGCGTTTGCTGACCGGAGTCGGCATGGTGCCCAGCTGATCCGAAGGTGTTCACCAACGTGAGTTCGCTTTCGACCACTCCCGCGAGTCTGCGCACACCTTCGCGAATTCGATCAGGCTCGGGATAGCAGTACGACAGGCGCAGCGATTCGGTACCGGTGCCATCAACGAAGAATCCGGTACCCGGCACGTAAGCAACGAGCGCGGCCACTGCTCGGGGCAACATGGCGCGCGAATCTAACCCCTCAGGCAAGGTAACCCATGAGTAGAAACCACCTTCGGGCACTGTCCAGGACGTTCCACGCGGCATCATCGCCTCAAGACTTTCAAGAAGTGCGTCGCGACGCTCGCGATACAACTCGCGGAAGGTCTTAATCTGGTCGGTCCAGGGCTGGGTAGCGAGGTAGTCAGAAACCGTCAACTGCGAGAAATTCGACGGGCAAAGAATCGCCGATTCGGCTGCTAATACGAGCTTTTCGCGTACACCATGCGGGGCGATAGCCCAACCCACGCGAAGGCCTGATGCGATCGTCTTGGAAAATGAGCCGAGGTACACAACCCCTTGCGAGTCGTCGGCACGCATCGCTCTCGGGGCGGCTCCGTCGGCATACGGACCGTCGAATCCGAGTAAGCCGTAGGGGTCGTCTTCGAGCACCAGAATCGAATGGCGGTTAGCGATTTCGAGAATCTGAGTGCGACGAAGGGGCCCTTGCGTTACGCCCGCAGGGTTGTGGAATGAGGGAATCGTGTAAATCAACTTGGGCCGGCGGCCGCTTGCGATAACGGCTGCAATGGCGTCTTCAAGCGCGTTCGGTGACAGACCCTCTTCATCCATTGCCACGTGCACGATGTCGCATTCATAGGCGCGGAAAACCCCGAGCGCCCCAACGTAAGAGGGTGCCTCGACCAGCACGACGTCGCCTGGATCGCAGAACACTCGAACTACGAGGTCGAGCGCCATTTGCGAACCCGTGGTGACCACCACATCGTCAGGGTGCGCAGAGATTCCGACGGGGGCAACAACCTCGTTTGCGATCTGTTCGCGCAGGGTGGTGTCACCTTGTCCTGACCCGTACTGCAGCGCCACCGCGCCTTTGGTGCGAATCATTGCGGCCACGCTGTCGGCTATGTCGTCGACTGACAACGCCTGCACGAATGGCATTCCGCCGGCGAGTGAGACAACTTCCGGGCGTGAGGCGACTGCGAACAGCGACCTGATTTCTGAAGCAGACATGCTGCGAGCACGACTGGCATACGAGCCCAGCCATGGATCAAGTCGCGAACCGGCCATGACACTAGGGTGCCTTATGTTGGGTGAAAACGCTCAACAGGGTGCGCTGTTAGGCCAAAATGTGTTCGGTGCGTATGTGCACGGCCTTCGAGAGGAAAACGCCAAATGCGACTAGTGAAGTGGTCATTGCTCTTGCTTGGCTTGGGCGTCGCGGCCGGCTTTGTGGGCTCGCTGCTGTGGCCCCGCAGCCGCAACTCCTAATCTTCAGGCGAAAAGTAGCGCACGACGCCGGTCGCTAACGCCTCGGCGAACGAATCGATGAATACCGGATCGGTGAGTCGCTGCAGGTCTCCGCTGTTGGTCACGTAACCACAATCAATTCGTACCGTGGGCATACGAGTAAGTCGAAGGAGGGCCCAGGTCTTGGTGTGTGTACGGCAGTCGAGTAGGTCAGTTCGTTCAAGAATCGCGCTATGAATCAGGCTGGCGGCGCGCTCGCCTAATACCGACGAGGCTCCGAATCGGTCGCCCCCGTAGTAATACGTTGCCACCCCGCGAGCTCTGGAATTGTCATGAGTATCGACGTGCAGTGAAATCACCAGATCGGCGCCGGTGCGATTGGCGAAGTCAGCGCGCGCTGCAGGATCGAGATCGTCGTGACTTTCTTTCACCGAAGGTCGCGTGAGCAACACGGTGGTACCTAGAGCCGCTAGTCGGCCTTCGATTCGTGAAGCAAGACGATCGATGATTGCTGCAGCCGTGAAGCCGTGCACCGCGGGGCCAACCTGACTACCGCTGTACGCCGGATCAATGATCACGACTTTGTCGGCCACTCCGGTGGTCACTCGTTCAAGTGACATTTGTTCGCGAAGTGCGGTGGGAGTTCCACCACCGACCGTGCGGCGCAGTTGGTCGAAGGCCCGAAACATACCGGGGCCAACGGTTCCGTCGGTTGGCAGGCCAATGTTCTGTTGAAATTCGCGCACTGCTCGATCAGTTGCTGCGCCGAACATGCCATCAATTCTGCCGGCATCAAAACCCATGTCGTTCAGGCGTTGTTGCAGCGCGGCGACGTCGTCTCCGGCGATCAGGTGCCCAAAACGGTAACTGAGCACGCGGTCGCCAAGGTTCCAACGTGCCTCTTCAAGACGACGGTAGGTTTCTGGCCCGACGATGCCGTCGACAGTCAGCGACCGAGACTGCTGAAAACTTCGAACTGCCTTGTCGAGGGCATCATCGAATTGCAGCGCGTTGGAATCACCCCGAGCGGGAGCATCGATGAGACCGAGGCGAGACAGACGATCGCGCACTTCAACTACGGCCGCGCCACTATCTCCACGCCGATAAAGAACGGCCATGAAGTCGGCTTACAGGTAGTCGGCTAGTTCAGCCAGAAGTGCGGCCTTGGGCTTGGCGCCGATGATCTGCTTGACCAACTCGCCGCCCTTGTACACATTGAGTGTGGGGATTGAGGTGATCCCCCACTGGGCGGCCGTGACGGGGTTCTCATCGACATTGAGCTTGGCGATGGTGAGTGTGCCCGCGTTTGCCTCGGCAATTTCATCGAGAATCGGCGCAACCATCTTGCAGGGTCCGCACCACACGGCCCAGAAATCGACCACGACGGGAATATCGCTGCCTAGTACGTCGGCTTCAAATGAAGCGTCGGTAACGGTCTTGGTGGCGTTGCTCATGGTCGACTCCTTTGTTGCGTCTTGACTGGCATTGGTTCAAGGGTATTGCACCACCGGGTAACGCGAGCGGTTAGTTGGCCGCCAACCAGCGTTCGGCATCGAGTGCTGCGGCACATCCAGAAGCGGCAGCGGTGATGGCTTGCCGGTAAGTGTGGTCGACGAGATCGCCGGCGGCGAAGACGCCCGGCAGAGCAGCGCCGTCGCGAACCACCCTGGTTGATCGACCATCGACCACGACGTAACCCTCACTATCGAGATCAACCTGACCCTTCACGAGGTCTGAGCGAGGATCGTGGCCGATTGCGACGAAAAGGCCGGTGACATCAAGGGTGCGCTCTTCGCCAGTGACGGTGTCTTTGAGCAAAAGACCAGAAACCTTCTCGGCGCCGACCACATCGAGAACTTCGGTGTTCCACACGATGTTCAATTTGGGATCGTTGAAGGCGCGCTCCTGCATGATCTTGCTGGCTCGCAGCGAGTCGCGTCGGTGCAGTAGATGAACTGTGTCGGCAAATCGAGTGAGGAACGTAGCTTCTTCGAGAGCTGAATCGCCGCCGCCAACAACTGCGATGTCTTGACCCCTGAAGAAGAATCCGTCGCACGTTGCGCACCAAGAAACTCCGTGACCAGAAAGTCGCTTTTCGTTTTCCAGGCCCAATTCGCGGTAGGCCGAACCCATCGCCAAGATGACTGCGCGACCACGATGCACGTTTCCTTCGCCATCGGTAACTGCGTAGGTGTCACCTGACAAGTCGATACTGACGGCATCGTCGGTCAAGATTTCAGTACCGAAGCGCTCTGCCTGTGCCCGCATCTCCTCCATGAGCGCCGGGCCCATGATGCCTTCGCGAAAGCCCGGAAAGTTCTCAACCTCAGTGGTGTTCATCAAGGCGCCGCCGGCCGTGACCGAACCCTCGAGCAGCAGGGGCTTGAGTTCGGCGCGGGCGGCATAGATGGCCGCGGTGTACCCAGCGGGCCCAGATCCGACGATGATCAAATCGCGGACGTTAGTGGTGGTGTCGCTCATGGTGGTCCTCCCGACAATCGACTACTTCTAGCGAACCGACTTTGGTCGGCGAGAATTCCCGACCGTGATGTCGGTTCGATTGCGAGTCTACGTGGATCGAGCAGTGCCCGATTCTGCGGCGGTGCTACGGCGCCGTGATGGTGGTGCGGGCCAGTACCTCAGGCCCAGACGAGGTGCAGGTGGGGGCGACAACGGTTGCGGTGAGTTCGGTGCCACCGGTGGCACGGGTGACAACCACGGCTGCCGGGTTGCCCTGATATTGCGCTAGGTCGATGGCAACGACGGTGACATCGCCGGAATCGCCGAGTTTGGCAACACAGGAACGAATGCCATCAGTGGTAGCGGCGAAAGTTTGGCTCAGTTGAGCCGCATCGGCCGGAGCCACCCGAGCGGTATTGGTGCCCGAATTCGAACCGAGTCCGGCATTAGTGAGCATTTGTGGAACTTCAGAACTCAATTGGCCGCTGGTGTAGACATTGCCACTTGCGAGAACGGGGCCGAGTTCTCCGACAACCTGTGCATCGTGGGGGCGCACAACGTATGCCGCACCGGCGAGGGCAACCGCGGCAGCTGCGATACCAGCGACCGCGCCTACCCAGGTACGCCGACGTGAACTCAAATCGATAACTTCGGCCAGCGGTTGATCGGAAGTATCGGAATCCGCTGACGACCCAGCGGCACGACTGGCGGATTCGGCCGCGAGAGCGGCGCTAATGGAATCGGACAACTCACGGGGCATGGTGACCGGAGGTAACGCAGCAAGCATTGCCATCACCGCCTGCTCGTCGGCTAGCGGGGCATCGAAACGCGCCTGCGCCGCTTCATCCGTGAGTTCAGTCACAACACACCTCCTTCGTTGCTGAGCGTAACATTTACAGTCGTCGTGGAGCAGATACGCATCATTCTTAACCGAAGATCAGACGCCATCATCATCATGCCGGTTCCTTAAGTGTCCTAGTGTGGCAGCCAACTTCACCCTTCCACGTGAACAGCGACTTTTCACCGTTCCGGGAGGGCAGTCCAAGATTGCCGCGGCCTCTTCGACGCTGTAGCCCTCGATGTCAATGAGCACAACGGCTGCAGCCTGATCGGGAGGAAGTTGCGCCAAAGCCCGCGTGACTTCCAGGCTCGTTTCTTTCTCTTCCATCGCATCACGAGTTTCACCCAATCGTGATGCGTCGACTTGAAGATCATCTTCGGGAAGGGCGACTGTGGGCCGTGCCGTGCGCCGACGAATTCGGTCAAGGCAGGCATTGACGACAATTCGGTGCAACCAGGTGGTTACCGCAGCATCACCCCGATACGACGACGCGTTGCGGTACGCCGAAATGAGTCCGTCTTGAACCGCATCGGCGGCTTCTTCAGGGTCGCCAATTGTGCGTAGGGCTACTGCCCAGAGGCGATCGCGATGCCGACGAAAAATTTCGCCAAATGCGTCGGGGTTACCGGCCACGTGCAAGGTCATGAGCTCGCGGTCGTCGAGCTCATCGAAATCGACCACAAGTGTGCCCGACTTAGCGTTTTGGTCCCCTGCCACGGCTCAAACTCTAGCGTTTACGTCAACTGAGCACTGAAATGGTTCGTACACCGCCCTGATATCCACCGTCGGCCAGACTGGGGACACGTGTGATCCACACCAGAAGGTAGCGGGCAGTCACGGGCTTGGGCGCCCGCAAGGTGGTTTCTGATGGTGCCCCGGTGGCACCGGCAAATCGCTTGAACGCGGTGGGGTCGTCGCTGATTTGATCGGCGGTTCGGATCTCAACGTCGGTGCCTTGACCCACGAGCCCAAGTGTCACGGCCGACACTGGCCGTGAGGCACCCAAATCAAGCAGCAGGCCGACACCGGCCTTGCCCGACAGGTTGTCGTCGCTGTAGTTCTCGGTCAGCCAGGCGGTTTGTGAGTCGCGGTCAACGGCTCGAGTCGCGAGGTCGCTGTTCTCATTGCCGTTTCCGAGCGGGTCGTAATCAGTGACCTTGATGATCGGAATCGGTTTTTCAGCTGGCGTAGCCGGTGCACTAGGCGCCGCTGACAGTGGCGGGGGTGAGATGTTTGCGCGAGGCGTCAACGCCGCCGGACCGCCGGTAAGTAGTTGCCACCCCATGACCGCCAAGCCCGAAACCGCGAGAAGACCTAACACTGTGGCAACCAGTCGACGACTAATGCGACGAGCGGGGGCGCTAATCGAGTTGGCTTGCTGCTGTTCCGATGGTGTGCCCGACACGGCTCGTAACGAACTTGCCAGTGAGGTCATGCGCGTGAATTCGTTGCCAGCGGTGGCTCCGGCAATTTCTGGAATAGTGCGCAGACACAGTGAGTCGACGGTGCCCGAGACCGCCGGTGCCACGCGACTGGGAAGCGGAACTGAGCCAGCGATTTGTGGTGCTTGGGCTAGACCCGTTATCGGACCGTACGGCCACCTGCCGGTGGTGCAGGCATATAGCAATCCACCGACCGCGGTGATGTCGGAGGTCGCAGGATCAGGATCAGGATCGCAGCCGTTCAAAACAGCATCGACGCCAATTCCACGAACCCGAACGTCACCATTGTCAGT
>Ga0114959_10003001_pt1 | contig 13502 bp, 11 predicted proteins | sample C_130625_EF_Meta_FD_87317 | JGI IMG/M metagenome (GOLD analysis project Ga0114959, IMG submission 87317) | Freshwater microbial communities from Lake Croche, Canada to study carbon cycling - C_130625_EF_MetaG | ecosystem: Environmental > Aquatic > Freshwater > Lake | place: Lake Croche, Canada...
AAGACGGGGGGTGCAAAGCCTTGGCCCCAGACTTCTTTGTGCAGCGTGTCCACCAGATCTATCCGCATGTATTCCGGGGCCAAGGGACCATCGGTTTCCAGGCAGCGTGTGAGCGTGGCGGCGTCCAGCCATTCGGTGGCCACTTGGTTAAGCGCTTCTTCAAACACGTCCAGGTGTTCTTCGGCCACGGTGCAGCCGGCCGCCATGGCATGACCACCAAAGCGCAGCAAGACGCCGGGGTGGCGTTTGGCAATCAGGTCAAGGGCATCGCGCAAGTGAAAGCCCGGGATCGATCGCCCTGAGCCTTTGAGCTCGTCTTCTTTGCCCACGGCGCTGCTGGCGGCAAAGACAAAGGTGGGGCGGTGCAGTTTGTCTTTGATGCGAGAGGCCACGATGCCAACCACACCTTCATGAAAATCGGGATCGAACACGCAAATCGCGGGGGGCGGTTCGTCGCCCTCGTCAAACAAAGATTCGGCGATCTCCATGGCTTGCTCGCGCATGTCGCCTTCAATCACTCGGCGTTCGCGGTTGATGCCGTCCAGGGCTTGGGCCAACTCAGTGGCGCGGCTGGCATCGTCGGTCAGCAGGCATTCAATGCCCAATGTCATGTCGGACAAACGGCCTGCTGCGTTGATGCGGGGCCCTAACGCAAAGCCAAAATCAAAAGTGGTCGCGGTGGCGGCCTGCCGACCCGCTGCCACAAACAAGGCGCGCAAACCTGCGGGCAAGGCCCCTGAGCGAATGCGCTTGAGTCCTTGCGCGACGAGTCGGCGGTTGTTGGCATCCAGTTTGACGACGTCCGCTACGGTACCCAAGGCCACCAAGGGCAGCAAACTGTCAAGCTTGGGCTGTTGCTCGCTTGTGAATGCGCCGCGCTTACGCAACTCAGCCCGTAAAGCCAGCAATACATAAAACATGACGCCTACGCCGGCGATGGATTTGCTGGCAAAGCTGCATCCGGGCTGGTTGGGGTTGACGATCACTTCAGCGCGTGGCAATTCAGCGCCCGGCAGGTGGTGGTCGGTGACCACCACTTTCAACCCCAGCGATTGGGCCATGGCCACGCCCTCCACGCTGGCAATGCCGTTGTCCACGGTGATCAGCACCTGGGCCCCGCTGGTATGAACGCGTTGGGCAATCGGCGCTGTCAAGCCATAGCCGTCCACCACCCTGTCAGGCACGATGTAGCTGACTTGTGTGGCACCCAGCAACCGTAAACCGCGCAAGGCCACAGCGCAGGCCGTGGCGCCATCGCAGTCGTAGTCAGCCACGATGCACAAACTTTGATTGGCTGTGATGGCATCGGCCAGCAAGGTGGCGGCCGCTTGGGCGCCGGCCAGCCCTGTTGGGGGCAGCAATTGCGCCAAGCCGTCGTCCAGATCGTCTTTGCTGGTCATGCCGCGCGCTGCAAACAACTGCGCCAGCAGCGGGTGGACGCCAGCTTGCTCTAAGGCCCATACGGCGCGGGGGGGGATGTCTCGTGTCAGGATGTTCATAAGGCTTGCAAGGCTGTGATTGCAGCAACGGGGCGCAGCATGCGCTGCGCACGTTGCCAGAGATTTTGGGGTCGGTTTTGGTAGGTGTGCGCTGCCCGCTCGCTGCACAAAGTCAAAGTGACATCCTGCGTTTTGGTTTTTTCGAGCAAGGCGGCCATCAGCGTTGCGTCCACGGCATGCCAGGCCGCACGCCAAGCCTTTGCATCTTCGCGCAGCGCGTGGTCACGCAAGGCCATGGTGACTTGGGGCGCTGGCTGGAGCGGCTTTTCATTCAAAGACCCGGCCCCGTGTACCCAAAAGGAATTGACAGTCAATTGCCGCTGCGCACTGCGCTGGTCATTGACGGGGTGGTTGTACAACAGCATTTGCATTTCGCTTTGCAGCCTTCGCATCCACTGGGCCGATTCGCTCTTGGGCAACCAGTCATTGAGGTTCATGCCGATCACTCTGTCCAGACTGGCGCAGCGCAAATCTCGCAGCAATTCCCCTTGCACATGCCATTGGGTCGGTGTGACGTAGCGCACCGTCAAACCGTCTTCGCTCAAAAAAGGCTGCATGGCTGACAACAAAGAGCGGGACTCGTCCTCGCTCAAATGCAAATCGTCGGGGTTCAGCATCACCACTTCGTTCATTCCGATTTGCCAATGACAGGGGCTGAAGAATGCTTGGGGTTCGCGGGAGGGTTCAATGGACGGGGTTTCTTGGCGCCATGCGGCCCAGGGCCAAGCGCCATCCGAGGACGGTAACCGCAAAGCCTGACCGAGAGCGCGTTCGTGGGGCATGTCCAGGCCAAGCTGCTCGGGATCTTCCTCGTCGGTGTGCACCCGCGTCAAGGTCTGCAACAGGCATTGCAAATTCGGCAATTGAAGCGCCGGCAAGCTCTCCCGACCCATGGGCGAATGGGTGGCTGCATAAGGAATGATCAGGTGGGAGGCGTTGCCGGAACCACCGTGGGTGTGAACGTTCATGGGGGTATTGTCCGGGATGCCACAATCTCCACCTGTTTGTTGGATTGATGCGATGCAAATGCCATTTGAATTGATTTTGGGCTGGCGCTACACCCGCGCGGGTCGAGCCACCCGTCGCAATGGGTTCATCTCGTTCATCTCGGGCGTGTCCATGCTGGGCATCGCCCTCGGTGTGGCGGCCTTGATCATTGTCTTGTCGGTGATGAACGGCTTTCAAAAAGAAGTTCGTGACCGCATGCTCGGCGTGGTCTCGCACATCGAGGTGATGTCGGCCGATGGCGGGGCTTTGCCAGACGCAAAGGGCACGCTCAAAACCGTGACGGCCCATCGCAGTGTGTTGGCGGCTGCACCTTTCATTTCGGCTCAGGCTTTGCTGGCCCGGGGCGAAGATATGAAGGGTGTGATGGTGCGTGGCATTGATCCCGCACTGGAGCCGGGGGTGACGGATCTGTCGTCTGACGCACAAACACAATCTTTGGAACGGCTGCAGTCGGGCCAGTTCGGCGTGGTGCTGGGTGTGGACCTGGCCCGCATGTTGGGCGTGCGTGTGGGCGACTCCGTGACCATGGTGTCCCCCAGCGGGCAGGTCACGCCAGCGGGGGTGGTTCCCCGTTTGAAACAAATGACGGTGGTGGGCACTTTCAGTTCAGGTCATTACGAATACGATTCGGCGCTCGCCTTGATGCATGTAGACGATGCTGGCCGGATTTTTCGACTGGAAGGCCCGAGCGGCATTCGTCTGAAACTCAATGACCTGCATCAGGCCCGTCAAGTGGCTCATGCGCTTGCAGCGGTGCTGCCGCCGGACCTCCTGGTGCGAGACTGGACCCAGCAGAACCGCACCTGGTTTGCCGCAGTGCAGGTGGAAAAACGGATGATGTTCATCATCCTGACCTTGATCGTGGCCGTGGCCGCTTTCAATTTGGTCAGCACCTTGGTGATGACCGTGACGGACAAACGCGCCGATATAGCCATTTTGCGAACACTGGGCGCAAGCCCGGCCAGCATCATGGGGGTGTTTGTGGTGCAAGGGGCAATGGTGGGTGTGATCGGTACCCTGTCAGGCCTTGCCTTGGGCTTGTTGGTGGCATTCAACATTGACGTGATCGTGCCTGGGCTGGAGAGCTTGTTCCATGCCAGCTTCTTGCCCAAAGACATTTACCTGATCAGCCGCATGCCCAGTGAACCCCAGAGTGAGGACATCGTGCCCATCGCCCTGATTTCTTTGGTGTTGGCTTTTGTGGCCACCCTGTACCCGAGCTGGCGTGCCAGTCAGGTGAACCCTGCAGAGGCGCTGCGCTATGAATGATCTCGTGTTGCAAGCCAAAGGCTTGACCCAACGTTTCACCGAGGGCCGACTGGACGTTACCGTGCTGCAAGGTGTGGACTTGCAGGTGCATGCTGGCGAAACTTTGGCCATCGTCGGCGCTTCGGGCTCGGGCAAAAGTACCCTGCTGCATTTGTTGGGCGGGTTGGACAAGCCGACTCAAGGCATGGTCCATTTAAAGGGACAGGCCCTGTCTGAACTGAGTGCCACCGAGCAAGGTCAATGGCGTAACCGGTACCTGGGTTTTGTTTACCAATTTCACCATCTTCTGCCCGAGTTCACTGCTTTGGAAAACGTGGCCATGCCCTTGTGGATTCGCCGCATGCCACGCGCCGAAGCTGCTGCTGCGGCCGAAATTTGGCTGACCAAGGTGGGCTTGCAAGACCGCTTGCAGCACCGCCCCGCTGAACTCTCAGGCGGCGAGCGTCAACGCGTGGCCATTGCCCGTGCTTTGGTGACCCAGCCCGCCTGCGTGTTGGCAGACGAGCCTACCGGTAACCTCGATAGAGCCACCGCTGAAGGGGTTTTCGATTTGATGTTGCAACTGGCGCACGATGTGGGCACCGCCTTTGTGGTGGTCACTCATGACACCTCTTTGGCCGCTCGCTGCAGCCGACAAGTGAAGTTGGTACAAGGCCGTTTGGTGCCTGAGTCGGCCGAGTAAGGCCGTTGTGCGGTCGTGAGCGCAGCCCATTTTGCAAGCCATGTGGATTGATACGCACTGCCATCTGGATGCCGCAGAGTTTTCGGCGGATCGCATGGCCATGCGGGAAGCGGCCCGTGCACTGGGCGTGACGCAATGCCTGATCCCTGCTGTGGAAGTGGCCAATTTTGCAGCCGTACGCGCATGCGCATTGAGCATGGGCGACAGCTACGCCCTGGGGATTCATCCACTGTACGTGCCTGCCGCGCAAGAAAGTGATTTGGCTGTGCTGGACGCAGATTTGACACGCTACAAAGATGATCCGCACTTGGTGGCTGTCGGTGAAATTGGGCTTGATTTTTTTGTGCCGGCTTTGGCAAAGCCCGTGATGCGTGAGCGGCAAGAATTTTTCTACACTGAACAGTTGAAATTAGCCCGCAAACATGGCTTGCCTGTCGTCTTGCATGTACGCCGTTCAGCCGATCGCCTGCTCAAAGGTTTGCGTCAAGTGAATGTGATGGGCGGAATTGCCCACGCTTTCAATGGCAGCGACATGCAGGCGCAGGCCTTCATCGGCTTGGGTTTTGCGCTCGGCTTTGGCGGTGCTGTGACTTTTGAGCGTGCCACCCAATTGCGCCGACTGGCCTTGCAACTGCCTTTGGAGGCCCTGGTGCTGGAGACGGACGCCCCCGACATACCGCCGCAGTGGTTGTACCAAACAGCGCAAGCGCGTGCAGATGGTGCGGCGCAGGGGCGCAATGCGCCTGCGCAATTGCCCCGCATGGCCGCCATGGTGGCGCAACTGCGCGGCATCGCAGTTGCCGACTTGGCTGCGGCCACCTCGGCCAATGCGTGTCGGGTCGTGCCGCGCTTGGGCTTGCCAGATTCAAGTCGAGGACAATCGAGTCCATGATTCGCAAAAAGAAATCCACACTGCCTGAGGTCCATTTTTCTGAAGACGGTCCTGTCCGCTATCTGCATCTGGGGACGCCCTGGATTCAGGGCTCGATGCTGATCGCCAAACCCTATGACATTGAGCTGGAATACGTGCAGCGCATGATGGCTGGTTTGTTGTTTCTGGAGCCCGCCGTTGTTCATGGCGGGCATGCCATGCAACTGGGTTTAGGGGCCTCGACGCTGACCAAGTTTTGTTACCAAAAACTCAAGATGACCTGCACCGCCATCGAGATCAATCCCGGGGTCTTGCATGCCTGTCGGGGTTGGTTCAAGTTGCCGCCCGATGACGAGCGCTTGCGTGTGGTGTTGGCAGATGCGGGTCAAGAAATTCAGAAAAAGGAATGGCAGGGCACGGTGGATTTACTGCATGTGGACTTGTACGACCATGAGGCCGCCTTGCCTGTGCTGGACAGTGTCGAGTTTTATGACCATTGCCGCAAGTTGCTCACTGAAGCGGGATGCATGACTGTCAACCTGTTTGGCCGTGCCTGCAGTTACGAGCGCAGCTTGGAAAAAATTGTCCAAGTCTTTCGAGAAGATGCGGTTTGGGACTTCAAGCCCACCCGCGAAGGCAACACCATTGTGCTGGCGCATAGAACGCCGTTGCGACCGCTTCAAGAGGACATGCAACTGCGGGCACAAGCCCTCGAACAAAATTACGGCTGGCCAGCCCGCAAATGGTTGAAGATGTTCAAGCCCCTGGCGAAGTTCTGAGATCGGGACCTTGGGAACAAACCCCCGTCTACTCCAAACAAAGGGTTAACCATGAGCCAATGAGGCTGGGCATGGCCTGCCGAGTTGTCTATCCCGCGCGGGACATAGGTGAAATCCACATGTTCAGAACCCCAACTAGAAGCCACAATCGCGACATCCAACATTGGAGGAGCTATCTCGTGAATATCAAAAGTCAAAAAGACTTTTTCTCTGGACTGATGTTCGCCGTTATCGGCGGATCATTCGCATACGGAGCAACAAGTTACACCATCGGAAACGGCGCACGCATGGGGCCGGGTTATTTCCCCCTCGTGCTGGGCGTGATCTTGGCCCTTTTGGGGGCCTTGGTCATGTTCAAGTCCTTGGTCGTGGAAACACCCGACGGTGAAAAAATCGGCAGCTGGGCATGGAAGCCTTTGTTCTACATCATTGCAGGCAACATCTTGTTTGGCGTTTTGTTGGGCGGCTTGCCTGCCTTCAAACTGCCAGCCATGGGTTTGATTGCGGCTATCTTTGGCACCACGATTGTGGTGAGCAAAGCAGGTGACGTCTTTGTGCTCAAAGAGGTCTTGGTCTTGTCTACAGTCCTGTCTATTGGCAGCTACTTGGCTTTCGTGGTTCTGCTGAAATTGCAGTTCCCAGTATGGCCTACCTTCATCACAGGCTGAGGAGAAAACCATGGAACTTTTTGACAACCTTGCACTCGGTTTTGGGGTGGCTTTCACCTTCCAGAATCTGATTTACGCTTTCATCGGTTGCTTACTGGGTACCTTGATCGGTGTGTTGCCTGGCATTGGCCCTGTCGCGACCATCGCCATGTTGCTGCCAGCCACTTATGCCTTGCCCCCCGTGGCTGCGCTCATCATGCTGGCCGGTATTTACTATGGCGCCCAATACGGTGGATCCACCACCGCGATTTTGGTTAACTTGCCTGGTGAATCGTCGTCGGTCGTGACGGTGATCGACGGCTACCAAATGGCCCGTAAAGGCCGCGCCGGACCGGCCTTGGCTGCGGCGGGTTTGGGTTCATTTTTTGCCGGTTGTGTGGGCACCTTGATCTTGGCCGCTTTTGCTGCGCCCTTGACCGAAGTGGCTTTTAAATTCGGCCCAGCGGAGTATTTCTCGCTCATGATTTTGGGCTTGATCGGCGCGGTGGTGTTGGCCTCGGGCTCGCTGCTCAAAGCGGTGGCCATGATTGTGCTGGGCTTGTTGCTCGGCTTGGTCGGCACCGATGTGAACTCCGGCGTGGCGCGATTCAGCTTTGACGTTCCTGAACTGACCGATGGCATTGGCTTTATCGTCATTGCCATGGGTGTGTTTGGTTATGGTGAGATCATCTCCAACCTGTCCAAACCAGAAGACGAGCGCGAAGTCTTCACCGGCAAGGTCACAGGTTTGTTCCCGACCAAAGAAGACTTCAAGAACATGATTCCTGCGGTGTTGCGCGGCACGGCCATCGGTTCCATTTTGGGCATTTTGCCCGGTGGCGGTGCCTTGCTGGCGGCCTTTGCGGCTTACACGATTGAGAAGAAAACCAAGCTGCGCCCAGGCGAAGTGCCTTTCGGTCAAGGCAATATCCGTGGTGTGGCTGCCCCTGAGTCGGCCAACAACGCGGGTTCACAAACCTCCTTCATTCCTTTGCTGACCTTGGGCATCCCGCCCAACGCGGTGATGGCTTTGATGGTGGGCGCGATGACCATTCACAACATTCAACCCGGCCCGCAGGTGATGACCAGCAACCCCGAGTTGTTCTGGGGTCTGATCGCCTCGATGTGGATCGGTAACCTGATGCTGGTGATCTTGAACCTGCCTTTGATTGGCATGTGGATCAAGTTGCTGACCGTGCCTTACCGCTGGCTGTTCCCGGCCATCGTGCTGTTCTGTGCGATCGGCGTTTACTCCACCAACAACAACACCTTTGACATCTGGATGGTGGCGGCCTTTGGTGTGATCGGCTACACCTTCATCAAACTCGGTGTCGAGCCTGCGCCTTTGTTGCTGGGCTTTATCCTAGGCCCAATGATGGAAGAAAACCTGCGCCGTGCGCTGCTCTTGTCCCGTGGCGACTGGACCGTGTTTGTGACGCGTGGTTTGTCGGCCAGTCTCTTGGCGGCTGCTGCGGTGCTGCTGGTGATCGTGCTCTTACCAGCGGTCAAATCCAAACGCGAAGAAGCTTTCGTGGAAGAGTGATCTTTCTGAAAATTTCTCGCTGAAAACGGCGCCCTCGGGCGCTGTTTTCATTGGTGCATGTCTAACTCTGCCAGAATCACACCATGAAAAAAAATGACTTTCGCTCGGTCCTATGGACTTGTCTGGCCTTCTGTTTTCTGGCGCCAGTCGGCGTTCAGGCTCAAACCTATCCGCAAAAACCCATTCGGCTGATCGTGCCGTTTCCGGCGGGCGGTGCGACCGATATTTTTGCCAGAACCCTTTCGCAAAAGTTAGCCGAAAAACTGGGCACAGCGGTGGTCGTTGACAACAAGCCCGGCGCCGGTGGCACCTTGGGTTCTGACATGGTGGCCAAAGCCCAGCCGGATGGGTATACCTTGTTGCTCGCCACGTCCAGCACGCATTCCATCGGACCCAACTTGAATCCCAAAATGCCTTACGACGCGGTTCGGGATTTCACGCCCATCGGTCAAGTGGGCAATGCGCCCAGCATCATGCTGGTACCCAATTCGTCGCCCGCGCACACGGTGCAAGAGTGGATCGATTACGCCCGCAAAAATCCCGGTCGTTTGAACTACGCTTCCAGCGGCAACGGCACCATTGTGCAACTGACAGCAGAGCTGTTCAAGGCGCAGGCGGGGCTGTTTGTGGTGCACATTCCCTACAAGGGGACGGCGCTGGCGATGCCGGATTTGATCAGCGGCAAAGTGGACGTGTTGTTTGACTCTTTGCCCACGGGCTTGCCGCAGGTGCGAGATGGCCGACTGCGCGCACTGGGTGTGACCACCGCGCAGCGCACGCCGTTGGCCCCAGGCATACCGGCCATCTCCGATGTCTTGCCGGGTTACGAGTCGACCACTTGGTTTGGTTTGTTCGGTCCACAAGGTCTGCGCACGGAGTTGGTCAGTCGCATCAATCTGGCCGCCAATCAGTCATTGAAAGACCCGGAAGTGGCTGACAAGCTGCAAAAAATCGGCATTGAAGGCATCGGCGGCACGCCCGCCCAATTCGCGGCCATGGTGGCCAGTGAATCCGCCAAGTGGAAAAAAATCATCAACGAACGCAAGATCACGCTGGACTGACATGACATTCAATTTCGACACGCCCTACACCAGTTCGCGCCTCCCACTGTTTGCCCGCAACGTGGTGTCTACATCGCATCCGCTCGCCGCGCAAGCCGGCTTGCGCATGATGCTCAAGGGGGGCAATGCGGTGGACGCGGCCATCGCAGCCGCAGCCACTTTGACGCTGACCGAGCCGGTCAGCAATGGCTTGGGCTCAGATGCGTTTTGTATTTTGTGGGATGGCCAACAGCTGCACGGTTTGAATGCCTCCGGTCGCGCACCCCAGGCGTGGACGCCCGACTATTTCAAGGGCAAATACGGTCAAGATGTCGCAACGCCCCCTAAGCGCGGATTCGATTCCGTCACGGTGCCGGGCGCGGTGAGCAGCTGGGTGGCCATGAGCCAGCGCTTTGGCAAATTGCCTTTTGCCGATTTGCTGGAGCCCGCCATTGACATCGCTGAGCGGGGTTATTTGCTGCCCGTGGTGGTGCAACAAAAATGGGCTGCAGCCACACCCGAGTTACAGTCTTTGCCAGGTTTTGCCCAAAGCTTTTTGCCTTGGGGTCGCGCTCCTCAGGTGGGTGAGTTGTTTCAGTTCAAAGCCGCTGCGCGGGGCTTGCGTGCCATTGCCGAAACCCAAGGTCAGTCGTTTTACGGTGGCCAGATGGCTGAAGCGATTGTGCGTTTTTCGGCGCAACATGGCGGCAGTTTGACTCTGCAGGATTTTGCGACTTACCGGCCTGAGTGGGTCACCCCCATTGCGCAGAATTACCGTGGGTACGCCTTGCACGAGATTCCACCGAACGGCCAAGGCATTGCCGCACTGATTGCCCTGGGCATCCTGGAGCACTTCGATGTGGCCGGTTTACCGGTGGATGGCGTGGACTCGCAGCACCTGCAAATCGAAGCCATGAAGCTGGCCTTTGCCGATGTGTACCGTTATGTCGCTGACCCCAGCGCGATGGAAGTCACACCCGCTCAAATGCTGGACCCGGCTTACTTGGCCAGTCGGGCCCAATTGATTCAGATGAACAAGGCGCAAGATTTTGGCGCAGGCAATCCGGTCAAAGGCGGGACTATTTATCTGACCGCTGCCGACGAGAATGGCATGATGGTCAGTTTCATTCAAAGCAACTACATGGGCTTTGGTTCAGGTTGTGTGGAACCAGAATTTGGCGTCAGTTTGCAAAATCGCGGGCATGGCTTCAACGTGCAGTCGGGTGGTTTGAACCCTGCCAATGTGGTGGCACCTGGCAAAAGGCCTTTCCACACCATCATTCCAGCTTTCCTGACCCAAGACGGTCAGCCGGTCATGAGTTACGGCGTGATGGGCGCCAACATGCAACCGCAAGGCCATATGCAGACCTTGGTCCGTATGCTCGACTATGGCCAAAACCCTCAGGCTGCATGCGATGCACCGCGCTGGCGTTACAACGACGGCTACTCGATCAATGTCGAAGCCCATATGAATGCGCAAACGGTCCAAGCTTTGTCTCAGCGTGGTCACCAGATGGATGTGATCAACGACTCTTACCAGGACTTCGGTGCCGGTCAATTCATCTGGCGCATGGGCGACCCCAAAGTGCAGGGCTATGTGGCCGCCAGCGATGCGCGTCGTGACGGTCAGGCGGTGGGCTTTTGACCCACCCCGACCAGCCACGATGGACCAGCGGCTTGTTCTTGGCGGCAACCGGCGCCGTGGCTTTCAGCGGCAAGGCCATCATCGTTAAGCTGGCCTATCGCCATGGTGTGGATGCGGTCACTTTGCTCATGCTGCGCATGCTCTTTGCGCTGCCCCTGTTTATGCTCATGGCGTGGTGGGCCGGTCGTGGCCAAGCCGCCTTGAGCCGACAAGACGTGCTGGGCATTGTGGGGCTGGGTTTTGTGGGTTACTACTTGTCGAGTTATCTGGACTTCATGGGTTTGGCCTACATCAGCGCCTCGCTCGAACGGCTGATTTTGTACCTCAATCCGACCTTGGTCTTGTTTTTGGGCTGGTGGGTTTACAAGCGCCCCATCAGGGCCCGGCAGTTGTTGGCCATGGCGATCAGTTACAGCGGGGTTTTGCTGGTCTTTGCCCATGAGTTGAACTGGACGGGCGCGCACGTTGGCTGGGGTGCTGGCTTGGTCTTTTCCAGCGCAGCGACCTACGCGGTTTACATGACCTGCAGCGGGCAACTGGTCCACAGACTCGGTTCTCTGCGGCTGGCCGGTTGGGCGAGTACCGCGGCCTGTGTCTTTTGCATTGCGCAATTTGCCCTTGTGCGCCCCTGGGGGCTGGACAGCGTGGCCCCGCAAGTGTTGTACTTGTCGGTCTTGAATGCCGTGGCCTGCACCGTGTTGCCAGTGCTGTTGGTGATGATGGCCATTGAACGCATTGGCCCTGCACTGACATCTCAAACGGGCATGATCGGCCCCATGGCCACTTTGGGCATGGGTGTGCTGGTGCTGGACGAACCCTTCAATGCGTGGATCATTGCGGGGACTGTATTGGTCGTGAGTGGCGTGTTTTGGGTCTCGCGGCCCGTGCGTGGATAAATTTCAACTTTAGGAGTTCAACATGGATTTAGGTATTTCTGGCAAGTGGGCACTCGTGGGGGGTGCAAGCAAAGGTCTGGGCTGGGGTTGCGCACGCGCCTTGGCGTTAGAGGGTGTGAATGTGGTCATGGTGGCGCGGGGCGCTGAGGTGCTCCATGCCGCCGTGGCGGCCTTGCAAATTGAAGCCGGCCCCCAAGTCCAATTGATCGCTGTACCCGCCGATATCACCACCGAAGCCGGGCGACAAGCCTTGTTCAGCGTGGCCGGTGGCCCGGGCAAGAACTTTGACATCGTGGTCACCAACGCGGGCGGACCCCCACCGGGAGATTTCCGCGACTGGGACCGCGAGGCCTGGATCAAGGCCATCGACGCCAACATGCTCACACCCATTGAGTTGATCAAAGCCACGGTGGATGGCATGGCTGCGCGCGGCTTTGGCCGGATTGTGAACATCACCTCCAGTTCGGTGAAGTCGCCCATCGATGTGCTGGGCTTGTCCAATGGCGCGCGCAGTGGCCTGACGGGTTTTGTGGCCGGCACATCGCGCAGCAAGATTGCGGGTCAGGGCGTGACCATCAACAACCTGCTGCCCGGCAAGTTCGACACCGACCGCATCCGCTCGACCTTGCCTGCCATGGCGCAAAAGCAAGGCAAAACCGTGGAAGAGATGCGCAACATCCAGCAAGCGCAAATCCCCGCTGGGCGTTACGGCAACCCCCAAGAGTTCGGTGCGATCTGCGCCTTCTTGTGCAGCCAGCATGCGGCTTACATGACGGGCCAAAACGTGTTGGCCGATGGTGGGGCTTATCCAGGGACATATTGAAACCGGTCAAATCAATGCGCTGAGCTTCTGTAATGGCCAAAGGGTGATTACAGATGCATTGGTTTGACGGCTCTTTCGAATTGGCATGAAGGCGGGTGATGCAGTGACCTTCTTTGAATGTGTGCAGGCGTTTTACTGCCTTGCAGACACCGCAATCCCGCCCACAATCAGCGCAAAAGCCGCGACGTGATAGAGGTGCGGCAGCTCACTCAAAAAAGCGGCCGACATCAGCGCCGCGAACAGCGGCGTCAGGTTAGCAAAAAAGCCCGCCACCGCCGGTCCAGCCTGCTGGATGCCCAGGCCCCAGCAGCGGTAGGCCAGCACGGCCGGGCCCACGGCCACAAAGGCCAGTGTGGCGATCAGCGGCCAGCCCCACACGATCTGAGCGTCAGTCAAGACCCACTCCATGCCCGCAAACAGGCCCGACCAGCCCAGGCCAAAGACCACTTGGCCGAGCAAAAAGGCCGCCCAGTCCTTGCGAATGGCCTCAGGCTCGTCTCGGCGTGTGAGCAGCCAGCTGTAGAAAGACCAGCAGGCTGTGGCCAGCAGGACATACATGTCGCCTGCTACCAGCCGCACGGCCATCAGTTCAGCCCATTGGCCGCGCGAGAGCACCACCAGCACGCCGCTGATGGACAGCAGCGCACCCAGCACTTGCATCCGCCGGACTGGCGCTTTGAAAAACAAGGCACCGATGATCAGCATCCAGAACGGCCCGCTGGCCGCCACCAGCGTCACGTTCAGCGGGGTCGAGGTTTGCAGCGCCAAATATTGCAGCGCGTTGTAGCAGCCCACGCCCA
>Ga0114959_10003002_pt1 | contig 13502 bp, 16 predicted proteins | sample C_130625_EF_Meta_FD_87317 | JGI IMG/M metagenome (GOLD analysis project Ga0114959, IMG submission 87317) | Freshwater microbial communities from Lake Croche, Canada to study carbon cycling - C_130625_EF_MetaG | ecosystem: Environmental > Aquatic > Freshwater > Lake | place: Lake Croche, Canada...
AATTTCAACCATACATGGATATGTTTGTTCCGTATGTAACCTTAACAAAAAATATTTGTGGTATTTATTTATTATGGGTTGTCGTACATTTTGTGTCGTCACATTTGTATATTCGATTTTGTAGTCCTAGTACGTTTACAGGATTTTTAATGTCACCATTTATGGCTGCAGCACCACATTGTCAAGCATTGCGATGGGCTATTTATAATGGAGGAAATAATATTGTTTCTATGTGGTTGATACTAGGTATGTGGTTAATGAGTTATTTTCCTTTATTTCAAAAAACAGAAAAAGTAGAAAAAGAAGAATAAAGCAACTGTATAAATTTAATTTATTCGTTGGTTAAAACCATTTAAATACCTTGACAAAGGTATGAACAGCAACACCAAATACTATAAGACTTTATTTAATAACCAATTTTGCAAAACTGGTTCCACCTTTTAAAATTCTTTTTTTTGCGCAACTTTTTATAAAAGTTGCTAGGTAGCATACATAAGACCTGCATTTCCTCCAACAAATACTACCATATTAATTCGTTCTTCTATAACATATAAATTGTAATTATATTCATAAATTCTCCATGTAGGTTTATTTATTCCTACAATTTCATTTGATTCTGGATCACATATTGTCAAGACTTGGGCAAGAGGATCCAATGCAGGAATGATTGTGGTAAATTCCAACTGTACATGTGTAAAACGGTTCATATTAATAGCACCAGAAGGTTGCATGTCATAAGGTGATGTATTTAAACAAAAATTATAACAATATAATCCTTCCGGAGCGGCACCTGCAGTTCTAGTGTACTTTTCAATAAAGTTGAACACTCCTGCAGGTAAAAAATTCTCTCGATACTGACCATCTAATAGTATACCCATACCAACTAATATTTCTTTTATATTTTGCATAGTAAATGTACCAGATGTCATATAACCTGTTAATGTACCATCTGGGTTAACACCAGGACCAATAGTTGTCCCATTACTTAATGTATATGTTCCATAAGTTGACGCAGGTAGTATATCTGAAGGCAAGTAATTATATGGCCAATTGGTATAGTTGGTCCATTCATTTCGCAAATTAGCATCACTTCTTTGAAAATAAAACATCCAACTTGATATTAGTCCAATTGAGTCTAAGTCTACTTTATTAGGCCCAGTTACATTATAATAGACTTTTTCATTAACTTGTTTAAATAAATATTTTTGCTCATTTTTTGCAAAAATTTGCGATTCCTCATTGGAGAGAAAACAATAGGTTGACATTAAGTGAATGTCTGGAAACCAAATACTTCGTTGATCTAAATAGGAAGTAATACCCAAAGTAGTGTCAGGAGGTGTTTGTAAAAAACGATACATTTGATTTTGAAATTGATTGAAATTAGGTGCCACATATGGATATTTATTGATAGAATCAAAAACATCTCTTATTTTAAATAGTTCGCCAATAGGTCGAAAAGTGACATAAATTTGCAATTCATTGTATTGCAATGATACCAAAGGAAACGCCATTTGAGTTTTTAATGAAAACCATGAACCTAAAGGAATATATAATTGTCTTCCTCGTATAGAAGGTTCCGCACCTGCTAGATTTTCTGTAAAATAAGCATTTGGATAAGAATTGACACGACTATTTGCATTTGCTGGGTCAACTAATTCAGGAACATGGCCAATCATTTCGTCAAATAGTTTCAATTTTTCTGCATTAAAATCTCTGCGTGCCATATTCAAAATGTAAGAACCAGAATATTCTTGTAATTTTTGATTACCACAATTGATTGTTATATTGGCAATCATCATTGCACCAATGTAGTCAATCCATTTGAACTCATAGGGTGCCCAATCCGTATAAGATGTTGTTCCGTCTGTATTAGTGTATTCTTGTGGCGGTAAAATAGGGCTCCATATTGCAGGTAAATTGACTACTATATAGGTATCCATTAATAAATCCGCATATCTTGGCACTTTAAATTGAAAAGTGGAAGTTTCTGATAAACGCAAGGAAGTCGAACCCTCAAAATCAATCCGAAATTTTTGTAAACCAAAATTAGTATATTTTAGATAGGCTGCTTTCCAGAAAGTTTTTGAAGGATTTCCATTTAATATTACGTTTTGTTGACCGCTTGATACTAAATTTAATAAACCACCAGCCATATTTTTACTTTATATATATATTTGATTTTAAATTATAATATTTTGTTTTATGATAATAATATTATAATTTATTTTTTTGTTAGTCGTTTACTTCTTCTACGTGATTTTTTGTTTTTTTTATTCTTAATTTGTCTTTTTTGTCTTTTTTTCGTTTTTTTGTAAGTTCTACCACCTTTTATTTTTTCTTCAACTTTGGAAGGTTGTTCATTTATAAAAGTATTTATTCTTGTACGTCCTACATTGTCTTCACCAAGACCTACTGTACGTTTATTTCTGTTTAGAAGGTCTTTTTCAAGTTCTCTGGTTTTTGCTATATTTTTATTTATATAGTCATCTAAATTTTCATATGTCTCGTCATCCAGAGTTAATGGAAATTCTTCAAGTAATGTGTCAATCAATTTGTTATTTTTATATTTTTCTAATAGCATATTACGCTGATTTTTTAACCAAACTATGTTTTGAACCCTTCCGAATATTGTTTCGTTTACATTGTATATTGCGGATTGTAGTAACATATTGACATAGTCAAGTTGTTCTTGTGGTGTTGCCATGGTGCTTTCGCAACAGTATTTACCATCTGTATACTTTGGATATTGATCAGGCTTACAACCTAAAGTTCCTGGTTTCTCCATATTAGATAAGTATTTTACATATGGAATTTTGTTGTCAAAATTCACATTAGGTCCAGGGTTACATTTTTTTTGCATATTGATTTCTTCCTCATCAAAATGCAATGAACGTGCAGACATTGGATTTAATAAAGGTGGTAGTGGTGCTGTCTCTGAAAATTCTGCCATATATGATCTACTATATTATACAGTTATTTTTTTTTACAAATTAGAAATAAAATATATATATTTTTTAAATAATATTATATATTAAGTATGATACATTCAAAAATAAATACATTAGGTTCTAAATTAAGTTTACTTTATAATATGCATGAAGATTTTGCTTCTTTTTTGATTTTAGCACTTATAATAATAATTATAATTGCATACATTTCATATTCTATTTATATGACGCAACTTGAATCAAAGGAGTGCAACTATTTAAATACATTGTATCCTTCTATAGATGGCAATATCAAATCAATTTCGCCGACTATAAGCGACTGTAGTGGTAATTTATATGACTATTATATAAAAACAGCATTTAATGCTTGTAGTGGTGGAAGTTATAAAAATGATTTTGTAGATATTTGTGTATTGAAGAGTATTTTAAAACAAGGAGTACGTTGTTTAGATTTTGAGATTTTCAATATAAATAATAACCCAGTTGTATCAAGCAGTACAACAAATAGTTATTTTGTAAAAGAAACGTATAACTCGGTTAATTTTAGTGACGTCATGAGCACTATTTCCAATTATGCTTTTTCAGGAGGTACGGTTCCCAATCCTACAGACCCTTTAATAATTCATTTAAGAACAAAAAGTAATGAACAAGCTATGTATACAAATTTAGCAAATATTTTTAAATCTTATGACAGTTTGATGTTGGGAAAAAGTTACAGTTATGAAAATTATGGACAAAATATTGGTGCTCAGCCATTGACATCATTTATGAATAAAATTATTTTAATTGTTGACAAGTCAAATAATGCTGGATTTGAAAACCAAGATTTTATGGAATACGTTAATTTAACAAGTAATTCGGTATTTATGCGAGCTTTATCGTATTATGATGTTAAGAACACACCTGATATAAACGAATTGGAACAATTCAATCAACGCTGTATGTCAATTGTATATCCGGATGTAGGAACAAATCCAAGTAACCCTAGTGGTGTGACTTGTAGAGCAGCAGGTTGTCAAATGGTTGCAATGCGATATCAATATGTAGATAATTACTTGGAAGAAAATGCAATATTTTTTGATGAAGGCGGTTTTGCATTTGTATTAAAACCTGCTAATTTAAGGTACCAAGAGGTAACAATTCCTGCACCTACACCTCAAAATCCAGATTATTCTTATCAAACAAGAAATGTTTCAACTGATTATTATAGTTTTAACTACTAAATCCACCTTTTCAACCTTTGAGAAAGGTGGAGCCAAAGCAACTTTTCAAAAAAGTTGCGCAAAATCTTTGGTTCCACCTTTTTAAAAGGTGGAAAATAAGTAAGTATCCAAATCCACATCATCGATCAAATATTTGTCTTTCACTTGATCAGCTAATAATTTATATACTATATTTCGTTTATACTGCCTTATTTTATCTAATTCAGCTATAAACATATGCAATTTTACAGCAGGAGACCAATTGTATTTACAAGCCAAAGAAGAACAACATAAACATTTTTTATATACGATTTTTTTTAAAAGTTCTGAAAATCGTTGAGACGGCATTCTTAGATAGTGTGAATAAGGTTCATTATTGTAGTGAAACTTAGGTGAATGAAATGGATAGTTTCTATCAACAGCAAATGTAAACTTTTCCATATTATTATCATTAAATAGTTGATCAATTTCAATGACAACGTTATTCAATTCTTCATTCCAAACTATTTTTATATTCTTATATTTTTTAGATAATTCTTTATACTCATTTTTAATGCGAGCTTTTAAACATTTATGAGTTATCAAATCTATTTGTAATTCATTTTCGCACATTTAAATAATATACTACATTATTTTTATATTATTTAAAATAATAAAATTACAACTTTTAGGAAAAAAAGTTTTGGCTCAACACCACTTTTTAAAAAAGTGGTACAAAACTTTGGCTCAACCTTTTTTAAAGGTTGTTTTGCACAACTTTTCCTAAAAGTTGTTTTATCAACATAATATAAGAGATAAACAAAATATGAAAAAAGACAACGAGAACAAAAATGTTTGTAAAGGTTTAACATTTCAAGATTGTGAATTAGCAATATTGCGTATGGCAGTTGACAAAGCAGAAGAAAAAATTGCAAAACGCGTTGTCAACTCAGATGATATTAAAAAAATGATAAGCATCGTAGAGGACTTTATTAAGGTGAAAAATTTGATATGTTATGGCGGTACTGCAATTAATAATATATTACCAATTGAAGATCAATTTTATGACAAAGATGTAGAAATACCAGACTACGATTTTTTCACTCCTGATGCGCTCAATGACGCAAAAGAATTAGCAAATATTTACTACAAAAATGGTTATACCGATGTAGAAGCTAAATCAGGACAACATCATGGAACATATAAAGTATTTGTCAATTTTATTCCTGTTGCAGACTTAACACAATTCCCGAAAGAAATATACAATGCTTTAAAAAAGGATGCTATACGAGTTTCAGGAATATTGTACGCACCTCCCAATTTTTTAAGAATGTCAATGTATTTAGAACTTTCTAGACCTGCAGGAGACACTTCTCGATGGGAAAAAGTGCTTAAACGATTAATACTATTAAACAAAAATCATCCTTTAACGTCCATCAATTGTAATACTATTGAATTTCAGAGAGAAATGTCAAACAAAGAAAAATCGCATGAAATTTACGACAGTGTAAGAAATTCATTGGTAAACCAAGGTGTCGTATTCTTTGGTGGTTATGCAATATCGCTTTACTCGCAATACATGCCAAAACATTTGCAAAAAAAAATCGAAGATATTGCGGATTTTGATGTTTTATCTCATAATCCAAAAACAACTGCTGATATTGTCGTTGAAAGACTAAAAGATATTCATATTAAAGCGAAAGTAGTATACCATAAACCGATTGGTGAAATTATACCAGAACACTATGAAATTAAAGTGGGAAATGACACTATTGCTTTTATTTACAAACCAGTTGCTTGTCATAGTTACAACGTACTTAAAATTCATGGTCAAAGTGTAAAAATAGCCACGATCGATACTATGTTGAGTTTCTATCTCTCTTTTTTGTACACTGACCGAGATTATTATAAAGAATTTTCAGAAAGAATTCTTTGTATGGCAAAATTTCTTTTTGATGTTCAACAAAAAAATCGATTACACCAAAAAGGTCTACTTAGACGCTTTAGTATTATATGCTATGGTCATCAAGATTCAATAGAAGAAATGCGTGCCGAAAAAGCCAAGAAATTCAAAGAACTTCAAACCAAGAAAGGAAGTCCAGAATACGAAGAATGGTTTTTAAATTACAAACCAAATGCTGAGAGTGATAAAAAAAAATTAAAAACTACTGTTATAAAAAAATTGAAAACTAGTAGTAGTAATAGTAGTATGAAGACTAGTAAAAATAAAACTACAAAAACTACAAAAACTACAAAAACTAAAAAAAATACAAAAAATAAAAAAAATAAAAAAAATAAAAAGAAAAATAAGTCACATAAAAAGAGAAATGGAATGTTTTATTTTTAAATATTTAGAACATTTATAAAATTATTATATTATAATATTTTATAAACATGGTAAAAACTCGTAGTATGACTCGCACCAGAAAACAAATTTATCGCAAACGTGTAAAAAGTTCTTCTTGTCGTGGAAAATCTTTCACTGCGTGCAGACGTAGATATGGTTGCAAAAGAACCAGGGCCAAAAAAAGAAAGTCTTATTGCAGAAAGTTGAGTAATCGTCGTGCATAAGTTTTCATACTTCAAAGATTTAAATACAATAGTTATCCAAAAATAAAACCAACATTTGTTTGCCATATGCTGTCAATACATCATATGATAAATTGCATTGAATTCTTTGTATTATATTATTTTTAATAACAAAATGAACCGAAAATATTATCATAATAATTATTTTTTCTACTAAATAACGAAAATACATGTATACTTGATCAGAAATGCTCCAATTATTAACATAACTACACATAGAAGTAGAGCTACCTTTAATAAAAAAACTATGTATATCCAGCATACCGGAGAGAATTCTATGAAAATTTGTTTTTTCATTTTTAACGTTGATAGAACCTAGTATCTTATCCAAAGTATTTAAGTTCATGAATAAAACCTTTCGTTTTATGTCGTATGATTTTATTTTAAAAAAATATGGGTTCAAACCATCTATGTATCTTCCCTTATAAACAATATTTCCATCAATTAACACTGGTATAAAACACGACTTGATAATGCAGTCTATAACTTCATCCATATTTTTGTATGTTTGTTTAACGACCTTTGTTCGTTTTTGCACGTTTGTGAATGTAATAAAAAATTTATTGTTGAGTATACTGCACACATCACTTGGTATTTTATGTTGTAGTCTCTCTTTTAGAGTTTTTATAAAGGTAAGGTTGTGCGTTTTTTTAAAATCAGTCAATAACATTTCGTACAAAGAAGATGCTTCATCTAAAGCATCAATAAAATATAAAAATCCTATTATTGAACCAATACTAGAGCCAGAAATTCGTTTCACTTTTACATAATCACGATCCTCCATTTCTTTAATAAAATACAATGCGCCAACTAAATAGCTACCATTGAATAGTCCTCCATCTAATACTAAATCTAGTTGCAATGGAGTTTTTGCATTTTTAATTGTGTCAGGTAAATTGTCTATTAATTTATTGATGTAAGGTTTGATCATTGAATAATAGAAATAAATTATATCTTGACATATAATTTATTATGTTAAATTAGTTAAGTTATATATGGTATAGTTAATAAATACCTAACTGTTTGCGACAGTTCATAAAATAATAATAAAGTATATGAATAAACTGATCACTTATAAGACATTTGTTTAGACAATATGACTTCCAAACATAGTTACAAGCTTCGTAGCATTTCATATAATTTTTATTGTTATAACTGTTTGTTATGAAGTTATAAATAGGTTTTTCGGCACTTTCATAAACGTATGTATAGTTAGTGATCATTTGATTATAGTCACCATAGTAATGATGAAACATTTCAGGATTTTCAAAATAAACAGGAGTGTATAATTGCTCATCTGCGTGACCATAACCTAAATTGAGATACTCTAAAAACTTATTTTCAATTAAATCACAAACTTTATACATATATTCAGAATTTCCAGTAAAAAATCCACTACACATACTACATCGACCCCATCTAAAATATTCATAAGTATTATCAACTAGTTCTTGTGGTACATAATCTATGTAACAAGTAGAAAATTTATTTCGATTTACTGCTAGTGCTTCGTCTAATTTTACTAAATTAGAATAGCCCATTCGTTCAATACAAAAATTGATCCACCCAAAATGCGTAGAGTTAAATGTATTACGATTTATCGTTTCCTTTAACATTGTATAACGTGACATACAAAACAAATAATAGCTCGCAGTATTTCTATTATCGAAATTATATGGTTTATCAATTCTATTTTGTATTATTTTTCTACGATAGTCATTAAAAGTATCATTTAATTTACTTCCATTTTTTGTAAATTTAAAATCATCAAAATTACATACAATAAATTCTGTTTTATCTTTTAAACAGTCTGGACGAATTTGTTTAATAATATTTAGACTATCTTCGTCACAATATACTACCAAATTATAAGGCAACGATAGTGTTGAAATAGAATGATGTAAATAATAATTTTTATCACGTTTATTTATTTCTTCACTAGCATCATAAAATTTTGTCAAGTTAAAATAAGCAGTTATAAGCGTCCAGTTGTCATTGTTATTTTTTTCTAATTTTATATTACTGTTAAAGTTAATAATACCTGTTCCTGACCAATGACCAAATTCAGTGATATCAAATCGTTCTTTATAGTTAATTTTGTACCAAAAATTATCTCGCATTTCTTTGAAATACCATATATCATCACAAATAACAAATCCTTTGTAGTTGATTTCTTTCAAATAGTTATACATATCCAGTTCCATGTTACCATTGTGTGGGTCAACATCCATAAAAATGAATGGACTGGATAAAATAGTATCACTCCATTTTTCCCTACCTGTAATTTCAAACAAATTATCATTTAAAAATTTAATATTATTAACACTTTTAATTTTACTTCGAATATTGTCTACAATGTCAAAAGAATAAATTGTATTTGTTTTGTTATATGATAATGCTAGTGCTGAATTTCCTCTGTGAGAACCAATATCTATTATATTGCAGTTATCAAAAAGTGTTGAAAAATATGACAATAAACGATAATGTTCTTTTCCTGTAACACCAAAAAACTCTGATTTGTCCTCTTCTATTACAAGTTGTTGAAATGTATCGTCAAAATTTAGTCTATCAATTTCTTTTTTTGTTAAATTAAAATGTTTCATTATACAGAACATAGTAACATGTTTTTATATAGAATATTAATGATAATAAATATATATATAAATAAAAATTAATATATATTATAATTAAGTTATGACTACTACAATTGTAAGCTCGTTTATAAATATTTTACACCCAGAACGCAATGATAAGAGTGTTGAAACATATTTTCAACTTGGAAGTTTATTATTGAAATCAAATATTCAAAAAATTATATTTGTAGACGAAACTATGTATGAAAAAATTAAAGATTATCAAAACCACAACACAAAAATTATATTAGTTGACAAAAAAAAATACTACTTGTTCTCCTATTTAAACACAGAGTGTTTGACTAATTTCACTTTAAATACAAATAATCCATCAAAAGATACAATAGAGTACATGATTACAATGTGTCTCAAAACAGAATGGATGAGAGAAGCAGTTGATATAAATCATTTTAATTCGGAAGAGTATATATGGGTTGATTTTGGTGTTCGACACGTATTTAGTTGTGATGACACTGGGTTCACAAACATACTAGAACAATTAATAGACAGATCCCATGATAAAATACGTATAGCTTCTATATGGGATTTACAGCACCAAACGAACAAAAATGTTTATGAAGAAATTTTGTGGTACTTTGCAGGTGGCGTATTCGGAGGTAGCAAAGAAAAAATACTCGTTTTTGCTGATTTAATGAAAGAAAAATGCTTGCAAATTATTCATGAAAAAAAAACTCTCATGTGGGAAGTAAATATATGGTATTTGATTTATTTGGAGAACAAAGAATTGTTTGATTGTTATTATGGTAGTCATGATCATACAATTATTACCAACTATTAGTTCGATTGTAAACTAAAACTTCCCAAAATGCATGTTAACTTTGTTTAGTAAATAATAACAAATTCCAAACAAACAACTCATGAATATATAACCATTCAAATTCAAGTTACCATCTTTTGAAAAAAGAATAGGTAAGTAGGAAAACAAAAATTTTCTGAAAAAAGGTAATTGAAATAGAAAATAAAGTACTGCTAATAAAAGTGGCACTTGAATTTCACTGTACATATCATCCAATGCACTACTTCGTTCAAGATTTGCATTGTAATCATCGATAATGTCTCCAGCTTGTTCATAATTTTTAATGTAGTCCGTACTATGTTGTGGTGGAGGTGGAATATAATTGGGTTGAATGTTAACGTCATGTGTTAAATTGCTAGTTGTCATGGGAATGTCTCTAGATGGTAATTGTGTGGCCCCAGTTGCACTAGCTTGTTGAAGACCATTGACAATTTGATTAATAGTAGTTTGATCCAATGTGATAGAGCTTGCAGCGTTATTATTCATTGTATTTGGCATTTCACTTTGTATACCAGGTTGCATACCTTGTTGCATAGTATTTTGTACAACACTTTGTCGCTCACTCCCATTGGTTGGGTCTGTGGGTAAATCAAAAATACTCGTGGTCGTATCAGACATTTTAATCTTATTATTTATATCAAAGAATGATTGATTTTGTTAATTACGCAAATAACAATACAACTGCTAAAAGTCGACAATTTTTTTACTTTTATCGCATGTCGTCGATTTACTAATATATTTATAACATTTATCATCATGTTTGTATACTTTATCTTTTAACTCTTCTAAAGGAGGGGCATGAAATATAATACAATCTTTGTCTTTACAAATTGCTCTAAATAAAGAGGCTAAACCAAAACCCAATAAAATAGACATAATTATTTTACCATTTTGACTATGAACAAGTCTGCCTAGATTTAATGACATATTATTATTAATTTATATTTATATTATAAAAATAAATATAAATGTTAATCATAACCCAAGAAACCTAATTTTGTATGGGTACTGTACCCAACAAGGTTTCATCACTAGGACAATCAACTTCCACTGGTTCAAAAGCAAAACAATTGTCGGCTTTGTCTTTGAAAATAATTTTGTCTACATTTTCTGGAGTTGGATAAATATAAATAGTTTTCATTTCAGGGCCGTAAATATAGACAAAAAATATTCCGACAGCAAAACTTATAATAAAAATGGGAAATGAAATGTAGTCTAGTATCATTTGATATGTATTTATTATAATAATATAAAATAAATACACATAAATTACAAATTATTTATCATATGTAATAATTACTTTTCTACCTCTACTATTGTCAGTTTTTAAAATAACCGTAACATCTTTTCCAAGATATTTACCGCCTGTTCCAGTAGCTTTTGCAACAAATGTTTTGTTTTTATCTATATATCCATCTTTTGAATTATAAACTATGTTATATGTTATATATGAAGCTAAGTCATCATCAAAAAATAAACAAAAATTAACATTGAATATTATTTCTGGTGTGTTGTTTGTATTTACTTTGTTAAAAAAAACACTCTTAAATGCATTGTATAAAACCTTTCCAACATCTTTTGTAGAAGATTTGTCATACAAAGTAAAAACATTGTTAGTAACGGCTGTTCTATCAGTGTTTACTGAACTATTATTATTAGCTGCAAGCGAAACTTCAGAATATTTATCAATATTTGCAGTGTATTTGTAAACTTCGCGAACCTTAACCATTTTATAATAATAATAAAGAAAATATTTTTACAAAAATTTCACCTAAATTTAAACGCAACAAATTATTCATCATATTCTATAATTATTTTATTTTTACCAAGTTTGTTGTTAATTGTTCTATCTGTTATTTTAATAACTTTATTGTTATACTTACCACTTGAACTAGTATACAACGCTTGTATTTTTTTGTCATTTATATAAAGTCCTGTATCATCAGTTAAATAGGTATAACTATAACTTAAGGAACCTAAAATTTTATTTGCATCTAATGATTTATCATTTGTTGTATAAATTAGTCCTGTTTCAGAATTTAAGTGTATTTTAGAACCATTTAAAAGAGGGTCAACTCTAGTTTCTCCACGCCACGTTATAAATCCTACTTGCTGTTTGATTTTATTGTATAACGGAAACACTGGTTCATTATAAACATAGCATTTAGACGTAGGTGTGGTTTCACTAACAGGCGCTAGTGGTATGTAACTAAAATTGTTAGGTGTGTTATAAAAATAAAAAAATACTTCGCGAACCTTAACCATTTTATAATAATAATAAAGAAAATATTTTTATAAAAATTTTTCACCTAAATTTAAACGCAACAAATTATTTATCATATGTAATAATTACTTTTCTAGTCAGCGTGTTATCTGTTTTTACAGTGACAGTTACATCTTTTCCAGCGTATTTACCACCTGTTGAAACTGCTTTTTCAACATATTTTCTGTTTGGTGGTGCAATAGTGTTATTACTAGAAACGTATAGTAAAATCATGACATAAGAACCATCGTCAAATAAAAATACTAAGTTACCAACAAATCCTTGATCATTATTTTCAAAATAATTAATATTTTTATTTAAAATATATTTACCCACAGATTTTGCTTTAGTATTGTATAAAGTATATACTTTATTTTGAACTTCAGAAGTGTTTGTCAATGTAGTACCAATACTAGAAGATGGTGCAGCTAATGGTATACTCGTATAAACACTTGTAGCAGTATAAGTATAAACTTCGCGAACCTTGCACATTTTATAATAATAAACAAAATATTTTTATAAAACTTCCTAAATTTAAACGCAACAAATTATTTATCATATGTAATAACTACTTTGAAAAGAGATTTGTTTGCATTTACTAGTTTTTCTGTTACAGAAACAATTTTACCAGCATACTTACCACTTGCAACTGTAGCTGTTGCCGTTGTATCATCATTCCTTTTAAGAGTACCATCTGCATTATATTGAACTATGTATGTAGTGTTATAACAAAGGCTACCTAGTATTTTATCTTTATCTAATGATTTACCTCTTGTTATATAAATAACTCCTGTTTCATAGGTCAATTCAGTATTAGTAGAACCGACATTGAGTGGGTCGGTTCTTGCTTGACCACAAAATGATATGTAACCAACATGTGTTTTTTTGTCACTACTATACAATTCAATTAGAGGTTCATTATATACCTCCGACTGAGTTGCAGTTGTTACAGCATCAGCAGGAGCTTGTGGAGTGTAGTTATACAAGTTTGTAGGGTAAGTGTATTTGTAAACTTCGCGAACCTTGCACATTTTATAATAATAAACAAAATATTTTTATAAAACTTCCTAA
>Ga0114959_10003003_pt1 | contig 13498 bp, 9 predicted proteins | sample C_130625_EF_Meta_FD_87317 | JGI IMG/M metagenome (GOLD analysis project Ga0114959, IMG submission 87317) | Freshwater microbial communities from Lake Croche, Canada to study carbon cycling - C_130625_EF_MetaG | ecosystem: Environmental > Aquatic > Freshwater > Lake | place: Lake Croche, Canada...
AGAATTTATGGATGCTGGGGGTCAATTTGTTTTCCCTTTTCCTAACTTTGAGATTATTGGGACAAAACCTAAACTATTAATTACTGGGTGCGATGGTATGATAGCAAACTATGTAAAGGAAAAATTTACAGATTATAACTTGTACGGAATTTCTCGGTCTGAGAATAAATATGAAAAAAATGTAACTAAATTTTATTTTGATATGAATGATTCAAATGTTTTAGAACACACTTTATCCATCATTAAGCCCGATGCAATTGTGCATTTGGCGTCTATTTCAAGTTCTCATTATGCTTTTAAAAATCCCGTTGAAACAATTCATTGCAACGGGTTTCTTGCTGCATCATTGTGTGACATTATACACCGAAACGGATGGAGTACAAAGTTATTTAATGCATCAAGCAGCGAAATCTATAAAGGACACGTTGACTATGAAGTAAAAGAAAACGATTATAATATGTTTCATTTACATCCTTATTCTATCGCAAAAACAATGGGACATAATGTTGTTGAGTTTTATAGAAAGACATATAATTTACCATTTTCAAATGGAGTCATTTTTACAACAGAGTCACCATTAAAAAGCTCCCAATTTTTATTGAACAAGATTGCAGCTCATATTAAAGAGTGGAAAGATGGAAATAACACTGTTTTACAAGTAGGAAATTTGAATTCGTATAGAAATATTTTACATGCGACTGATGTAGCAAATGCAGTTCATACAATTGTATCTCAAGAAAGTGGAGATTCTTATTTGATTTGCAATAACGAAAGTTACAAGGTGCACGATTTAGTGGTGCAGTTATTTTCAATTTCTGGAATAGAAATAGAGAGAAAGGAAAATGTGTTGTATGAAAAGAGCAGTGGTTTGCAAATAATGACAATTGAAGAAAAACAATTGGGATTTGATTCAACTCCAACAAATATTAGAGGTGAAGCTATAAAATTGAGAGAATTGGGATGGAAACCAGTGAAATCAGTTAAAAGCATTTTAGAAGAATTATAAAATTTTTGAAATATTTTTCATTCTGGTTGCATTCCCCGCTAAAGGAATAATTCCTACAAGTTTTTTATTCATTTATATATTATATATAATGAGAAAAATAGATTTAGTATTGCAAGGTTCTGCAAATAATTATACTTTAGAAATAGCTAATCATTATTTAAATTTAGAATTTGTTAATAATATTATAATTTCTTGTTGGGAAAATGATGTTATTGAAACAAACAATGATAGAATTATAATATTAAAAAGTTCAGATGTTATAAATCCAGGTTGCACAAACAGGAATAGGCAGATAAAGTCTTCTTTGGAGGGGTTAAAATTAGTAAAAACAGAGTTTTCTGTTAAATTGAGAAGCGACCAAAAAATTTCATTAGAAAGCATGATGCTTATGTACAATTTTTACGAAAAGAACAAAGAAAGAGAATTAATATTTTATGATGATGAACAAAAGCCAAAAAATAAGATATGCGTCGCAGGTATTTTTAAACCATTTCCATTTCATCCAAGAGATCATATATTTTGGGGAAATACAAAGGATTTAATCGATGTTTTTAATATCCCTTATTCACCATCCATTCCTGGTTGTGACAATTACAATCTTGTTCTTAGAAGTGAAGCATATATTGCAGTTCATTATTACGCTAAATTTGATTCAACTATAAAAACCTTTATAAATGACCCGCGCTTGTATTTAGTAGACAACGCACCAAAAATATCAGAAGCTTTTGAAATAAATGATAGAATCATAACAAAAGTTTTTCAACCCTTTCCAAAAATAGACTTTGAATGGCCAAAACACAATCTAAGAGAGTATCACTATGATTTCACAGAAAAAGTATTTGGAGAATATTGGGGAAAAAATGCATAAACATTGTCTTTCCAATAACTATAACAATTATGCATTCAATTAAAAACGAGACAAAAAATAAAATTTACCAAAATATTAGTTTGGAAAGTATTTTTGAGTTAGTAATGCAAAATCCAAAAGATGATTATTATAAATTAATTAAAACTAAATTTATTAAAATTAACAACGACTTTATTTTGAAAACCAAATTTATATGTCATCGAATTAATACCATTGAAGAGTTGAAAAATATACCAGAAATTTTTGGAGTTGAAATAGATATTAGAGATTGTAATAAAACAAACAAACTAATTTTATCGCACGACCCATACAAAAATGGAGAATTCTTAGATGAGTTTTTAAAATATTATAAACACCAAACAATTATCTTGAATATAAAATCTGAAAGAACAGAAGTACGCTGTTTAGATTTATTAAAAAACAGCATTATTTCAGATTATTTTTTTTTAGACTCAAGCATACCAATGATGTTTTTATTAAACTCTAATTATAGTAACAACAATTTTGCGTGTAGACATTCTGAATATGAACCTATTGAATGTTATTTGAAAATAAAACAGTTTGTTTCTTGGATTTGGGTGGACTGTTTTACAAAACTAAATATTACTTTTAATGATTACCAAACATATAAAAATGATTCAAAAAAAATATGTATTGTCTCTCCAGAACTTCAAGGACAACAAGAAAAAATTCAAATATACAGACAGTTATTAATAGACGAGAATGTCATCCCTGATGCAATTTGTTGTAAATATCACAATATTATAGAATGGATTTAAATTAATGTGTTTTATATCTAATATTTTATTAATATTAGATATATATTAAATTAAAATGATTAAAGGTGTTATATTTGATTTTGACAATACTTTGTATAATTATGATTTAGCTAACGATTCTGCCTTAAAAATAACTTTTAATTACATTTGTTCAAAATATAACAAGAACCTCGAAGTAGTAGAAGAAACTTACTTAATTCTTAATAAGCAAATAAAAAATTCTAACAACCCTAGCAATAAATTTAACAAGCCAATTTATTTTAAGCTCCTTTTTGAAAGGTTAAATATTTCATTAAAATTTTTAAGTGATTGTTTGCAATTATACAATAATACATTCATAGAGTATTTTAAATTATATGATTATGTTATTGAATTTTTTATTTTTCTAAAATCTAAAGACATAAAAATTGCAATTGTATCAAATAATAATTTTTATCAACAATACTCAAAACTGCAAGAAACAACTTTAATTGATTATATAGATTTAATTATAACAAGCGATGAATGTGGTGAAGAAAAACCACAGAAAAATATGTTTATTTCTATGCAAAATAATATGAATATCCCATTTGAAAATTTAGCTTATATTGGAGACAATTATGAACATGATATAGAACCATCACTTACTTTTGGAATGTTGCCTTTTTTGTTTAAAAAAAATATCAGTTTTTCTTTGATTGATAAAATTGTTCATTTTGGTAATTTTAAAGATTTAAATTTATTTTTTAAAGATTATTTTGACGCTGTTGACGAACTCATATTTTTATCAAAAAATTTTGGTCAATCAACTTTAAATGTTCAGGGTCCAGGGGGAAATATTTCCGTAAAACTGCAAAATTTATTATTCATTAAATCGTCTGGATGCATTCTTGGAAATGTATCTTATGATAATGGATATTGCATTATTAATAACGATGAATGCAATAAAATAATACAAAATAATTTACCCCTTTGCACATTCAAAACGCCCACTTCGTGGGTAGTTATGAGTGAGCAAGGTGATGCTGATTGCGCATTTTCAATATGCAATGGTGCAAATAAAGTTACAAAAATATATGGATATAAAACTCCTTCCATGGAGACATATTTTCATTCATTTATGAAAAAATATGTGGTTCACCTACATTTTGTTCTTTCAAATATAATATTGTGTTCCACTGAAATACCACATTTTGAGGAGTTTGAATTATCTTATAAAATAATAGACTATTGCATTCCTGGATTAGAACTTGCAAAAGAAATAAAAAAAAATTATAGTGAATTGTGTGATGTATACTTTTTAAAAAATCACGGACTTATAATAACATCAGATACAATCGAAAATATTTTTAACTACTACGAGTATATATTTAAGTATTTTAATAAAAAATTAGACACAAATTATAACGAGGAATTGATTTGCAATAAAATAATGAGAATTTATCACAAATATAATTGTTTGAAGGTTGTAAAAACAATTAACACGCAAACGAATTTATTAGAACATATAATAGTTTGTTTTCCGGATTTAGCAATATTTATCCAGAAAAAATGTATTATAAACTCATTGGAAGACCTAGAAAAAAACTTTGATGAATATGATTTGATAATATACAAAAAAAAAGTTTACGCTATTGCCGACAATATTACAAAATTGTACTCTTTAATTGAAATAATAAACTCATATTGCATTTTATTATCCTCCAGCAAATCAAACTTGCAATCAATAGATAATATTACAAAACTGCAGAATATGGAAGAAGAAAAACTTAGAAGACTGTAAATATTGGTTACTCTTTTTCTTTTGTCAATTCACTAAAATATTCAGACCAATAGTTATATATTTTATAATCATTCGGTGTCCCCCAGCAAAGATAATTTGTAACATCAAAAATCTTACACTTATATCCCATATTAATTAATGGTTCAATCATATTATCTACATAAAATTCTCCATTAGTTCTATAGTTTTTATTATATATTTCATTTAATCCTTCTAAAAAATAATTGCCTTTTTTAAATAACATTGTTCCTATAATTGCGTGTTTATTTTCACAATCAGTAAACGGTTTTTTAATAGACACTCGTTTTATATAATTATCGGAATCAACATCAAGCCAAGCATACATATGTGGATATAATTTACTTGTGGGGTTATTTGAAAACGACCAAATAACTATATCAACCAAATCATCATTTAATAATTCTTGGTATTTTTTACAATCATAATACACTCCATTATCACACGCAGAAATTAATACAGGGTCTTCGTGATTAATTTCGAGTGTTTTGTTTTTAAAAGCTAATTCGCAAGTACAAGCTTGACCTTCTGTAATATAATTAACACCAATAAATTTTGAATTTGAATAATGTTGTAAAATTGTTTCTTGAATTTTATATTTTTTCATATGCTCATCTTGACATATAAAAATTTTGTTATTCATTTTTGGAAGACATTCCACTGCTTTTATAACCATGGGCAATCCTTCAATCTCTAAGAGTGGTTTTGGCATTTCATAACCAACTGTAAAAAATCTACTTCCAGCTCCAGCCATTGGCAAAATTAGTGTAGTATTTTTGCAGATAAGAGAATTATTGAAATTTGTATCTCTCTTCAAAAAATAATCAGACCAAACAAGGTATTCTTCAAGGTCTTTTGGCGTTCCCCACTGCAACATTTTTTCTATCTCAAAAATTTTCGTATTTAATCCATCATTTTTTAATAAATTATAAACCATGCTAACATAAAACTCGTTATTAATCGATATATCTTCATCCATTAGTTGTTTAAAATACTTTTTAAGAGTCTTTCCGGATTTAAAATAATAAGTTCCATTTGATGCATATTCATTCATCTTGTTATTAGTGAAAGGTTTTTTTTCTTGTATTTCATCCATCCACATATTTGTTTCTCTCACAAAAGCATAATTATCATTCCCCAACATATGTGGGTGAAATCCTCTATAACATACTATCGCACCATCTGCATCAGATAATTCAACATCTTTTTTAAATTTTTCATAATCCCATTTTGTTCCATAATCGCAATAAGAAACTATTATTTTTTCATCGTCTACTATTAATTCTTGAGCTTGCAAAACTGCGTCAACTGGTCCTTTTCGATTGTTAACACTCACCTCATAAATATTGCACCCAGGAGAAATACTTTTTAATATATCTTTCATATTGGTCTTTTTTAAATGTTCATCATTACAAATAAAAGTAAATTTTGTTTCTCCTGGAAATAATTCAACCACATGTTGAATTATTGTTTTGTTTTCTATAATTATAAGTGGTTTTGGAACATTATAACCAGAATCTATAAAACGCTTGCCGATTCCAGACATTGGTATAATACAGTGCATTAATTGATATATATTATAATTATAATTATAATTATTTGTTTAAATTGAAGATTGGCAAATTTTATATTAAAATTTTTAAAAATTATTATTAACAATTTAAAAGTTTTCATTTAAAATACAAGTAAAAAATAACTATTTTCACTCTACTATTTGTGGTTAATTTCTCAATTTAATTATATTTTTATATAATATAATATATCATATATCATATGGAAAAAATAAATGTGTGTTTTTTTATATGTGGATTACCAAGAACGCTAGACGCAGTTATATATAATATTCAAAATTTGTTTGAAGTTAGCAAATATAATATCCATGTTTATATTTCTACAAGTATTTGCAATGAAGAAGAATATATTAACAGTGTTAATTTAAAATCTTTAGAAAAAGATAATAATATTATTAAAAAAATATTATTTGTAGATGACTATCAAACCAAGTCTTTTAGAAATTCAAAAAATTATTTAAATAAAATGTTTATTGGATTAAAAATGTTAGATGAACAGAGTGGATTTGATTATTATTTTTGTATAAGGAGTGACTGTATAATTAACAGTTTAGATTTTATGAAAGATGTTGTTTTAAATGATTGCATTTATTTTTCAACTGAATTTAAAAATTCTTTTACTAAAAAATGTGTAGAAAAAATTAATGAGCAAATAATAGTTAGCAAAAACTTTAATTTATTTAAAACTCTTATTAATGATTACTATAATTTTGCAATAAATAACAATAGTTGCAAAAATCACAATTCTATAAATCTATACAAGTTTTTAAAATCCAACAACAGTATATCTTATAATTTAATACATATAGATTATAAATTGTGCCTTTCAAGATGCAACATTATAGCAATTTCGGGAGATTCTGCTTCTGGAAAAACAACTTTTTCAGAATATTTGTCGCGCATATTTCCTAAGCTAAATGTTTTAAAATTCGAAACTGATAGATACCATAAATGGGAAAGAGGAGATAAAAAATATGAAAAAATGTCACATCTAAACCCTTCTTCAAATTACTTAGAAATGATGAGCGATGATTTATACAATTTAAAAATAGGCAATGATTTATTCCAAGTTGATTATGATCACAATACTGGAAAATTTACTGAAAAAAAGCGTATTAAATGTGCAAACAACATAATTTTTTGTGGACTCCACACATTGTATAATAAAAATTTAAATACAATTATTGATTCAAAAATTTTTATTGATGTAGAAGAAGGTTTAAAAAAGAAATGGAAATTAAAAAGAGATTGTTCTGAAAGAAATTATACAGTTGATAAAATTTTAAATCAAATTGAAGTTAGAAAAAATGATTATTGTAAATATATAGAAACACAAAAATTAAATTCGGATTTTATTATTTATTACTATGAAAACGATAACAGTGCATTGTGTTGTAACATTATTTTTAACAATAATTTTTTTTATAATAGATTAAAAGAGTATTTTATTAAATATAATTATGAAATAATTGAAGAATGCGAATCAAAAATTGTAAAATTAAAAAATAATTACTATGAATTATATTTTAATGAAAAAATTTATTTAAAATACGATGAAGAAGTGTTTTTTTCACACGAATTAAATAACAATTACAATGGTGAAATACTAATTATTTTAATTTTGTATCTAAGCTTTTGAGAAATTAAATGTAATAGACCTAATTATTATATAAATACATGCATATTAATTATTGTATGAAAATTGCATTAATAACAGGAATAACTGGTCAAGATGGTTCTTATTTGGCTGAACTATTATTGGAAAAAAACTATGAAGTTTGGGGAATTATTCGTAGATGTTCTAATATTAATACTCAAAGAATTGAACATATTTTTGATAAATTAACTCTTCGTTATGGTGATTTATCCGATGGAATAAATTTATTGAACATACTAAATGAAATTAAAAATAAATTCACTGATATGGAAGTTTTAGAGGTATACAATTTGGCAGCAATGAGTCATGTAAAAGTTTCTTTTGATATGCCCGAATATACCGCCGATGTTGACGGCGTTGGCACATTGCGTGTTTTAGAATCTTTGCGAAACTGTGGCATTCCTCTCAACAAAATTCGTTTTTATCAAGCTTCTACATCAGAATTATATGGAAAGGTTGTTGAAGTTCCACAAACTGAAACTACGCCGTTTTATCCTAGGTCTCCTTATGGTGTTGCTAAGCTATACGGATTCTGGATTACCAAAAATTACAGAGAATCTTATGGAATGTACGCCTGCTCTGGAATTTTATTTAACCACGAGAGTCCTAGACGCGGTCACAACTTTGTTACGCGTAAAATTACTATGGCGTTGGGTAATATTATAAATGGAAAACAAGATAAATTAGTTTTGGGAAATATAGATTCTCTTAGAGATTGGGGACATGCAAAAGATTATGTCAATGGAATGTGGTTAATTTTACAACAAAAAGAACCTGATGATTTTGTTCTTTCTACAAATGAATATCATAGTGTTCGCGAATTTGTTGAAAAATCCTTCGCTTTAAAGGGCTTTGACATTAAATGGAAGGGGGAAGGTGTAAATGAAATTGGCTACGATAACAATACTGGACGAGAATTAATTTTTATTTCTGAAAAGTATTTTCGTCCAGCAGAAGTAGATGAATTATTGGGCAATAGTAATAAAGCAAGAGAGCAACTGGGTTGGGTTTCAGAATATAGTTTTGACAGTTTAGTAAAAGAAATGGTGGAAGCAGATTGTAATTCTTTTTTACATCATTAAAAATATACTAATGTTAAAACTTAATTTATAAATTAAGTTATTTAAAAACTAATATATAATATTATTATATAAATGAATGTTCTATTTTTCAATCACGCGAAACAACAATGTGGTGTTTATCAATATGGAAAAAGACTATATGACATTCTTAAAAAAACTGAAGGAATTAATTATATTTATATAGAAATTGAAAATCAATCAGAATACATAAAAGCTATACTAAGCAATGCACCAAACATTCACTGCATTATATACAATTATAATGCGGGAACAATGAATTGGTTGAACACTTCAACAATTCAAAAAAAAAGAAAAAATATAGGCATTCTTCATGAATCCAAAGAACATTACAATTCACAAGAAAGTTTTTTTGATATTATATGTGACATTGATCCAACAATTCAAGATTTAAACAATAAATATTCTATACCACGACCTATATTTGAAAATGTAGATGAATTGTTAGAAAATTATAAACCAACCACTCAATCTATAAAAGAGTTTATTGAATATTCAGAAGAAGGTGTCCCTATTTTTGGCTCATTTGGGTTTGGTTTTTCTTTTAAAGGTTTTGATAAAATTATTAATATAGTTAATGAACAATTTGATGAAGCTATTATAAAATTTATTATTCCTTGCGCACATTTTGACGCAAATAAAGATATTACAAACAGTTCCATAAAAATTTTATGTGAAAGCATTCCTAAAAAATCCACAATTAAACTTATGATTACGCATGATTTTTTTTCTAACGAGGATATATTGTATTTTTTAAGATCAAACACTATGAACATGTTTTTATATGATAGATTGGAAGGCAAGGGAATTACTAGCGCGTTGGATTATGCAATCTCTGTCAATAAACCTATTGGAATATCTGACAGCACGATGTTTAATCATATTTATTCCGATAATATTTGTCTTTACAAAAATTCTATTAATCATTGTATGAATTCTTTTAAAAGTATTTATAATAAATTTATAGAAGATTATAGTAACATTAATTTGATAAACAAATTTAAAAACATAACTAAAATTAAAATGCGAGGGGTATTTTACAACTCTAAACAAAGTTTATGTAGCATATGGGAGTCGGGAAAAATGTGTTACAATGCGTTAAAAAACAGCAACGAATATTATTTGGATTATTCCGAAGAATTTAGTTTGGATAATTCATACGATTTTGCAATATTTAACCAACATTATAGCGTAAATAATTGGATGAATGAGAAAATAATTCGCAGATTCAATAAACCAACGTTTTGCATAGTGACAGAAGTTTCATTTTCTCAAAACTCAGTTGCATGTAGTCCAAATTATTTTTCTCATTACATTGTTTTAGATCCTACAGTCAACGAAACTGAAAAAATACACGCATTTTGCAGACCACTGGAAGATTTTGATTTATCAAATGTTGACGAAACTCTAATACCAATTGATATACCAAAAGTTTTTAGTTTTGGATTTGCTACTCCTGGAAAAGATTGGCATAGAATTGTAGAATTAGTTCAAAATGATTATGAAGAAGCTTTTATACATTTTAATATACCACAAGGTACTCATGTTCCAGATCATGTTCATAACGAAGAAATAAATAAAATAAGAATATGTTTAAATTCAATTTTAACAAAACCTGGAATTGCAATAAAAATAACATCCGACAACTATTCAAAGGATGAATTGATAAAGATGTGTTCTACAAAAACTATTAACTGCTTTTTTTATAATAGACAACACATCTATTCAGCAGGTCTTTCGGCAGTTACAGACCAAGCAATATCTTCTGGAAGACCTTTATTTATAACAAATGATTGCACATTTAGACATATACACAAATACATTGACTGTTATCCTAACATTGGAATAAAGGAAGCAATAGAAAAAACACAAGACAGTGTTTTAAAAATGAAGTCAGATTGGTCTAGTAAAAATTTTTCAAAAAAATTTGAAAAAATTTTAACTAAATCTTTTTGCATTTGAATTTAGCATTATTAATTTTTAAAATATTATAATATAAATAAAAAGTATATTATATAAATGAGACTTGAAGTATCAACTGGAGAAGCTATAGATAAATTAAGCATTTTAGAGTTAAAACTTTTAAAAATTGCAAATGAATCAAAAAAAGAAGAAATTAAAAAAGAAATAAATGAACTGTCAGAATGCAAACAGTATAAAAATTATTATTTATATTACAATTTGTTGATGTATGTAAATGAAAAAATTTGGGATATGACAGATGCAATAAAAAAATTAACTGTTGACGATTCAAATTTTGCAATAATTTCAAATCAAATATTTGAATTCAACCAAAAACGTTTCCGAATAAAAAATTGGTACAACCTAATTTGCAATTCTAACACAAAAGAACAAAAAAGTTATTCATTATCTCAATGTAAAATAATTATAAATGATAAAAATACCTTCTATAACAAAATTTCAGAATTGTTATTTTTGGCCCTAGAATACGATTGTATTAATATTGCTTCTGAGTTTAATAATATTATATCGCAAATTATTAAAATTCCAACGGTAAATTATGTAGACATTCAAGATAATAGTGTTTCTAAAGTTATTTGTCTAGAAAAATTTTACATTGAAGATGAAACATTATTAAAAATTTTTGAATTAAAACCAATCGTATATGTTAGTGGAGGATTGTTGGGGGATTTTATTCATCAATTATCTGTAATAAATGAAAATTTTTTAAATACGGGTAGAAAAGGAATTTTATATATTGCAAATAATGTTGGTGGTGAAACTTTTAGACGTGATTTGTCTACAACATTTTCTGACACATACAAATTAATTTCAGAGCAAAAATATATAAAAAAGTATAAAATTTTTAATAATGAACCGTATGATATAAATTTATCTAGTTGGAGAAATGGAAATATAGAACTTGTTTGGAGTAATATATTTTTTAACAATTATAATATAAATTGGGGGTTAAATAAATGGATTGATGTTTCTTTCAATGAAATCTTTAAAAACACTATTTTAATTAGCACAAATAGTTATAGACCTGCATATAATATAGACTTTGTGTCAATTGCAAAAATTTATGGAAAAACAGTTAAATTTATTGATTTAAATGAAAATGAAACAGCATTGTTTAAAACTCTATTAAAAGACTACAATATAGAAGATTCTATTGATTTTTATAAACCACCCAATATTTATGATTTATGTGTCGCAATAAATTCTTGCAAATTGTTTATTGGAAATTTGTCAATGCCTTTATCATTAGCGCATTCAATGCATAAAAAATCTATCGTTGGATTATTTCAGTATGATGAAGTTCGTGAGGTTGGATTAGAAAATACAATAAAAAATACAATAATAAATAAAGACATATCAGCAACGCTAGCAGAAATTAAAGCATTATGTAGTTAAATTTACGATGTTTCCAAAAAATGAAAAGTAAAGGTAAGTTTTAACTATGTCTGTGTTAGTATTTTTATTATCGGTACTGAATATATTTGACTGCACATGTCACTAAAACAACTACCCCATCCATAAACAGATAACGATACAATTAACTTTGAATTTGCCATTACAAAAAAATCTTTTATTGTGTCTAGAACACCGTTGTCAAAACTCTCAACCGAATTTGTTGTTTCTCCACTCCCTAAATGCACTACATTGCTAACTTTAAAACATATATTTTTTAAATTTAATTTTCTTATAAAATATTTTGCTCGGTTGCTATTGCTCAAAACTAAACATTTGCAATTATATTTTAATGAAATTTCTATTACAGCATTTTTAAATTTTTGCAATATTTTAGGGTCAGATTTATTGTTAAAAACGTCATCACTGCATCTTAAATGAATAGTTACAAAGTTTTTTTTCTCCAAGTTTAATGACTTCATAAATTTATCTATACTATTAATAAGAAAGTCGTTTGGAATTATTTTTGATTTAATTATGTTTATTCCAGGTTGTTTAATTACAACTAAAGGCCACCCATTTGTCATCAAATAATAATTTGGAGTTGATATGGTATTTAATTTATTTATGAATGAATCTAACCCATTGTTTTCTATGTAAACATGTTCTGCCCAATGTGGATATTCTACTCTAGAAAAATCTATATCATCATGATTTTCAACTACTAAATATTTGGACATCGGATGGTTTTTAAAATTCATGTCAAATTCTAAATCTAAAGCTTTGCATAATTGTAATAAAAAAAAACATGATTTAAGATAATCACCAAATCCAGGAGGTTTAGAGCCACCGCTATAAATTAATTGATATACATTTACTATTTTTTTTAGATTTGGGTTGTTAAATTTTTTTTTTGCATTAGCCAAAATTTCCATTATATATTAATTATATTATATTATATATAATGAAAAATGACGAGCTAGACTTTTCTGAATATTCCGAATGTGAAGGTATATTAGAAAATTTTAAACAAGACGTTGACAATTGCTTTGAAAAAAAATGCGAATATAATACAGACTTTGACTTTGGATTCATAATTACAAGACACGTTAATTCAGATAAAACAAATAAGTATTGGAATAGAAATGTAAAATTATTAAGAACCTTTTATCCAAATAAATTAATAGTTGTAATTGATGATAACAGTAACACTGAATTTTTAAGACAGTTTCATAATTATAAAAATCTTATTGTAGTTCAGTCTGAATACCCAGGCCGTGGAGAATTATTACCATACATATATTACGAGAGAAATAAATGGTTTGAACGAGCAGTTATCATTCATGATTCCGTTTTTTTTCA
>Ga0114959_10003007_pt1 | contig 13489 bp, 14 predicted proteins | sample C_130625_EF_Meta_FD_87317 | JGI IMG/M metagenome (GOLD analysis project Ga0114959, IMG submission 87317) | Freshwater microbial communities from Lake Croche, Canada to study carbon cycling - C_130625_EF_MetaG | ecosystem: Environmental > Aquatic > Freshwater > Lake | place: Lake Croche, Canada...
CCTGCAGTGCCATGACAGTTGGCGCACGTAGCGGCCAGACTTTGTGTGAAAAGGACTTGCTGTTCAATGGCGTGTGATTCGCCAGTCATCATTAGAGCCAAGACCAACCTCAGCTTGGTCACTGGGTAGTATTTCATTGACAGCTCCTGCAAGAGGATGGGTTGTGACGGATAATCGCTCTAAGAAGCATGGACTTGTTACGATTGTCGATTGACTTGATTGTAACCGTAAATTCTTGCACTGATATACTCAGGCAATTGGTTGATTCGGAGTCGTGTGTAATGAAGAAAAAATTATATTTATTTATCTCTCTTTGCTTCTTTACTGGTTGTGCGCATGCCGATTGGTCGCGTATTGAACATTTCGCCAAAGAGCTTATTTTGTATGTCGATACTGAGACGCGTCAGGATTCCGGACGGGGAACCATTTTGATGTGGCACTTGGTCGATTTCAAGGCAGATCAGGATTTGAATGGCAGCCCTTTTCGCTCGATCAAAGGTCAAGATGAATATGATTGCGAAAAAGGTGTTCGGCGCGACATGTTCTATTTGTGGCATCAAGACAGCATGGGTGCTAGCAACATGGTGCATGCCGCATACAAGCCAGGCCCATGGGCACCGCCAGTTTCAGGTAGTGTTGAGCAAACGCTCATGCGATTGGTTTGTTCCAAATAGCCAGGGACGAGTATCGTTATGGCTGTTAAGACTATCGTTGGTCGCCTTCTTTACGCACCGGAAAATTTTATTTCCGATGGAGTGATTGAAGATATTCGCCAGCACGGTCTAAATGCTGATAGGCGGGACTTTATACGCAAGAGTTTTGCTGTAGCGAGTGCGGCATTGGTGTCAGGCCACGCAGTTGCTGCTGGTCACACTGGTGGTGAAGGTGATCCAGCGATCTTAACGCTACCTAAACATAGTACGTCGTTGGGCAACCCAGTGGCTCATCTGCCTTACGGTTTGCCGTCTAACTATGAATCGAATTTGCAGCGACGAGAGTCGCCTGGCTTAATGCGCAAGCGCGAGAGTAGTGTCGCCTTCACGCCCTTGCAAGGGCTATTCGGGATCATCACGCCTAGTGGTTTGCACTTCGAGCGACACCATGCAGGATGGCACGATATTGATCCTGCATCGCATCGACTAATGATCAATGGTTTGGTTGCCAAGCCTAAGGTTTATACCCTGGGTGATTTAATGCGTTTACCGTCCGTATCGCGCATGCATTTTATTGAATGTGGTGCGAATACAGCGATGGATTGGGGATCCCCAGCATTACCATCAGTTCAATACACGCATGGCATGTTGTCGTGTTGTGAATTTACCGGCGTGCCTTTGTCTTTGTTACTAGATGACTGTGGTATCGATAAGCGTAACGCTAAATTTATTTTAGCTGAAGGTGCTGATGGGGCTAGTCTGACACGCACGATTCCGATTGAGCGCGCACTGGATGATGTGATCGTTGCTTGGGGCATGAACGGTGAAATGCTCAGGCCAGAGAATGGTTATCCGCTTCGCTTGGTGGTGCCTGGTGCGCAAGGTGTCAGTTGGGTGAAATGGTTGCGTCGTATTGAAGTAGGTGATGCACCCTATGCCACGCGTGAAGAATCGACCCAATACACTGATGTGATGCCCGATGGCCTGTCGCGTCAGTATTCATTAATTCAAGAATGTAAATCGGTCATCACTACACCATCTGGTGGTCAGCGTTTACTCGAGAAAGGTTTCTACAACATCTCTGGGCTTGCGTGGTCTGGGCGTGGAAAAATTGAACGCGTTGATGTCTCAGTTGACGGTGGAAAAAATTGGAAAACAGCGCGCTTGGAATCGCCCGTGCTGTCTAAATGCCTGACGCGTTTTAATTTTGACTGGATATGGAATGGCAAGCCTGCCATAGTGCAATCACGCGCAATCGATGAGACAGGCTATGTGCAGCCTAAACTCGCTGAATTGCGATCAGTGCGAGGTACGCGTTCGGTGTATCACAACAATGCGATTCAATCTTGGCGAGTTGAAGCCGCTGGTGAGGTGGTCAATGTTCAAATTTCTTGATTGCCTATTCCTGCTGCTGTGTTTGTTTTGTGTAAATTCGCAGGCACAAACGTATCCTTCTGTTGGTCGCCCCGCGACAGTCGCTGAAATTGCGGCCTGGGATAGTGATGTGCGACCTGACTTTCGTGGTCTACCTGTAGGGTCGGGTAGCGTTAGTCAGGGGATGAAGGTGTGGGAAAAAAAATGCGCTTCGTGTCATGGCGACTTTGCTGAATCACCTGCTGTTTTTCCGCCACTGATTGGTGGTACTACGAGTGCCGATATTGAGCGTGGTCGTGCTGCTGGTTTGACGGCAGTAACGGAAAATTCTAAAACCACTATCATGAAACTGGCAACGGTATCGACTTTATGGGATTACATACGTCGAGCGATGCCTTTCGATGCACCGAAAAGTTTAACTGTTAATGAAGTGTATGCCGCAACCGCCTATCTTTTACACTTAGCAGATATTCTTCCTGCTGATTTCACACTGACAGAAAAAAATATCACGCAGGCTCAAGCAAGAATGCCAAATCGCGATGGAATGAGCGTTGCTCATGGCATGTTGAATGTGAACGGTAAGGGCGATGTCAGCAGCCAAGCATGTATGATCGATTGTCGCGTGAATGAGCAATCGGTTGTTGTGTTACCCCCTTCAGTGAATGGCCTTAACGGCAATCTCGCCGAGCAAAATCGCACCTATGGTTTTGTCAGAGGTATGGAGACTAGCGTTAGGCGATAAATCGTCTGGCGCGGTTTTTTGCGTGCTCTGCAGAAGGTGCCTCATCAGTGGCACAATGCATAAAAATTCTTGACGGAGAAAAAATTGGATCAGAGTCGGCGCGACGCTATGAGCATTGCCTCGGGCTTGGCGATCGCCTTTAGTGCCGGTTTGCTAAAACCATCCGAAGTGTTTGCTGAAGTGGCCGAGGTCGCTGAAGTCGCTTGGGGTTTGGACTGGAATGGCGCGGTGTATTCAGCCAAAAGTCTTGAGGCCTTTGTGATCGCCATGAATGGTGACACCACAACCCCAAACACACCACGAACCGTGACAGAGCGTGGTCGCGCTCCAGGGTTAAGTGCAGCGCCCAAAAATCAACTCATCATTGATGCGCCTGAGCTCGCTGAAAATGGAACTAATGTGCCCGTCACACTGACGAGCAAAATTCCCAAAACAGATTTCATTGCATTGTTAGCGGATTTAAATCCCAATCCGGTATGCGTTGGCTTTCATGTCTTGCAAGATAACGAACCTTCCTACTCCGTTCGTATTAAGGTGGCAGAAACATCAGGGATTGTCGCTGTCGCGCGATCGGAAGGGCGTTGGTATTACGCCATTCGCGACATCACCGTCATGATAGGAGGTTGCCTTGGGTGAACCTATGCGTGTACGCGCTGTGAATAACAGTGGTGTTGTTGAAGTCAAAGTTCTGATGAAGCACCGCATGCTAAGTCGTTTGTCGTGGACTACGGAGGGTCAATTGATACTCCCGCATTTCATACAAACCTTGCGCGGTACCTGCAATGGTCGGCCTGTGTTGCATGTGCATTTTGGCGGATCGGTGGCACGAGATCCTTATTTCTCATTCAAGTTCAAAGGCGGTAAGGTTGGGGACAAAGTGGAAATTACCTGGGTCGATACCGAAGGTGACAGCCGAACAGATACAACATTAATCACATAAGTTTTTCGGCAAGCTGCGGTGCACCAATGAGACTATGGTTATATCTCATCACGCTTGATGAAAAAAGCCGTAAGTTCAACGTAAGTTGTGAAGTAGATGAGAAGTGCAATCATAAATCCTTGCTTGCGCTAGTTATATTTCCAAGTCATTGATTTAGTTCAGTTCGAAAAGAATGAACCCTCAAAAAATCAGTCAATGAATAGGAGTTTATTGTTGAACTGCTTACCAATAAATTATCAAATAACAATCAATCGTATTGGTCGCCGAGAGCATTTGTTTTGAATAATTTGAAATTTTTAGATACTAAAAAATTTGCGAAATCAACAATGTTGGTGATGTATCAATAGAGTGGTAGGTGGGTTTTATTGATTTTGCTAAATATCGGTGCTATATAGACACATGCGTAAAAATTACGTCCTAAAAGACAACACTTTTGGGGCGGCCTAAGGCTACGCGGAAGCAAGGCGCCCATTGCTATTTCTCCAAGAAGGAAATGCAATATGGTGACAAAGGGCAGAACAAATCAAGCTTAGCCCACTTAAAAAAATCTAATGAGAAATCATTGGCTTAAGTTGCAGTGAAACCATGAGAAAGAGGAGAGTAAAACATGGCAATCAGTTTTAATCTGAACGGCTCGACGGTCTCCGTCCAGTCCGAAGCGGATACCCCGCTGTTGTGGGTAATTCGTGATGAAGTGGGTCTGACAGGTACTAAATTCGGATGTGGCGCAGCGCTTTGCGGTGCTTGCACAGTTCATCTGAATGGCACACCTATTCGCGCATGCCAAACTCCGGTTTCGGCAGTCGCAGGTAAGAAAGTCTCCACAGTTGAGTCGCTTTCCGCTGATAACTCGCATCCACTGCAAAAAGCATGGATCAAGCATCAAGTGCCACAGTGTGGTTACTGCCAGTCGGGTCAGTTGATGAGTGCAGCTGCGCTGCTCTCGAAAAACAAAAATCCGAGCGATGCAGACATCGATAACGCGATGAGTGGAAATCTGTGCCGTTGCGGCACCTATAACCGCATTCGCGCTGCAATCAAAGATGCCGCTGCTGAATTGCGTCGCGCTTAAGGTAGAGGAGAAAACAAATGACAACAAATCGTCGCGAATTTCTAAAAACGTCTGCAGTCGCTTCTGGCGTTGCCGTGCTGGGCATGTATGTGCCAGGTATGGGTGGCAACGAAGCTAAAGCTGCGGGTTCCCTGCATACCCCGAACGTGTGGGTACACATTGCAGATGACAACTCCATTACCCTTCTCTCGCACATGTCAGAGATGGGTCAAGGTGTGCACACTGCGCTGCCTATGCTGATCGCAGAGGAACTGAATGTAGACATCAATAACGTAAAAGTAGCTACGGCTCCTGCTAATCCTGCTTACGTTAACGGCTTGCTCGGCGCACAGATCACAGGTGGCTCCACCTCGATTCGTGATGCATGGGAAAAGCTGCGTGTAGGTGGTGCACAAGTACGCACTATGTTGATCGAAGCTGCTGCTAGCAAGTGGGGCGTTGATGCTTCCACACTGACAGCGAACAATGGTGTTGTTTCCGGTGGTGGCAAGAGCGCAACCTACGGTGAACTCGCATCTGCTGCTGCAGCATTGCCAGTACCAAAAGACGTCAAACTGAAAGATCCATCACAGTTCCGCGTGGTTGGTAAGCCAGCTAATCGTCTGGATACACCTGCTAAGGTCAATGGCACAGCCGAATTCGGTATCGATGCCAGAGTTCCAGGCATGGTCTACGCTTCTATTGAACAGACTCCAGTTATCGGCGGAAAGCCAGTTAGCTTTGATGGTACTAAAGCCAAGGCTATGCCAGGCGTGATCGATGTGGTTCAGATCGCTGACGGCGTTGCTGTGGTGGCTGACACTTACTGGCACGCTTACAACGCGCGCAAAAAAGGTCTGACAGTTAAATTTGAAGACGGCGCAGTTGGCGGCATGTCCTCAGCTGGTATGTGGGCTGCTATCAAAGGCGCTGAGAAAGACATCAAACCTATCAAGATTCGTCCTGATGTGGGTGATGCAGCTGGTGCTATCGCTGGTGCAGCTAAAGTCGTTAAGGCTAACTACACCACAGGCATGATGGCTCACCAGCCACTCGAGCCAATGAACATGATCGCTGATGTCAAAGGCGATAAATGTGATTTGACTGGCCCAACCCAGTTCCAGCAAGGCGCACAAGGTACGGCAGCTGCAGTTCTCGGCATCAAGCCAGAGAACGTTACTGTTCGTACTACTTACCTCGGTGGTGGTTTCGGTCGTCGTATCGAACTCGATTTCATTTCGCAAGCTGTTCAAGTATCCAAAGCCGTTGGCCGTCCGGTCAAAGTGCTGTGGAGCCGTGAAGATGACATGAAGCATGACTTCTATCGTCCAGCGGGTCTGAACCGCATCGAAGCAGGTCTGGATGCTTCAGGCAATCCAGTCGGCGTGAAATTCCAATTGACTTCGCAGTCGATCACACAGCGTGCCTTTGGTTTGCCAAAGAACACACTGGATCCATTCATGGTCGAAGCGTCGGTTCCACTGTACAGCGTGCCAAACACATCGCATGACGTGATCATTCACGACACAGGCTATCGTGTTGGTTACCTGCGCGCGGTATCGCACACCATGAACTGCTTCGCTAACGAATCCTTCATGGATGAGCTGGCACATGCAGCAGGTAAAGATCCTGTGGCTTACCGTATGGGTCTGCTGGGCAGTGAGCCCCGCATCACTAACGTGCTGAAGATCGCAGCTGAGAAAGCTGGCTGGGGCCGTAAGTTGCCTAAAGGCCGTGCTCTGGGCGTCGCAATCATGGAAGGCTACGGTACATACATGGCACAAGTGGCTGAAGTTTCGGTCACTGAAGGCAATGTCAAAGTACACAAAGTCTGGGTGGTTAGCGATCAAGGCAACATGGTTAATCCTGAGATCGTTCGTCAGCAGTTGGAATCAGGCATTATCTATGGTCTCTCAGGTGCTCTGTACACTGAGAACACCTTGGCAAATGGCCGCATTCAACAGGCTAACTTCAATGACTTCCCGCCGATTCGTCAGAATCAGGCTCCAGTGATTGATGTGACTCTGGTTGAAACGGCGAACAAGCCAGGCGGCGTAGGTGAGCCTTCCACTTCGCTGATCGGACCAGCTGTTGCGAACGCGATTTTTGCTGCAACTGGCAAGCGCATTCGTAGCATGCCATTGGCTAAGGGCTTGAAATCAGCCTAATAAAGTAGCGCGTTGAACGGCTCCCCTCCCGTAAGGGTGGGGAGCTTTTTTTTACTGGCTTCAAAAGTGATGTGTCATGGATAGTATTGACCTAGAAGTACTCAAGACGTGTAGCGATTGGATCGCCACAGGTAAGCGCTGCGAACTTGTTACTGTTATTAAGACTTGGGGTTCTAGTCCACGTCCTGAAGGCGCCACGCTAGGTATTTGTGATGATGGTCATGTTGTTGGTTCTGTCTCTGGCGGCTGCATCGAAGATGATTTGATTGATCGCGTTCGTAAAGAAGGCATTACTCGCACTAAGCCTGAGGTAGTAACCTATGGCATCACGGCTGATGAGGCTCATCGTTTTGGTTTGCCCTGTGGCGGCACCATACAACTGGCGATTGAGCCGCTGTCTGCAGAAAGCCAAATAACGGAATTAATTGAACGGCTGGGCAAAGGCGAGTTAGTTGCACGGCGTGTTGACTTGCACAATGGTGTAGTAAGTCTGGGCTCTGCTAAACCAGGTATGAGCTTGCAAGTCTCTGAATCAGCACTCACTACCATTCACGGTCCGCGTTGGCGACTATTGATTATTGGAGCGGGTCAGTTGTCGCGCTTTTTATCGCAGATTGCTGTCGGTATGGATTATTCAGTCACGGTATGTGATCCGCGCGAAGAATACCGTGAAGGTTGGCATGTTGAAGGCGTGCAGGTAGTGCATGCCATGCCCGATGATTTAGTGCTTGAGATGAAGCTCGATAGCCGCTGTGCTTTAGTGGCATTGACGCATGATCCTAAGTTGGATGATCTCGCGCTGATGGAAGCACTGAAATCAGAAGCGTTTTATGTTGGTGCGATTGGTTCGCGTTCTAACGATGAAAAGCGTCGTGAGCGTTTACTCGAATTTGATCTGACTCCAGCGCAGCTAGAGAAATTGCACGGCCCGATTGGTCTTTATATCGGCAGTAAGACGCCTTCAGAAATCGCGATATCGATACTCGCGGAAATGACGGCTGCTAAAAATGATGTATTGCTGCCTGAAGAAGTGAAGGTTGGCAAAGCTAAGGCATCAGCTCAGCTTGAAGCGAGCCCTGATGCCTGCTTATACGATCCTAGTCAACGCATTGTCTGAACGTCCCGATACCCCCTGCGTAGCCGTTTGCTCCACGACTTTCGACGATGTTTGTCGTGGTTGTGGTCGTACGGTGGTTGAAGTCGCCGAATGGGTATTCATGTCTGCGGAGGAAAAGGAAATAGTCTGGGAGCGCATCTTGGCCGAGGGTTATCCACGTCGAAATTACTAAATTTGAATGAAAACTCGTGCTAGGATTTTTTTATATCGAATTGATAAAAGAGTTTAGCTACGGTTTTGGTATTTCCTGTGATTTGTTGATTGTTAGACTAGTAATCTTGTAATTCCATCGTCATAATCACGGCCTAAAGTAGTTTAGTGACTACCTCCCTCAGCCCTTTTTCAGCGAACTCAGCCTCTTCCATGAGTGCATCCTCCCTCGATAGTCAGGTTACAAGCTTGGCGCAATCTGACTATACACACGCGGCAAGTGGCGCGAAATGGCAAGATTTTCTGTTTCACAAAATCACATTACTTTTTGCAGCTCTAGTGTTGCTGGTTCTTGTTGGAATTCTTGTGTCTCTGATTGTCGGTGCTTGGCCCGCTTTGCAGCATTTTGGACCGGGTTTTATTACTCGGATTGAGTGGGATCCAGTTAACGATGAATATGGCGCATTGATTGCGATTGCCGGCACGCTAATCACCTCAGGTCTTGCTTTGCTGATCGCTTTTCCAGTGAGCTTTGGTATCGCGTTGTTCCTTACGGAGATTTGCCCAGCTTGGTTAAAGCAGCCTTTGGGAACCGCTATTGAGTTATTAGCCGGCGTGCCAAGTATTATTTATGGTATGTGGGGCTTATTTGTGTTTGCCCCTTTGTTTGCCGATCATGTTCAGCCCTTGCTGCAAAATGTATTCGGTGACGTTCCAGTGATTGGTCTGTTGTTTAAAGGCCCAATGATGGGTATAGGTATGCTGACTGCGGGATTGATTCTTTCGGTCATGATCATTCCTTTCATTGCCTCAGTGATGCGTGATGTATTTGAAACTTGCCCCAGCGTACTCAAAGAATCAGCCTATGCATTAGGTTGTACTCGTTGGGAAGTAGTAAAAAATATAGTGCTTCCGTACACGCGTATTGGTGTCGTGGGCGGAGTCATGCTGGGATTAGGTCGTGCGCTGGGCGAGACCATGGCGATTACGTTTGTCATCGGCAATGCGCATCAGTTGTCATGGTCCCTTTTCGCTCCCGGAAACAGTATTGCGTCAACCTTGGCGAATGAATTCGCTGAAGCAGAGGCAGGCTTGCACATGTCTTCGCTGTTTGCACTCGGTCTGATATTGTTTGTTATTACTTTCATCGTTTTGGCAGCTGCTAAGTTGATGCTTCTGAAAATGAGTAAGGGTGAGGGAAGTAAATAATGTCACTCGATGTGCTGCAATCCGATAATCCAATTTACCGTCGTCGATTACTAAAGCATCGAATTGGGATACTGCTCTCAATTTCTGCGATGGCCGCTGGTATCCTTGCCTTGCTATGGATTTTGGCGGTGTTGGTTATTAATGGCCTAGGCGCGATTGATTTAGACATGTTTACGCATACCACCCCTGCGCCGGGAAGCGATGGAGGTGGTTTGTTGAATCCCATCATAGGTAGTTTGATGATGGTTGGGATTGCGACGCTGATTAGTACTCCGATTGGCATTTTCGCAGGGATATATCTTGCCGAATATGGCGAAGAAAGTCGATTCGCTCAAATCACGCGTTTTGTCACAGACATTATGTTGTCTGCGCCATCGATCGTGATTGGTTTGTTTATCTATGCGATCTACGTGGCAAATGTGCGGCATTTTTCTGGTTGGGCAGGCAGTTATGCCATCGCATTGATTGCGATTCCCGTGGTGGTGCGTACCACCGATAATATGCTTGCCCTAGTACCGAACAGTTTGCGTGAAGCAGCGTTCGCACTCGGTGCGCCCCGTTGGAAGGTAGCTACGCTGATTCGACTGCGTGCCGTTAAGGCGGGTGTGGTTACTGGCATTCTTTTGGCAGTGGCGCGTATTTCTGGCGAAACAGCTCCATTGCTGTTTACTGCATTAAATAATCAATTTTTCAGCGCAGATATGAATGCGCCAATGGCGAATTTACCCGTTGTCATTTTCCAGTTTGCTATGAGCCCTTACGATCACTGGCGAGAGCTAGCGTGGGGTGGTGCTTTGCTCATCACGTTCAGTGTATTAGCGCTGAATATTGTGGCGCGAATAGTAGTTCGAGCTGGCAAAAACAACGTATAGGAATAATTATGAATAGTGTCTTGCTTGGTGATCCGCCAGTAGCTTCAGCGCATGATTCTGTAACGATTAAAGTTCAAGATCTGAACTTTTTTTATGGATCATTTCAGGGGCTGAAAAATATTCAGTTGGATGTGTTCGATAAAAAAGTAACGGCATTTATAGGTCCCTCTGGCTGTGGTAAATCAACCCTGCTGCGTACACTTAACCGTATGTATGATCTGTATCCTGGTCAGCGAGCAGAAGGTTCTATCATTTACAAGGGCAAAAACATCCTCGATAAAGATGTTGATCTAAATGTACTGCGCGCAAAAATTGGTATGGTTTTTCAAAAGCCAACACCATTTCCTATGTCGATTTACGAAAACATCGCTTTTGGTGTTCGTCTCTATGAAAATCTTCCTAAGGGGGAAATGGACGAGCGCGTAGAATGGGCGTTACACAAGGCTGCCTTGTGGACTGAAGTCAAAGATAAATTAAATAAGAGTGGGTTGTCATTATCAGGCGGACAGCAGCAGCGTTTGTGTATTGCGCGCGGTGTAGCGGTTAAGCCGGATATTTTGCTGCTCGATGAACCGACCTCGGCTTTGGATCCTATTTCCACGGTAAAGATCGAGGAACTGATTAGTGAGTTAAAAGACGATTATACGATCGCGATTGTGACCCACAATATGCAACAAGCAGCTCGGTGCTCTGATTTCACAGCCTATATGTATTTGGGTGAGTTGGTCGAATTTGGCGAGACAGATAAAATCTTCCTCAATCCAAGCAAAAAAGAAACTCAGGATTACATCACCGGACGTTTCGGTTAATTTTTTAATTATTGCGCCGGACACAGGAGATCAGCATGCCTAGCGAACACTCATCGAAACAATATGAGCTAGATCTGGAAGGTATACGCTCGCGTGTTCTGCAGATGGGTGGCATGGTAGAAAAACAGTTTTACGATGCCATGATTTGTTTTCGTACCCTCAACGTGCAAGAAGCTGAACGTATTATTGCGGCTGATATTGAAGTCAATCAGATGGAAGTGGCATTGGATGACGCCTGCAGTCATTTGATTGTTAAGCGCCAACCAGCGGCGAATGATCTTCGAACTGTCATGGCAACCATCAAGGTTATCACTGATCTTGAGCGCATCGGCGATGAAGCTACCAAGATCGCGCGCGCAGCCAATGCGATACATCAGCGTGGACTAGTGCCCATAGCCCATGAAGAAATAGTACGAGTTATGGCGGCATCGGCCGGTCGTCAGTTACATGACGCGCTAGATGCTTTTGCCCGTATGGATGAAAAACAAGCAACTCGACTGATCGTGGCTGACGAAGAAATCGATCATGAGTACCGTGCTGTGATGCGTAATGCGGTGACCTTTATGATGGAAGATCCACGCACTATTTCAGCAGCGTTGGATACGGTATGGGTTGCCAAAGCCATAGAACGCATTGGCGACCATGCCAAGAACATCGCTGAATATGTTATATACATTGTCGAAGGAAAAGACATTCGACATACTGATTATGCAATTACGCATCAAGCTTCTCAATAAACTGATTATTTCTCGCCATGTCTAGCCGTTCTTCTCCAATTTTGCTGGTTGAAGATGAGACTCCTATTGTGGAGCTGATGAGTTTCGCGCTCAGGTCTGCAGGTTGGGAAGTCGATTCAGTTCAAAACACGGCCGATGCTTGGAATTATCTGCAGCAGAAGCGTCCACAAGTCATTCTTCTCGATTGGATGTTGCCGGATCAGTCAGGCTTAAGACTCTTATCGCGTATTCGAGCTGACCGCAATTTCAGTACCTTGCCCGTGATTATGGTTACAGCTAAAGGCATGGAAGAAGACAAAATTGCCGGCCTTGATCAAGGTGCTGACGATTACATCACCAAACCTTTCTCGCCACGTGAATTAGTCGCTCGTATTAAGGCGTTGATACGCCGCAAAGCTCCAGAACATGCCGAGCTTGAGATGAGCCTAGGCCCATTAACAGTCGATCCAGTGAGTTGCCGTGTCAGTGTTCACGATGATCAGATCGAGATTGGTCACGCCGAATTCAAATTGCTTAAATTTCTTATAGCTCATCCCGAGCGAGTTTTTTCTCGCAGCCAGCTCCTCGATAAAGTTTGGGGCGACCATGCGGTACTCGAGGAGAGGACTGTTGATGTCCATGTCCTGCGTTTGCGTAAAGCGTTAGGTAAAGCTGACTTCCTCGTCAAGACAGTACGTAGTGTAGGCTACATGCTGTCTGAAAAATAATTCCTTTTAGTATGTCATCAAGAACCTTGTTCTGGATTCCTGTCTTGGTTCGGTTGGTGTTGCTCTTGGCCGCGGGATGCACTGGATGGGTCGTTTGGGATTTCACCCGAGGCTTGGCGATCGCATTTCTTATCTTACTCGCCTTGATCTTTGTGCAGCTGCGCTACATGTATCACCTTTCCCTCTGGTTAGACAATCCAGAAGGAATCAAACTTCAAGATGGGTGGGGATCGTGGACAGACATCTTTGCCAAACTCTACCGTTTGCGCCGTGACGATCAAAAAAGTCGTTCTGAACTCGCCGAATGGTTGTCGCGTTTTCGGGAGGCCATGAGTCAGCTACCCGATGGCGTAGTTATTATGGATGATGTGCTCTTTCTCGAATGGTGTAATCCGGTCGCGGAACGACAGCTAGGACTCAGTCTGAAATCTGACAAAGGGATGCGAGTCACCAACTTGATTCGCAGCCCTGAATTCATTGACTACATCATCCTAGCCCACTACGAAGAGCCGCTAACTTTAAATATCAACGGACGTAAATTGATCATTAGGATTATTCCTTTTGAAAACCGTCGCCAAATTCTAGTGACGCATGATATGACTGAATTTGATCGTTTAGATCAAATGCGACGTGATTTCATTGCCAATGCTTCTCATGAACTAAGAACACCATTGACCGTTATTAATGGATTTTTAGAGATCGCTAATTTGGAACCTAATCTAGATGTATTGTCTCGCCAACAGCACATCACTCTTATGGTAGAGCAGGGTAAGCGCATGCAAAATCTTATCGAAGATATGCTTGTGCTAACGAGATTGGAATCTATTGATTATCCTATGCGTGATGAATTTGTAGATATTCGTCATTTGCTCGATGAAGTACTTATCGAAGCAAAAGCATTATCAAACAATAGACACAAGCTGTCTTTGAAATGTGATGGACCAGATATTTTGGGTGGCA
>Ga0114959_10003009_pt1 | contig 13476 bp, 15 predicted proteins | sample C_130625_EF_Meta_FD_87317 | JGI IMG/M metagenome (GOLD analysis project Ga0114959, IMG submission 87317) | Freshwater microbial communities from Lake Croche, Canada to study carbon cycling - C_130625_EF_MetaG | ecosystem: Environmental > Aquatic > Freshwater > Lake | place: Lake Croche, Canada...
ACAATGTTTTAACAATTCATTTGCATCTATAGAAAGAAGTAAATATCTATATGACAAATTAATTAATCCAAGATTGTTATTTAAAAGTACAAATAAAAAATATAAATTTAGTTGTGACATATGTAGTACTATATTTGAGTGTCAATTAAGTGATATAACAAAAGGCGTATGGTGTCCTTATTGTGTAAATAAAACAGAAAAGATATTTTACGATAAAATAATTATTTTTGAACCAACATTAAAACGTCAATTTAAAGTTGATTGGTGTAAAAATATAAAACACTTACCATTTGATTTTGTAATTGAAAAATATAAAATTATAATTGAAATAGACGGTCCACAACATTTTCAACAAATTTCTAATTGGTTATCTCCAGAAGAAACAAGAGAAATGGATTTATATAAAATGAAATGTGCAAATGAAAATGGTTACAGTATTATAAGAATATTACAAGATGATGTATTTCATAATAAATTTGATTGGATTAGTGAATTAAATAACGTTATCATAAAAATATCACACGAAGAAAGGGTTCAAAATATTTATATTTGTAAAAAAGATGAATATAAAAATTTTGATCAACTATTATAAATTATTGACTGCATAATTTTAAAAATTATTAGAAATTTATTGAGGACCAGAGCCAATTTCAAGCGGTGGTCGCATCGTGTCTGGGGAAATTGTTGATAAATTCCAGGGGCCAACGTAAAGAAGAGGATTTGGGGGTTCAGAACGGATCTGTTGGTTGGCGTTTCTCAAGGTCTGACCAATGGTATCAATACCAATGTGGTAACCAGCCTTCAACAAGTTAATGTTGGCAAGGGCACCTTGTCCAGAAGGGTTGAGTTGAGCCCATTGGCTGTTGTTATCCTTAGGAAGGAGATCAGCAGGGTTTTGGATATTGGGCTTGGAGCAAGAAGTTGGGATACCAGCACTAGGGGTAGGAATGCCGCTAACAGAAGCGAAGACCTCGTTTTGCCCATCAGGATTGGCAGGTTGGACACCAGATGTCTGCATTTGTTGACCAGACTTCTTTTGTGAATTACTGTAACCACCAGCATTAGCAGGGTTCTTGTAAGCGGAGTTCATTTGTTCACCGTTGTATTCATAACCGGCTTTACCCTTACCAGTAAGGTTCTTAGATAGTACACTAACTCCATATGCAACAAATAATAATACAATTAGTGCGCCGATTCCATATTCAGACCATAGCTTTTTCAAAGAAGTGCTCATTATATAAAATTAATGATAAAATATTTTTTTCAATACTGTTTAATTCTTCTTAATTAAATAGTAACAAATCTATGGATCTATGAATCTCCAAAAATGCTAAACAAACAAACAAACAAACAAAACTCTATTTCTTTCCTGGAAATTAATCTTCTCCAATGCTTTCATCCCAATTCTCCTCCATTTCTAAATCACTTTCATCGCTATCATCTATTTCATCTAACATATAAGTTTTCTTAATATTCTTGGCTTCTAAAAATGCTTGGATTGCATCCTTTTTCGCTTTCTTTGCTTTCTCCCTTGCAGCCTTGTAAATTTCATAATAAACTTGATTCGGTTTTTTCAATGTGATTGTTTCTAAAGAACTCAAGTTAGAATTTAAATCAAATTCCTTCAAATCATCGTTTTCTGAAGTCAATAAATTATCCACATTCAATTCCTCAATTTGTAACTCTACTTCTTTCAATTCATCATTGTCTGCGTTTTTGTTTTCGCCTTCATATTTTGATACATCTGTTGTGGTATCAATATCTTTTATAATAGGTAACTGTTTAATCTCTTCTATCACTTCATTTGTTTCTAAAACATCATTGCTTTCTTGATGTTCTAAAGTTTTACTTAAATCAGTGCCAGTCATCATTTGAAAAACAAGCGGGTCATGTTTCATAGTTTCCCTCTTCTTTGATGACGTTTTGATTAAACAACTGTCAAATAATACTTCCGTGTTCAAAACCATTGCTTGCTTCAGCTCTATTTCTATTTGAAAGCTCTTTGAAGAAAACTTAATACCCTGTACTTCTAAAATAGATATCATATTTGTAGTGTCATTTATATCACTCATACTAACCGGCAACTCGCTCTCATCATATATTTTAATGCTCGGAAGATTGGTAGAATAGTTCATTTTCACATTTACGCGCAACAAATAAAACTTTCCGGATTTATAAACTTTCAAAGGTGACGCAAATGCTGTCTCAATATCATTGAGTTCTAATTTATTTTGAAACCATGAATCACTCTTTTCATAAATCAATTCCTGGCATTTTGTTTCTAAATTTTCTATCCAAGTGATGAATCTCTCGTCATTATTAGTAAACATTAAATCTACAACTATTTTTTTGCCATTTTTAACAAAACCTTGTCTTGTTAAACTTTTAGGAGTTTGAATATAAAGAGCCTTATTATTATGCTCAATTTTTGTGAAATACGCGCCTCCTTGAATCCCTGTTGGAGTTGCTAAAGATAAATTGGAAAAATCAAAATCATTTGATGGGTCTATAATATTGTCCATTAATGGAACAATAGAAAATTAATCAAATAATATCACGCGTTAGTAACCTTATGTTATTTCATAAATAAAATATATTATGAAAGAAACCTTTGTGCAACAATGTTTAGATATGTTGAAGAGTGACGATATTAAATGTGAAATGAAAAAAGTGTTTTCGCCAGTGGTGGATATGGTATTTATTGTAGTAACTCCTTATATTTATATTATACTCACTCTTGTTTTTTCTATTTTTGTAATGATTTTAGCAATATTGATTTTATTGATCCTTGTTTTGCGTAATAAAAATGAGCATACTAAAGTTATTTAGAGAAAAATGGAAATTGGTTTAGATTTAGACTTTGATTAAAATTAATATTTTCTCTTTAATTTATATACAATGTCTAAATGCGGTAGTACTAGTATGAAAATGTCCGGTGGACGCGGACGCAGTCAACGTCGCCAAAGACAACAAAAACGCGGAAGACACCAACGTGGAGGTGTAGGAAATGCTCCTTCTGGTGGTTACAGCGACGGAGCTTCTTACGTTCAATCTGTATATGGCAATGGTCAACAACAATGGGATAATGTCTTTGTTAAGGGCAGCCAATGGGGTAATCAACTTGTAAGTCTTGATGGTTCTCAACCAAGCAGCCCTCTTTCTTTCTATAACTCACAAAAGGGTGGTCGTGGACGTAGCCAACGTCGCCAAAGAATGGCCCAAGCACAAGGTGGTCGTAGCCAACGTCGTCAGAGACAACGCGGCCAAACTCGTAGCAAAAAGGGTGGTTTCTTAGGTACCGTTATCCAAGAGGCTCTTGTCCCTTTCGGTCTTTTTGCTGCACAAAATGCTTATGCTAAGCGCACTCGTAAGCACAGAAAGCACTAAATAAGCATGAATTATTGTGTAAAATATATTAATTAATGAATTAACTAATATATTATTCTGATAATTCAATTACATTTTTTTCTGATGAATCTGAACTGTCAATTTTAATATTTGGATCATATTGTGCTAATAATTTTCGCACTCTATCTGCATATCTCTCCTTCGGTAATAAATTCTCTATTGAATTATGTTTTTGATGTATGGCTGGATCTTTGCTTCTGAATATACCAACATCATCTGTCGGCAAATTCACTTTACGCCTTGTATATGTCTCCTCAGATTGAAACACATAATGTGCAATATACGCAAATACTTGACTGTATTCCAAATTGCAATGATTAAATGGTCCTGGTGGTTGAAATCTCTTATTAATCGTGACATTCCTCGCTTTATTCCTAATATTATAAAAGTGCGGATTCGTTGCACTCACTATTTGCGATGGTCTGACAAACGATTTCACATGTTGATCCAAGGTTCCATCTGATCTCGTGTAATTATCTAAGATTAGGCCTTCCGGTTCTTTAATATGATTGTTCGTACCAAAATAAACCCAATTAACTCCCAATTGATCAGCAAAGTGAAAATCGTATAGCAGAGCTTTTATGGTCTTAAAATAGTTGAGGATTATGAACTCGTCCGCATCTAAATAGATCATCCAATCCGCGCCTAAAAGTTGTGCGGCTTTTGCAGCACGCATCATTAGTGGCAACTTGATCGGACTATTCATTTCGCATCGTTCCACAAAAACGCGCTTATCAAAATTGGCAAATTGAGGTCCAATAGGAACCTGGGACTTGTGATCAAAAATATAGATGAGATCAAACCCGATGAGGAGGTGATGGGCTGCCCATTCTTTGATGTTTTTTTCATCCCTAGCGTTTGTAAAAAGAATGACCTTATTGACCATTTTTCTGTTCTCAACTGGGATCTGATGGAACTTTCCTAAATTGTTTACTTGTTTTAGAGAGAACTGTGACATATATTAGAGTTTTTCATTTGTTGAAAGAATTAAACTTATTTTATCCAAATACTTTAGAATAAAATGAGTTCGGGTTTTGAGAAGCAAGTGCAAGATTGGGTATCTATTGACAACCAGTTGAAAATTTTAAACGATAAAGTACGTGATTTGAGAGAAAAGCGCAACTCTTTAACAGGAAGTTTATCAAAATACGCGCAAAATAATAGTTTAACCAATTCGGCAATCCAAATCAGTGATGGAAAACTCAAATTCGTCAACACCAAAGTGACAGAACCACTCACATTCAAATACTTAGAGAAAACCTTGGCAGAAATCATTAAAAGTGACACACAAGTCAAGCAAATTATTGATCACGTCAAGGCAAAGCGTGAGACCAAGATTGTCCCTGAAATAAAGCGGTCCAATACAAATTAAATTTATATGTAAATAATGTATATGACTAGTGCATTATTAGAAGCCCAAGATTTCACATTATATCAAGAAGGCGGTAAATTGATGAGTGGTGGATTCACTATTGGATCCAGTCCTGAAGGAGAAGGAATGCAAGAAGGTGGTGACTCAGGACCCTCACTTCTAGACAATTTAGCAATGCCTTTGTATTATTTCTCTCAAAGCGGTGGAAAAAACAAGAAGAAGAATTTGCATAACTATGCAGAATCTGACCCTGAATCAAATGGAGTTATTAACAGTGATCTTTATGAAAAACTCCTTGGAATAATGGAACATAAGGAAGAGAAACAACCTAAGAAAGATGAGAAGAGAGAAAAAGTTTTGAAAAAACGTGGGACAAGAAAGCACGTAGATAATCCTAAACCCAAAAATAGAAAAAAATCTAGGAAAAATAATTAGATTATATTACCCTAGCTACCTAACTATCTAACTATAACTCTTCCCCCACTTCACTCGGGAGCTTTGCTAACTATCTAACTATAAGTCTCCATTCATCCCTTCAGGGACTATTATTTTGGCTCAACGAAGTCTCCACCCACTTCACTCGCGTTTTGGCTCAACGAAGTCTCCACCCACTTCACTCGCGTTTTGGCTCTCCGCTTAGCTTACGACCTTTTCTAAAGGTTGATGTGGAGTGTAATCGTAAATCGCAATACCAATGTCATCGTACGAAGGAAATTTAGTGACTGTAAAATTTTCCATATTTTTATTGTCTGCGCAATACTTCCAATCTTGTTTCCATTTTTTCTCTGCAAATGAGCAAAGTGAGTCTGCATCCATTTTTAAAACCGCTTCATTGTCCTGAGTAAAATCCAGATTTAGCAAATCCCAGAGGCCGTCTGATGCAGCAACAATCCTCACGGCGTCTTTTGCCAAATCAAAAGTAATGACCTTGAACTCTGGCGCATATCCTGTAAGCTCGTTATGTCCAAGCGACTGTGTTGGAACAATTGGGTTCATTCCAATAAAGTTGATGTTGTAAGCGCGTTCCATAGTGATCTTATTATCAGTATGAATCTTGGGTTTATGTTCAAGATTTTTCTTATGAGTATGAACTCTCCCCTCTTTTGTCAAACGATCTAGTTCTCCCGGAGTTTGTGCAATCTGTGGGGTCGTCATAAAGACGCGTTCTCCGTTGATGTAGACTGCAAGTTCCGAGTCAGCGACGTTTCCAATGCTGATACAGCCAATGCCTGAGCATTCACTGTTCTCGGTAACGATCTTCGCATAGACAAATGTTGAGCCTGAGTGGGTCATATTGCATTTTTTCTGGTTTCTGTAGTCACGAATTTTTTCTCTGACACAATCCACAGGATTGGTAGCTGCCATAATCTCGTCTTGTTTGAAGGTGCGGATTGCGTTTATGCACTCATTGCCGCCGTGACCATCGTAAAGTGCAACATAATGACCCTTAGTGCCAAATTCGTCTACAAATGAACCACAATAAGGCGCGTCTTGCCCCTTGCCGAGTGCTTTTTTTGCAGTTCCCATCTGCACTTTACCCAAAGGTGGTGTCAAAACTGACAGCTGCTCTTCTAGAACCAATGTAGCTGATATGACTTCCTCTTCGGGCTGCGAGTCAGCTATGTCTATAACGCAGTCGTGCACTTCATTTTCTACTTCAACAATTGGAGGAACTTGATCAACTGGAGGGTCTTCAACAATTGGGAGGGCGTCTCCAACTGGAACGCCTAAGTCGTTTTGAATATTTATAATCCCAAAATCATTCATAATCATATTTTGAGGATTGAACTCCATATTAATAGTGGAGGTTGGGCTAGTGAAATCTGTCATTTTAGTTTGATACTCGGGTTTGCTTGTAGTTGTACTTTAAATAATTACAACTAAAAGCATTTCAATTTTTTTCTGGAGAATTAAATCTCTCTCCTCCATTGTGAAACTATGTTTGACTCAACCTTTTCAAAAGGCTGAAGAGTTCCAGTTATTATAATTAAAAGGAGAAACTAAAATTTCAGCGATCTTGTTCCTCCAATGATCTACACGCTGTTCCATCGCAATATCCTTGGCCGTTCTTGGATAAGGACTTGTGTTCTGCATCATCTCCTCTTCTTCGCTAGTAATTCTCGGCTTATATCCATAACAATTGACACCAAATTGTACGCGAGGGTTATCAATGAAACCACCATTAATGCCAGGACGCCCACAATCGTGTTCGTGTCCTTGAATTGTTTGCAATTGATCAAATGTCGCTTGTTGTGTAGGAAACAGCGCCATTTGCTTGTCAGACCAACCATAATTACACCATTCACCACCCTTTTTATACGCCTCTTCTATTTGTTCATAGGTTGCTAATTGCCCATCATAAGCTTTGCATAATGCCTTCGCATCTTCAAATCCATAATAATTTCCCGGAATATTGAACACTTGCTTTTTCCTAGAATAGGATGGCGCTTGAGGGCTTTCTACTGGTTGGGGCTGGGTCACCTCCACTTGGATTTGCGGCTCTCCTGTTACCAAATTCTTCAACGACGCTACAATATCAATATTGAAGAAATATTGCAGTCCATTTATGATTATTAATACAACAAAAATTCCTACAGTAATAACAATCAATGTTATACTTGCTGGATTACTTTCTTGAGATCCTGTTTGTTGCTGTCCAAACATTCCGTTATTATTATTATTGTTGTTATTATTTCCTAAAGATAAAAATATTCCAATGTATGCTACAATAACGACAATAATTATAATAAATACACTCGGATTCAATAGATACGCATTAACATAATCATAAATATTATCTGTTTGACTAACTGAACTTGCACTCACTTCCATATATATATATTATATATTATTGACATTGTTTTTTTCTATAAAAGAGACAATATGCCTTTGGACTAATCAACTTTTTAGTGTCTTTTATTTCTGCAACCTCACGGTCATTAAAATGATACCATTTCCCATTTGCATTTTTAACTGACGCAGTATAATGACCACCACCTACTCCACCACTATGATGACAAATGCCATATAAATCATAGACATATTCATCCTGCTTATAACCAATGACATATTTGGAAAGATCTAGGCCTTCCAATGGAAAATCAACTAAAATCTGATTCTTCCTATTACTCGCATTGAATCGTTTCAAATCTATTGCCATTACCGAAGGGAAACTCCAATAAGATATTTTTTTCTTCACGTCCTGCTTTTTTTGTGTGGCTTCATTGAACCACGCATTTTCCCCTTCTAAAATTTCACCTTCCACATAACAGTCAAAGCAATCTTGTAATGTAGGACTCTTATTACCTTCTGGAATCGGCAAATTGATCATAAAATATGGCTCAGGACTTGAACTCAATACCTGTCCAGTTTCAATAGAAATAATCTGCGAAACGTGTGTACCATAAAAAATATTCCATATTTCTGAATAATCTTTCTTATACATATTCTTAATCATTTCAAAACATTTGATTGCCATTTGGTCTGTGGCATTTTCCGCTTCACCATTAATCGTCATATTCACTTCTCTTGAAAGAGAGTTATGAAAACAATCAATAACGAAAATCAAAAACTCTGGTAAATCATTCTGAGAATAACCAGTGAACAAATCCATTCCTTTGATTTGGGCTAACTTCTGAACTGTCGCAATAAACTTACCTGGACTAATTACACAGTTTTCACTCCACATCATTTTCCTCAAATTATCCCATTCCAATATCATCGCTGAATCATAAATGTTCTTGATTTTTTTCTTATAGTCCTCTTTGTTCAATAAATCATTAAGTTCGTATGTATGTGATAAAATTTGGAGACACGAATTGACATAACAAGTATTGCCTAAATTGACCAGGCCCGAAAGACCCCTATTCTTATATTGTTGATGTTGTTGAATCTTATGCATTCTTATTAGTAACTTATTATTATTATAAAAATATATATTTAAACATTTTTTTTTTATATTTAATATTGTGTTAGTTTATGTCTAATCAGAATAGTCGTCGTAATAATAATGGGCCTTTTTATAATAGAAATAATTCCAGATCCAACAATAATAACAGTAATAGCCATAGTAACAATCATAACAATTATATTAATAACTTAAATCTTTCTTATGATGAACGCGAATTAATTTTGATGTATCAGGGATTTTATGATAACATTTCTCGTCAAATGAGTGAACTTTATAGAGCACAAGACGAAATCAGAAACAATATAAATTCTATTATTAGAAATTCTGGGTCTGGGTCTGGGTCTGGGTCTGGGTCTGGGTCTGGGTCTAGTGGACCAAGATCAAGTTATGGTTCTGAAAGAGCATCTGGTTTAGGATCAAATTCTTCTACTTTGAACAATAGTCGCATTTACATTGATGGTCAACCTTATATTCTTGAATACCAACACCAATATATTCCATATAATCAAACTAATAATTGGTCCGACTCTTCATACAATTATTCATCTCATCATTATGCTGATCCTTCTGGAAATACAGGGGAAACTACAGGATATAACAGCGCACTTAATTTCTTACAACAGTTTTACAGTAATGTTCCTGTCTTTCCAAGTAATGAACAAATAACAGATGGAACATTAGTTGGTCCTTTTTGTCAAATGGTGAGTCCAGTCAATAATAGCTGCCCCATCTCTCTAGAACCTTTTGATATCAACGCTGTTGTTACTCAAATTCGCGGTTGCGGTCACGTTTTTCACAATGATTCTATAAGAGCATGGTTTGCAACTAATCCAAGATGTCCAGTTTGTCGTTATGATATTCGCGATTATGTCCCTTATGTAAGACCTTCAACAAATGCATCTGTTCCATCTGATATGTCTGGAAATCCAATAGAAGAAAATCTACCGGATACAAACAACGGTGAACAATCAGAGTCAACATCAATTCCACCTCCACAAACAAGATCTCAAAATAGGAACGAAGAGAGAAACAGAACCAGAAACAGAAGTTCAAGTTCCAGACCACTTAGCACAACTGCGAATTTAACTGGTTTGATTTTAAGTCAACTAATAAGCTCTGCTACAAGAAATAGTATTATTCCAGATACCACTCAATATACTTATGATTCCTCCAATAATGAGATAATATTGGAAGGATTTTTAAGGGGTTTTGATTAATATTATAAAACAATATAAAATTATCTTGTTATGAATTTATAGAAATGAACACACGAGGAAAACAAAATAATTCAAAACGTGACGAAGAAGATACTAGTTTATCTTCTTCTGCATCATCCGATAATGAAGAGATAACAAGTACTGAAGAAGAAAAATCTAATTCTTCACAACAAAAAACTGCTACTAGTAAAATGATTTCTACAGAAGAAACATGCATTATTTTTAGAACAGCATCTAATTTTGTATTGGTCGTTTATGATGCAAGTAAGATATATTTACTTTGGGCATTCCTACATTTTTGCGCAAGTCAACTCTATGTGCCGACTTGTTCACCATATTCTTTTTGGGGATTCATAATTACCCCTATTCTTGCAGTTACGCCACAATGTAAGGCGTTGCGTTGGGTCATTTCTACTGGAGGTAGTACAATGGAGACAATGTGGGTCATTTTAGGAGTATGGTTGTGTTCAAAAATTTCTATGCCATATAGCAATTGGAGTAATATTTCTAACAATAAACCTCGCGTTTCTCTTTCAGTAAATAACAATCGCGATAGGGCGCGTAGTTATGATCATATTCACCAAGAGAAAGATTGATTCATACATTAAAATGTATGCTTTATAATTATTTTATATATTTTATGAAAATATATAAAGACATCACACCTTATTGTAGTATAATATGCCAAGAAAACAGACTTTAACCACGCCTACTATGAATGAAATGCCACTTAGAAAAGGCCTTCCTTGGTCTTCAAACGAGATCAATCGTCTTCACAACGAATATGAGCTTAAGGAGCTAAGCGTTCACGAAATTGCAACTCTTCACAAGAGAGGAGTCCGTGCTATTTTACACAGACTTGCTGATGAGGGTCTGATTTCCAGTGGATGGCAAGATGCCCGTGGATGGGAGTTTCCTGTTACAACTGAAAAAAAGGCACTAGAGAAGGTTGCGTCTATTAAGAAGACTGTTGCAAAGAAGGCATCATCTACTTCTGTAAAGAAGACGAAACCGAGTGATCAAGTGCATATTAACCTTAAGATTAATGAGACTCACGACTACACTGTGTCTTCTGATACCGAGTCTGTTTCAAGTGATGGAAGTGATGGAAGTGATGGAAGTGATGAGGAGTACACATTGGAGGATGCGCAAAATGACTACGATCCTTATTCTATCAGGGATAAGGTTGAGTTTTTCAAAGGAATTTACAATTCTTTCAGATGTTAGATGTAGATACAAAAAATAAAAATTAACAGAATAATATTATCACTAAATAGGTCATAATATTATATACAATGTGTTATTTTTCAACAACAACCTCCTTTGCTACATTTTTGATAATTTTATTGAAAAACTTTTCGTCTTCTTCATCTGTTGCTCCGCAAGAATTTGTCATTATCTTTGAAAATTGATCATTTTTCTTTGAACGAGAATCCATAAATTCTGGATTTTCTTCTTTCCATTGTTTCAACTGTTTCATATTTTTCTGTGAAACATATTGAATTGCTTTTTTCATATTCTCTCTTTCTTCATTGTCTTTTTCCCATTCGTTGTTATTTTTTATATACATCACTTCTCTCTTCAAATCACTACAATGGATCGGACGCTTTGTAACATCTAATTCCTTCAATTCACGAACAAAGATCTTGCTTATTCCATTGACATACCCTAATTGACCAATAGACTCCAAGTCACTCAACTGTAGATTCATTTGATTCACAAAGTCCATTATGTTCAATGCATTTGCACACTTTTCATTCAAGAAAATACTCATATTGAAATTATTATTGGTATTATTTGTGTTGTTGGTGTTGTTGGTATTATTGGTAGTATTATTGATCACCTTCGCTTCTTTTGCCAACTCCATTATTTTTGCATTTTGTTCTATTAATAACTCCTTAAATTCCTTGTTCTCTTTCATTAAATACATTAATAAATCCTGACTACCTATAACCTCATTTTTTGGTAGTTGGTCCTTGGATTTTTTATTTGCTTCACAATACTTTTTGTGTTTTGAGAGACCAGAAGAATATAAGTATTTTTTGCCACAACAACAAAGATAAGGGTTTGGATCACATTTTTTTTCTGCGTCTATTGCAAGATTTTTTGTTATTCTTATATGTTTAGGTCTTGATATATGAATGTTAAATGAATTTTTGTTATGTGTTTTGAAGTTACAATAATTACAAAAAAACTTTGCATTTTTTTCTACGGATAAGTTATCCAAAGTTGCATCCAAAACGCATGAGATCGCGTCATTTTGAGATTCTATAACAGGTTTCTTTAATTTTGCCTTTGGAGTAGGGAATGGTTCTACACTGTTTAATGTCGCATTTAGTGTTATAAAATACTCTTGTTCTTTTTTTCTTGCTTCACAACTGTCAGAACAGTTAAAAAAATTAACTATCTCCATATTCCAATTTTGCCATCCTCCATTTTTTCTTATAGTTTCATACAGTTTGCATTTATTATTAAGATCATTGCAAGCTATCTTATGTTGATATTTTCTTTGAACAAAATTTGTTGTGTGTCCAACATATAACTCTGTTATGCATTCATCTTTACAAATTATTTTGTAAATAATTGTACTTGAATAATCAATATCATTCTTAGGCATTATATTATAATCTTATATTATAATCTTTAAATTATCTTAAAATAAAAAATTTTAATTTTAAGATTTAAATTATCGCATCTTAAAATTCCCAGAAAATATTGAAAAAATTATGCTCACAAATTTTTCAATAAAAAAACAGAAATTAGAGCATAATGGTAACACACGTTTTTTCAAGGGTCTTTCGGCCATTGGAATAGACCCCTCCCAAAATTGGACATTTTTTTATGTCCATTTTTTAAAAGCGAAAAAAACTTTTGAAAAGAAAAAAGTGGTTTTTTGAGGGAGACTGAAAAAGCAATAATTTCTAGGATTGTTATCTTTATTGGCAGCATATTGGAGTGTTTAATATGAAGCTTCGCTCAAAATTGGACACAGAATGGCGCCGGCGACCCTACTTCTTGGATCCAAAGAGGCTAGTAATGGGGACATTCCCTTGTTTTTGATTGTTGGTCTCTCTCAAGAATTCATCAAACAACAGGGTTTTCACTTCTGCATTTTTCAACTTCTCCAATTTATCTTCAAATTTGTCTTCCGGAGTGACCTTCTTGAGTTCCTGGATTTCACGTTTGAACTTTGCAATCTTTGCTGTTTTGTTTTTCATTGACCACATTTTTTCCAAGACTAAAGCAAATACTTGCTGCACTGGTTTCATAATTTGATTAGTAATATAGTGCGAATAGTCTATCTTCAAGTTGACTTCTTTGATATAGGTAGGCGTTTCTATCTTATCGCCTTGAAGTGCCTTCTTATTCGGATTATGAACATACACAAACGGAATGCGGTCTCCCGAGCTCGGCTTATTTCCCGGATCCCTCGCGGTCATTCTGTCTGCCAAAACTTTGTGAGCAATTTGCTGCGGGTTTTTGTAACCTGATCTGAGCGATTTTGTTATGACTAGTTTATCAATAGGATAGGCTTCATTCACAATGTTCCGCAAACAAGTGCGCAAGAA
>Ga0114959_10003011_pt1 | contig 13469 bp, 10 predicted proteins | sample C_130625_EF_Meta_FD_87317 | JGI IMG/M metagenome (GOLD analysis project Ga0114959, IMG submission 87317) | Freshwater microbial communities from Lake Croche, Canada to study carbon cycling - C_130625_EF_MetaG | ecosystem: Environmental > Aquatic > Freshwater > Lake | place: Lake Croche, Canada...
CGCACCAAGCGAGTTGTTATCTCACCTTCTACAAGTCGTGGCGACGCCAGTCAAGTAGGCATGAAACCAAGTGGGCGTTAAAGGCCCCGGGACTATTTGCACCATGGCGTCAGTGATCCGTGAGGTGATGGTGGGCAGATTTTTTTCTTGGGTGACCAAAACCATCGACATGCCGGTTTTTTCGCGTGCATTGAAATTGAGCAAGGCTTGAATGGTTTTTTCCTGCTGTGGCCTGGGCATGTTCAATTCGGCCACCAACTGGTCTGGAACTTGTGTCGAAAAACACAACAAAGCTTCTGTGACCGAGTCGAGAAAATTAACTTCGACTGGGAAAGACCACTGGCGGTAATGCTTTTGCAAAGTAGCCATCAGGTCTTGGTTTTCAATGACGACCATGATGCGGGGACTGCTCAGCGCGCGATGGCCGTGGTTGTTTTTTCGACCGGATTGATTTTGGTAATCCATGACCGATTGAATCGCAATTCGGCGGTGTCCGCCACGAGTTTTCCAGCCTTTGAGTTCGTCGTTGTCCACCAAAGTTTGGATCAAAGTGGTGGACAAACCCAGCATGCGTGCGGCCTCGGCGGTACTCAAAAATTGAGGGCCAGTGTCTGCTGTGGCCGCCTGTTGTCCAACACCCATTGCGAACAATGGTGCATGTCCAGAAGAGGGCGTGGATGTAATGGAAGTTGTTTTCATCAGAAGACCTTTTAAATCAACGCTCGCGCAACGCTTGCGTCACGTTTTGCAGCGGGCGGAATAAATACTCCAGTACGGTTTTATGCCCGGTGCGAATTTCGACCGTGGCTGTCATGCCGGGGGAGGGTTGTATCAAGCGGCCGTGGCGCTCGCGGTTGGAGTCTTTGATGCGCACCAAGATGCGGTAAAGACCTTCTTCAAGTTCGACGGGATTGCCAGGTTTGCGTTGTTTTTCATCACGCAGCGTGTCGGGGCTCAAGTGCTCAAGCTCACCATCGAGACCGCCGTATTTATTGAAGTCATAAGAGGACAATTTGACAACTGCCTTCTGACCAATTTTCAAAAAAGCCACCTCGGAGGGTTTGATATAGGCCTCCACCAGCATTTCGTCTTCCGTGGGGACAATCTCCAAAATAGGTTGTCCCGCTTGTATGACGCCACCGACGGTGGTGACTTGCACGTTTTTCACAATGCCCTTGACCGGTGAACGCACCGTGGCCTTTTTGAAGGCATCCTCTCGGGCTGATGCGTTTTCTTTGGTTTGCGACAACTCGGATGAGACGCGCACCAGTTCGTTGTTGGCGTCGGTGATGTACCTGTTTTGTTTTTCGGCCTTTTGCCCCATCAAATCGGCTTGTTGTCGGCGTAATCGCAGGACTTCGACCTCCGACATGACGCCGCCTTTGACCAGGGGTTCGGTCAATGCCAGTTCGCGGGTGACAGCAGATAGCGAGGCATCTATAGCGCGTATCGATTCAAACAAGGCTTTACGCCGCGCGTTGTAGCCTTGAGTTTCTTGCTGGATCAAGGCGGGTTCAGCGCGAAGCTCAGGTGGAAAAACCAAAGGCGTGCCATAGGCTTCTGCCCGCAAGCGGGCGTTCAAGGCTGTGAGTGACAAGAATTTTTCTTGCGCTTCACGAAATACAGCGCCGGATCGTGCGGAGTCGATTTCCAACAAGATTTGGTCTTTTTCGACCAAAGAGCCTTCCCGCACAAGGAGCTCGCTCAAGACGCCGGAGTCAAGACTTTGAATCACTTGTTCACGGCTGGAAGGAATTACTTTGCCTTGACCGCGTGTGATTTCGTCGAGTTCAAAGACCGAAGCCCATACCAATGAAATGATCAAAGTCAGCGCGGTTGCCCACACCAGCACGGTGCTGGCGCGGCGCTCATCGTCTTCAACAGTGCGCATGCCAAAGGTTGAGCTGTTTGATTTTTTATGGAACCAACTCATGCTGGCACTCCCATTGCCGTGCCGCGTGGGGCGTTGACATCAATTCCCCGAGACAATTTGTCGATCATTTCTTGTTTCGGTCCTTCGGCCAGACATTGACCCCCTTCGATCACAGCGATGCGGTCGGCCCACTCGAGCAATTGCGGGCGGTGCGTTGACATCAACAGGGTGCGGCCTTGCAGCCATTCTTTGAGCACTTCGATCACACGAGCTTCGGTGTTTTGGTCCATGTTGGCTGTGGGCTCGTCCATGAACACAATTTGGGGGTCGCGCAGCATCATGCGGGCAATGGAAATCAGTTGGCGTTGACCGCCAGACAAGCCGCCACCGGCTTCGGTGATGGGCATGTCCAGGCCACGTGGGTGCCCAGCGACCAGTTCGTAAATATTGACCGCTTTGAGCGCCTCGATGATTTTGGCGTCGCTGATCCAGCTGTCGGACAACACCAGGTTTTCGCGCAAGGTGCCCATGAACAATTGAGGGTCTTGCCCCACGTAGCCAATGCGGCTGCGCAATTCGGCGGGTTCGAGCTGCTGAATGTCCACGCCATCCACCCGAATGCTGCCTGCCAGTGGGGTGTACAAACCGGACATCAACCGCAGCAGGGTGCTCTTGCCACTGCCCACACGGCCGAGCATGGCCATTTTTTGGCCTGCACCAATTTTCATGGACAAGCGTTTGATGACGGGAATTTTGTGTTCACCGGGGTATGCAAACTCGAGTTGTTGCGCATCCAGTTCGCCATGAATGACATCAGGCACCACATAGTTACGGCCCACAACACGGTCGCGTGGGCGTTTCATCAGCCCATCCAATGTTTCCAAAGAGCTGACGGCTTGTTGATAGCGCGTGGCCAAGGACATGACGCTGCCCAGAGGCCCCAGCGCACGCCCAGCCAATATCACCGAGGCGATCAAGCCGCCCAATGTCAAGGCATTGGCGTGAATCAAGTAAACACCATACACCACCATGATGACCGTGACCAGTTGCGTCAGCGCGGTGGTAAAGCCCATGATCCAATTGGTCAGGGAGCGCATTTGTTTGTAGGAGTCTGATCCGGCCAGGTTGGCCGCTTCCCAGCGGCGTTGCAGGTAGCTTTCTGCGTTGTGCGCCTTCAGCAGCTCAAGATTGAGTACCGACTCGACCAGCACACTTTGCTTGTCGCCGGACTCTTTCATGTTGGCCCGCATGGCGGTCATCAGGGGTTTTTGCGCTGTCAGGCCGATGCCAATCAGGATGGGCACTGCGAGGGCAGGTACCCAGGCCAGAGGACCTGCCACGATGGCGATCAGGGCCAGAAACATCAGCACAAAAGGCATGTCCGCCAGCACCACCAAGGAGGCGGAGGAGAAGAAGTCACGCAGCGATTCAAAGTCGCGCATAGAACTGGAGAAAATACCGATCGATTGGGGCCGATGCTCCAGCTTGATGGACATGATCTCTCGCAGCAGGGTGGCGTTGATGGCCAAGTCGGCTTTTTTGCCGCCCAGATCCACCAGGCGGGCTTTGAGCCAGCGCATGATGAATTCCATCACAATCGCCACCGCAGTGCCAATGGCCAAGGTCCACAGCGATGCGTAGGCTTGGGTCGGGACGACCCGGTCGTACACGTTCATGGTAAAGAACACGCTGGCCAAAGTGAGCACGTTGGCTACGACCGTGGCCAGCATGGATTCGACATAAAAGTGCCTGAAGCGCCACAGGGTGCCCCAGAACCAACTGAATGCAGCACCTTGCATTGGCGCCAGTGTCTGGTCGCTGCGCACAGGCGGCAGTTTGAGGATCAGGACTTCTTCGCGGGCCAGGGCTTGCAATTGGTCACCTGGAACGGTGTTCTCTTGCATGCCTGATTCAGCCCACAAAACCACCACGCTTTCGCCTTGAATGGCTTTGAGGACGCAGGCACGTCCGTCATTGAGGGGCACCAACACAGGCAAGACATAGCTGGGAATGGCTTTGAGTTTGGTGCGTGACCAAGCGGCCAACAAGCCATGTTGATGGGCCAGATCAGGGTAGGTGCCCAAGGGAATGCGACCTTCGTCTTCCAAGGCAAAACCAGCACGCAGTACCGGCACATGAACGGGTTTACCCAACAATTTGGCGGCCAGAGCCAAACAAATCAACAAAGGATCGGCATTGGCAGCGGGAGCCGCTTTTTCATGCGAAACAGGGGGAGCTAAGCTCATGAAAAATTACCTGGAAATCGGGGGGCGAACATCATTGGAGACATCGGGAAATTCAAAGCGCTCCGGTGCTGTGCGCAAGCGGGTTGGGGCTGTCCGTTCTGGCTCAGAAACAGGTGGAGCACCCAAAGAAAAACGGTTGGCCAACTCACCAGTCGAAGCCAACAGTCGGGCGCGGGCCGTGCGCTCATCGTGGAAGGCTGAGCGTGCAGAGCTTTGGTAGGTGAACGCCTCGTTTTGAATGTTGAGTAAATCGAGCAAAGAGCGTCGCGCCAATCGGAACTGGGCACGGTAACCTTCGACCACTTTGTCGCCCATGAACGATTGCGAAGAGCCCAGTGCTGTTCGGGACCGCGCCGAGCTCCACTCTTGCCATGACAGGCCCGCTTTTTCGCGCGCCAAGATGCGGGCTTCTTCAAGGGCAAATTGCGCTGCTTTGAGCTGACTGTTGGCAGCATCCACCTGGGCGGAAGCAGCGCCCCCGTTGTAGACCGGCATGTTGGCTGACAACTGGGTAAATGTTTCTTGACGCAGGGTGTTGGAGTTGAATTGGCGGTTCACCGACAAGTCCACGGTCGGCCAGTAATTGCCTTTGGCGTATTTCACGGCGGCTTCTGCGGCTTTGACGTTGGCGCGCTGTTGGGCAATGCTGGGCAAGTCATCGCTGACCATGTTCATGGTTTGCGAAATGGAGTTGGGCACTTTGCCCAAGGGACCGTCGTCGCCGGCCATTTCGTCAAGTCTTTCAGGGCGTGCAGACAGGTTTTCAGGCCAAAAACGGGCTACTTTTTGCATGGCTTGCGCCAGATCCGCTTTGCGCTGGGACAAGGTGATGGAAGCGTTTTCCATGCGCACCAATGCTTGTTCATAGTCGATGCGACGGCCGGTGTCGACGGCTACGATTTTGCGGATATCTTCCAGCGTGACCCGGTGCGACTCCAGGTTGCGCACAGCCAAGGCGTAAAGATCCGCCGTGCGGGCCCAATTCAAATAAGACTCCACCGCAAGCAGCGCTACGTCATCCATCGTGCCCGCTTTTTGCAGTTCGCTGGCCAATGTCAAGGCTTCAGAGCGCTCGGCATCGGCTTCAATGCGGCCACCGGACCACAGGTTGATTTTGGCAGTCGGTGACAGCACATTGGTGCCTACAGAAGAGGGTACGGAGCCTGATGAAAAACTGTTGCGGTTCAGTCCCAATCCAATTTGGGGGTAATGGGCGCTGCGCGCGCGCGCAATGTCTGATCGCGCAGCATCTGCTTTGGCCTGGGCCGACAAGATGGCGGGGTACATGGACAAGGCGCGCTGCACGACATCGACCATCGTTTGGGCGCTTGCGCTCCCCGCCAGACAGGCCAAACACACAGCTGACAGGCGTGGTAACCATGTCGAGGTATGTAAAAAGTATTTTTGAGTGGTCACGAAAATCAGAAATTCCAAAAAAGTGGTGGAATTCTGAACAAAAAAAACGATTTGCGAATCAGCCAATTGGCGTACGCCACCCCTCTTTGTGCGCAAAATTGGCGTTTTTTTTCAAATACTTACGATAAGCTCACTTTGATGTGAGTTTTAAAGTATTCAGTTCAGGCGAACATCAGCTTTGTTGCGTGAATTCCCTATCGGGGTAGGGGCCAGGCCTTTTTGGACTGCGGCGATATCTTCTTCGCTGGGGTATTGGTTGAGCAGCCAATAATCAAACACGCGCCGGGCTATCGGGGCTGCATGGGCAGCGCCAAAACCGGCGTTTTCTACAATCACGGCCAGCGCGATTTTGGGGTTTTCCGCGGGGGCAAAGGCCATGTAAAGCGCGTGATCTCGCTGGTGTTCTTCCAATTTCACCGCGTTGTATTTGTCTTTTTGACCGATGGTCACAGCTTGCGCCGTGCCCGTTTTGCCTGCGCTTTGGTAGCCTGCGCCTGCGAACACCCGCGCCGAGGTGCCTTCGCGCGCGACACCCACCAACCCCTTGTGCACCACAGCCACATGCTCGGGATTGAAGCCCAAGTCCACGGGTGGATTGTTTGCGACGGGGATGTTGGCATGACTCAAGGCGTCCTGCGTGCCCATGACCAGCCTTGGCGTGTATTTGATGCCGCCTTGCGCCAATGTGGCCGTTGCATGGGCCAGTTGCAACATGGTGAAGGCGTTGTAGCCCTGCCCAATACCCAAGGAAATGGTTTCGCCCGCATACCATTTTTGCTGTTCCGGCCTTTTGTAGGTATTGCGCTTCCACTCGGTGCTGGGCAAGACGCCGCGCACTTCGCCTGGCAGGTCCAAGCCGGTGGGCTGCCCAAATCCCATCGGTTTCATGAAGTCATGGATCGTGTCGACACCCAAGTCGTTGGCCAATGAGTAGTAGTACACGTTGCTCGACAAAACGATCGAGCGCACCATGTCTACAGGCCCAAGCCCGCCATCGCCATGGCTTCGGAAGGTGTGGTTGCCAAAGGTCCACGAACCGTTGTCATTGATGATGGTGTTAGCCGCCCGTTTGCCTGTTGTGAGCGCTGCCATGGCCATGAATGGCTTGTAGGTAGACCCGGGTGGGTAGGTCCCGCGAAGTGCGCGGTTCAGCAAGGGTTTGTCAATGGATTCGCTCAAGGCTTTCCAGTTCTCAACGTCAATGCCCTCGACAAACAAATTGGGGTCGAAAGTCGGTTTGCTGACAAAAGCCAAGACTTCGCCGCTGTTTGGATCGATTGCGACCAGCGCGCCGCGCCGGTTGCCAAACAGGTCTTCCACCATTTTTTGCAGCTTGATGTCGATGGTCAGCACCACGTTTTGTCCTGGTGTGGCGGGGTGACTGGCCAATCGGCGCACGGCCCGACCGCCGGCCGAGGTCTCGATCTCTTGCACGCCCGTGATGCCGTGCAGGGCATGTTCGTAGCGCTGCTCGATGCCCAGTTTGCCTATGTATTCGGTGCCGCGGTAGTTCCCGTCTTCGTCTTCGTCTTCGAGCCGCACTTTTTCTTTGGGGCTGATGCGACCGATGTAACCGATGACGTGACTGGCCAAGTCACCAAAGGGGTATTGGCGAAACAGACGCGCCTTGATGTCTACGCCGGGAAAGCGGTAGCGCTGCGCCGCAAAACGGGCCACTTCATTGTCGGTCAGGCGGGTGCGGATGGGCAGCGAGTCAAAGCCTTTGGATTCATCGCGCAGGCGTTTGAAGCGGCGTTTGTCTCGCGCCTGAATGTCGATCAGCTGCGACAGTCCTTCAATGGTGGCTTCCAGGTCCGGCACTTTGACGGGCGTGATCTCCAGCGTGTAAGCCGAATAGTTGCTGGCCAGAATTTCACCATTGCGGTCAAAAATGATCCCCCGTGTCGGGACGGTGGGGATGATGGCCGTGCGGTTGTCTTCGGCTTGCTCTTGCAGGTCTTCATGGCGAATCACCTGCAAATAAACCAAGCGAGTGATCAACAAGCCAAAGCAAACAATGATGAATAACTGTGTGGCGACCACCCGGGCACGGAATTTGTAAATTTCGAGCTGCGAGTTGCGAAGTTCGGCCAGCGAGGGCAACCAGGACGGCATGTCAAAGCGTGCGGTTGAGCGCAGAAGACCGGTCACGCCGCTGAGGAATCAACAGCAAAGTACTCAGAACAGGCCACAATGCCGACTGAATCAAGGGTGCCAAAAGCAAGCCCCAACTGAACAGCGCTTGGCCAACGAACAAGCGCGTGAGCCACTCGGCCAAGGCCGCGAGGGCAAACAAGGGCAGCACTTGGATGGATTGCTGATGCACTGGAAACCACAACAAACGGCGGTGAATGCTCAGGGAGCCAAAACACAGCAATGTGTAAGCCAAGGCGTTTTGCCCGAGCAGGGCCGATTCGTGAACATCCATCAAAAGACCAAACGCAAAAGCAGCCCCTATCCCGACCCGGCGCGGTTGGTGGACGCTCCAAAAAACCAAAGTCATGGCCAGCAGATCGGGCGTCCAAAAGTAATTGCCCAATCCGATCAGCATGTTCAGGATCAAGGCCAAGAACAAAGTCAGCCAAATAAAGGGCGGATCCACCGGCGACAACAAAGGCTTGCCACGCTCCATGATCATGGACGAACTCCTTGGTTGCCCATGTCACTGATGTCCATGGACGGTAGCGCGTCTTTCATCCTGCCCGTGTTTTTGCTTCGCATCGGTTTGGGTGCGATGTCTGCGGGTGGCGCAGCCAGCTCTTTGGCTTGTTGCAGGACCAGCAAATGGCGACCTTCTTTGTTGGACAAGGGCGTGGCGTGGATGCGTGCAAAAGCTGCATCGGTGCGGCGATCGATACCGCTGACAGTGGCGACATGCAGCCCCGGGGGATAAACACCGTCAATGCCGCTGGTGGTCAGCAAGTCGCCAACTTCGACATCGGCGCCGGGTGGCACAAAACGCAACTCGAGTTCGCCACTGGCGTGTCCCGGGTTGCCAAAAGCAATGTTGCGCTGACCGGTGCGGGCGTTCATGACAGGGATGCTTTGATCACGGTCGGTCAGCAAAGTGACCTCGCTGACCAAGGGGTAGACGCGGGTGACTTGGCCCAAAACGCCCGAGTCATCGATCACCGGGGAGCCCAGGGCAACGCCTTCCAAAATGCCTTTGTCAATCACAATGCGGTGGCTGTAGGGGTCTGGCGTTTCATACAGAACCTGCACTGTTTGGGCGCTGACCGACAGCTGAGGCCGCAAATTGAGGAGTTTGCGCAAATGGCCATTTTCAATTTGCAACTGCTCTATCTTTTGCAGTTTCAGCGTGTCCAGTGTCAGCGTTTTGTCATTTTGGGCGACCAGTGCCCGGGCTTCTTGCAAAGACACAAGATAACTGCCCAAGTAGCCCATCGCGTAACCGGGCTGCAGGATCAGCCACTGCAGCGGTGACATGACCGTCGCAATCGTGGAACGCAAAGGGTTGGTGATTTTGAAGCGCTCATCAGACACCATTAACAGCACGGCCAAAAGCCCGAACAAAGCCAGCTTGGAAAGTGCCGACAGCCCCTGCCTGAAAAAAGGCGGAGGGGTATGGTCAATCGACTCCAAAGACATGGGGCTCGCGCAAACAGATGCCTTGGCTTATTCGCTGGTGAAAATACTGCCCAAGCGGTCCATGCGCTCCAGCGCCATGCCGCAACCCCGTGCGACGCAGGTCAGCGGGTCTTCGGCCACCAAGACCGGCAAGCCGGTTTCTTCAGCCAGCAAGCGGTCCAAGTCACGCAAAAGTGCGCCACCACCGGTCAGCATCATGCCGCGTTCGGCAATGTCAGCGCCCAATTCAGGTGGCGTTTGTTCCAACGCGGTTTTGACGGCCGAGACAATGTTGTTCAGCGGGTCGGTCAGGGCTTCGAGGATCTCGTTGCTGCTGATGGTGAAACTGCGCGGCACCCCTTCGGAGAGGTTGCGGCCTTTGACTTCCATCTCGCGCACTTCGCTGCCTGGAAAAGCCGAGCCGATTTTCTTTTTGATGGCTTCGGCTGTTGGCTCGCCTATCAGCATGCCGTAGTTACGACGGATGTAGTTGATGATGGCTTCGTCAAACTTGTCGCCACCCACGCGCACGCTGCCCTTGTAGACCATGCCGCCCAAAGAAATGACGCCCACTTCGGTGGTGCCGCCGCCAATGTCCACGACCATCGAGCCCGAGGCCTCGGACACCGGCAGACCTGCACCGATGGCTGCAGCCATCGGCTCTTCAATCAAAAACACTTCAGACGCACCTGCGCCCAAAGCGGATTCGCGAATCGCACGGCGCTCAACTTGGGTGGAGCCACAAGGCACGCAAATGATGATGCGGGGGCTGGGGCGGAAGGTCCCCCGGGGGTGCACCATGCGGATGAATTGTTTGAGCATTTGCTCGGTCACCGTAAAGTCGGCAATCACGCCGTCTTTCATGGGGCGAATGGCTTCAATGTTGCCGGGTACTTTGCCCAGCATGGCCTTGGCTTCGTGGCCCACGGCTTGCAGGGTTTTTTTGCCTTGCGGACCGCCTTCGTGGCGGATGGCGACAACCGAAGGCTCGTCCAGAACAATGCCCTTGTCGCGCACAAAAATCAAGGTGTTGGCGGTGCCCAGATCGATCGCAAGATCACTGGAAAAATACCGACGGAAAGAGGAAAACATGGCAAAAGTCCTTTGTGGCCGAGTCCATGTGAAAGCGACGCAAGCCAGACATAAAAAATCTAAAAAGCTCAGCAGTAAGCCCTGTCTGTTAGGGATAACGCTAAACACTGGATAATAACGCATCCCCTGTGAATAGGCGGTGTTTTGAACCCTTTAATTCACGGTTTACCTGGCGACACTCTTTATTTCTATACCTATGTCATTGACCTCTCAGGACATCGACCGTATCGCCAATTTGGCCCGGCTGGAACTCAAGCCCGACGAAAGCGAACGCATGCTCTCTCAAATCAATGGCTTTTTTGGCATCGTCCAAGCCATGCAGGCGGTCGACACCACCGGCATCACCCCCATGGCGCACCCCGTGGCCGCCATTCAGGACATCACGCTGCGCCTGCGCCCCGACGTGGCCAGCGAGCCCAACCAACGCGATTTGAACCAGCAAAGCGCCCCCGCCGTCGAGCGCGGCCTGTTCCTGGTTCCCAAAGTCATCGAGTAAGCCATGAGTGATCTGCACAACCTCAGCGTGAAAGCGCTGGCCAGCCTTTTGCAAACCAAAGAAGTCAGCGCGGTCGAAGTCGCCACGCGATTCCTGGCCCGCATGGGCGGCAACCCGCACAACGCCTTTTTGGACATTGACAGCGAAGTGACGCTGGCCCAGGCCCAAGCCTCAGACGCCAAGCTGGCCGACGGCACCGCTGGCCCGCTGGAAGGCGTGCCCGTGGCGCACAAAGACGTGTTCGTCACCCGCGACTTCGCCACCACGGCAGGCTCCAAAATCCTCAGCGGCTACCGCTCGCCCTTTGACGCCACCGTGGTGCAGCGCCTGCGCACAGCGGGCATGGTCACCTTGGGCAAGCTCAACTGCGACGAATTCGCCATGGGCTCGGCCAACGAAAACTCGGCCTACGGCCCGGTGCAAAACCCTTGGGACACGGCCCGCGTGCCCGGCGGCTCATCGGGCGGCAGCGCAGCGGCTGTGGCCGCTGGCCTGGCCCCTGCGGCCACGGGCACCGACACGGGCGGCTCGATCCGCCAGCCCGCCAGCTTTTGCGGCATCACCGGCATCAAGCCAACCTATGGCCGCGCCAGCCGTTACGGCATGATCGCCTACGCTTCAAGCCTGGACCAGGCAGGCCCCATGGCACGCAGCGCCGAAGACTGCGCGCTCTTGCTGAGCGCCATGTGCGGTGGCGACATCGACCGCGACTCCACCTCGCTGGACATGCCGACCGAAGACTTCAGCGCATCGCTGAACAACTCACTCGAAGGCCTGCGCATTGGCATTCCCAAAGAGTTCTTTGGCGAAGGCCTGCACGCCGATGTGCGCGCTGCCGTGGACGGTGCTTTGCGCGAGTATGAAAAGCTGGGCGCCAAGCTGGTGCCCATCAGCTTGCCGCGCACCGAGCTGTCGATTCCGGTCTACTACATCATTGCCCCGGCCGAAGCCAGCTCCAACCTCAGCCGCTTTGACGGCGTGAAGTTCGGCCACCGCGCCAAGGACTACACCGACCTGGTGGACATGTACAAAAAGACCCGCGCCGAAGGCTTTGGCAACGAGGTCAAGCGCCGCATCATGACGGGCGCTTATGTGCTCTCACACGGGTATTACGACGCGTACTACCTGCAGGCCCAAAAAATCCGCCGCATGATCGCCGACGATTTCCAGAACGCGTTCAAAGAATGCGACGTGATCGCTGGCCCCGTGGCCCCATCTGTGGCTTGGAAGTTTGGCGAAAACGCCAACGACCCGGTGGCCGACTACCTGGCCGACATCTTCACGCTGCCTGCATCGCTGGCCGGTTTGCCCGGCATGAGCGTGCCCGCAGGCTTTGGCTCGGGCAACATGCCCGTGGGTTTGCAGCTGATTGGCAACTACTTCAAGGAAGCCCAGTTGCTGAACGCCGCACACCGTCTGCAACAAGCTAACGATTTCCACCTTCGCAAGCCGGAGGGGGTGAAATGATGCCCCCACGTTCATCACTTCGTGTATTCACTGCCCCCCAAGGGGGTGCTGGGCTCCTTTGGGGCGGCCCGGCAGGAGCCCAACCATGAGCAAACTCGTCCAAGGCTACGAAGTCGTCATCGGCTTCGAGACACACGCCCAACTCTCAACCAAGAGCAAGATTTTCAGCCGTGCCCCGACCGCGTTTGGTGCTGAAGCCAACACGCAAGCCTGCGCGGTGGACATGGCCCTGCCCGGCACGCTGCCGGTGATGAACATCGGTGCGGTTGAACGCGCCATCGAGTTAGGTCTGGCCATCAACGCGCACATCGCCGAGCGCAGCATCTTTGCGCGCAAAAACTACTTCTACCCCGACCTGCCCAAGGGCTACCAGATCAGCCAGTTCGAGATCCCGGTGGTGCAAGGCGGTGAGGTGTCTTTCTTCTTGGAAGAAGGCAAAGAGACCGTGCGCAAAACCGTGCGCCTGGAACGTGCCCACCTCGAAGAAGACGCGGGCAAGTCGCTGCACGAAGACTCAGCACTGGGAGGTGGTGGCCAATCCGGCATAGACCTGAACCGCGCTGGCACACCACTGCTGGAAATCGTGACCCAGCCCGACATGCGCAGCAGCGAAGAGGCTGTGGCCTACGCCAAAGAGCTGCACAAAATCGTGACCTGGATCGGCATTTGTGACGGCAACATGCAAGAGGGCAGTTTCCGTTGCGACGCCAACGTGTCGGTGCGCAAACCCGGTGCACCTTTGGGCACACGCCGCGAGATCAAGAACCTGAACAGCTTCAAGTTCATGCAGCAGGCCATCGACTACGAAGTGCGCTGGCAAATTGACCAGATCGAAGACGGCCACGCCATCCAGCAAGCCACCGTGTTGTTCGACCCCGATACGGGCGAGACCCGCGCCATGCGCACCAAGGAAGACGCCGCCGACTACCGCTACTTCCCCGACCCCGACCTGCCACCTCTGGTGATTGGCCGTGACTGGGTCGAGCGCGTTCGCAGTGAAATGGCCGAGCTGCCCCGCGTGATGGCCGAGCGTTTCGTCAAAGACTACGCCCTGCCCGAATACGACGCCACACAGCTGACGCAAAGCAAGGCGGTCGCCGCCTACTTTCAAGCCACGGCCCAAGCCTGCGGCCAAGCCAAACTGGCCAGCAACTGGATCATGGGCGAGGTCTCACGCCGCCTGAACGCCAGCGAAATGGCCATCGAGCAAGCGCCCGTAAGCGCCGCGCAACTGGCCACCCTGATCGGCCGCATCAGCGACAACACCATCAGCAACAACGCGGCGCGTCAG
>Ga0114959_10003013_pt1 | contig 13469 bp, 8 predicted proteins | sample C_130625_EF_Meta_FD_87317 | JGI IMG/M metagenome (GOLD analysis project Ga0114959, IMG submission 87317) | Freshwater microbial communities from Lake Croche, Canada to study carbon cycling - C_130625_EF_MetaG | ecosystem: Environmental > Aquatic > Freshwater > Lake | place: Lake Croche, Canada...
CCCGTCCATGTTTCCCAACGAAGCCCGTCTCAACGACCGCACATACCAGATTGGGCTGTACTGCGACCTGGCCGTCGAGTACATTATTCCCGTGCGGGGCAAGGAGGAGCGTACGCTCATGAATCTCGGGGAAGTGTTTTTAGGGGCTCTTCCCGCAATGCTTCAATCTAAAATGTGTGTCCTCGGCGGCATGCCGCGGGACGCGCGGTTCGCCATGGGCGAGTGTCGCAACGATCCAGGCGGCTACTTCATCGTCGACGGCGGTGAAAAAGTAGTTATGCCTCAAGAAACGCGAGCCAGCAACATGGTGTACGTGCGCGACGTTCACGACGACCAGTTTACCTTTACGGTAGAAGTCCGCTCGGAATCCGAGCACGCCTCCAAAATGGCACGCAAAACCATGGTGGGGATCGTGGCGGACGTTCCCACCATGAAGCGCGGCCAAATGGTAGTAAGCATTCCCAACGTACGAAATCCCATTCCTCTCTTCATTGTCATGCGAGCCCTCGGCATTGTGTCCGATCGCGCCATCATAGACACGTGCCTTCTCGGAAACTCGGAGTTGCAGTCCCATTTTATAGCCAGCGTGCATGACGCGGGCAAAATCTTTACGCAAGCCACCGCCATTGACTACATTCGCCTTTTCGTCAAAGAGCGCACCTCTGAAAGCGTCCTCTTTATCCTGGCCAACTACTTACTTCCGCACGTTGGAACCCCTGAAGACCCAGGGTTTTCCTTTCTTGACAAGGCGTACTATTTGGGATTTATGGTAAGGTCTCTCCTTGCCGTGGCCACGGGCGAGGAGCTTGCTACCGACCGCGATTCCTTCAAGCACAAGCGGATTGTGTTGAGCGGAACGCTCTTGGCCGACCTCTTCAAAGAATATTTCAACAAACAACAAAAGGGCATCTTGGCGCAGCTCGCTCAAGACTATGCAGGTCGCGCGGGCGCTCGCACGGAGGCATTTAAAAGTCTTGTGCTGCCGTCCACGTACCAGCGCTATTTCCAAGAAACGCCCATTGAAAACGGGTTTCGCAAGGCGTTCAAGGGCAGTTGGGGGTCAGAAAGCTACACGAAGCGCATTGGCGTAGTACAGGAACTCAGTCGCCTTACGTTTCTATCCATGCTATCGACCCTGCGCAAGTGCAATTTGCCACTCGATCCCACCGCAAAGATGCGAGGGCCGCGGCTCTTACACACCTCGCAGTGGGGTCTCATTGACCCGTTTGATACGCCCGACGGGGGGCATATCGGCCTGCAAAAGAGCTTGGCGTTGACTACACGCGTGTCGGTTGGCCAAACTCGCAAAACAGTACTTCAGTTGCTGGCGTCCAATCTACCCATGCACGTGGCTCGCATCACGAGCTGCTCTCCCGCAGACTTGGCCGTCCTTTGCAAAATCTTCGTGAACGGCGCCTGGCATTACTCCACGGCATCCCCTGCCGCCCTCGTGGCGTTTCTAGTCCACGCGCGCCGAGAACAGCGCTTGAACGAATTTACCAGCGTCAGCTGGACCGTTCGAGAAAATGCCATTCACATTTTTACGGATGCAGGGCGTCCCCAGCGTCCGCTGTTTTTTGTCTACACCGACGGCCCTCGCCGTCGCCTCTCGTGCGACGTTATCAAAGAATGGTCGCTCGGCGCACCTGGCCTCATTGAATATCTGGACACGGCGGAAGCCGAAACGTCCTTGATCGCCATAACGCGCTCCGACATGACGCCTCGCCACACCCATTTGGAAATTCACGGGTGCCTTATGCTGGGCGTTCTCGGCAATTTGATTGTCTACCCCGAGCACAATCCTGCCGCACGAAACCTCTTTTCCTGCAGCCAGTCCAAGCAAGCCATCTCGGTCTACCATACCAACTACCAAAATCGCATGGATAAAATGGGCGTCGTCCTGAATTACGGTCAAACGCCCCTCGTCAAATCGGCAGTCTACCCCTACGTAACCCACGAAGAGCATCCGTACGGTGTCAATGCCCTCGTCGCCATCATGTGTTACTCAGGCTACAACACAGAAGACGCCGTGATCTTCAACGAGGCCTCGGTGGCGCGAGGCATGTTTAATCTGACCTACTTTTCCTGCTACGACGCGCGGGAAACCTCCGACTCAGTTTTCACAAAAGACACTCCTATGCGGCCAGGGCAAGACGCGAGCAAGCTTGACGCCACGGGCCTCCTGCCCGAAGGCATGCCCGTCACCGATGAAACGGTGGTGATTGGTCTTTCGACGGGAGGCGTCTTGCCGAAACGCGGTCAACTCGGTGTAGTCGATCGTACGTACATGACTTCGGGGGTCATTGGCGCACGACTGGCCAAAGTTCGCGTGCGCGAGTATCGCACCGTTGACATTGGCGACAAGTTCGCCTCCCGCGCAGGCCAAAAAGGCACGTGCGGCATCTTACTTCGCGAGCAAGACATGCCGTTCATGCCCGACGGTCGGCGACCCGATTTGATTATTAATCCGCACGCCATTCCCACACGCATGACCATCGGGCAACTTGTAGAGAGCCTCGTGGGGAAAGTCAAATTGCACACGGGGGCGTTCGGCGACTGCACCGCATTCGACGCGCCAGGCGATAAGGTGCGCGAGTACGGCTCGCTCCTGACTAAATGCGGGTTTCACTCTAGCGGAACCGAAATTCTCTACAACGGTTTTACGGGGCAGCAAATCGAAGCCCCCATTTTCGTTGGACCTACATTTTACATGCGTCTGAAACACATGGTGAAAGACAAGGTCAACTTTCGAGCTCGCGGGCCTATGACTGCTCTCACGCGCCAGCCCGTCCAGGGACGCGCTAACGACGGCGGTCTGCGCTTGGGAGAAATGGAGCGAGACGGGGTGCTCGGAAACGGTATGACCCATTTTATTCAAGACGCCTTCATGAACCGAAGCGATGCCTACACCACAGTGGTAGATACGGCGTCGGGCATGCTGGCACTCAAAAGCCACGACACCATCATGAGTCAGGCGCTTGACGGCCCCGTTCAATTCGACGCCAATTTAGAATTGGATTCAGGGGCACGCCACAGCACCACCTTTGCAACGCTGCGGGTGCCCTACTCGTTCAAACTGTTAATGCAAGAATTGCAAACCATGAATGTGCAGATGCGACTGGTCACGCGCGACGCTCATCTCGGAATGCCTGGCAGCGCCATACCCGTAAGCCTGACGTTTGAATCGCTGGCCGTGCTCACTCCGACAGTACTCGAAAACCGACTGTTTGTGGCGGACACCGAAAGTAACTGTTACGACGATCGAGGCTTGTTTCTCACGCCAGGGCTCAGTCCCGCGCTTTTTCCGTCGTTCACCAAGACGGACGTCTTGCGCGCCGCCACCGTGATAGAAACTACCGCCAAGGGGTACGCCCGTGAAACCCGAATTCCTCTCCCGCAACTTGAAAATGACATGTTCAAGTCCCTGCATGCGGAAACCCCTGCGCTTTCCATTGACTACTTTTTCAAAAAAATGAAAACGGGCATCTTTGTCCGAATAAAAAACAACCGTCTCGTCAACTTTGCGTGGCTCTACAACACCGACTTTACCAACGATTACAGCCTTGTATTTCCCGACTCCAAAGACGCTTTTCTGGCCAAAGTGGCCAAGGGGCAGCGTAACCCATTGAACCATTACGCCGACCCTGACCGCTGGCACGCCACGAATTGTTTGCTCCGCGTGGAAGCCGAAGACCCCGTCCCAAAAACGTGGGATTTCTGGCGGGTTCAGTCCAAACAGAAACCCTACCGCGTTGCTACGCCCACTGACCAGTACCTTTCGGAAATGTACGACATGATTGCGTCCACATGCGCGCGCCGCAGAGTCGGCGACTGCATGTTTATGCTGAATCGGAAAGATTTCCCGCATCTTGGTGCCAACTGGACCGAAGCGTTTCACGACCTCTACGGCGAAGACAAGCCGTTGAGCGCACCGTACCGTAAAAAGCCGCTTCTTCCCGTTCTCTCGCAGTCCACTACGGAAAAGCACGTGGACATTCCCATCCCGTCGGGCGATGACTGGAAAACCATTACCAAGGGATACTTCGCCTCCTACAATTTTATGAAACAAGGGCTGACGTGCACTAATTCATCCCCGCTTCTGCCTCCCCCGTGGGCGTCCCGTAAACCCGTGTTTTTTTGGCGCGGCATGAACACGGGGTGTGGCAACACTCCCGAAACCAACCCTCGACTCCACTTGCACAAACTTTCGGATACCTTAAAAGGGCTGGACGCGCGAATCATTAAATACACCCAGCGTATCAAAACCGCCGTCAAAGACGGCAAAGCCCATGTGGAGTACGTGCCGCCTGAAAAAAGCGACTACGGGCGTGTGGAAATGGATGGTCAACTCCAGTACAAATTTACCATTAACGTTGAAGGCAACTCTGCGGCGTACCGCTACGGCTCCTTGTTTCGCGCAGGCTTTTGTATCCTCAACGTCGAGTCCAAATATAAAATGTGGTTTGAACCCCTCCTCACAGGAGGTCATGTCCGCGACGGAGTCGACGCGTCGCACTTCAATGTCATTTACGTGAAGCATGATTTGAGCAACTTGGAAGAAACCATGAGGTGGTGTTTAGAGCACGACGATGTATGCGCCCAAATCGCCCAAAATTCCCTTGCCTTTTTTGAGAGGTACTTCACCCGCAACTATGTCTACAGTTACATGAGTGACGTGTTGAATGGCATTTCCGAGTTGCAGCAGCCGTTGACGCTAGGAACCGACCTGAAGGCGTTAAAGGCTCGCATCGCGAAGCGTAAAGTTGAAGGAAAAGATGCTGCGCGGCTGCAAGAGGCGTACGACACCGCCGACCGTGAAATGACCTCGCGGTACGCCTTACTCAAACCCATGATCTCGAAAACCAACTTTCAAACCAAAACCTACACCCAAAAGGACGACACCAATCTCGGAACGTCCGCCATTATCATACCGTTTCGCGACGCAGGCGACCAAAACCGCACCGAGCAACTGAACGCATGGCTAGCAAAGCCGCAGCATCGCGGTCTCAACGTGCTGGTTGTTGAACAAACGGTCGACGGTCAAAAATTTAACCGAGGCGCGCTCCTCAATGCGGGCTACGATTTCCTTACCCAACACACGCCTGCCATTCAAAGCTTTGTCATGCACGACGTCGACATTGTATTTCCCGAGGAATTTGTGCGTCGCTACTACGGCACGGACGCCAAAGGAGTCGTGCATCTGGGGTCGTGCGTGAAAGGCAAAATGCCGTACAAGACGTTTTTAGGACGTGTCATCCGTTTTTCCAAGCAAGCTTTCAAGGACGTTAACGGCTTTCCCAACAATTTTTATGGGTGGGGTGGAGAAGACGATGCATTGGTAGTGCGACTCGGAGATACGGTAGTGTATCGCCCGTCCGAACTCGATGCGGGCGAAGAAATGCCAACTACCAATGATATCAAAGAGGGGCATTTGACAGGCAACAAAGAACTGTTCAAGGTTGAAAATTTAGTGATGGACGCGCATCAATGGAAAATGAATGGTGCAAATTCGGTGCAGTACGACGTCGTGTCGCACGAAAAATTGGGTGTTCCGAATTTTCGTAAGATTACCGTGAGTCTCGTGCCTCGCACTGAAGCCATAGAAACGGTGTATGACGCTACGGGCGGAGGAGACGATTCCGTCGTAGTGACCCAGGATCATACCAAGGAAGGAGGAGGAGGAGGGCAAGAAGAAATGACCGAAATAAAATTGGACGATATCAAAGTCGACGAGCCGAGCGTGATTGAAGAGATACCGTTGGAGAGCATCGCGGCGCCTGACCCCACTCCAGCTCCAGCCCCTCTCGATGCGTCAGTAGCCCCGCCACTTGAGGAAAGCAAAGTTATCATCAAGGTCGACGACGCCCCCGTGTTCAATCCCTCCATGGGCGACCTTACCAATACGGAGAGCTTGCAAACCAGCGAATCTCCTACCATTAAAAGAGTGATTTTTACGCCGAACGCCCAGAAAAAAAATTGATATTAAAAAGGATTGACATAAGGAGAGTAAGAGCACGCCATGGCACCCATACTGCTTATTAAATACGCCGTTGCGCACTGTACCGCCGAGCAAGTGACCGAAGTCCTGAACCAGCGCTTCGGAGTATGGGTCGACGGCGTCATGGTACCCGTAGTCGACCGAGTGGTAACCATCAACAAGCGAAACTTTACCACTGGGGCACCCTTCCACATGTTTTTCATTCATTTGAAGCCCGTTGTGTCGGAGCCCATGCAACGGTTTCTTGACCAGTTCAAAACTACCAGTGTTCAGAACATAATGTACCAAGAGCCCTGGTTCTGGAAGGTCATCATCGCCCAACCTCGGCCAGATTTAGAAATCGCAAATGCCGTAAGCCAAATGCCCGATTGGATGCCTCGATAAAGAAACGATTTTTTTTCATTACACCCACCCATGGATACTGTCTCCCTAGGGAGAGACCGTATCAACCGAAACTGTATTAAACTCAAGCCTTCGTAAATATGCAGACAAGGCACCCATGGACGACATGACAGTCCAGAAACGCGACGGGTCGGTTGAACCCGTGGAATTCGACAAAATTATGCGCCGCGTCAAAACACTTGGTCAAATGGATCCGCCCTTGACGATAAAGTACGCGCAGTTGGTGATGAAAATCATTGACCAGCTGCGTGACGGCATTGATACAACCAAGATTGACGAATTGACCGCCCAAGAATGCGCGAACCAGTCGTCGACTCACCCCGATTTTGGCAGTCTCGCGAGCCGTATTATCGTGTCCAATAATCACAAAAATACGACGGCGTCGCTGGAAACTGTGACGGCAGAGCTACAGCGCAAAGGCCTCATTAGCACGACCTACGCCCGACAGGTAGCTGCTCACTTAGAGTCCTACAGCGAAATGCTGGATTTTACACGGGATTACCAAATCGACTACTTTGGGTTCAAAACTCTCGAGCGTGCTTACCTAATGCGTATCGACGGCGTCATTGTCGAGCGCCCGCAACACATGTGGTTGCGAGTGGCCATCGCCTTACATGGTCACGATCTTCCGCGCGTGCGCGAATCCTACGACTTGATGTCGACCAAAGTCTTTACCCATGCCACGCCTACACTATTCAACGCAGGTACGCCGCGCCCTCAGCTCAGCTCATGCTTTTTAGTAGCCATGTCCGAAGATTCCATTGACGGGATTTACGAAACCCTTGGAGATTGTGCCAAGATTTCCAAATGGGCAGGCGGCATCGGGCTCCACATTCATAACGTCCGCGCCACGGGATCGGCCATTCAAGGGACCAACGGGACCAGTAACGGTCTGCTGCCGATGCTTCGTGTGTTTAACGAAACCGCACGCTACGTCGATCAGGGCGGCGGCAAGCGAAACGGCTCGTTTGCCATTTACCTGGGACCAGAGCACCCCGACATTGAAAGCTGGTTGGACCTGAAAAAAAATACGGGGGACGAGCATGCGCGCGCTCGTGACTTGTTTTATGGTCTTTGGGTCCCTGATTTGTTCATGGAGCGCGTAAAAGCCAACGGTCTCTGGTCTTTGTTTTGTCCCCACAAATGTCCTGGCTTGGCCGACGCCTGTGGCGCAGCTTACCGCGAGCTCTACGAGAAATACGAAGCGAGCGGCTTGGCGACCAAAACGGTTTCTGCGAGGACCCTGTGGTTCAAAGTGTTGGACGCCCAAATGGAAACTGGCACGCCCTCTCTTCTCTACAAGGATGCGTGCAATCTAAAATCGAACCAGCAGAATCTGGGGACGATCAAATCGTCCAACTTGTGCACAGAAATCGTGGAGTACAGCAACGCAGAGGAAACGGCCGTGTGCAACTTGGCCAGTGTTTCTCTGAGCGCCTTTGTGAAGCAAGGCGACTTTGACTACAAGGAGCTGCACCGTGTGACGCGAGTGGTAACGCGCAACTTGAATCGCGTGATCGACACAACGTATTACCCAACAGAAAAGACGCGGCGGAGTAACGCCCGCCACCGACCCATTGGTATTGGGGTACAGGGATTGGCCGATGCATTTTTGTTACTGCGCGTCCCGTTTCACAGTGACGCAGCGCGAGACATTAACAAGCGTATTTTTGAAACCATGTACCATGCTGCTATGAGCGAGAGCGTGCTACTCGCGCAAGAGCACGCCCGCTGCGAAGGGTTGGACGGGATCCCTGAATTTTACAGCCCCGAGTTTGACGGCGGTCCTCTCTACCACGCATTAAAACCCATTCGGGCCGAGGTCGAACGGGCATCTCATCACGGAGCCTACAGCTCGTTTAAGGGATCGCCGCTTTCCAAAGGTAAGTTGCAGTTTGATATGTGGGGTCTTGCGCCTACGATGTACGACTGGGCCGCGCTTCGAGAGCAAGTCATGATGTACGGGGCGCGCAACTCGTTGCTCTTGGCACCGATGCCGACGGCGTCCACGGCGCAAATTCTAGGCAACAACGAATGCTTTGAACCCCTTACAAGTAACCTGTACAGTCGCCGAACTCTGGCGGGAGAGTTTGCCGTAGTCAATTCGTATTTGGTGCGCGATTTGATTGACGCAGGCATGTGGGACGCCGACTTGAAAAATTCAATCATTGCTCACCACGGAAGCGTGCAGCACCTTGCGATTCCTGCGCCTCTCAAAGCCCTCTACAAGACCGTTTGGGAGATACCCATGAAACACGTGATTCAAATGTCCGCCGAGCGCGCGCCGTTCATTTGTCAGTCGCAAAGTTTGAACTTGTGGGTCGAAGAGCCGACCTATGCGATTTTGACCTCCATGCACTTTTTTTCGTGGGAAAAAGGCCTCAAGACGGGCATGTACTATTTGCGCCGCAAGCCGCGCTACCAGACGCAGCAGTTCACGGTAGAGCCGTGCTTGACGTGCTCGGCTTAGAAAAGTGCCGCTGTATACTAAAAAAATGACGGATTACAGGCACGAGCTCAAGCGCTTCCCCAGGCTCGTCCATCCGCCCGAGTCTCGAGTGAAAGAGCCGCGGGAAGGCGGCGTGTATGTAGCTTTGCCACAAGGGAAGCGCGTCTTTGCCTGGTTTACGTATTGCAAATCTAAAAACATTTGTTTTATCGTGGACGGTGGTATGATCTACCCCGTGCACGCCGCCTTTCCGACGCGGCTGGCTCTGGGAACGATTGTATCAGGCATCTTAGCGCAACGCGTGTTGACGGTCGACACTGTTCTTTTGGAGGCGGGTCAAACGTGCTGCGACTTGGACAAAGTGATGCACCAATTGGAGTGTCCTGTTTATTTACCTACGCAAATGACGTTTCAGCGCGCCGCAACCTCGCTTATTCCATTTTTTGACGCGCCGTACAAGATACAGTGCGTCAAATGTATTCATGGGGCCGCCGTCACCATCTACGACGAGAAATACGCGACATTTCAAATAAGTGCGTTGCCCACAAGCGATGCCTACGAAGTACGCGATACGCAAGGGCGAAGCTGCTTGGCTCTCGTGGACTCGTACACCCGTAGCGTCGCCATGAACAAACTATTTCGAACCATTCATGAAAATAGTGATTTGGATTTAGGCGAAGAAAGCGACGAGGAAGAATTGCCGATAGGCCCCCCACTTCGAATGGAGTGTCGGTGGCACTTCAAACATAAGCAGTGGGTGCCAGTGGAGTGTTGTTAAAAAAAATATCTTATACTATTATTATGGCAACCTACAAAAAGTTTCGTTTTGCTGCCCACCCAGAAGACGTCGACGGATTCATAGAAGGCCCTTATCGAGGGACCATTAAAGGATACCATTACGTCAAGAAACGACCCCAGGCTACACGAAAATCCGACGGCAAAAAAATTTTAGGAAATACACAAGCTGGCTACTTTCGTAAAAAGACTGGGACCATTTGGTACAAAGATAAGTGCAGTGCGTACAAAGGCGCGAATGGCAAAGTGTACCGTTGTTCTACGGGATCAAAACGTCAACTCTGGAATGAAACCTCTCATCATATGAAGTCGGGGTCCACTAGAGACCAGCTAGACCAGAACGAAAATGGTCGCATCGTATGGGCTAAAAAATCTGAACATAGCAAGAAGGTTTACGCCAAAAATTTGGCCGAAGGTAAAATGTGTCCGTTCGGGCCACTCGATCCAGAATGGAAGCGCTGGATTGATAAACGAAGGAAGTTAAAGGAAACTGCCGAGGGAAGGAGGGAGCTTGAAGACCCTAATTGGTACACTAATACAGGCCGAATGTTGCCACCTCCCCCAAAGAAGAAGCGCATGTCGGTAGATGCTCGGATATCGGCGTCGTCCCCAAGTCGCTTTTCACCTCGACGCAAACGAGTCGGTACTCCTCGACCTTAAGCCACTGCCTGAAACCCTGAGGCAAATCCACCAAACCCGCTATCGGTGAATGGATTCGGCGTTGTTGGCAGTTTCGGTACATCCAAGGATAGCGTCAACTCGTTCACTTGGCTGAGAGGCGTTTCCTTGGCGCCCTTGCAATTGGAGCCCGCCGCATCGGCTCGAGGCACTCCGTCAGGGCAGCATCCAAAGGCCGTGTACCCACAGCTGCTATGCAGCGTGCAATTCGACCCCATGGCATCGTCGCGCGGCATTCCGTTCAGGCAGCAGCCGAATTTTGAGGTTTTACAGTGCGGCACCGCATTGCACTTGTCGGTCGCTGATTTTCGAGGGTTTCCGTTGGGGCAGCACCCAAAGGCCGTTTTCCAGCAATCCAGCGTTCCGCAGGTCGATTTGTCCGACGGCGCAGGCAGGCCGTTTGCGCAACACCCAAAATCCGTCGACGAACACGGCTTGTATGTCGGTGCTTCGGGCTGCTCGCATTCACTGCCAATGGCGTCGGCAGCAGTGACATTCGCGCATTTTGCTGCTTTGAGGTCAATTGACTTCTTTTTAAAGATGTTTTTGAAAATTTCAATGAGCGCAGCAACTACCGCCCACGCTACATAAACGGCAAGGTACGCTACGCTGAACAAGATCCAGTGCTCCCGCAAGAAGTAGACCAAAAATGCCACCAAGGCGATTTTGGCCCACAGTATCGCGTAAGCTCCTTTGTACTCTTTAGAGAAATCCAGCAGGAGCTCTTTGGACGTGGCGTCCAAATCGTCAAACTCGGTAGTTTGAATTTTGGAAAGGGTCGCTTGCAAGCCCGTTACCATCTGGTCGACGCTTGCCATCTGCTTCTGGATATAGCGCGTCGAGTCCCGAACGTCTTCCGTTAGCGTAGTCGCATTCTCGTGCAAGTTGTCCAAGGCCGTGCGTGCAGCGTCCGACGCGTCGCGATCCTTCTTGTAGTTGTCCACAAACAAAGCAAGTTGAGTGTTGAATTTTGCCTGCAACTCGCGTCGCCGTCTCAAAAAAACTTTTTCCTTGCTCTCCACGCTTACCTTGAGCTTGGCTGCAATCAATCGGGCCTGCTTCGACGTGTCGTCGAGAACGCCCATTTATACACACACTCGATAATATTTAGAATGCATGGCGGTTTTGCTCTTGCGGTCGATGCGGCAAATGTCGGCGGGGCGCATGCCTAGCAGCGTCGCCACGGGATCAAACCGACTGATTTCAGGAAGCTGCTTCGGCGTGATGCGGTACTCTGCCAGTAAGGCTTCGCGTTCGTCGGGCGCCAGAATGGTGTGCGGCGGCACAAGCACGTGGTTCAAAATGTTGTACTGCAACCGCTTCATGCTCACAACAGAAATGAAGCGGCCGCTGCTCGACCACAAGTGCTCCAGAAATTCTGTCGCCGAGTCGTTGACGTCGTCCTTGACGATAAGCATGAGATCGTCGCTCGGGCTAAGAATGGCGGGGAAGAAGTCTTCGACAATGCGGTCCAGATTCGGTCGCGCCTCCAGACAATACTTGACGAATATCTTCTTCCCGCTGGTGGTCGAGAGCAAGAGGTCCAACTGATTGTGCTCCAGCATGCTCCCTACATGCGCAATGCTGTAGCCATTGTACTCGGACACGTCAAATCCTCGTTTTTCGAGAATGTCGAGGAGCACGTTACGAGACGCGTACACTTTTGCAATGGCCATGGTGAATACTTTAAGAAGAGAGGTTACTTCAAATTCAATTTTTATAAACCTTAAGACATGCAAGCCGTTGGCGCTGCTATAGCACACTTCGGATCGATCGAAGCCCTGCAGCTGAGAGAAAGCATTGTTGATTTGCGTACCAACGACGTTGTCGATTATGCGATTGTACTGCCCGCAGGGGATTTTGAGCCGTGGCTCTGGATGCCTTCGCGCGCAACCACGCTTCGGGTTCGTATCCCTGGTCTGCTCGTGCTCACTGACAACGACGTAAGATCCAACGTGGTCATCTTCGAGCAACCGCCGCGCCACAACGTGCTTTACCTCAAACTTCCCAAGGAAGGGTTGTACGTGGAAGCGGCGGTGTTTCAAGACAAGGTCGTGCGCTCCGAATTGAGTGAATTCATTTCCGTCTTGGCCCGTCTCGGCGCCCAGAGCATTACGGTACGCACTCGCAACCAAGCCGCCACTGCTCAGTCCGTGCGCGCAGCGCTTTCGGCATCGGGCGTAGACGTAGGTGCAAACGGGGAAACAATGGTCGCGCATGACGGGGCTGAGCAATGGACTCAACGATTTGCAGACACCCAAGTCATTCATGCGGAAACGTTTGCCAACCCCGCCCACTATTTTTATTTGCCTAAGCACCCCGACTGGGTGGATCTCATTACGAATCGACTGCAGTATTCGGGCTTGGAGGCGCGGTATACCTACCGCCACACCAATCGAAGTTATGCGTCGGCCAGTTTGATGGCGACGCTCAACAGCTGTGGCGTGGAATGCCGATTTACATCCTCCGCGCTCGAGACGGTAGAACTGGAATACGAAATCGTGTATTTTCCATTGGAAGAGAAAACCAAAAGCTTTTTCTGGTGACAACCTTAATCGAATGCAGGGGCCCGAGCTTAGAGTTGAGAGGATTTACTTCTCCAAGCGCATCAAATACATCAAGGCGCAAGTGTTGCACGGTATGCCCGAATATGCGTTCACGTACAAAATACAAGCGGATGCATTTCAGTTGAAGTGTACTTACCATCCACGCATCCAACTTGCGTTGCCGCTAGACCTCTGCCTGCATATTGCAGCCTATCTTACAGTCACTGCTGCATTTAATGTGACTCTTACGTGGGGCTATCCATTTCATCCCATGAAATGGAATGCTATGGATAATTTGCCTCTTACTAAAGAGATATGCGATAGGCATAATTGCGAGCTACAAACGGATTGGAGCTCTGCTATTTCGCCTGAAAAAGATTGCTTGTACGTAATTACCTATTTCAAAGACTTGACGCAACTACTGTAATCGAACGGAGGCTCAAAGAGTGCTATTTAGCATTCACTTAGCAGTCAAATAGCAGTCAAATAGCACTCATAGCAGTCAAATAGCAGTCAAATAGCATTCACTTAGCAGTCAAATAGCATTCACTTAGCAGTCAAATAGCATTCACTTAGCAGTCAAATAGCATTCACTTAGCAG
>Ga0114959_10003014_pt1 | contig 13465 bp, 17 predicted proteins | sample C_130625_EF_Meta_FD_87317 | JGI IMG/M metagenome (GOLD analysis project Ga0114959, IMG submission 87317) | Freshwater microbial communities from Lake Croche, Canada to study carbon cycling - C_130625_EF_MetaG | ecosystem: Environmental > Aquatic > Freshwater > Lake | place: Lake Croche, Canada...
AACCACTCGGAGAACTGCTTGATCGTGGCGTCCATCGACTTTTCCTTTCGAATAAACTCCATCTCCATCTTCATCTCGTCCAGCGGAGAATCCATCGTGAACCGTTTGCGGATGGGGACACCGAGTTTCTGAAGACGCTCAAACTTGCGCAGAATCTCATACTTTTCACGCATGAGTGCATCGTCGTTCATCGCGGCGACAGGTTTCACATGTTTAATGTAAGCCTCGGCATTCAGGTTCTCGATACCATCCCATGACTTGGTAGGGCCGATCTCGGCGGCAGAAGGAACCAGGTTGGGTGCCGGAGCCGGTGTGGACGGCTTCGTGGTGTTAAACTCTGGGAAATCCAGAGACACCGTCTCGAGCGCGGGGAGACTCGTGTCGCCCACCGAACTAGTGTTCATCAGAAGATCCGCACCGGGTACATCCATTTATGATCTTCAACGACGCTCTTCTGAAAGTTGTAACGCGGCTGCGCGGCAGTGCTCAATGCTCTAAGAACCAGAGACCCTGCAGAAACGAGTCGGCCAAATCATCTTTTTTCGTATGCGACCGGAAAAAAGCCCGTCGACACTCGGGCATCAACATTTCACAGTGCGTAATTCCCGTCTTTTTGCGACCTCGGTATGTCGTTGTACTATCGAGGGTTAGAACATTATTGAGCTTATGCACTGCCGAGACTCCTTGCACACGAAATCCCTTTGTACAAAAATACATGTGTATCATCGCTTGAACTGCAAACATGCGTCGATCGCGTTGATTCTCCACAACAACCTTCGTTGCCCCTGTCCACCATGCCGCACGAGTATCCAGACTCCTCGCAATATCCGTCGCCAAATCGAGTACCGGAGCATGACGCACAGACGCCGCTCCCGAAAATTTATCCCACCCAATACTCTTTTCGTGCGTATACACTGCCTGAACAATCTCGGCCTTTCGAGTCGGAAGATCAGTCATTCCGAGTGCTTTTGCACGTTCGATCAGTGCATCCACTTTCAATTTCATAAGACTTGTTTTCGTAGGAACTCGAGCTTTCGGACAGTGCTTGGTACATGCATATCTCTCCTCTGTCGCGTGTTGCCACATTGCCGGTTTGGCACACTGAAAACACCGTGGACGAGCAACTCCGTTCTTTTCTCCCAATACATCGATCACATCCCACTGTTGGATTCGAACATCCGTTCGAGACGTTCCTTCGAGGACGCATACCGCCAGATTTCGTAATCCCACATCGATCGATATAATCTTCATCTATATATCTTACAAATACCTTGCGTAATAGGGTACCGAAAAAATAGTGCAACCGCGCCCTCACTGTACAATATATGCATGTATCTGTATCCTCTAATCATCCAGAGTCAGGTGGTAATCCGTAAACGACATTCGGACAGTCTTGGTCTCCGGATCCCATACATACTTGATATCGATCAACATCGGTGGAGCGTGTCGGAACATCGGATGCGTCAGAAAGTCGTGGATCCGGTCGACCACGGCGCAATCCGATCCCTCAAAGAAGCAACCATACATAACCAGCTCGAGAAAGATTACATCCTTCGAAGAGGGCACCTTGAAACGTAGACGAGCCTCGTGGGACTTGTACGGTGCCTGTAGCCTGGCAGGTACCTTCCACCAAGGGTCGCCATTCGCACGAAGGAATACCATACCACGATCCTGGTATTTAAGAATCCTCTTGAGTAGCTTTCGTTGCTGCCGGGACTGGAGATCAAAGTACTCCAACGTGATCCTTGCACAACCCCGAGCGATCTCCTCCCTCTCCTCCGTCGTGAGGCTCGGACTCTCGATCGTCAAGAACTTGGACTCCGGCAAACTGATGAACTTGCAACAGTTCAGATCCATCTCAGCGCAGTTCTCGGCGGGAGTCATGTTATAGGTAAACACAAACTGAACTTTGCGCTCGTTCCCAAATACGTTCGTCTTCACGTAGCTTACGACGTTTGTTACCACCCGTGCGTAGTGCACAGTCGTGTACCCGCTATTATGTGGCTTCGGCAATGGAGTGTATCCATACTGTCGCATAAAGTTGTCAATCGAGAGTTCCACGAGCCGAGCGTAGCGATACGCATTCCACAGTAGGGAATCCGATGCTCGAGGCATCGTCCACACCGGAGTAAAGTCGCGATTGAACGGGAGCGTAACAAAGCAGTCCAGATCCTGACCCTCGATCAACGGCAGATTCCGAAATGCCTGAAGAACAGACCCACCCCCAATGTATCCGTTACACTCCTCTAGCAGGGTGGCAAACTTGTCGCACGGAAGCAGAAAGTAATCGGTGATGATGCTCTGCATTTTGACATATATTTCACCGATATATCTACCCGATCCGTTTTGATTTATATCACGTAAGGATACAAGGATGGCGATTGTACCGATCAGCAAAGAGCTGGTGGATCGACTGGTCGAGGGGAAACCTATCTCGGAATACGAGCTATCTCTGATCGATACAAAAGAACTGTTTCTCGAATATCAGAAACGAAAACCAAAATTTAGTGGTCGTATTCGCGTCCCTGAACCAGTGACGGGAATGGTTCCCAATTTTACCAACTGGTCACATATCGTAAAACACGTGTCACCCATCTTAACGGACTATGCAACCGCTCCCGGATCGTCGGTGGATTCACTGATCGTGTTGCCCAAACAAATACGCGGTCTCTCGGCGTGGATATCGGAACAACGTGCGTATGCGAGTGCAGACGCTCGACGAATGTACGTGATGCGCGGATATACATTCAAAGGAGACTCGTATGCAAATAACTTTTTGCGCAGGACCCTGGACATGAAACGAGTGACATTTGACGAGGTACATATACCGTATGCATATCAAATTTACGATAATTACGAGTGGTTGGTATCGAAGCGACTTACGATGCCACCGAAGGATACCCTCTTGGATGCGGACGGTTTACCGAATCAAACCGTTATACGAGCACTCTTAGAAGAAAATAAAGTTCTTGTCAAACAGCCTCGTATATTCGGGGTCCTGATCCATGGATTCTGCAAAGAACTTAAAAAGATTATATACGATGCTCCACGTTTTTCAGAGGATGTGTACGTGTACCGTGGAATCCACAACGAAGACCATCTGATTCCACGAACTCTCGAGTATGTCAACCGGAGTTTTCAATCCACCACACTGAATCCGTATGTGGCGATACGAGCGTTTACCAAGCCGTTTTTAGGCACACCGTATAAGTGCTGTCTATACGAAGTTCGAATTCCAGCCGGAACACCCGTACTTTACATGGAAACGGTAACTAAAATTGAAAAAGAGTTTGAAGTTCTCCTACCGTACAATATGAGATATGTGCAGATGCCAGATCTGACTCTGAAATATACTCCTCCGTCGGTCAGCACAAGCCAGGCGATTCTCGATGATGTTGTGGATCGTAAGACGGTGCGCGACGTGGATCTCATTCGGATATTTGTTCGAGGAATATTGGTCACAGGATTTTCAGCCGATACCGACCCGTATCTGTATACCACCACATCAAGAACGGTAAGACGCAAATCCAAGAAATCTGATTATATACGGGTAGACTACCGAACGAAAAGTCGGAAACGTACAAAAAAGATCTACCACCGTCTCATCGACGAAAGACTAGAATAACCAACGCCCCGATCGCAAACATACACGTCATTCCTAGAAAAAACCCGGTTTTGTATCCAAGCCTATAATATCCCTCGGCAACCTGCTCCATATATGACCGGTGTCGGGTTGTGTAAATATGCGCCGTGTCCAATATATTTTGGCGTGAATGTATAAATGCAAATGTACGAGCCCGAGTGGACACGCAAAAACATTTCGAGCAACACGATTTGCTTCTTTTTCTGGGTATTGTTCCTGGTTGTAGCCGCGGGTGCCGGTCTCGTGGTGGCGGCCGACGTATGGATCCTGTTGTCGACAGCAGGTCGTAAAGGTCTCGGAATGCTGCTTCGGTCGCTGGTTACCTTTGCAATCCCCTGCACGAATGCCCTCTTCCTGTACATTTTGTGCTCCCGTTCTTTGCTCGAGAAGAAGTAATGGATAACAAGCAAATTGGTTACCTACTGTTTGTGGGTCATCTAGCGGTTGCAGTATCTCTACCTATTCTGTATGCTTTCTTTCCGACATGGAGATTGGTTCTTTTAGTGATCTTTATACCCATTTTTTTGTTTCACATCCGAACCGGATCCTGTCCGATTACACGAATGGAACGAAAACTTCACGGAGAGGATATAACCATCATTGATTTGATTTTATATCCGTTGGGACTGGCTCGGACTCGCGAGAACCGGGTCAAGACGCAACTGTTCGTGAGTACAGTGTTTCTGTCGTGGATGTTGGCTAATCGATAGTCATTATGTCCACGGTATACGATCGCTTATGGTACAGAATCAAACGTTGTTGAAACTGGCGTCGAAACGTCGTATCCACAATGTCGATGATCAACGGAGAAATAGTTCGTTTCGTTTTTTCGGTGCGGAGAATCCGTCCGACGATCTGATCCACATCGGGTCGAGGTGTTGCCATGACAAGCGTATTCAGTGTCGCCACATCAAATCCTTCTTTACACATGGAATAGGTGGCAATCAAGACCTTTTTGGTGGAACACCATTCGGCTCGTTGAGCGGCCGGAACCGTTTGAGCCAATATACATGCATCATCACTCTTCAATTCGGCCAGAATGTCTTTGCAATGTTGAACTCGATCGGATAACACCAGAATTTGACGTTCGGGTGCACTGGACAGTATATCTTGAATGATCGACACCAAGAGAGTCGTTCGTGGTGTATACTCTACCAGTTTATTGATCATGTGTGCCGTGGACATGACGCCCTGCGAATTGTGTACAATTGTCTGGAAATTGGAATCGTCCGGATTGTGTTGATACACTTCGACCTTTACGTCTTCATCTTTCTTGTCTCCGGATTCCGATATATAGAGGATTTGACCCATGAACCATTCGATGACATACATGAGACCGTCTTTCCGATCGGGCGTTGCCGACAGACCGAGCATATGCTGTGCCGTGATCTTGGGAAAGGCTCGAACAAACACTTCGGACGCAATGTGATGACATTCGTCCACAATGGTTAGACCGATACCGTGAAAGACTTCGGGAGGATACTCTTTCATGGAGATACTCTGAATCATCGCAATGATGACATCTTTATTGTCCACATCGGTCACCTCGCCTTGAATACGACCAATCCGAGCGTTTGGCAGAAAGTTGCGGATGCGCTCTTCCCATTGATCCTTCAGAAACGTATTGTGGACAACAATGAGTGTTTTCAGACCGAGTTGAGCGGCAATGTACAGGGCACAGACGGTCTTGCCTCCTCCGGTTTGTAAACAGAGAAGTCCGTCGCGAGGAGTTGGTTTTAGAAACGAGTCGACAACCGGCATCTGAGCCGCACGTAGCTCTCCGCGAAATGTCCAATGAGAGGGATCAGTCTTGGTCGCCGTGTATCGAATCGTCGACGGGATACCGAATGTATCGATTCCGAAGCGTTTTGGAACATACAGAAAGTTTTCGGTTTCGTGATAGACGATATACGGCTTCACATATTGAGGTCGAACAAAGACGGCGGGTATGTACGGTTTGACGGTTAGCGTCTTTTTGAGGGCAGGTATCTCCGGTGATGATTTCGCGATCTTGTATCCGTTGCGTGTTAGCTCCATAACTGATGGTCTGTACTGTCTACGCCACACAATTTCCGTTTTATAGTATAATGTATCCGTACGTCGCCGAGTTTTTAGGAACTGCGTTACTTATTGCGGTGATTGCTTTCGTTGGAAACCCGTATGCAATTGGTGCTGCGTTAACGGTCGGTATTCTCCTGGTTGGATCCGTGTCGGGGGGCCACTTCAATCCGGCGGTCTCGACGTGGGCCTATGTATCCGGTCGTATTCCGTTCCAAACCCTGTTGCTGTATGTAGGTGCTCAACTGGCCGCAGCAGTATCGGTATACACCTTAAAAAGTATACTCTGATCTATAAATGAATCCAGTGGAAGCCCGTCAAAGACAAGAACGACGGGAAATGGTCGCGTTGGAGGCGGCCGCTGCAGACGGTTCTCGGAGGCGAAGGGAGGCGGATCAACGCGCTGCCATCGCCGCTGCCAACATCGCAGCCACCATCGCAAATCCGGCGTATGAGCAGTGGGTTGACGCGGCCAGAGCTGCCGATTTGAATCGGTATCGGGGGGAAATCTTTGCTATAGAGGAACAGGAGCGAATACACGCTCTCGAAATAGCCCAACGTGCTGCAGCCGCCGCCGCCGCAGCCGCCGCCGCCGCAGCCGCCGCAGCTGCCCTAATTCGACAGCAGCGGGATAACAATCCTGATGCTGCTGCGTGGGATCGAGCGACTCAGATTCCGATCCCAGGAGGTCGGCGTCACCGGAAAACTCGGAAACATTCACGAAAACATACGAAAAAGAATCGTAAAGTATCCCGTCGTAAGATGACTCGGCGTCGTTAACATGTGATCGTATAATACAAAAAGTATACTCGTATATATAAATGAGTATTCTGCGGATAAATCCGTTGGAGGCACAACAACGGAGAGAACAACGGAGAGCACGACGGAGAGAACGACGGGAGAGGCAACGAGTGATAGACCAAGAAAGGGATTTGGTAAGAGCGGAGGACGAAGACTATGCGAGAAGACTCGAAGATCCGGTCGAGCAGCAGCGGGTCGCTCTTGCCAGAGATTCCGATTTGAATCGGGGTCAGGGGGACGCGGAGGCTAGAGCGGCACGAGTGGCTGCGCTCGTTCTGGAGATACGCCAACGGCAGCAGGAGCAGGAGGAGGCGGAGCGCATATATCGGCAGCAAAATCCTGCGGCGGCTGCTGCGGCGGTTCGAGCGTCTCAGGATGAGGAACTCGACGAATTTGGCCGTCCACTGGGAGGTCGGCGTCATCGTCGTCACCGGAAAACTCGGAAACATTCACGAAAACATACGAAAAAGAATCGTAAAGTATCCCGTCGTAAAATGACTCGGCGTCGTCGTTAAAATGGATCGTAGATACACCCGAAAAAGATAAAGGATATACAAAGATTCTGATCAGACATAACAAAGATGTCTGAATCGTTTCCTGTTCACTCTGTTCAATCGGTAGTGTCTCCGTCCCAACCGTCTACACAGTTCTGGCTTCCACCTCCAACTTCTCCTCTCGTTCGACAGACAGGATACATCTCTCCACGTTATCGCGGACAAGAGCAGAAGAAGATATTAGAAAGCCCTCCCATTCGTATCGTGGTCTCCGCCCGATGAAAAGAAGACTTTCCGTAGTCCGTACAATCGCATCGCTTTTTCTAGATGCGGTCGACACTCTGTGCAGGGTGCTGAATTCATCATTTTTCCTTCTTTGGACACTCGTACGACGACCATTGTTGCTCCTCGTAAGAGCGAGGTATCTCCCACGGCTTTGAGAACCGCTCGTTCCGCATGAATAGTAAACTCACTAAATCCTGCACCTCGAGACCGAGTTCCTAACCGATTGGTCGCCATGCCGATGAGAACTCCTCCTCGACCATACAGAAACGCAATATGCAACTTGGTTCGAAAGGCTGTCGATGCCTTCCGAGCATACTCGAGGGCCACTAACTCATAATCGGATAACTTTGGAGATGGCATGTTGATACAAAAAGATATGTACGATATGGTTCTATCCATTTTACTTTCGCGTCGTACGCACTTCGATCGTCTCTACAAACTTGACGACATCCTCCAACAGTTGCTTTCGACCCGAATAATGCGGTCGAGTCAGTCGTAGACAGTTCTCCAGATTCTGCCACGCAATCGCGGAAATCTCTCGTTTCTGTAGAATTGTAAACTTTTTCAGAATATCGGATTCGTGTAGCTGAAGTGCCAAGAAATACTTGTGTGCATAGGGTACTCCATTCGTACCTAGAAACGTCTCTGTAAAGGCGACATCATTCACAATGAGATACTCGGATCGTGGAATGTTGGTCTCTTCAAAGAATTCTCGTTCGGCACACTGAAGATCGGATTCAACCCGGTACCGCCGTCCTTTCGGGAATCCCCACTCGGGTTCGGAATACGCAGAATGTATGGTGGGAATGATATGTGCGATTGCCTTGAATTTCTCCGATGCGTACACATATTCGTGTTCATGACGATCGGCATAATTCCACATTCGGTTCCAGTTCTGTGAGAATGAATAGTTCTGAAGAGAATGTAGTTCGGATTGAGTCATGTTTTCAAGAAGTCGTATCACATAGACGGGATCATTCGGATCGTACTTGCCTCGCATAAACTCAGTGAAACTCATACTATCTTTCCGCCGAAGCATGAGAACTTCCACGTCATCCGGATGAAGTGGAAGTTGAGGGGCGGTTTTGGGTTCTCGCTTGTTGCGTATCAAGAGGATTCCACACGATAAGACAGGTTTCGTACACTCTCGAAACGCATGACCACGTTCACCACAATTGTTACACAAGGACTGCATGTTGAACACTGTATGGGGTCTAGACATTCTTCCGTCCGTTTTTACCTTGTCAAAATGTAATGAACTTTGACACATCCACGATTATTGCAACGGTTGTCGTTTTCGCCGCTGCCGGGGCTCTGTATTATTTTCTTGGTCTCACCTACGCAATTGTTGCAATCGCTGTAGGGTTTGGTATCTATTTTATATATGCCGGATGGTTTGGAGATTCCACTCGGTCTACAAACCTAACTCCGAACCCGGTAGATTCTTCGAGTACCACCGTTGTGCCCGGATCGAAAGCTCCGCCCCAGAAAGGTCCCCACGGTGGTGACTACGGAATGCAGTGGTGGATGTATATTAACGATTGGGACTACAAGTTTGGAGAGAGGAAGCCCGTGATACGCCGCGGAGACAATGGTGTCTATAACCCCTTTGTGTTTTTACATCCCACGGAGAACACGCTGTCCGTCAAGATATCGGTATTCCCGGCCGACGGGTCTACGACTGGAAGCTCGGAACCCGCTCCGACGGGATCCACCGGAGAAGCCACCGACGACAGTTTTACCTGCAGTGTACCCAACGTCCCACTACAGAAATGGTTTGCCGTGAGCGTATCCGTCAGTGGACGAAACCTCGACATATATTTGGATGGTCAGCTAGTACGTTCTTGCTTGTTGAGCGGGGTACCGAAATCATCGGCAGGAAATCTCGAAATTATGCCCGGAGGAGGCTTCTCAGGAAGCGTCATCGATACATACTATTATTCGCGTTCGTTGGTTCCGGCAGATGCTCAGTCGTTCTTCTCGAAAGGCACCAACGGCCCGTCCACAAACTCTTTACCTTCGAAACCACTGTTCGGATACAGTGTCAAACTAGGTGTCGAAGACGACAGTGGAAAGGTCATCAAACAGTTTACACTTTAAGCAGATCCCCAGATCGCGCGATCGACTCGAGGGGTAACATATACAACAATCACTGCAGTGATGAGAGTATATATCACCTTCCACGTGAGAGATGTCGACGTACTCATCCATACCGATAACACATGCACGACTGCGGCGGCAACGACAACCCAATAGAGTATACTCATTCTTTTATTATACATAATCTACAATAAATGTGGCTACGGGTATGGACAGGAATCCTCGGTATGATATCCGTCATGGCTGGAAACGGTCCACTTGCACTGTATAACCTGCTCCGTGGTCAGACATTCAACCCCCCAGGATACACCATCGTATTGTATCAGTCTTGTATGCAAAATCAGAATGCCGGAAATCCGTGCGGATCATTCACGACGTTCGAGACATCCGGTGGACAGTATACGTATCAAATGTACGGTCCTGCTCCGGCATCCGGAAGTTGTTCCCGTAATTTTCACTTGTATTTGGCTTGTGGAGCCACCATGCAGATGAGTGGAGTCAATGAGAACCCCACATGTACTTATACCGCAACCCTCACTCTTCCGGAAGCATGTGGTATCGATATGACGGTAGGAAACGAGGCGGCATCAGTGAGTCCCACCAACGCTCCACCAGCCAGTCGTAGTTCTACTGGAACATCAACATCGACTACAACCGTATCAAAGACATCCACATCCACCGCGACTGCAACCAATACAGAGTCAACTACGTCGACAGCGTCCAATACTGCAACAAACACTGCTTCGAACACGGCAACGAACACTGCTTCCAATACTGCTTCGAACACGGCTTCGAATACAGCTTCGAATACTGCAACATCGTCTAACACGGCAACGAATACGGCTTCGAATACTGCTTCCAACACGGCAACGAACACGGTTTCGAACACGGCTTCGAACACCGGGTCTCCGATATTTGCAGTGACTATGTTTCCCAGTGCTTCACTGTCTCCGACGTCGACTGCATCGACTACATCTTTATTTTTCATAAGCGCATACCCCACTACAAGTCCGGTCAATCAATCGGGTATTCTTGGTGTAGCATCGGGTGGTGGTACGAATCAGGAGAGTCGTACAGCGACTATATTAGGAGGGGTTGCCGTAGGAATAGCCGGTATCGGTGCAGTGGTATTTGCGATACAGTACCTTCGCAAAGGTGGAAGCGTATCTGGACTCGTCAACGCAGAGAAAGGTACGCTGACATCCCTTAGCAATATGCTTCCTATCACGGATGCACAAAGGACCAACATCACTTCGATGGTACAAAACACCAAGAAACTAATACCCACAAGCATCCAGAAAGCAATTGAACAAAAATTCAATCCCGAAGAGACGGTTCCAACGGAACAGGTTCCAACGGAACAGGTTCCAACGGAACAGGTTCCAACGGAACAGGTTCCCGAAGAGACGCCCCCCGAAGAAACTGTTCCTGTAGAGACGACTCCAAGTGAACAGGTTATTGTAGAGACGACTCCAAGTGAACAGGTTATTGTAGAGACGACTCCAAGTGAACAGGTTCCTGTAGACGACTTGCAGATCCTGGCTCCAGTGACAAATACACCCGCTGTCCTCACAGCGAAACCGACAACAACGTCGACGATTCCTAACCCTACACCCAGGGTCAAATCGGTATCGAAACCCACGTTAACGATTCCACCGACAATACTGTCGAAACCTACGATAACTGCAACTCAGAAACCAGTCCAGAAACCGGTCCAGAAACCCATCCAGAGACCTGGTCAGACTCCGAAGAAACCTGCATCCGTTCCAACGGTGGTAGCGTCGCTCGTGAGCAAGAACCCGGAACCCACAACACTCGATACAACCCCGCCACTGATACATGAACTTAACCTCCCGACCGTATCGGAACCCGAAGACTCGAAAATCCCGATTTTGGTTCGTCCTGAAGACCGTGCACACGTAGAAGCGTTTCTGAAATCGAGACAGAAGATGTGACAAAAAGTGATTTCCAATACATAATGGAGACACGAACCCTACTCTTGACATTGATGACCGTCGTACTGATTGGTATCACTCTGTTGGTGATCTATGGGTTAATTGCGTCTGGAAGTTTATCCGGAGGATCTGCATCTCCTATTTCAGCACAGCAGCAGAGCGTAACTCTGATCGGAGCCCTCATGAACGGAATGAATTCCGTCTCTCTGAAGACACATCTACCAAAATCGATGAACGAGGCAACCGGTCTCGAATTCACGTGGACAGCTTGGTTACTGATGGACGACTTTACCTACGGTACATCCGAACATCCTATATTTTTCTCGAATGGTCACCAAACTCCTTCCGTGTACTATGATGTGAACTATAATGCTATCACCATTTCGCAGAAAACCTACGCTGGTGAAGAGACCATTCGTATACGAAATATGCCTTCACAAAAGATGTTTCACTTGGCAGTGGTGGTAACTCAGACCACTCTCGACGTATTTGTGAATGGGTTGCTACATACCCACAAATCGTTAGAGTCTCTACCTATACTCGACGACGGGCCAATCGCTGTAGGGCCGTGGAAAGGAAAAATTGGCAGTTTGACATACTATAATTATGCTCTGTCTCCTGGCGAAGTACGAGGTGTGGCTGCAGTGAATCCTATACCCAATCCGGCGGATGAGCCTCCGAATCCTCCGTATTTTGACACAACCTGGTGGATCGGTCGTCACTAGCTGCTTAGTCTCTGTTTCCTTGAATTCTTGCCTCAGTGTCTACGACGCCGAGTCTTTCTTGCCTTTCTTGTCTTTCTTGCCTTTCTTGCCTTTCTTGTCTTTCTTGTTTTCCTCCTACGACCTCCTATGGCTCCCTTATTTTGTAAGTAGGTGACGACTGCACTATGACCTCTTTCAGAGGCTAAAGCCAATGGTGTTTGACCGCTACTATTTTTAACATTGACATTGGTGGCCCTGCCGTGACCGCGATCTTTCACCAATGCTGTAACAATATCTAACCGCCCGTTTTTAGCGGCAAGATGCAATGGTGTATCATTAGTTCCAAGCTCATCGGGTTTATTGACATCGATCGATGCTACATTCAACAATGTATTAATAATGTCTTAGATCAACTGCAGCGTAACCAGATCCCGTACCGGCAGTACTAACGGCAGCATACAATGCTGTATAACCATACTTTTTCCAGATAAGATTGATTTTTCCTCGGGTGATATTCGGCTTCGAGAGCTCCGTCTGCACCCCATCCAAATTATGGGCGAAAATAGCACCGTATAATGGTTCGATTTCCATTCTTTCTAGATCTTCGGAGTCATTCTGTTTATAAATAAGTTCGGAAAAAACTCCGGTCGAATTCAAAAAATCTGTTTTGTTGGATATATCTACACCGGCCAACATCCGTTACTGCAACTTCGAGATGTCTGCAGCCGCGCGGTTTTCTGCTACCACCTGAGCGGTGGCGGCTTGAAGCATTGCATCGAAGCCGAGCCGCGGCGGCCGGATTGGTTTAGACGGATGAATGCAAGAAAGAAACTCACGAAATTCCTTTTTTGCATCTTCGTGTGTGTCGTGGTGAGATATCCATACATTGTCCATAGAACTGACTACGACGCCATGCTTATCCAGTTGTAGGGTCACCAAAGATACCGGCACATACACCGTAGTGTAGTTCGTGCGCCACGCATTATGTTCAAAGGTGAGCAGATGACCAATACGACCAATGTTTCGAAACATTTTTTGATATATAATCGGAAGATGATTATTCGCATCCGTTTTCACATCTCCTCCATATCCACACCGGCCAACATAAGACGTTCGACACGTTGAGGATGCCAGACTGTCTTCGCCAACTCCTCAAAGTAGAGAGCACATCGTGTAACGATGCGGTCTTGACTGGCTGCCTCTGCGATCGCATTGACACGGGCTACATAATCAGGAATAGTTTCATCGTCTTCAATATCTGGGAAGTTATTGTTGGAACAAGTGAATATTGTAAGACCGATTGGAAGAGTTTTGGGAAGAGTCGTCAGTTGATTGCTCATACAATTCAACAGTTGAAGATCTGCAGGAAGAGTTTCAGGTAGCCTGGTCAGCTGATTTTCATAACAATGTAGCGATAGAAGACCC
>Ga0114959_10003015_pt1 | contig 13461 bp, 12 predicted proteins | sample C_130625_EF_Meta_FD_87317 | JGI IMG/M metagenome (GOLD analysis project Ga0114959, IMG submission 87317) | Freshwater microbial communities from Lake Croche, Canada to study carbon cycling - C_130625_EF_MetaG | ecosystem: Environmental > Aquatic > Freshwater > Lake | place: Lake Croche, Canada...
CGCCCATAGGCATGCTGTCCAGCGCCATTGCAAATTCTAGTTTTGAGGCAAAAGTAGACTCTTTGAATCGCTCCCACTCAGAAGCTAAAAGCTGATCGACTTTACTTTCGTTAACGGCCTTCGGTGCCTTACTTAGTCTTCTGTAGGTCTTCTGCATTGGCATTTTTGACGTGTGTAATTGTGAAGTCATGTCAAGCGTTCTGTCATCGACGACTCTTGGCCGGTGCCAAGACACGATGACCGTCTCCCTTATAGTTTTCGCGATGTATGTGGAGCGCCTTTGGCGCTGAAGACATCCGCTACTCCAAATTTACCAGTAGATGCCTTCAAATTCACTTCTAACACTTATTCTTAGAAAGGTCGGCCATCGGTTCAAGGTATATCATGACCTCTGCCCGTGTGACTTTCTTGCGCGGTGTTGTTTCGCAGTCCTACGATTTCCTAATTCTTCCTAATTAGAAGAGACCAAACGCACGCGGAGGAACCATGTCACTGAACGAGAATTCATCAAACGCTCAATGGATACCGGGAGATGAGGGACTTGATCCAAATAGGTGGCGGGCGTTGGCTGTGATCGCGATAGCCTCTTTGATGATCGTTCTTGACGCTTCAATTATCAATCTGGCCTTACCTAGTGCTCAAAAGGCGCTCGGAATTTCAGATGCGAATAGACAGTGGGTCGTTACCGCCTATTCCTTAGCTTTCGGTAGTTTGCTCCTGTTGGGTGGCCGCGTAGCTGACTATGTGGGACGTAAAAAGATTTTCATCGTCGGTCTCGTGGGTTTCGCGATTGCCTCAGCGATCGGTGGCTTCGCAGCGAATCAGGGTGAACTCTTTGCTATGCGCGGCCTTCAAGGTCTCTTTGGAGCACTTTTGGCTCCAGCATCCCTATCTCTTATCAACGTGACCTTCAAAGTCCCCAAGGAACGGGCGGTCGCATTCGGAGTTTATGGTGCAATTTCGGGTGGTGGTGCAGCTGTTGGATTGATTATGGGTGGATTACTCACGGAATACGCAAACTGGCGTTGGTGCCTGTTTGTCAATGCTCCGATTGCCCTGTTGGCGGTGCTCCTGGCTCTTCCCTTTGTTCATGAGTCAAAGGCTGACGGGGACAATAAATATGACATCCCAGGGGCTATCACGGCAACTCTGGGACTAGTCAGTCTCGTTTACGGCTTTAGCCAGGCCGCAACTAACGGGTGGGGAAATGTTCATACTTATCCGTATTTTATGGGAGCTTTCGTCCTCCTCTTTATTTTCTTTATCATTGAAACTCGCGTAGATAGTCCGCTTCTGCCTATCCGAGTGCTTACCGAGCGGAATCGGGCTGGCTCCTATATTGGGTCATTGCTTGTCGGTGTCGGGCTTTTTGCTATGTTCCTATTCTTGAGTATCTATATGCAGAGTTTTCTCCACTATTCACCTTTACGCGCGGGGTTCGCCTTTCTTCCATTCACGGTTGGCATCATTATTGGAGCCGGCGTGGCTTCACAGTTATTGCCGAAAATCGGACCAAGGCCTTTGATGGTGGTCGGAATGTCTCTAGCGACTGTGGGAATTCTGATGTTTTCGAGAATCACCCCAACTTCAGGGTATATATCTCACCTGCTCGTTCCGATGGTCATCATGAGCTTTGGTTGCGCTCTATATTTCATCCCGAATGCCAGTACGGGACTACATAATGCCGGTGAACACGATACGGGCGTAGCTAGCGCTCTTATTAACACCACTCAGCAAATCGGTGGCTCTCTGGGCGCGGCACTCCTTAACACAATTGCTATCGCATCCACTAACTCCTACCGAAAAGAGCATGCCTCCCTGGGTGCTCTCCTGGAACCAAATGCTCAAGTGCATGGCTTTACCACAACTTTTATCTGGGGAGCCGGATTTCTATTCGTCTGTGCGATTGTCTCGGCACTCATGATTAACGTTGGCAAGGATTCGCTGACCGAAGATAACCTTGAAAATGCCCCTATGTAGCTTGAATTTTGAGTAGCGACCCCTCAAAACTTGCGATAGATTAGTTTCTGCAAACTATTCGCAACAATTTAATCTTGAACCAGTATGAGGAGTCGCAAAGTCTATGAATTTACCCATCGCGAATTCGATCACATCCCCCACTCGATCCAAGAACCCGTTTGCCTCACTTTCGCGCGATGAAGTTCGCAGACTTTCGGCTATGTTCGGGGTTATCTTTTTCTTGCTTATTGGTGGTCTGATACTCATGGCTCTAGCAACCTCCGGGCATTATCGTCTCGCTGACGGGACGATGTTCGGCTGGGGAACAGGTTTCCTAGCGCTCACATTAGGCATGCGACATGCATTTGATGCTGACCACATATCCGCGATCGATAACACCACCCGAAAACTAATGGCAGAAGGACAGCGCCCCATGGGAGTTGGATTTTTCTTCTCACTCGGTCACTCATCGGTAGTAACCGCGTTAGCTATCATTCTCAATTTTGGAATCAAGTCAGTAGGAGCCCAAGTAAAAGATGATAACTCTGCGTTACATCACTACACCAGTCTGATTGGCACAAGTGTAAGTGGCGCTTTCCTGGTACTCATCGCGCTACTGAATTTGGTAGTCCTGATCTCCGTGCTCAAGGTTTTTGGAGCGATGCGTCAAGGAATGTACAACGAATCTGAACTTGAGAAACATCTCGATTCCCGCGGATTTATGATGCGCTTTTTCGGACCTATCGCCCGAAGGATTGATAAGAGCTGGAAGATGTATCCACTCGGAATCCTCTTTGGACTCGGGTTTGATACCGCCACGGAAGTTGCGCTTTTGGTTTTAGCTGGTTCTTCAGTTGTAGCAGGACTCCCCTGGTGGGCAATCCTGTCCTTGCCAATGCTCTTTGCTGGTGGAATGAGCCTTCTGGATACCATTGATGGCTCCTTTATGAATTTTGCCTACGGATGGGCCTTCTCAAAACCGGTTCGCAAGGTCTATTACAACATTGTCATAACCGGCCTTTCGGTCATAGTCGCTCTCTTCATCGGCGGTCTAGAGGTAGCTCAAGTCTTGGCTCAGCAACTAGGGCTCACGGGCGGATTCTGGAATTATGCTCTCGGGTTCAATATTAACAAGGCAGGTTTCATCATTGTGATGATGTTCGTTGCAGTGTGGGGTGGCGCACTTTTGATCTGGCGCTTCGGAAAGATCGAGAGTCGTTGGCACGATCGCGCTCACAAAGCTCAAATGTCTCGTGGTGAAAATGAAGATCACGCTGCAGCAGGAATTGTCCTAGGGCCTATCACTGACGGCTTTGTTATCGACTAGCTTCATATCGAGGCTCTGGCGAAATCTCTCCAGAGCCTCGAAGAGCTTAGCTATCCAACTCTCCAGAGATGAACTGCTCTGTGCGTTCATGTGCAACCTCGTCGGTGTATTGAACAGGTGGGGACTTCATAAAATAACTTGAAGGGGATAATAATGGACCACCAATTTTTCGATCTAACGCAATCTTTGCGCAGCGCAAAGCATCAATAATCACACCTGCAGAGTTTGGAGAGTCCCAAACTTCTAGTTTGTACTCCAGATTCAAAGGCACATCGCCAAAGGCGCGACCCTCAAGTCGGACATAAGCCCATTTGCGGTCATCTAGCCAAGGTATGTAATCAGAAGGCCCAATATGGACATTTCTTGCACCCATATCATGGTCTAACTGCGATGTAACGGACTGAGTTTTAGAAATCTTTTTCGACTCTAGTCGGTCACGTTCTAACATGTTTTTGAAATCCATATTGCCGCCAACATTAAGTTGGTAGGTACGATCGAGGTGAACTCCACGATCTTGAAAGAGCTTTGCCATGATCCTATGCGTGATTGTTGCGCCTACTTGAGACTTGATATCGTCTCCAACGATCGGCAGGCCAGCTTTTGTAAATTTCTCTGCCCACACTGGGTCCGATGCGATGAAGACCGGTAAAGCATTAACAAAGGCAACTCCTGCATCCAGAGCGCATTGCGCATAGAACTTTGCCGCTACTTCTGAACCGACAGGTAGGTAACAGATCAGAACATCGACTGCTCGCTCCTTAAGAATTTCAACGATATCTACAGGCTCTTCATTAGATTCGGTGATTGTCTCTTTGTAATAACGACCCAGACCGTCCAGAGTATGACCGCGTTGAACGATTACACCAGTCTCAACTACGTCACAGAACTTGATCGTGTTGTTCTCGCTCGCCCACATTGCATCTGCTAGATCTAATCCAACTTTTTTGCTATCAACATCGAAAGCTGCGACAAAGTTAACATCTCGGACGTGGTATCCACCCAATACGGCATGCATGAGACCTGGAATCTCTACGTCGGCGGCAGCATCCTTATAGTAGGTAACGCCCTGAACTAATGAATTAGCACAGTTTCCCACCCCAATGATTGCTACTCGGATCTCATTATTATTGGTCACGACGACTTCCTTTCGGTGTTGATCATTTCTAATAGCCAAGCAATCTCTCGCTCCGCTGATTCCAATGAGTGACGACGCCACTCAACTAAGTACCTATCTAAACCCTCTGCTGATCTCTCTAGCTCGGTTCGCAACAACGAGACCTTTTCAGCTAGCTTGCTATGGCGACCTTCCAAAATTTGTAAACGATTTCGCTTCGGTGTTGGACCAAAAAAAGCGAATCGCACTTCGAAACTCTCGTCCTCCCAGCTATCAGGACCGCTACTCGAAGAAATCGCCTCAAATCGCTTCTCGCCGGTCCCTGTGATGGCATAGACGATTCTGGAACGGCGTCCCTTTCCGGGCAGTTCTTTCACATTTTCCTGAATCACCCCGGCTTCTAACATCCGGTGTAGCTGTGGATAAAGCACTGAGAATGAGAGCGCTCTGAAGGGACCGTAAATCGAGATCATTCGCTTGCGAAGCTCATACCCATGCAAAGGTCCCTGGCTGAGCAAGCCCAAAAGGGCAAACTCCAGGGATTCGCTCCGCGATCGCATAAAACTCCAATGTATTTAATGTATCCAATGATTATATCGATTCGATATGACAAATCGTAGCATATCGAGTCGATACTCCATGTAGGGCGGTGGCATCCAATAGGATCTAAGAATGGGAGAACCTCGCGCAGCAATTAGTCCAAGTCACCTTACATACGCATGGGGAGATTGCCATAGGTGTCTCTGGCTGCAATACAACTACCAGGTAGCGGCACCTATGCAGATGCCACTCATCGGTGATTTGGCGGATATGCAGGAAAAGTATTTCATCGGTGCCAAGACTTCCGATATGCATCCAGCCCTCCCAGAAGGAAAGGTGCACTCCCACGGAGGCTGGGTTGCATCTAAAAATATCATCGTCGACGGAGCGGATTCGGGCCTGTATATCCGCGGTAAATACGACCTTCTTTTGGAATTCACAGACGGCACTTTTGGGATCGTTGATTGCAAGCTTCAAAAAAATGACTATGACAAAAGCAGCTTCTATTCTCCGCAGCTCGAGGCATATGCCTTCTCACTTGAAAATCCGCAAAAAGATCAACCAAAAGCTATTTCTCTCAGTGGTCTATTCACCTGGTCTCTCGACCGCGCCTCAGGAAATCTAACGACTGGTTTTGGTTACAGAGTTAACAGCGCCTGGTATCCAGCGGAACGTAACCCCGAAGCCTTACAGGAAAGACTCTCAGAGCTTGTTCGAATGATCAGGGGCGAGTGTCCCCCTGCTAAAGACTCCTGTGGGATCTGTAACTACGTCTCGGAACGTCGCGAGGTCTTAGGCAAGGGTTAGCGAATTTACTCCGCTTCACCATTCCCTAACTCCTTCATCTCATTCTTCATCTCATTCGCGTTTGCCTCTGCCTCTTCTGCGGCCATCGCATTTTTGACATCTGAGGCGTAAAGATCCACATACACCTGACCAGAGATCTTCTTAATAGCCTCCATGATCTGGTCGGTTACGCTACGGATCAGTGCCAGGTCAGTTGAGTCGCCCGAGAAATAGAGCGGTTCGCCAAAAATCATTTCAACTCGTCGAACCTTTGGGACGATCTGTCCGGTAGGTTGAATCTCGGCAGTATTGAACATGGCAACAGGCACCACGGGTGCTCCAGATTCGATCGCCATTCGTGCGATACCAGTCCTACCTTTATAAAGCTTTCCATCCGGTGATCTGGTCCCTTCTGGATAGATCCCTAGGCACTGACCCTCTGCAAGCAACTTCAAACCAGTCTTAATCGCTGCTTCGCTCCGACGTCCCCCAGATCGATCCACTGGTACCTGGCCCAAGGCATTAAAAGTCAGCTTCTTGATGAATCCCTTCACGCCTGGCGAGGTGAAATACTCACTTTTTGCCATGAACGTGACTTTTCTCGGCACTACCAAAGGCATGAAGACTGAATCGCTAAAGGAGAGATGGTTGGAGGCGATGATCACTGGCCCTATGTTGGGAACATGACGGAGCCCTGTCACTTTTGGGCGAAAGAGCAACATCAAAATCGGAATCAAAAAAGATTTCAAAAATGTATAAGCCATTCATCTCCCCCTCTCTCAAAAGATACATGATGAAAAACAAATCCTCAGGAGGCTAATTTAGGGGTTATCGGCCACTTTGTGTCACCATCTGAGCGTGAGCGACATAATAAATTCAGAAAGTTTCTTCCTGAACGGCGGGAGGACCGGAATTCTCTTCATTCATGGCTTTACCGGTTCACCTGCTTCGGTTCGGCCTTGGGCTCTCGGGGTTCATGAAGCAGGCTACACAGTGTCGGTTCCACGGATTGCAGGGCATGCAACGCATTGGAAAGATTTGAACCGTACGAGCTGGGAAGATATGTATGAATCGGTCGAGGAGGCCTTCTTCACATTGAAATCGAAGTGCGATCGGGTCTTTATCGCAGGTTTTTCAGTCGGTGGTGCACTGGCTCTACGTATCGCCCAGATTCATGGAAGTCAGACAGAGGGACTGATCCTTCTCAATCCTTCCATTTATGATGATCGCAAAATCTTCAAACTGCTCCCGCTATTGAAACATCTCATTCCATTTTTAAGAAGTTCGGGAACAGATATCGCTCAGCCTGAGAAAATTCAGCATGGTTACAGAGGAACCCCACTCAAGGCCTTGGACTCTATCCGCGGTTTGTGGAGACGAGTCGAAGATGATCTGCACCTGGTTGAACTTCCTCTTCTCGTAGGCTATTCACTCAACGATCACGTCGTTGATCCGTCATGCAGTATCACCGTTATTGATAGCGTTTCATCCCCCACTGTTCGAGAAGTAATTTTTGAAAAGTCCTTCCACAACGTTTCGCTTGATTACGAATTGAATGATTTGATTACAGAGAGCATCGAATTCATCCAAGATGTTCTCTCTGGAGATTTCGATAGCGTCAATGAGGACGACGAGGATGCGCTCATCCGTGCTGAGTTCGATTCCATGGTTTCACATCTTTCACTCGATGAATCTTCGCCAAGAACATACTTGGATGAATTAGACCGAATAGATGAGTTTGATGAAGCGGGTTTTATCCCACCCAATCCCGCATCACCCAAACTCGACATAGTGGCTCGAATTGCAGTTCTTGGTTTGATTGGCGGGCCTGCATATATTGCTCTTAATTATTTTGCGAATATAAATTTTCTCGGGACCGGTCCCGGGATCGGGATCTGTGCCTTTGCGGTTGGAGTAATTGCGACCATGATGAAACTGATTCGAAATGACGATGAAACCGACGACGGAATAATTCTTTAGTAGTAGCGCTGCCGTCAGTTCCGCGCCAGGTCCGCGGCGCCGACCATACCTGCATCGTTCCCAAGTTGCGCCAAATAGAATTTCGGAGCGGGGTGGTCGTTGACGAAAGGCATATTTCTTTTGAAAGATTCCAACATGGGTCTCATCAGCAATTCGCCCGCCTCGATAACGCCACCACCGATAACGACACAGGCCGGATCTACTGCAACGGCGAGTGAAGCTATTCCTGCCCCCAACCATTCGGCAATCGCTTCGAAGGCTGAAATGGCAAGCGAATCACCAGCTTGAGCCGCGAGGGTAATGTGTGTCCCTTTTAGGCCTCGAGTTGTACCGTCTCCATAAGAAAAGATCGTTTCAGCACTCTTGGGGTTCTTCTCGGCGTAAGACCTGACAAATTCCATCAAAGCGGTTCCTGATGCGTATCGCTCGAAGCATCCGTGAGCTCCGCACCCACAGAGTAGGCCTTGAGGAACTACTCTCATGTGACCGAATTCAGCTGCAACTCCGGATGAACCTCTAAATAGTTCTCCGCGGCTGATCAAACCACCGCCGATACCGGTTCCGACGGTAATCATCATGACATCTAGTTCGCCCCTACCAGCACCAAATTTGGCTTCACCCCATGCAGCGGCATTTGCATCATTTTCTACAATGACCGGCAATTGAATCGCATCCATGATGATCGAGCGCAAATCTATATGGCTCCAATGAGCGATATTGGGCGAGGCCAACATAGTTGCTCGATCAACAGAGACAAAGCCGGCCGCTGAGAGACCTACATACATAGCGGGATGGTGAGTCAATAGCTGATGGATTACATCGATGATTGCATCGATCAATTCCAAGCCACCGCCCTTCGGTGTCTCCTCTCGATGGGTCATGAGAATATTTCCGGTCGAATCCACGACGCCACCTAAAATCTTGGTTCCGCCGATATCTATTCCGATGCTTAATGTGCTCACGCGTGGATATTACCTGTAACTAATCCGTAGTTTCGACAAAAAACTCTCTTAGATCACACCACAAAAAATGAAATTTCACACTAGCGTTCTCACATGAGAGAAACATTCGTTCCGGCCATTGTGCCAGCGCCTCAGAGCGGCAACATAACAACTCTGATCACCGATCGAGCGAAATCGGAACCCCATCGCGTTCTCCTATCGAGAGCCGTCGGAGAGGGGTGGCAACCAGTTACCGCTTATGAGCTTCAAGAAGAAATTCGATCAGTTGCGAGAGGATTGATCGCTCATGGAGTCACAAAAGGTGATCGCGTCGCAATTATGGCCAAGACTCGTTACGAATGGACGATCCTGGATTTTGCTATTCTTTTTAGTGGAGCCATCACCGTGCCCGTGTACGAAACATCTAGTGCACATCAACTCCAATGGATCTTAGAGGACTCCGGTGCGCGGATCTTAATTGTTGAATCACCCACTCTTGCAGAAATGGCGCGTCAAGTATTACCTGATCCATCTCTAGAAATTCTCACTATTAGCGAAGGTGCACTGCCATCGTTAATTGATGTTGGCCGGTCGATCACAGATGCGGATCTAGATGATCGGCTTGCGAAGCTACATCACGAGGACATCATGACCTTGATCTATACCTCTGGAACAACTGGTAATCCCAAGGGCGTCACATTTACGCATGGAAATTTTATGGTTGAGTGCTCAAATGTTGTTTCTTATGCGAGAGAGGAATTTTTGCGCCCTGGAGGATCAACTCTGCTCTTTCTACCGATCGCTCATGTCTTTGGTCGAATGATTCAATTCGGAGCCTTCCAAGCTGGCTTGCACATGGCTCATTGTGCGGACATGAATCGTCTCACGAAAGATCTGGCTACATTTAAGCCAACACTCCTATTGGCGGTTCCACGAGTTTTTGAGAAGGTCTTCAACAGTGCCGAAGCGAAAGCAACTGAGTCTGGCAAGGCCAAGCTTTTCAAGAAGGCGGTAGAGATCGCGATAAAACGTTCTGAAAGTTTTGATGGAACCAAGATGTCAGTTAAAGATCTGACTTTGCATTTTATCTTTGACAAGATCCTCTATTCGAAAATTCGGGCTGGCTTAGGAGGTCAAGTTCTCGCTGCCATCTCTGGTGGCGCCCCATTGAGTCCGCGACTCGGCCATTTCTTTCGAGGTGCAGGGATGAATATCCTTGAGGGCTACGGACTCACCGAAACAACCGCCGCCGTTTCGTTAAATGTTCGTACGGCTCAAAAGATCGGAAGTGTTGGAAAGCCGATTCCGAGCACCCGAATCAGGATAGACGCAGATGGTGAAATCTTGATCCAGGGCCCCGTGGTCATGCAAGGATATTGGCGCAATGAGGGCGCTACTAACGAGGTAATGACCGAAGATGGGTTTTTTAGAACGGGCGATCTGGGTTCAATCGATCTCGACGGCTATCTCTCCATCGTTGGTAGAAAAAAAGAGATCATAGTGACTTCGGGTGGAAAAAATGTTGCACCTGAGGTTTTAGAGGATCGATTACGATCCCATCCACTGATTAGTCAGTGCATTGTTGTTGGTGATAACAAGCCATTTATCGCGGCCCTAGTGACCCTCGACGCAGATGCACTACGAAATTGGTCTATCACCAACAAGAAGATTGAGGCACCTATTAGTTCCTTACTTACGGATTCGGCTCTGTTAGAGGTGGTTCAAAACGCAGTTGACGATGCAAACAAGGCGGTAAGTAAAGCTGAATCAATCCGTAAATTCACGATACTTCCTGGCGATTTTTCTATCGCTGATGGACAACTAACCGCAAAACTTTCAGTGAAGCGCCACGTCATTCATCAGCAATTCTCTAAAGAGATTTCTGACTTATTTGCCTAGTATCCGGGATGAACGATCAAGAATAGCTCGTGACCTACACGACGGTATAGCTCAAGACCTCGTTGCGATCGGTTTTCAAATTGACGCCGCTATAGGGAGGAGGAGCACAAGTGAGCAATCTCGTTCGGAGCTACGAACCATTAGGGAAGAAATTTCGCGAATCAATGCCACGGTACGAAATGAGATCTTCTTGTTGCGCAGTGGTCACGACGAAGCAAGAGACTTAGAACTTCTCGAGACAATCAATACCATCGTAGACGATGTCCAGATTATTGGTGAGTTACCTCCAGGGGAACTTGGAAATGATCTCTTCAAAATTCTCAAAGAGCTGGCGTTAAACGCGCGTGATCACGCGGGAGCCGATCGTTTAACCATTCGCTTTGAATCCAGTTCCGTAATCTTCGTGGAATCCATATCCGATGGAAAAGTAAAAAGTGTTCCACTTACTAAGGAACATCGCAGCGGCGCTAACGAAATTAATCGTTATGGCATCACCGGAATAGAAGAACGACTTCTTCCGCATGGGGCCACTCTTTTACGTAATGAAAATACCGGCACAACCACTATATTCTTTCAAGAATAATGTTAATTTTTCTCGTAGACGATCATGAGCTCATTCGTGACGGACTCACACAAGCGCTCAGGGGCGCGGGACACAATATTGTCGGTGTTGCAGCGACGCTCGCCGATGCCAGATCGCAAATGGCCTTTGTGGTCGCAGATCTATATATCGTGGACGTGCAACTGCCGGATGGATCCGGATTGGATCTCATTTCCGCAAAAGAGCGATTTATTGTTTTAACGATTGGAGACGACCCAAAGGTTCTCGAACAAGCGCACAAAGCTGGTGCCAGGGCTTATGTACTCAAAGGAGAACCAGTCTCGCATCTACTCAAGGTAATCGATCAAGTCGGAAACGACATTTATCGATTTGATGCACCTGAACACGTGGAGATTCCCAGCGGAATTACTCGGCGAGAGCGTGAAATCCTCAATGTCTTGCGACATGGACTAACGACTCCTGAAATCGCCTCACTACTTTTCTTATCGGATACAACCGTAAAATCACACCTGGCTTCTATTTATCGAAAATTACACGTGACAAATCGCACTCAGGCGGTCATCGCCGCGCTAGCGTTAGGGCTAATTTGAAAGCAGTACTTCTCTGAATCGCTCACCCCAATGTTTCCAACCCCACTCTTCCTCCACCCAATCGCGCCCCCTTCGACCCATCTGGGTCATACGGATTGGATCATCTAAGAGCTCATTAATTGCATCAGCAATCATTTGAGGGTGACGACCGTCAACCAATACACCAGTGATTCCAGCGATCACAGCGTCCGGAGACCCACCGGAACAGCCAGCAACAACCGGCAATCCAGAGGCACTGGCCTCCAGATACACGATGCCGAGTCCTTCTACTTCAAGTCCTCCAAATCGTGACCTAGACGGCATGGCAAAAATATCTCCTAACCGGAAATATTCGGGCAGATTTGAATAGGGGACCTTTCCCACAAAGCGAACGTATTCCCCAACGCCATGGCTCTTCACAAGCTTCCTGAGCTTTTTTGCGCGAGGACCTTCTCCCACGATGAGCAAGAGGATATCTGGATGAGATTCAATGATACGAGGCAGGGCGATAATGAGTTGATCCTGGCCTTTTCTATGCACCAATCGTCCTACGGTGAGCAAGACTCGATGTCCATCCAATTTCAAGCTCTCAACGAGCGCTTGATTTTTGGCGGCCGGTGAAAAGTGCTCCAGAGGAATTCCTGGAGCAATATGAACAAATTTACAGCTCGGCGCAAGTGATCCTGTGATTGCGCTTTTTGTAAAATCTCCCAAATAGGACAATACGTCGATGCTCTGAGAACTCATTCGCAGAATCGATGAAAAGATCGGAAGCTTTGCCCACCACACCTCATGCCCATGGGTAAGGGCGACGACCCTTGACGCTCCATGGTTCTTGAGAAATCCAGCCATCGAAGCCAACGGCATAGCAGCCCCAAACCAAATTATCGATGCCCCATAATCTTTCATTACCTTTGCCACTTCCCGCCTAACACGCGGAGTTGGCAAAAGCACCTTGCTTCGATCGCGAATGACCAACGCTCCAAATTCTTCAAAGAGCTTTTGATCGAACTCTGCGCTGCCCGCTTGGGATGAGGTATAAATGACCACGCTCGACCTATCGAGTTGGCTCAGCAGTCCGAGAATAAAGGTCTCTATTCCCCCGGGGCGCGGGCCCAGGTCATTTGTTACCAACAAAATCATTCTCTGGAGCGTGGCACTCTTCTGGGGAACCCAATCTTCATTCGGTGAGGACACACTCAAAGGTTAGCTACATTACCCATGAAAGCGAAGCGGCGGAACGAATCCAGAATTTGCTAGCGTTTCGATCGCTTGTACCGCTGCAGGCGTCACGTTCTCCCTAGAAGTAATGGAGATAAAAACCGAGACGACACAATCAGAACACGCAAGATCTTTCATGGTGCAACTTTCACAGTCAATCATCATGAGAAAGATAATATCCATGACCACCGACAAGCGATTAGGCTTGAAGCATGAGGGTCGTCATGGCGAATATTCTTCTGGGTTTCGATGAATCCACGGCCCATGATGGAAGCTCGAAACCATTAACCTTTTCCGCCGATCGTAAGCGCTTTCATGAAATTCGAGCAATGAGCGATGCAATCATCATCGGAGGTGAAACAGCCAGGAGCGAACCCTATGAAAGAACTCCGGTTCCTCTTATTGTATTGAGCCGCTCCCTTGATACCGGTACAGCAAAGACAAATCCATTAGCGATCTCCTGGAATCAGGATATTTCATCCGCCATATCTCGTGCCAAGGAGAGATTTTCAAATATTTTGATTGAGGGAGGGATTTCACTCCTTATGCCTGCTTTGGAGGGA
>Ga0114959_10003019_pt1 | contig 13447 bp, 14 predicted proteins | sample C_130625_EF_Meta_FD_87317 | JGI IMG/M metagenome (GOLD analysis project Ga0114959, IMG submission 87317) | Freshwater microbial communities from Lake Croche, Canada to study carbon cycling - C_130625_EF_MetaG | ecosystem: Environmental > Aquatic > Freshwater > Lake | place: Lake Croche, Canada...
AAACCCATTGCCTATGTAACTGACGAAGAGTACATGGTAATGAAACTAACACATTAGGAGACAGTATGACAAAGATTGTAAGCATTGTACCCAGCGAACGTGAACGTGAACGAGTCAAAGCCGACCTGTTGGAAGTGCTGGACGAAATGCGAGAGCAAATCGAAAGTGGGGATATTGTAGAGTTTGTGGCCACTAGTATTTGTGCCGATGGTGAAACGCAAATTCACAGCATGACCGCTGACTTGCCTACAGCAGTGGGTCTTTACGAAATAGGCAAGCACATGATCATTCAACAAGAGGCCTACGAATGATCAGTGCGTCATTGAGAATTTTGAATCCATTCAAATATAAGCCATGGCAAGACATTTATCAAGGCAGTTGGGCCGTTAGCAAAAACAAAACACTTGAACTACAGCTTAGCCGATATGCTTATTATTTGTTTGAGTTTAACATCAGCCTAGACTGGCAAGGACGCGATCATGCAGGACCTGAATTTGGCCTAAACATCTTGGGTTGGGAGATACGTATTGCTTTGGTAGATAATCGCCATTGGGACGGATATACCGGCTGGTGGGCCAGTTGATATATACCTAAAACAAAAGGATCAAAAATGGTGATTGTCAAGTTTTATAAACTCAACGAAGATGGAAATAGCTTTGTATGCAGAACTGAGCTTTGTGCTTCGTTGTTGGAAGCTGATTTCTATGTTGCTGAAGAAATGCAGTCAGGTCAATACACTGGGGTAACAGTAGAGCTTGAAGAATAAGGTCTGGGTTAAGACCATGGTATACTGTCGTACTAAGTAGTGTCATGGACACGAACAATTTACCAAAATCTTTCTGCGTATTGCCTTGGATGCACACAGCAATCGAACCAAACGGGCTGGTGCGCTCTTGCTGTATATCCGAATATAACTTTACAATGGGCAATCTTAATAAGACCCCGCTGTTAAAAGATATCTTTAACAATGACACATATAAAGATTTTCGTAAAAAGCTACTGACCAACGATGAGTTGCCCCCAGAATGCAATAAATGTGCAATTAACGAATCTGCTGGTCTATCATCTTATCGCACTCGTTCTAATGAAAAATTCAAAGACTTTGTTGAAACAATAGAACCAAATTTATCTGGTGAAGCAGAGTTCAAACAACTTTTCATTGACTATCGTTTTTCAAACAAGTGCAATTTTAAATGCATTACCTGCGGGTCAAGTTTGAGTTCTAGCCATGCAGTTGAGCATAAGAAATTATATAAGCTCAATGCAAATTATTATACAGAATTTGACATCAATGGTCCATCTATTATTGAAGTCAACACTGAAAGTTTCTTTGAACAATTTAAGACTTTTAGCCATGACATTCGCGAAATATACTTTGCCGGTGGCGAGCCATTGATGAATGATCATCACTACGATATTTTGAATCTTTTCATTGAAACACAACAACCTGTAACTGTTTTTTACAACACCAATTTCAGCACTTTAAATTATCAACAGTACGACCTGTTGGATATGTGGAGTAAAATCAACGGTAGGGTTGATCTTTTTATCAGCATAGATGGCATTGACGAGCAAGGTGAGTTTATTAGAAGTGGAATCGATTTGGAGAAGTTTGCCGAGAATGTTCAACGATTAAGACAAGCTGCCATACCCAATTTGAGTATTAATTTCTCTATCACTTACGGGCTGACAAACTACAGGGACGTTATCAAAACAACACAGTGGCTAGATAACTTGGTTGACAGCGACTCAAACATAACCATTAGCTACAATCCTATCGTTTACAGGCCTGCATTTTCTCTATTGTCAATGACCGAAGATCAACTGGCCAATGCAGTTGTTACTGTAAAACAACAATTGGCAGAGTGGCAAGCTGTTGATCCTAATAATCAAAGTATCAAAAAACGAATTAAATATGCAACAGATATATTTTTAAAATACATCGAAGGTGCAAAAAATAGTAGATATGAAGACTCAGCTGCAGTCAAAGATATACTGGGTGCAATCAATTATATGGATAGTTTGGATCCATTGAGAAAAACCAACTGGAAAAAAACATTGGCCGACATGCACAATGATTGGCAAGAAATTTTAAGGGTTAACAATGTCTGATACAGCAAATACACAAATGAAACAGATGGATCAATTTACAAAAAATACCATTGAAACTGAGCAAAGAATCAATGCTATCAGTCCGTCAATGTGCATGGCCAAATGGTATCAAGTAACAATACATTTACAAAACGGTCATACACACAGTTGCCATCACCCAGGTACGCATCAAGTGCCTCTTGATGAGTTGGCAGTGAATCCCAGTGCGCTACATAATACATTGCACAAGAAAAAGCTACGCGAAGAAATGGTCACAGGTGTGCGTCCCAAAGAGTGCGACTATTGCTGGAAGATTGAAGACGTAGGCGAACGTTCGGATCGCACATACAAGAGTGCTGACTCTTGGGCTCGTTCTTATATTCCCATTGTAGAAGAAGCCAAGAAGTTGGGTACCTTACAGGACTTTGCCAATGCAGACGTTAACCCAACTTATGTTGAAGTGGTGTTTGATCATACCTGCAACTTCAAGTGTGCTTATTGTGCGCCCAACATTTCATCAAGCTGGATGGAAGAAATTGAAGAGCATGGCCCGTACTTGACTGCTCCTTACTTTAACGACTTACGTTGGATTGAACAACAGGGTCAGTTACCTATTCCACGCAGAGAAGAAAATCCCTATGTGGAAGCATTTTGGAAGTGGTGGCCTAGTTTAATTCCAGGCCTGCACACATTCCGCATCACCGGAGGCGAACCTATCCTAAGCAAGAACACGTTCCGTGTTATGGATGATATTATTGAAAACAATCCCAACCCCAACTTGCACCTTGCTATCAACTCAAACATGTGTGTGCCAGACAAGTTGTTTGATGACTTTGTTGTCAAACTAAATCGTGTGCGTAACAATGTACAAAAGGTCACAATCTATACCAGCATTGACACGTTTATTCCCAAGCACAATGAATACATTCGCTTTGGAATGGAACACGACAAGTTCTGTGCTAGTGTAGAAAAGTTACTGGACACAGTTGAACAAGAAATCACGGTGAGTTTTATGATCACCATCAGTGCTCTAAGCGTATATGGTACTCGTGAACTGGTGGAATGGATTTACAAGCTAAAAGAAAAGTACAAAGGCAAGCATAGACTGATGCCAGATTTTCCTTATCTGCGTCATCCTGAATTCTTGTGCGTAGACATCAATCCCGAAGATGCTGTGACAGAGTTAGAACGTGCATTAGAGTTTGTTCGAGCAAAATCGGTCTCTGAATTAAGCAAGGCCTGGGAACAGGAAGAAAAAGACAAGTATGCATTTAACTGGAAGAACTATGCGTTCTTTGATGACTTTGCAGTGCAACGACTAGGACGTGTGGTTGAGTTTGCTCGTGACAAAATTGCCAATCCCAATCCTAAACTAACAACTCGACAAGAAGACTTTGCGCTGTATGTAGACGAATATGACTATCGCCGTGGCACCAAATTCTTAGAACTATTCCCGCAAATGGAACTGTTTTATAAACGTGCCAAGACCATGTTGGTTGCTTCTGGTCGTCAACGCAATGCACGAGAAGCTGCAACAGATGTTCCAGTCAAATCAGTATCTATTCCTGTGAACAGTATCAAACGAATTGATAAGAAAAAGTCCTTGTTTAGCCAATGACACAGTTTACAGCGTATTTTCGCAATGCGGACGGAGTTAAGACAACAAGTCGTCGTTTCCAGTTGGCTGATTCTGAATTGGCTCAGGCTTGGATTGCTGCGGTCACATCGGAGGTGACTCATATTGCAGCCACTGGCGCTCCAACTACGCCAAGAAAACAGCGCCAATGGGACATTATATACTATCATCTCAACCAGGCCAACCGTGATCATTTACTGGATGAGTGGATTCATTTTCCAGCTGAAGTGATGGAAGATTTTCAGCCATTTTTGAACAGTATTAGATTGCGAGCTCATGCATTTGAATTATATGCAGCCGCAAACAATCAACAAAGCCAAACGCGAGCCAGTCTGCTACGAATGATACAGGCCATTGATGCATTTGAAGCGTCAATGGATCCTGCAGGTTACGAAGCATACTTGCGCTTTCAACATAACACAGTAGAATTCAGTGAAAAACACAAGTCAGACAAAACACACGCCGGCGACATTGTATTGGTTCAGCCACCTCCACAGCGCACAGCTTATCAAATGTACAGAGCCAATGATTTGACACTGCTGGACAAACGCTTGCTGAAGCCCTGGACTGGCACGTCTTCAAATTATTCAATGATTGTACTGAACAATTATAAAAGAACCATCAACTTAGACACAATGCCACTGTGCCAAGATAATTATGTCTTAAACAATACAGAGTCTGTGGCAACTATGATTGATCAAGCTGATATGGAGTCTATTTCAAAACTTAGGATTGCAAGAATAGAATTATGAAGTCATTATATATAGTAAGTGTACAGGGATTCAAAGCAAATAATCCCAGTAAAGAATATGTAGAATTGCTAATTAAAACATTTAGAAAACTCTACGCCCGCCCCGACGACGAAATACATGTTGTGGATCTTCCAACTGCATACGGCGCATTGATAAAAATGGCATTTTCAAATGCCAACATCAATGAACTAATTGTTGCTCCATTGAATTTGGCAGAACCAAACGCTGTTGAAAAGTTGCGAGCACAATCACAGTCACAATCATTGGCCATGGTAGCAGATATTATCCCGCCTGAGTCGGATTCAGAATTTTATAAAATCAATCCTGACTTGTTTTATGTAAATTTTAATCAACTGGATCGCAACCAGCAGTTGGATTGGGGTTCACATTTTAACGCCACCAATGATTCAAATTTGTATTTGAACTATCCAACAGTTGACAATAATATCTATTATAAATGGAACAACACCAGGGTTGATCGACCAATGTCGCTTGACAGCGGCTGGATTCTGTTCAATCAGGTGATGGGAATGAACCAATTGATTGGTCAGCGTGATCCGTCGATTGCAGTTAAAACTGTAGACTACTGGGCTGGCCTGCCAGCAAATGTTGCTTTTATCAATTCCAGCGCACTGAGTGAACAGTTGAACAGCGTACAGCAGAAGTATTTTTCAGTCACACGCGAAGTGGTTATCAATGAATGGGCACAGGAACTATTCAACAGTAACAATATCATTCCCAGTTCACAATTGATCAACAGCAATGCGTTTGTTGAAAATTGCTATATGTTGTCGGACTTCAAATTTTCTGGCCTGCAACAGTTGTACAAATCTAATAGAGATTCAGATACTCGTTTGATCTTTGTTCATCGATCCCTTGACGATAAAGCATTGATTGAACACATTTTAGCAGAGTGGACAGGCACCAATGAAGTAACTGACAACTCTGATATACAAAGTGAACTTGATGAGTTTTATCAAACTTTTGCACCTGACCAATTTGAAGAATTTTGGACCTATTGTAAATCTCGTTATACAGTTCATTATGTGTGGACTGAAGTTGATTTCTTAGACGATTTACAGTCACAATGTCATGTCAACAATATATTTTGGGCAGGCACAGATGGCAACCATCCGTCGTTGTTAAAAGCAACCAAGCTGAGGTTAGCTGCCACCGAATTTCATTATACAATGAACAACGGTGATGTACGCATTGTTAAAGTGGGTGAACAATGCTATTCTAAGAACCTGTACAAAAAGTTCAAAATGACTTTTAGAAATACACAGACTCAAGACTTGCAAAGCGTTGTTTGGAATTTGAATCAGAACTTGCTGACCCAAAAGTGGGCACGATGCAATCAATTTGATTATTTGGAACAAGAGTGTCTGGCAGAGAAAAACTATATGCTACAACATTGGGAGTATGACAATGATAATCCCAATGCCAGGAACATTCCGGCGCTGTGTACAGAACTCAACAGATATGTTGAGATTATCAACAACTACTTTGACGGCAGCAGCGATCGTCGAGTTCACTATCATATCACTCAGTACTTTGATCCTGCAACATTGGATCAAAATATTCTCAATGAGATTCATCACCATTTTGAAGTGCTGATTGGTCAAGTGTGGAATATAAGCGACTACTTTAAAAAAGCTGACTTACCAACTTCGTTTGCTATTCGGCAATTGAATAATCTCTGTCACGAATTAGAAAGTCTGCGTAGACCTGGAGTTTCTTCAGGTCACCAATGGTGGACAGCATACATTTATTTTCCATTCCTGCTGATGTCAGGAACAACATTCCTACCATCCAAAACTTATAAATTTGTTGAAAGTGATTATGATCACTTTGTTCGAACAAAAAATTACGGAGATCTGTTATTGCACTATGCACAGTTGGGCAAGACACCACTGGAGGCCTGGAACGGTCGTGACGAAGTTATTTTTGACGATAACATCACAGGACTGCGTTATCTAAGCGGAGAGTTTGTAGTGACATTCAGCCCAGATGAGCCCGTGGAATCACAAATTGCCAATCATACCAAAGAAGATCAACAGTTCTTCCCCTGGTTGGAGAGTAGAGGGCAAGATCCCAGAAGCAAGTTTACAGGAGTAGGTGTTGTGCGTATTGGCGAGTTTGATCGTACGCTGTTCCCAGGCAAAGCTGCCAATGAAATTATGCTGGAGCTTTACAAGTATGATGATATTTATAAATTGGAACTGCTGGGTGAAAACAATACGGTGCTGGCGGAAAAGACCATGGACTACAACTGGAGATACGTTCTTTCTAAAACAGATCCCACCAGAATGTAAATACAGTTATGGAATACTCTTTTACAGATAAACGCTACTGTATCAGCTTTGCCAATGAGCAAGGTGATACCAAACAATTGGTATATTGTATTGCTGACACTCCTGTTGCAGCATTGTGGATGGATCGAGTACGCAGTGTCAAATCAAAACCCAATTGCCATGTGTTTGGCAATCAGTGGGCCACTTATATTCCCACTTTGGAAAAAATTGACGCACTTTGGAAAATAATGAAACGGCTGGTAGACGAAACCAACAGTGGTGAATTCATCAAGGTTGATTTTATTGACATGCCTGAACAGTTTGATCATACCATTGATCAGCAGCCGCTGCTGAACTTTTTACACTATGAATTTCACAGGTTCGAAGAATCAGTGGCCGGTCAGACCAAGACCTATGACCCATTGATTCAACTAAATGTAGAAATACACAAATTAGAACAACTGGTCAAAACATACAAATTGAATCAATCAGTTGACAAATCTCTACTGGCCTGTGGATTCTTTTTAACTGCTGGACACATGGACACAGTAGCAATTCCCAGCGACCTATATTTGCCGTGGTGGAATCATTCTATACAATTTGGAGACCTGGTATTGGGATACCACACTGTGGGCAAAAATATTCAGCATTGTTATCAGGACAATGATATTGATCTGATCAAGGCAGGATTTTTAAGACCCCAAAAAGAATTAGGCAACGAAGTACTGTTGATGTTTCCAGCCACTTATAACCCAGGCTCAGCCGAACACCAATGCGGAAGAATTAAACAATGGGTCAAAGACAACCAACTGGAATCTTACGTTGATATGACTTTGCCAGAAAACAATGTTGCTTCAATGCCATTGGTTGGTCGAATTGAAGGGACATACACCAGAGAAGAAATCAGCAACTTGTTTGAGAATTACAAAGTTGCTGATGCAGAATTAATAGAATGAAAACATTGACCTTAGGGCTGTACAATCAACTGTCACATCGCAGCGCAGAATATCAAGACCATATAAAATTTATCACTGAATTTACATTCAATGCAGAAGTGGGTTTGTACAAGCCTGCAAACATGCGTGTTCCTTATGATGTGGTTGAAGCTTGCAGCATAGACGAATTAATCGCCACAGCAGACGGGGCCAAGTCTGATTATCTGTACATTGTTGCGTTTGGGCATCGCGGTCTAAATCCAGCATTGCCAACAATGATGATCAATTACGCAGAACAAAACAACTATGCAGTACTGGGACATATTTTACAAGATAACCCTGCACAACCCAATGAAGGGTTTTATTCATTGCATCATCAAACTGTGTTGATAAACATGCACCAGTGGCGATCAGCAGGACGACCAAATTGGGGCAATTATCAACGCAACATTGAAATCACCGTGCCAATGATCAACAGAAGCGAAGAAAACTTTCACGACGATTACACTCCGCATTGGATAGAACCTGCAGCAGGAGAAATGGCCTATTCTGGCACAGTACGTGAAGGCTGGAATTTGATTTTAAATATCATCCGCAGCGGTAAAAAAATTGGCAACTTTCCCAATGAAATTAGAAAGTTTAAATCATTTCTTTATCCAGATTCTGGACCAGAATTTGAACAGCTACTACAGGGCAAAGAAGTATTTCTGCCAGAAATGAATCAAAGAAAATACGCGGCCTCTACACAGTTTACGCCTGTGCAATCAAATGTATTTGTTTTTAACACTGATGGCATGCACGAAGAACCAATGCAGTTTGATCGCTCTACTCAATTGGATTCTATCTATTGTGTGGCCGCAGGTTTTAAACCACTGCAATTGTTAAAAAGATGCAATTGGCACAGTGGTACACAAATGGTCTACTTTGATTATAGTCAAGCTGCACTGGACTTTAAGCAATGGTTGTTGACAAATTGGGACGGCAGAAATTATACACAAGTGATAGAGCAATACAAAAACTCAGTTACTACAATATTTAGGCCAGTTTGGTTTCCCGGTCAATCATTTGAAACAGCTTGGGCTGACACACTGACAACATTTGGTGGCGAATCCCAGTGGTTGGAATTTTGGAATCAATATCGACGCTTGCCACATGAATTCATTAAAACCAACTTGTTTGACGATCGCAGTGCATTGTTGAACAACATGCAAGCAAACGCCGGCAACAAGCTAATTTGGTTCAGCAATTCATTTAACACAGACCCTGCAGTACGATATTTCAATAGACCTACCCTGTCTGCAATGTATAATGATTTTATTGCTGATTTATCGCAGGCCAATGACAGTCAGCTGCAAGTGTGTGGTTCAGATTGGACAGGAAAGAAAGAATGGTTTGTATTGAAAAAGGATCCGCAATGACACCACGCTCAGTGTTAGAATTCTTCAGTGACTTTGACAATCCAACCACTTTTGATTTTAAGAGTGTTGCATTGCCAAAGTTTGAAAAAGAACATCAGTTACTGAGTTGGATTATACAAAAAAGTGGCTTGCCTTACTTGCCAATTACCTTGCCTGGTGCACCATTTGCTGAAATGTACAAAGAAGCACAGGGCCTGGAAGATTTATTTGTGTCACACAGAACACATCCAAACGAAAGTGCAGAATATGCACATCGTGGCTGGAAAAGCGTTTGTTTGCACGGCATTGACTGGCATAAAACACAGCATTGGGATCGTTACGAAGAGTATGCTGGCTTGACCGAGGCTGATGTACCATATCAATGGTGTGGGGAGATTGTTGAACGCTGCCCCGAGACCACACGTTATTTCAAAGAAGAATTTCCCAATCACAACTATCAGCGGCTGCGCTTTATGTGGTTGGATCCGCAGGGTTACATTCAGCCGCATCGTGACAGAACAGTAAACATGCTACAGCCCATCAATGTTGCACTGAACAATCCCAAAGGCTGTGTTTTTAAAATGCAAGATCAAGGCTATGTTCCTTTCCGTGACGGTGGCAGTGCTTGTTTGGTAGATATTGGAAACCTGCACTCAGTCTGGAACAACAGCGATACACCCAGAATACACATGATTTCTCATGCTCATTGGCGTGAACCATTTACACAAATTGTTATTGATAGTCTTAAAAAATTAATAGGTTAATGTACCTGTTTATTAATAAGTATTAGTTATGCCATACAAACTTAATATACCTGGACACATGTTTGAAAGTGAATTAAAAATCATTGAGTCATGGGCTAAAAGTATTTCTAAAAATGGAGTTGTTGTTGAAGTTGGCAGTTTTTTTGGTCGAAGTGCAGTATGCTGGGCAATGTCTGCAGATCCCAGTGTAAAAATATATTGTGGAGATGTTTTCTCTGAGAAATTTACAACTGGTCCAGGCTCAGTTCCAATGTTTGGGGAATTAGCAGGTCACCCTTTGCCTAATACAACATATTATCAATGGAATGACTTTAAAGAAAATGTTAAAGATTTTCCAAACGTTATACCCATGCGTGGAAAATGTCCACAGGGCATAAGTTACCCTGGAGATGCAATAGATATCTTTTTCTTAGATGCTGCGCATACTAATCCAAGTGATTGGGATAATATCACATACTTTTCTCAGTTTTTAAAACCCAACAGCATGATCTGCGGACATGATTATTATTATCCTTTTCCAGATGTTATTGAAAATGTAAAGAGACTTGAAGATCTTTATAATACCAAAGCAACCATATATGATGGTGGTGGTTCTTTATGGTCCATAAATATTTCTCCAAAAGTAGATAACACAGCTAAATTATCTGACGTGTCAAACAAGTATACTAAAACAAGGCCAAAAAGATAAGTATTGTTTTAAAGGACACTTAGATGAAATACCTAATAGTTTTAACATTTGCAGTTTTTGCTAACCTATCACATGCCTGGGATCAACGTGCGCCAAACCCAGTGCAGGCCTGTGCTGTTCATAGCCCATACGGCTTTGCCCAAACACAGCGTACAGCCGTTCCTATCTGCCGCGAAGCTTATCTAGTGGCATACGATGCTCCAGTTAAGATTCCAGTCTATGTTGCCTACACACTATTACCACAAAACGCCTTAGGATGCTTTCCTAGAACAAATGCATTTGTTGCTGATCAATCATTGGGCGGCACAGGTGCTCGCCCAGATGACTACGCCGGCACTGGCTACGACAAAGGCCACGCTGCACCAGATGGCGATCTAAGCTGGAGTCAACAGGTAGAATACGAAAGTTTTTTAATGACAAACATGTATCCACAACATGGCAGTTTAAATCGTGGAATATGGAAGTTGTTAGAGACATCAGTCCGGGGCTGGGCAGTTCAACTGAACCAACCGTTTACTATATACGTTGGCGCATTATATGGCGCTGGTGATCCCTCAATAGGTAACGGAGTTATTGTTCCGCACGGCTACTACAAGATTGTAATCAATAATCAAACCAAACAAATCGCAGGTTGGGTATTCCCACATACCAAGCCATATGTTAACCTGGGCAATGACTTGACTGTATTCCGTACCCCTATCGCCGAAATAGAAAAAATAGCCAAAGTTGATTACAAATTTCCCAAAGGTGCAATTGAATTACAACCTGGACAAGAATGGCCTGTTGATTTTGGTGCGTTAACAAATGCAAAACGTGCAAAATGCGGAAAGTCTGACTAAAATGGCGCAAGGTGATACAAAGTTTGTACACAACAAACCCAAGGACACTGAATTCAAGGGTGGTGGACTAAGGGACTTTTTCTTATATAGAGATCTGGGTGTGGCAGAAGCAACCAACGGACAAGTGTTAGCACACATCACCAAAGCCAACTTACCACCAGAAAACAGCGGTGGCACAGGCTGGCACTATCATGTTGCTGAATTTCAAATCGTTTACATGCTCAAAGGCTGGGCCAAGTTTATGTATGAAGATAAAATCCACTTAGTGGAAGCAGGTGATTGTGTACAACAGCGTCCAGGCATTGTACACTACTTGTACGATTATAGTCCTGACATGGAATACTTGGAAATTGTCATGCCCGTTGATTACGGCAGCATAGGCTGTGAAGGCCCTTGTGCTATACCAGATCCTGCTCCTTGGCCCGCAAAATAGGCTCAAAATAACTGTTATTTTTGGTTGACAAATGGGCCAAATAATTGTATAATATACACTTACGCAACATCACTTGAGGGCTATCATGCAATTACATAAATCTTTTTTAAGTTTAGCACTGGTCAGTTTATTAACAGCCTGCGGTGGAGGTGGCGAGGACAGCAGTGGCTCACCGGGTAACTCTACCTCAATTACCACTCCAACAGCACCTATTGTCACGTCAACAACAATTCCCCAGCTGTCATATGAAAATAGGCATCAAGCAGATTTATACAGCGATACTATTCCTTTGAGAGGCAATGCTCGCGCATTTTTCAAATATCCTGACGGAAGCCTGGGCTATGTTGTTAGTACATTGGAATCGTGGCCAGGCAATGCCACACCTGAAACAGCAAAACCTTCAAGAATTGTATTTTATAAGAAAGTAAATGGTCAATGGGTAGATAACAACTCAACTCAATTTGATTCTGCAAATTCAGTACCAGGATGCTTGCACCCAAGAAAAGCCATTGCCGCAGACTATAATCAGGACGGCAAGTTGGACTTTGCCATTGCATGTCATGGCTGGGATGCTCCACCTTTTGCAGGCGAACGCAGTCGAGTATTACTGAGTCAGCCGTCAGGTCAGTATCGACTTGATTACTTGTCAGACGTGGTTGAATTTCAACATGGAGGATCCTCAGCTGATATAAACGGCGATGGATACCCTGATTTAATAATGACCAAACAAAATGGGGTTGATGTTTTTATTAACGATCGTACAGGACACTTTACAAAGTCTACGGCTTTAACTATTCCTCAGCAAAGAAAAGCATACCATGTTGAGTTGTTGGATTTAAATGGCGATGGTAAATTTGATATGGTGGCCGGCAGTCATGAATGGGAAGACGCTACACGTATTTTTTTAAACACTGGCAATAACAACTTTGGCACAGCTTTATCTATCACTGTGCCGCCTGTGCCAGGCGCAGGTGTAATTACTGATTTCTTATATGTTAAATCTGTCAATGCACTTTACGTAATACGAACAGGTGATGGTCAGTCCAATGGCACAACTGTTTATCAAGGACTATGGGTACAAAAGTTCACCTTGGACACTCGAGTCAGCACAGTGGTATATGCAAATGCAGCTTGGACTGACCCTGTATTAACATGGAGCAAATGGATTGATTGGGCAATTGAAAAGAATGGCAATGTACAAAGTGATTTTGGTTCCTTGTTTCAAATTACAATTCAATAACGCATATGGTCAAACACCAGTGATTTACCTAAATAAATATTTCTAATAATAAGGACAATTAAATGGAAGCATTTATTTTAGTACATGGTAAAGGCTCTGGACCCAGTGCCACCAAGTGCGCATTAAACGCATTGCATGACAGGCTAAAGTCCGAATCTTACATTGTTGATTATGTTGATTATCCTTGGGCCAAGTCCAGAGAATACGATTTAAAATTTGAAGATTCGGTTATAGAAGTTGAACAAGCTATCGATCGAGTTCAAGCCAATGGTGCAACACGAATCAATTTGGTTGGACATAGCCTGGGTGCAAATTTATTACTGTATTATGCAACACTGCGCAATGATTTTGATAACTTAATTTTACTTTGCCCAGCAC
>Ga0114959_10003021_pt1 | contig 13441 bp, 6 predicted proteins | sample C_130625_EF_Meta_FD_87317 | JGI IMG/M metagenome (GOLD analysis project Ga0114959, IMG submission 87317) | Freshwater microbial communities from Lake Croche, Canada to study carbon cycling - C_130625_EF_MetaG | ecosystem: Environmental > Aquatic > Freshwater > Lake | place: Lake Croche, Canada...
ACCACCGACCAAAAGGTCACGTTGCTCGGAACGATGACGCTCGTCGCACAGGGGTCGCTCCCGGCCCCATTGGCCGCGGCCAACTCCGGCTACACCATCACCTATACGCCGGCGAGCGGCGACGCGATCCCCCTGAATTTTGTCAATGGACAGTTCGTCCCAAGCGACAGCAATAGCCTTGTCGAGATCTGCCTCCAGGCGACCTTCGTTGATCTCAGCCAGATGACGGGGATCTCGAGCGATTACGGTACCCCGATCCCCGCTATGGTTGGAACAATCCCTGCCGAAACGGGTTCGACGACGGGCATAGGCTCCAACATCCAGCAAACTGAATCAAAGAAAGCCAAGACAAAGGCTGACCTCGGCAAGGTTACTCACTCGATCGCCTTCGAGGTGCTGCAAATAGCGATCCCGCTTTGTATGGGCATCAAGTTGACCGGCGAATTTGTTGGTTGGGTCGCAGGAAAGTTCAAATCCACGGGCGGGTCTGGCGCGACTGATGCTGAAAAAGCCGAAAAGCAGGACGAACTCGAGGACGAAGGTAATGACCAGTTGGAGGCGGCCGGATCGGAAGAAACGGTGCCGACTGGCGACGATCTGACAAAGGCCCAGAAAGACGCCCAAGCCGATGCGGATAATTCCGAGTTGGAAGGCGTCGAGACCAAGGAAATCGATGAACAATCTAAGGATATTTCAGCGCAGGATCAGATGGGCGTTGGCGAAGAACAGGACGTAGAGTTTGACGATATGGAAGACGAAATAGGCACTCTGGAAACGATCAAACCTACCGAAGTTGATGCCAATCAGGAACTCGTTGAAAATCAGTCCACAATCGACGCGACCGATCAGACCATAGCGACGACCGACCAGGCGCAAGCTGCGGAGGAGTCAGGCGCGGCGCAGCAGAGTTCCGAGCAGGCGGCTGACGACGTCACAGACGAAGAAGACGAAGAAGACGATGAATTCGACGACAAAGAGGACGACGAAAAAGACGACGAGGACGGTGACGATGCGGAAGATGCCCTAGACGATGTCTAGCACAGGCGCGTTCGGCTGGATCACGGGGTGACCCAGCCGAACTCGAATCCCGCTCGGCCGGGGTAGTCACCGCCTGACCGCCCCGGAGATTGAACGCTCACCTGCTCCGCCATCGCCATTGCCCGAGGTTCCAATGCCAATCGATCCCCAGACTGTCTTTCTGTGCAATCCCGCGGCCCCGCTGCCCGGCGGGGCAGCCGCGCCTCAGGCGGGATGGAACGGTGCCGTCACGGCCATCGGGGAAGTGGCCGTCACGGGTGGCAAACGGCGCCGGATGCGGCGGGTTCTGCTGTCTTTTGCCGATGGTGGCCGGGCCTTGGCCCCCGGTGGCCGGCAGGCCTTGCCGCTGGCGGTCTCGCGGGGTCGCAATGGCGGCCGGCAGCTGTTGATTGTCCAGGCGAACAACTTCTTCCCGATCGGTCTGCTGCCGGTGTCCGACGCGGCAGTAGCGGCCGGCGCCGACCTGCGCGTGCCGACCGACCCCGGGCCGAGCGCTGCCGCCTTCCGGCTGCTGCAAGAGCTGATCGCCGACCCGGATTCGCCCGAATCCCGCCGCTTCGCCCTGGCCTTGATAGCAGCCGGGGTGCGGGATGCAGCGCCGGGCACCGCAGGACACCCGGCGCTGGACGGCTTTGCCGATATCCGCCTGGATCGGTTGTTTTTGGTTCTCGGCTATCTCATGACTTGGCCTACGGCCTGGGCGGGCTTTCAGGATAGTTTCAGCTATGGGCTCTACGCGGCCGCAGATGCTGGTGCCGCGGCCGGCGGGCCCGCCGCCACGCTGCTGGGGCACATCAGCTTCCGCCGCGCGGCGGGCGCAGCGATGTTCCCGGGCTCGATGTATCAGATCCTCCACACGCCTCTCGTCGGGGCGCCGATGGCGCTGCACTATCTGCAAGGGAGGCTGGTCCCGCAGGCAAAAGGGGCGGCGCCGGACCTCTCCCTGGCCGCGACCTATCTCCGACAGGGGCCCACCGGCGAATTCGCCCCAGCCTTCCTGGGTTACCTGGGTGGCAAGCCGGTGGCCGCGCTTTCCGCACCCGCCGGGGCCGCGCCCTCGCTTCTCGGCAGTTCGGAGGGGAATGGCGGCGGACATGGCCTGGGTGCCGCCTGGCAGAAGACCCAGGACTGGTTCAGCCAGAAGCACCGGACCCTGAGTGTGGGAATCCCTGTCGGTGTTATCCTTGCCGCGGTCATTGGTTGGAATGTGGTCTATTATTATTACAATTCACAACTAACGCCGGGGACGAAAAAGGCGCGCGATAATTGTATTGAAAAGGGATATAATAAGGACTCTCTTAATGCGCTTGGGGATGCGCTCTCGAAGCAGGCCCTCGAGAAGGGCGCTGTCGGCTCAGAGGCGTTCACCAAAGAGGCGTTCACCAAAGAGTTCAAGCGGCTGCTGCTTGCGGCCGAGCGGACCACCCCGTTCAAAGACCGCTGCAAAGGGCTCTGGCGCAAATATGTCAGCGGCATGCCCAAGGCTGAGCAGGATGCGGCTGACGCCATCGGCGACGACGTGATTTCAGAGATCGACAGTTCCTCGGCGTCCGAGATCGAAACCGATCTCGCCAACGATGAGGCGGATGGCACCCTCCTCTCCAGCGTCCTCGACGCATTGGACCTGCCTTCCGATGAGTCAGCGAATTCCATCTTCCTCGAATTCGTTAAACGACGGCCACGCGCTGGAAGCGAGCTGATCCGGCGCGCCCTTGGGCGGGCCGAGCTGGTCGTGGGCGTCGGGGAAGAGGTGGAGCTCATTGGTGAGAGCGATCAGTTGGACGCGCAAAGCCAATTCGGCGTCAATGAGCAGGATTACGAAGTGGAGGACAGTCTCGTCGAAGACGGTGATGTGTTGCGCAATATCCGCTCTGACTCGCTCCGGCAGTCCGCCCGTTCGCTCATGACGGTGCAACGGAGCCTCGAATTCGACGAACTTAATCTGGAGGAGGATCAGGTTTCGGTCGATGCGGCGATTAAGAAGAATGCCTCGGCGTCGGGCAATCAGGATGAAGTCTCGGAGATCGAGGAAGAAGAGCAAACCGAGGAAGCCGAGAACGAGTCCAAGATCAACGAGGAGGCTTCCGAGGGCGGCGGCTCTGACGATGACTGACCACCACCGCTCCTGCGGTCTTCCACGCCCCCGAGTGCTGTGCCAGAGCAAGAGCGGAGTGAGCGATGTCGGGTAGCTCAGGCATTCCCTGCACAGTCACCAACCAGCTCGATACCCCACTGATCGTTTTCAATACCACCGCGGTCAGCGCAGCATCGAATCCCCCCAGCACCAACGCGCCCGATTACGACCAGGTCTACACCCAGATTGCGGTTGTCCCGGCGAATGGCTCGCTCACCTTCACCTCGCCGCCGATGCCGGTGCGGATGGTGGTTGCCCAGCAAAGCAATCAGTTCCCGATCCTCGTCTGGGTTCCGGACTTGTTGGCGCGGCAGGCCAGCCAGACCATCACCGCCAATGATCTGGCGATCGCAAATACCACCTATAATTTCTACCTAGAGACCATGGCGCAGCCTTATGCGCCGGAATCGCTGCAGATTACCGAAATCTACCTGAACGCCACCAGCCCCGAGGAGCTGGAGGATGCGGTCGCCGCCTTTTTCGATGCCAACGGCATGGCCGGGTGCAGCGCCGCCGGCCTCTCCGCCGTTGCCTACTGGGTCAACTACACGCTCTATCCGTGGGACGGCACCTATTACTGTTATGAGCCGGGGACCCAGCAGACCGGTAACTTCGTTCTGCCGACCGTCTCCGTCGGCACCCTGACGATCGCGAATAACACCGCGACCTATGCGCCGCTGAACGACATCGGCGTTCCCGCGCCGTTATCCTATGTGAACGGGGTGCTCTCCTCGCCCAGTGCCACCGCAATTTTTGGCATGCAGCTTTCGGCGATCCCGCGCAGCCTGGCCTGGGAGGGCGATCCCAGCCAGATCGTCCTGTGCCTCAGCGGGACCTTGAACGGGCAGAGCTTCATCGCGCAGCCCTATGAAGGGCCGACGATCCCCTGGTGGGTCGCCGCCTATGACATGGCCTTCGGGGCGTTCCGGCTGTTCCAGCTGGTGATGATCCTGAATATGGCGAAGCACCTCCTGGGCGGCGCCGGCGATCTTTCCGTCTACCTCTTCAAAAAACTCGGCAACCTGGTCTCCTCCATCAATGAGCGGCTGTCGACGCAGGCAGAGACCGCGGATTCTGTCGCGGAAGTGGGCGAGGATGCGGTGCCCGCCAATGTCGACGTGGATGTCGATGTGGATGTCGATGTTGATGTGGACACTGATATCGACACGGACAGTGTTGATGATACCGACACGGATGTTGATACGGATGTGAACATCGACGTCGATGTCGACGTGGATATCGACGCCTTCGTCATCATCGATGTTGATGTGGATATCGACGTCGATATCGACACCGATATCGACGTGGTGACGGATACCGATACGGACACGGATACCGACACTGACACCGATACAGACACCGACACGGATATCGACACCGACGTGGATATTCCGCCGGGCGGAGAGCAGGGGGCGCTCAACAAGATCGGCAGCTGGGTTATGACCACGGGCTTTCCGGCGCTGGTCAAGAACCTGACCATCGTGGTTGCGATGGTCTCTGCGCAGTTGATCCTGCGCAGCCTGCATAACGCATCGCTGAACGCGATGAAGGCCCGTGCGCCGCAGGAGACAGCGGGGCTGGGGCTGCTGATCAACTACATGCTGAACCCGAGCAACACGCCGGAGGAGTGCTGGTCAACCTTCGCGGACTGGGTCCAGCAGGCGCAGCCAACCATCTCCGAACAGCAGACCGTCCTCACCTCGATCCTCTGTACCCAGAACACCACGGCGGACGAAGCCGCCGAAGCCTGGCAGTGGCCGCAATCGGCCGAGACTGCGCTGGTGGACGAGATGTCCGCCTACTCCACGACGGCGACCCAGTACGAGGCCTATAATCTCCTCGCAGCCTATACCTATGGCGGGGCGTCGCCGCCGGTTCTGGTGGGCTGCGAGACGGCGCTGAACTATCTGACGGTCATCAGCGCATCCGGTTTTGTGCCGACCGTCATACCGGCCGCCGTGCCGACGGGATCGATGGGCTGCGCCGTGATTTCCCCGACGGGCGAAATTCTCTGCGGCACGTTCGCTTCAGGTGCTGGAGGAGCGGCGACGGCAAACCTCCCGCCGATCGGTCAGGCCAGCAGCGCAACGCCGGCGCTGATCGGGTTCCAAAACGCCGTCTATCTGGCTTTCACCGCTACGAGTGAGCCATACGAAGTGCTGCTGGTGTCCACGCAAGACGGCCAGACATGGTCACCCCCGATTCCGACAAACCAGAATGCCTTTCCGTTTACATCGCCCGCACTCGCTGTGTTGAACGACGTCCTCTGGGTGGCCTTCACTGCGGCAAACACCAGTCAGTATATCCTGCTAATGTCTTCGGCGGATGGCTCCACCTGGTCCGGGAATTATAACTCTGGCTTTAATGCGAGTGGATCCGGCGCAGCCCTCGTGAGCTATAACGGTGAACTCTGGATGGCATTTAATTATGGCTCCTCCTATACCGACGACCCCACTGACAGTGCACCCTGCTACGGGCCCTTTCTGGCAAGCTCCGCGAATGGGCAGGATTGGTCGAGGTATGGTTCGGCTGAGCCGGGAATCCTTCCAGGAACAGCGCCATCCATGACGGTCTTCGGCGACGCTATATGGCTGGCCTTCGTCTCGCAGGGCAATATCAACGTCTGTTCGTATTCGACGGCGCAAGGTTGGTCGCCGGTGGTCGACACTAATCTGTCGGCCCTAACCGGTGCGACTCCCGCACTGGTTGCGACGGCCTCTGGCTTGGCATTGGCCTTCATCGAAGCCGGCAGCAGCGGCAATATCGCATGGAGCACGTCGCCAGACGGCGTCAGTTGGAGCACGCCCCAGACCACCGGCCAGTCCTCTACCATGGCGCCGGCGCTCCTCTGGCTGCCCGGCAGCGCGTGATCGCCCCCCTGTGTTCCCACCGCAGGCAGAACGCCGGGGTCACTGATGCACCCGACGTCTAGCGGCCGCTTTCCGTCCCAGGATCAGCATGCGCGCGCTTGGGAAGCCCTCGCCGCGGAGATCGCCGTCGCGTCCGACAGGATCGAGGAAGCGCCGCCGACAACTCCGTCCGCGCGGCAGGGCAGCTTGACGATCATCGGGTCCGGCATCGAGACGCTGGGCTTCATCCAGGGCGACGAGCAAATCATCGAGGGTGCCGACGCCGTCTTTTTTTGCGTGGCGGATCCCGCAACGGTCGCATGGATCAAGAAGCTACGCCCGGATGCGTATGATCTTTATGTGCTCTATGACGATTCAAAGCCCAGATACACCACCTACATGCAGATGGCAGAGGCGCTGCTGCACTACGTCCGCCAAGGCAAGAAGGTGGCCGGGATCTACTATGGGCATCCCGGTATTTTCGTCCTCTCCACGCACCGGGCCATTTTGATCGCCAGGCGGGAAGGCCACCAGGCGGTGATGCGTCCGGGGATCAGCGCGCTCGATTGTCTTTGCGCGGATCTCGGCGTTGATCCCTCACATCCCGGCATGGTGACCTATGAGGCCACCGACATGCTGATCCGCCAACGCGTGCCCGCGACGACCCTTCATACAGTTCTGTGGCAGGTGGGTCTGGTCGGAGAGATGGGCTATCGCCGCAAGGGTTATATTAACGAGAATTTCTCGATCCTGGTGTCGTATCTGCAGGGCTTTTACGGCGATCGCTATCCGGTTACGAATTACATCGCATCGCGCTTCTCGGCGATTCCTCCGGTCATCGAGGTATTTTCCCTCGATGCCCTCCACGATCCAGCGTTGCAGAGCCGAGTCACGGGAATCTCGACCTTCTATCTGGCACCGAAAGACCCGGTTCCTCCGTCCCTGGACATGATGGCGAGACTTGGCTTGATGCGCCCAGGCCAGACCGCGCGAGCACCAAATGGGCCCTTGCGCGAGATCGGCCGCTACGGCGCGCGGGAGCGCTTGGCATTCCGCGATTTCCGGCGCTTCAAAGTTCCCCCCGGCTATCAATGGCAGCAGGACACTGCAGCCAGCCGCTTCCTCATCGCCCTGCGCTTTGATCCCGCATTGGCCGATGAGTATCGGCAAGACCCTGGCGCCGCACTGCGGAAACCCGCCTTCGACGACCTCTCCCCGAGAGAAATGGCGCTGTTGCTGACGCAGGATTCCGGCGCGATGCAGATCGCTGCGAAGGGCAGCCAGACCGCCTCGGCATCCAATCAGTCCTTGCTCCTGGCCCTTTTCAAAAATCGCCCCCTTCTGCGCGCGCTGGCCCAGGTCCTGCGGGAGAGCAAGCAGGAGACGCTCATGGCCTCGTTAACGGCCTTCGGCACGCGCATGCGCCAGCCTGCCGAATGGGGGCGTATGCGGACCGATATCGATCTGATGCAGCGCGATCGGCTGTTCCCCTGGAACGGCGTCTATCATGCGGAATCGGCAGGTCGCTTGCTTGTTCTGTCCGGCGATGGCCTACGGGCGAGGCTATTCATAGATGCGGCGCCGGTGCGCGGATTCAGCTTCCGTCGGGGCATCCTGCGCTGGCAAGCCGGACCCGGGCAGCCGACACATGGCTTCCTTAGGGTAGATGTCGACCGGCGCGGATATCGGCGCCTGATCGGCAGCATCTGGCCGGCGGATGAGGCTGTACCCGCAGCCCATAACCTGATCCTGGAAGAAGGTCGGCCTGGGCGGCAGCATCCGGTGACAGCGGTCGGCCGCTATTCAGCGGCGACGGATGCGTTGCGCGTCGGGCTCGCCGAGAGCCCCGAGCGTGGCCGCCATCTTTATGCCACTCTGAACGGCGCGGTTCTTGAGGGGGCGATTCATCTTGCCGGCAAGACACTGTCCGTTGGTGCGCAAACCTTCGCGCTCGAGACGCTGTGGAAAAAAGCGGACGAACTTCCCGCTGAGTATTGCGGAACCTATCAGATCAGAAGCCGGATCGGCGAAGCGCTGCTGGAGGTTGGCCCGGAGAGGTGTTCCCTCAACGGCAGGCCGATCATGTTGGCTCGCGACGGCAATCGCCTGACCTGGACGCAAGGACCGGCCAGCGCTGCGAGCGGCGAAGTGAACCTGACCTTCGATCCGATAACGCTCTCGCCTATCCTTTATGGAACGATTGGGAAGGCTTCGGTCATCGGGATGATCTGTCCCTCGCTTGAGTTGCAACGTTCCGAAGCAGAATTCGGTCTCGGCGCTGCCGCATGGCAGAATCTGGTCAACCTGCAAAAAAAACGTCCTTGGGAGACCGGTATTTTCGTCTGGAACAAATGGGAGAGATCATATTTTTATTCAAATATCATAAACAAAATTTTTCTGCATACTCTGCCTTGAAGGTGACAGTTCCCCCCGTTTGGCGCCCGGTGAGCGGGTTCCGTTCAGCCTGGTTGATGCGGTATGAAACTCTTGAGTATCCATTTGGGGAGTTCTTCAAAAATTCGGTCTTTTGTGTCCCAGATCTCGGAGATATTCATTCAACAGACAAAAAAAATATAGATACTTTATTGAAATATAAACACAACCTTCAGATCAGGGAAAAAATGCAATCCCTAAACGACGACTCTATATTTTATAAAATATACAATGAATTTATGCGCGATTACGTCTCCCGTTTTTTTGGGGGTAAAATCTCTTATTCGCAGCACCCGAAAATGCGGGTGCACCTGGCCGGAACGTCTTCGGTTAGCCTATGGCACCGCGATGTGGATATCACGCACCGCCCGGATCAGATCAACATGTGGGTTCCCGTGACGGACTGTTTTTCGTCAAACAGTCTTTTCGTGGAAAGTGACTATGGCCGCTCAGATTATCGACCCATCGACGTACGTTACGGTGAAGTGCTGTTTTTTGATGGCGGCTACCTGTCACACGGGACGGTCGATAACGCCACCAATAAAACCCGCGTCAGCTTTGACCTGCGGTTTTCGGTTCTGAGAAGCCCTCTCCCCGCACTCGCCCAAGCTATCATCGGGAACAGGCCTGGCTGATCCCAGCAGCACGGGGCAAAGCCACGTGCCGAGCGCCCGAACGGGGGGCGTGGCAGTGTCGTGCGGCGCTGGAAACCCCAGGTTTCCGGCAGGCGATTGAGGGGCAGAAACGACCGCGGGTACGATGTGTCCGAGTTGGCCCCCGCGCGGCAACGCATTCGGCACGATGCGGCACCCGTGGCCGAGCCGGCTGGATGCGGTTCGGCGGTCATGCAGCCCGGCGGCATCTGGGCCCGCCCGCCGAACGCGATGCGGTCCACGCGATTCCCTGTATAATCATCAGGAGAACACCAAGGAACTGGGAGGAACGGCCATGCAGGACGAGGCATTCGTGCGGATGGTCCGCGAGGCGGTGCGAGACGCAGCGCAACTTCGGGCAGCACTGGAAGAAGCCGATATCGCCCCAACCCTGATGGTGTTGGCGCAGCTGTCTGGCGAGGATCACCTGCTGGAGGAGGTTGCACCGCACATCCAGGGGCCCTGGTCCTTTATGGAGAGCGTGCCGCCGGAACTGAAGGCCCAGGTGCGGGATCGGCTGGTCGAGGTGCTGCAGGACTACGCCGCGACCGGCCGCGCCGCGCCCGGGGATATGCCGCCGACGCGCATGCAGCGGCTGATGAGCGCTGGCGTCGGCCAAGCGGTGCCCGAGGACTACATCCCCCTACTGAAAGAGGAGATGCGCTTCGGCCAGGAAGACCTGCGCGCCGTGCGCTGGCGACGTGACCCGGCTGCGCTGCGGCGGGAGGATTATCCGGCTGTGATTATCGGCGCCGGCATCGCCGGGGTGTGCCTCGGCGTCCGGCTGAAAGAGATGGGGCTGCCCTACACGATCCTTGAAAAGAACCAGGCGGTGGGAGGAACCTGGCTGGAGAACCGCTATCCCGGCTGCGCTGTCGACACCCCGAACCACTTCTTCTCCTTCAGCTTCCGCACCAACAACCACTGGACCCGGCACTTCGCCGAGCGCGGCGAAATTCTGGCTTACATTCAGGCGACAGCCGACGAGAAGGGCGTCCTCCCGCATGTGCGCTTCGGCGTCGAGGTGACGGCGGCGCGCTGGGACGCCCAGGTGGCGCGCTGGCGTGTGACCTATCGGCGGGGGGCGGATGGCGCCGAGGAGACGATCGAGGCGCGGGCGCTGATCAGCTCCGTCGGTCAGCTCAATCGGCCCTCGATCCCCGATATCCCCGGGCTGGACAGCTTCGAGGGACCGGTTTTCCACACAGCGCGCTGGGATGCCTCCGTGCCGCTGGCGGGCAAGCGGGTGGCGATGATCGGCACCGGCGCCTCGGCCATGCAGGCCGGCCCCTCCATCGCGCCAGAGGTGGCCCACCTGACGATCTTCCAGCGCCAGGCGCATTGGGCGATGCACAACCCGAACTACCATAAGCCCGTGGCCCCCGGGCAGATCTGGGCGCTGGAACACATCCCCTATTTCTCGAAATGGCTGCGCTTCCAGCTGTTCTGGGCCAGCAGCGATGGCTTCCACGGGACGCTCAAGATCGATCCCGATTGGGAGCAGCCCGACATCTCCCTGAACGCCGACAACCACCGGATGCGAGAGTTGATCGTCGGCCATATCAGCAAGGAACTGGACGGCGACGAGGCGCTGCTGAAGAAGGTGGTTCCATCCTATCCGCCCTATGGCAAGCGGATGCTGCGCGACAACTACTGGTACCGGATGCTCAAACGCCCGAACGTGACGCTGGAGACCGAGGCGATTGCGCGCATCGAGGCGGATGCGTTGGTGACCCGCGACGGCACGCGGCATCCCGCCGACGTCATCGTGCTGGCCACCGGCTTCATGGCCTCGAAGATGCTCTGGCCCATGGATATCGAGGGGCGGGACGGGCTGACCATTCGCGGCCAATGGGGGGATGACGACCCGCGCGCCCATCTTGGTATCACCGCGCCCGGTTTTCCCAACTTCTTCATGACCTACGGGCCGAACACCAATCTGGCGCATGGCGGCAGCATTTATTTCCACACGGAATGCCAGGTCCGCTACATCTGCCAGGCGCTGCGCGAAATGGTGGAAGGCAGCCTAGATACGGTCGAGGTGCGGGATGAGGCGCACGACGCCTACAATGAACGCCTCGACGCCGCCTGCCGCACGATGGTCTGGACGCATCCCGGCGTTACCAACTGGTACAAGAATAAGCATAACCGGATGACCGTCACTTCGCCTTGGAAGCTGATCGACTACTGGCGCTTCACCCGGGATTTCGCCCCAGCGGAATTCCAGCTGGGGCGCCAAGGCTCCCGGGTGTTGGCCGCTGACTGACGGCGGCAGCGCGCCTCGGCGTCGGCCTCCGCCTCCGCCTCCGCCTCCGCCTCCGCGGGAAGGGGGGGGCCTACTGCCTGCCTCAGGGCGAAGGCGATCTGCTCGTCCCTAGATCGCTGCCGCTTCGTGGCACCCCTCCCTCCTCAGGGATCCACGGCGCCAAAAAGCTTGCGCCCCACCCGGACCAGTTCAACGGGTGAGGTCCGCATGCCATAAGGCCGGCGTCACGGTTCCGAAGATGCTCCCCGCCTATGATCCGCCTCGACAACATCAGCAAGCAGAACGGTCGACAGATCCTCTTTCTGGAGGCCGCCGCGGCGCTCCAGAAAGGCGAGAAGGTAGGCCTCGTCGGCCCTAACGGCGCCGGCAAAACGACGCTCTTCCGGCTGCTGAATGGGCAAGAAGCCCCCGATGAGGGCCAGGTCCTTGTAGACCGGGGAGTCACCATCGGCTTCTTCAGCCAGGATGTGGGCGAGATGGTCGGCCGCCCCGCGGTTGCCGAGGTGATGGACGGGGCCGGCCCGGTGAGCGCCGTTGCCGCAGAGCTTGCACTGCTCGAGGCGGGTATGGCTGATCCGGAGCAGGCCGACGACCTGGATAGCCTCGTCGAGCGGTTCGGCGAGGTGCAAGCGCGCTTCGAGGAGCTGGGTGGCTATGCGCTGGAAAGCCGCGCGCGCGAAGTACTGGCCGGCCTTGGCTTCAGCGAGGCGATGATGGACGGCGATGTTGGCGCGTTGTCAGGCGGCTGGAAGATGCGCGTGGCCCTGGCCCGCATCCTGCTGATGCAGCCCGATGTTATGCTGCTCGATGAGCCTAGCAATCACCTGGATCTTGAGAGCCTCATTTGGTTAGAGCAGTTCCTGGCCGGGTACGAAGGCGCATTGCTCATGACCTCGCACGACCGCGAATTCATGAACCGCGTGGTCGGGAAAATCATCGAGATCGACGCGGGTGCGCTCACCACCTACTCCGGCGACTACGCCTTCTATGAACAGCAGCGCGCTCTGAACGAGAAGCAGCAGCAGGCCCAGTTCGAGCGGCAGCAAGCCATGCTGGCGAAGGAGATCAGCTTCATCGAGCGGTTCAAGGCCCGGGCGTCACATGCGGCCCAGGTGCAGAGCCGTGTGAAGAAGCTGGACAAGATCGAGCGGGTCGAGCCCCCAAAGCGCCGGCAGAGTGTCTCCTTTGATTTCCCGCATGCCCCGCGTTCCGGCGACGACGTCGTGAACCTCCGCAAGGTGCACAAGCGCTACGGCGAGCGAACCATCTACGCCGGGCTGGACTTCGCGGTCCGGCGACGCGAACGATGGTGCGTGCTCGGCGTCAACGGTGCGGGAAAGTCCACTTTGCTCAGGCTCGTGACCGGGGCGACGCAGCCGGACGATGGGATGATTTCGGTCGGGAACAGCGTCCGGATCGGCTACTTCGCACAGCACGCCATGGAATTGCTCGTCGGCGACCACACCGTGTTCCAGGCGCTGGAAGCTGCCTTTCCGCAGGCAAGCCAGGGGTCGTTGCGGGCCCTTGCGGGTTGCTTCGGCTTTTCGGGTGATGATGTCGAGAAGCGGTGCCGTGTGCTGTCGGGCGGGGAGAAGGCACGCTTGGTCATGGCGCGGATGCTCTATGACCCGCCAAATTTCCTCGTCCTGGATGAGCCCACGAACCATCTGGACATGGCGACGAAGGAGATGCTGGTCACGGCGCTGGGGCAGTATGAGGGGACGATGCTCTTCGTCTCCCATGACCGGCACTTTCTGGCCGCGCTCTCGAACCGCGTGCTGGAGCTCACGCCCAGCGGCGTGCTGCAGTATGGCGGGGGCTACACGGAATACGTGGCGCGAACAGGCCAGGAGGCGCCGGGCCTCTACGGCTCAGGGATGTCCGCTGTCGGATGATTTCGGGCGGCGGCGTGTGCTCAGGAAGCTGGCGTTTGGCTCACCTAGAGCATGCTGCGTTCACATGCGTTCACGCAGCCCGCTCTAGCATGTGTTGGATCGCGCGATTCAGCGCCTTCGGCGATTCCGCCTCAACGCATCGCGCTCTAGCGTGAAGGTTCTGCCGCGTTCTG
>Ga0114959_10003022_pt1 | contig 13437 bp, 5 predicted proteins | sample C_130625_EF_Meta_FD_87317 | JGI IMG/M metagenome (GOLD analysis project Ga0114959, IMG submission 87317) | Freshwater microbial communities from Lake Croche, Canada to study carbon cycling - C_130625_EF_MetaG | ecosystem: Environmental > Aquatic > Freshwater > Lake | place: Lake Croche, Canada...
GAACCTGTACCTCCAATATTAGCAGCAGCAGCACTTAAAACATTCCCTAAATAATATCCACTACCTGCAGTAGTAATTGTAACTGTTGAAACGTTTCCTGTTGCGTTAACTACTATTGTAGCAACTGCACCTGTACCTGTACCTCCTGTTAAGGGAACTAAAGTATAAGTACCTGTTGTATATAATGTACCTCCTGATATAGTGTTTGTTGCTCCTACACCACCCACATAGTTAGGGTTAATGTCTAAGCCTACTAATACATCACCATTAGCGGAAGCAGTTAAGTTTGGAATTATAGAAGCACCACGAGCTAAGTTAGAAGAAGCAGTTATAGCACCACCTATTTGTAGTCTTGCTCCGTTGTCGGATGTAGTTCCTAAAAGTAATGAAGCCGTATTTGTAAATGCTGATAATCCAACATTGCTAGAATTTCTAAACTCCAACAAATTACCTGTTTGAGATGCCTTTCCTAATATTATTAATCCTATTTTTGAAGCTTGTTGATTCGGTATTAATACCGAAGCATCATCTTTTAAACCTATTACCGTGGGTGAATAATCTACTGTACTTTGCTTATTGCCTACTAATTGCAAACCCCACCAAGAAGAAATAACTGATTGAGATGTAGCAATAGGCAATATTGAAACATCTGCACCAAGTAAAAATTTTGTACTTGCTGATAAAAATGATGTTGACGATATAAATGATGATTGCAATCCACCATTGATATTCGTATATCCATTTACTCTTAATGCAATATTACTTACCCCTGTAAACGCACCATTATTAAATGTAGGGTTAATATCTAATCCTACTAATACATCACTATTAGCTGATGCTATTAAGGTAGGAGTAAGGTTAGTTCCTCTTGCTATTGCTGATGCAGCAGTAACACTATTATTAATTAAATGTTGAGCAGTAGGAGAATAAGTAAAAGTAGCATCACTTGTAATAGATGAAGTACCATTAAAGTAAGCTATTTGACCACTAGCCCCACTTACTGAAGGTGTAATACCAGAGCTTCCTGATGTCCCACTAGTCCCTGTGGTTCCACTAGACCCCGAATTTCCGCTAGTCCCAGAACTACCCGAAATACCTGAAGTTCCTGAACTACCACTAGACCCAGAACTTCCGCTTGTTCCACTTGTTGCCGAAGTGCCTGATGAACCTGAGCTACCACTAGAACCTGAAGTTCCTGTAGTCCCACTTGTTCCTGTGGTACCTGAACTACCACTAGTACCTGTTGTACCACTAGTAGCAGATGTTCCAGAAGTACCTGTGGTTCCAGATGTTCCTGTAGTTCCACTAGACCCTGATGTTCCAGTAGTTCCACTTGTACCAGATATTCCGCTTGTACCGCTAGAGCCAGACAATCCGCTTGTACCAGATGTTGCACTTGTACCACTAGAACCAGAACTGCCTGAACTACCATTTAAGCCACTAGTACCAGAAGTACCTGATGGAGCATTTATTGATGTTGTTATATATGAATAATTAGCTGTTCCTTCTGTATAAAAAGTAAATGTTTTTGAACCACCACTTGTATTGTTAGAAAGTAATACAACATATAATCTATCTGTTGAATTTAAAACAGTTGATGGAACAAAAGTATCAAAATAATAAGAAGTAATAGTTGCACTTTGTGATAAAGGGACTGCGCCAGTAGTAACAATTAATGTTGAAACCCCACCTGTAGTATATTTATATAATTTTGCAAATATGGAAATATTTGATGCTTGAGAAGAATTGCATAATACGTTTATATTAAAGCCCCAAATACCAGCAGGTAATTGAGTTAAATTAGGAACATTACTATCTGTAGCAAATGTGTCCCATATATACCCACTTGCCCCACCTGCAATTGTTACTGCTAAAGTTTGTTCAGCAGCACCTGATGTTATGGTTGACATCTGCTTATAGGTAGGCGTACCAAAATTAGTATTGGTTAATACAGATTGATTTAAAAAATATAATTGACCACTAGCAATACCATTAATACCATTAAGACCTGAAGTTCCAGAAGTTCCAGAAGAACCTGAAGTACCTGATGTACCATTAACACCAGAAGTTCCAGAAGTTCCAGATGTACCTGATGTAGCAGAAGTACCACTTGAACCAGAAGTACCTGTGCTACCTGATGTGCCTGTAGTTCCGCTTGTTGCTGAAGTTCCCGATGTACCAGAAGTACCAGAAGTTCCAGTTGTTCCTGAGCTTCCACTTGAACCTGTAGTTCCAGAAGTTCCAGTTGTACCTGAAGTAGCAGAAGTACCACTAGTAGCTGATGTACCTGATGTACCAGTAGTACCTGATGTACCAGAGGTAGCCGATGTTCCAGAAGTTCCTGATGTTCCAGAGGTTCCACTACTACCAGCAGTCCCAGAAGTAATAACGGGTATAGGTATTGCAGAAACAAGTCCGTTTGTTGCTATCATTAATCCACCAGCTGAACCACCAAGCGTATTTATCTTTAAATCACCACTAATTATATTTTGCAAACTCACTGTAAATATTTTTTTATTTTACTAAAATTCTTATGTATTCATTTGCATAGAATGGGACATTGCTTGCAAATGTCAAAGTGCCTGTAGTTGTGTCCCAAACTACTTGTTGGTCAATAGGAGTACCAGATGTTAAAATAGTAGTTACTGTATTTGCACTTCTTGAAGCATAAAGTAAAGTAGCATTAATAGCTAAATTAAATGTAATGCTTGTTTGTCCTGCTGATGCAAAAGAACCATATTCTCTAACACCATAACCACCACCACCCGGAATAACTGTGCCACCTGAACTACCATTAGCTAAAATTTCTTTAGCAATATTTAATTTAGAACCACATAAAGCATATACATAATTAGCAACACCGGGGATGCCATCTAAATTTTGAGAAATACCATATTGTAAAGCTATTCTTTCCATATATAGCTGAACTGGTTTTCTTGGGTCTATTGTCCCATTAAAAAATCCTTTCTCTTTTGGTATTGCATCATTCCAAAGATATTCTGATATTTTAGCTATTGATACTACTTCTGTTGGTGTTGACATTGCTAATTATTTAGAAGAAAAAACTTTGATTTGTAGAAATATAAGTAGCCCTATTAAGAGCAGCTTGCGCACTAAAAATATCAGATGCGTAAACAATTGCTTGAGTTGCTGAATCTAATTCAACTCTAAGTGTCATTTTATTTTGATACCAATTAGTACTCGCTGTTAAATTTGCATTTGCTACTTGACTTTCAGTAAGACCATAGTAAAAAGTTTCATTGTAAGCTGTAAAAGCATATGAATTTGTTACTGTAGCCACAACAACATTAGAGGCATTTAACCATTGCACAGTAATGCTTAAGGCAGTATCTTGAGTCAAAACATTTAAACTAATACTAAGTGGCTCTCTTGTAGTTGTATTAGTGATTGCCCATACTGAATAATTAGTAGTTGTACCTGCTGGTACCAAATAAGTACCATCAGACTGCAAAAGATAAATTCTACGAGATGTTATACTTGTATCTACCCCTGTTGAAGTATCTGTGGCACTAATAATATTAGGAGTACCACTATTTTGGGACATTGAAAATGAGGGTGAAATCGCCATTGTACTTAAATTTTACCCAAATATAAGAAATTTATGGCTATATTAGCCCATTTTTCTTTTCTTCATAGATGCTAATTTGCCCACTTTTTTGGGTAATTTCATTCCTTTACTAGCTTTGTTCCATTCTTCTACATTTACCCCTTGACTTTCTAACTCCTTTCTATGGATATTAAAATAGGCTTCTTGAGCTTTTGATTTATATGGCATTTTTAATTATTTAGTTTCAAATTTATACTTTTTCTCAAATAATTTTCTGGCTTTACTTATTTTAGAATTTAATCTAATTTCTGGTATTGTTTTTCTTTTTTTGCCTAAAACTTTTTCTTTAATATCATCTGTAGATTCTCTTTTTAATCTTGCGATTTCGACTGTTTTTTCATCAGCTGTTAATTCAGAAAATGGTTTTTGTTTAGCATCTGAAGCTATAGCTCCATGTTCATACATATATTTTAATCTTTTAGATTGGTCTTCAAAAAGTTTTTCTTTATATTTTAAAAACAATTCTGGACTAACTTCTTTAACACCACTTTTATCATATGCATTTAATTCATTTCTATATACATTATCTCCAGTAACATGCTTTTTAATAAATTTTTCTTTATCTGAATCACCTATTATGCCTAATTGTTGTAAAACTCTTGGCTGCCATCTATTTTTCCAATCTTCTTCTAATTTATTTAATTTAGATGGGTCTTGTATTGATTCTACAGCTAAAACTGGAGTTGATATTACAGGAACTTGTTCAACCATTGAACCAATTGAACCTAATCCAGCAGCAGTTAATGCTGGAATACTAGAAGCTCCTTTATTATCAATATAATTTTCATAAATACGTCTAGATGTAGCTGCCATTTGTATAACTTCTAATGGAAGAGCATGTTGAACTGGTTTTGGTATCATTTTACCATTTATTTCCATTTCATCTGATAAAAGAGCACCTTCTTCTCTTTTTTTGTTAGGGTCAAATTTTGTATAAAGTCCCCCAAAACTAGCATACCCAAACCAACCTAACATCCATAAAGCTGTTCCTAATGTTCCTTGTTTTAATTGACGCATAATTGCATCTGCTTGTTCTGTTTCTAAATTATCAATACTGGTTTTTAAAGCTTTTTTAGCTGCTTCAGCTTGATAAATACCTTTTGCTAATCCAAGAGGAGATGTTGAAAATACTCTTCTAACAATATTTGTAGGAACTGTAGAAATTGGGATTGCAAAATCTATTAAAGCTTTTAAAGCTGCCCCTTTTGTTCCACTTTCTTCTAAAGATGCTTTAAATGATTTAAATTTTTTATTTAATTCATTATCTTCTAAAAATATTTCATAATTAGCCCTTTTATAAGCAGCATTTTCTATGGTATTTATTACTAATGGGTCATTTATATCTAAACCATTTTTTTCAGCCCATATTATTGAATTTTCATATGCTGCATAATATGTTGCTCTTTTTAATGGGTCTTTAATCATCATGTGAGAATTACCCGGTAATGATAGAATAAAATCAGAAACCTTTAACCCTTTTTTTAATAAATTATTTAATTTAGTTTTTTGTTCCCCCGGCATTGATATTTCAGCTAAATCTTCATGAATCATTCCACCTACTCTTTTGCTTAATTCTGTTTCACCTTCTTTTAAAATATTTATAGTATTTTTGGCAAATTTTACAGGGTCTAAAAATTCTTTAGCAAATTTTACTTCTGATTTTGCATAAACAAATCCTTCAATAGGTGCTTTTTCGGCTATTCCTTTATATACTTTTGAATAAACAGAACCTATTAATTGTTCTGGTATTCTTTTAATAGCACCACCAATTACTGTAGCAGAAGCTAATTTAGTAAGTACATCATAGCTAAATAAAATACTAAATCTAATTGCTTTTGTAAACCACATTAATGATTTTTCAATTACATTTTTCTTTGAATTATACGCAACAGATTTAATTTTTTGTATTTTTAAATTAGCATTGGTAAGTCTTTGTCTGGCTTTTACCCAAGCATCATCAGATTCAAATTTTTCTTTTAATTTTTTTGATATTGATTTTGATGGAATACCTTCTTTCTCATATATTTTTGCTTGTTTTTCTGCTTTTGTTGCTTTTTCTTCTACTTTGTTTGCTTCATGTAATACTATAGTATCTCTAATATCTTTTTTTGTTATATTTGGCACTAAGCCTTTTACTTCGTCATATACTTTAGCAATAATATCTTCTAAATTTTCATAACCTTCTTTTACATAATCAGCAGCAATTTTACCAATAATTTTAATCATTTTTGGAGTTAATATTACTCCATCAATACCACCCATTTGCTGAATTCCTTTATCTTTTAAATCTTTAATATGTTGGTCTTTTGCTTCTTTTAATTCAGCAAGTAAATCTGCTCTTACTTTTTTATGGTCTATTTTTTCTCCAACTTTTGTTTTAGCAACTTCTTGTATTTTTAATTGCGCTTCTTGTTGTCTTATTATTTCTTCTCTTTTAGCCATTTCAATAAGAGCTTCATTTCTTTCTTTATTGGCTTTATCTATTTCAGCTTTAATATTTTCAGGTATATTTCCATCATATATTTGTTTTATAGCTGCTTTATCTTTGACAGGATTATATCCTTCATCATATACTTCTTGTCTAATATTACCAACAAGGCCCCAATCACCACCAGATAAAATATTAGCTTCTGTTACTTGGTCTAATTTATCCCCATATTGTCCTAGTTTACCTAATAAATCTAATCTTTCTTGTAAAGTTATTTTTTGATTAGCTAATGCATTTATAACATTATCTTGTGCAGTGTTTAATTGACGAGTATAATATTGCATTACTTGTGCTTCTTGCACATTTGTACCTTTATCTGTTGTATTAATTATTCTATCTACTAATTCTTCAGGATTAATTTCACCTGAATCAACTAATTTTTTTCCTTCTAATAAACTATTTGTTTTTGCGCCTAGATTTGGTATTTCTATTGTAGGAAGATTTAATTGTGTTCTTATTTTATCAGATATAACATTTTTTATACCTGATATTAATGGAACTTTTTCACCGGTAAGTTCTTCTAATTGTTTAATTAATTCTCTTTTATTAAATTTTTCTCTTTTATCTAATTTGTGTTTTTCAATAGCCAACGCAATAGCATCAGCTAATGATGTTCCAGATTCAATAGCAGTTGCAATTGTTTCAATTACAGCATTATATATTGCTATAGGTAATCCAACTATATTAGATTGCAAAACATCTTTTCCTAAATCTAATTTAGCTTTTCTTAATATTTCAGCAACTTTTTTACCTTTTTCAGTTATACTGACATTTGATTCAGTTGTTCCTTCCATTGAGGGAACCTCTCCTGAAGGTCCTCTATTAACTCCCTGTCCACTGGTTTCTCTATTCCTGCTATTGAAAGGTAATTCTTCAATGAAACCTCCAGTTTCGCCTTCTTTAAGGCTTCTATCAATGAGTCCTGACCAGTCTGTTTTTGATAAATCTTTTCCATTTTCTTTAATTGTTTTTTGTATATCTTCTATAGAAATTTCTCCATTTTTATATTTATTCCATAATTCTCTAGTTGCAGATTTATTAGTTTCAGTTTTATCAGAAGGAGGAAATAATGATTTAACACCTTCCCATGTTATACTCTGCATTTCTCTTGGTAATACTCCTCTTTGTTTTGCAGCCTCTGAATAAGCATCGTGAAAAAATGAATATGTAGCAGGGTCAAATTTAACTTCTGGACTTTTTGAACCTAATGGTAAAAAATAAGCTGCTGCCATTGCATGCGTATCTATAGTTGCAAATTTATCTGATGTAGGGTCTATTATATTATTATTAAAATTTCTAACTTTTGAAGCACCGCCAAGATTATCTGATATATTATTTGGGCTACCATCATTTAATATTGAAATCGCTTTAACTATTGTATCATATCCACTAAAACTTGCATTTGCTTTTGTTCTTCCTACGATGTGGCCTGTAGGTAATCTTAATGGTGCAGTTCTTTCATATTTAGTATCAAATTCATGTCTTAATAATATTGATTTATCATAATCAGATAATTCAGAATATTTTTTTCCTATAGATTTTTCTAATTCTTTTAAATATGCTACTTGAGCAGGATATTTTTCTCCAGTTTTTTTAAAATAATCAAAAGCTTCTTTTGTAAATATCGTGTTTTGTTTATTATGATTAAAATCCATAATAAATTGAGCAAGATGCAAATTATCAAACCATGGTTTTTGAGGTGATTGAGAAGCAATAACAGCTGCTGCTTGTTCATGCGTAATATCATATTTATTTGCAAATTCTTTAGCTATTTTATTTGCACCATCATACCAAAGTTTTGATATAGTTCTTACATTTTCTGGTATATTATCATATAAATAAAGTAAATTAGATACAACAGTTGATTTTGCTTTACTATAAACATCATCAGACCATTTTAATTTTTGTTCTTTACTCCAATTTGAATTATATTTTTTTATTTTACCTTGAACAAGATTACTTTTAGATATTTCTTCTGCTCTTGATATATACATATCAGATTTATTTTCCCTAAGAGCACTTAAACTATTTTCTCCAGCATGAGTTATTTCTTCAATACCGTTTTTCTTAGCTGTTAAAATCATAGCTGGTTGAATATTACCTTTTTCAACAGCAGATTCTGTAGATAATGAAATTGCATGTCTTGAAAATAATTCCTTATTCCATTTTTCACCATTTAATAAGTTATCAATCCATTCTATTGTATCTTGAATAGCCTTACCAAATTTAGTTCCTTTTTCTATTTGTTTTGCTAAAAATTCTAAAGCACCGTCATATACAGTTTTTGTTAATCCTAAATCAGGTAGTAAATTTAAAGTACCTTTTTTAGTCTTTAAACTTCTGATTTTATTTGCAAGATTTTTTTTCTCTTCAGCTTTTTTTTGTTCAGCTTTATTCTTTATGAATTCTTGGCTTTTTGCACTGGCTTCTTTATAGAGGTCACGAATATCTGGCCCACCTTCTTGTTGCTCTCCTTTGAGTTCAGCCTCTTTAAGTAACTGGGAACGTCTTTCTGGGTCAACGTATCTTGATTCAATTGCGTGATGTTCTGATTCATGTTTAATGTTTTGATTATCTAGTTCGTTTGCAAATGTAATTACTTTATTATTAAAATCCAAATCTTGACCATTTGAAAAATCTAATATTTTAATGGTTCCATCATTCTCATTTACTTCATAATCAGTTATTTGTGCTTTTTTTAAAGCATCAATTGCTTTGTTTAAATTATCTACTTTAATTTCTGTTTCTATAGCTGTTTGATTTGGACTGCCATGTTCAACATATTTTGCTGCTATTGTAGCTTCTTGTGTTTCATTAGCCATAGCCCCTACAATTGCTGCATACTTTTCTGCTATATCTAAATCATTTGTATTTAATTTAACCCTATTAGATATTTCAGTTATTTCATTTCCTTCTGCATTTTTAAATCCTCCAATTGTATTGTCTATACCAAATAATTTTAAACCCATTTTATTAGCTACATCAGATAACATTTTTACATGTTTTTTATATCCTTCAGATTCTCTTAAATTAGCAGCTTCTGATACATTTTTTATTTGTGTATCATAATATGGTGCTACAGATACACTTGTTAATGGTTGTAATAATTCTTTATTTTTACCTAATTCATAATCAGCAATAGATTTTGGGACTGATACTCTTACAAATTTTATTCCATTAGTTTCTCCTGTTGATGTTATATTGTTTTTAAATGATTCTGGAACTTCAGATTCATCTGTATAAGTAAATGATACCAAATTTCCATCATCTATATCTTTTTGTATTTTCTTTTTAGATGGTTTTCTAATTTTTTTTGTTGGCTCTTCTGGCTCTTCTTTATTATATTCTTCTTTTTCTTTTGCTTGTTTAGCAATTATATCAATTAAATCATTATTTTGTTTTTCTAATATTTTTTTAGATTCATCTATTCTATATTTTAATTCAGCTTTTTTAACAGGGTCGGTTTCAGCTTCCATTTGTTTTGTCATTTCATCAACAAATGTTTGAGCTTGTGTAATTCTTTTGCCTAATTCTGTTTTTTGCTGTTCAATTGGATTTAATTCTTTATATACTTCTGCTGCTTTATCTAAAAATGATTGTTTTATATCTTCTGGTAAATTACTTTGTTTAAATTCTTTAAAACCATTTTTGTCATTAACTACAGCTTCAGCTATCTGTTTGACATTTGCTGCTTTTTTAGCAGCAGATGATTGCATAATATAATCTTGCTTTAATTTTAAATCTGTTGTTTCTCTAGCTTTTTTAGCAAATTCTAAAGATTTTATATTTAATTCAGCTGCACTTTCTTTACTATTATAAACATCAATAATACTAGGAGTTGTTGCATCAACAAAATTAGACAAGCTAATTCCACCTTGTAAAGCTTCAATTTTATTTATAGCATCATTTAATTGATTATTTGTTTTAGCATTTTTAATCACTCTCATTACACTAAATGGTAATGAAAGGCCTACGCCTTGTATATATTCATCTTCTGTAGGCATTTTACCTTCTATTAATCCAGATGCCACTGGTAATAAAGCTCCGTATCCTATAGCATCTGTTATGGTATTTAAACCTTCTTTTGTAATCTGTCCTTTTAAACCTGTAATTCCCATTTTTTCTAATGGTTTCATAATTGCACCTGTAGCTTTACCACTAAGTATGCCAGCTAATTCCATTGCTAAACCTTCACTATATCCTTTAACTCCTCCTTTTAGTGCTGCCCCAGCCGCTTCTTCTGGTGTTTTACCAGCTTCTCTTTGTTCACCATATTCACCTATAGCTCTTGAACCTCCTAAATATAAAGGGAATTTTTTAGTAAAAAATTTGCCTGCTTTTGATAATAATCCTGCCCCTTCAAAAAGTTCGGTTTCTGGCAATACTGCTGCTGCTGCTATATCTGGTATAATACCAATTCCACCACTAACTAATTTACCAAACATTGTATCTGGTAATTTTCCATTGTATTGTAAATCTCCTCTAAAATCTGATTTTATTCCATTTAAACCCAGCATAATTGTACCAGCAGGGTCATTTATCCAATTTTTATAATCTGAAAGAGATTTAGCATGTTCTGTAAGATTACCTTCTTTATCATATAATTCAGGATTTTGTACACCTAATGATGATAAATCTCTAAACATAGAAGTAACACCAGAACCTAATTCAGCTGCTTTTGATATAAATTGGTCTAATGCATTTTGAGCTATAGTAAGATGAATGCCACCCATAGGGTCCATAGATGGGTCAAAATAAGAACCTTCAACTTCATAATTTGTTGGTTCTTTTCTTATTTTCTCAATATAATCTTGTGCAAATTTATTTTTTAAAGTTACATCCAAAGGTAATTTTTTTGCATCTTCTTCGGTAATTTTTGAACCGGGAGCAATCATATCTGTATCACCTGTAAAAATTACTCCTTTTTCAACAGGAGCATTATAATATTGTTTAGGTTCTTTTCTTTCTTTACGAATTTCTTTTAAAGAAACATCTTGTAAACCTTTATAATTAGATGGTAATATTTCTTCATCTTTAGATGCTAAACCTATTAATGGGCTTGGGTTGTTTATTTGTCTAAGAAAACTATTATCAGCCAGCCCCGCACCTTCTTGTAAAGTTTCTTTAGCTCCTTTTTGTAATGGTGATACTGATGTAATAGGGAAATTTGTTCCAGATATTTGTGAACCATCTTTTTTTTTTACATCAATACTTTTTCCACCAAATTCAGCAAATGGGTCACTGGAAGAAATATTTTGGGTTTTAATTTCTTTGCCACCAAATTCAGCAAATGGATTATTTTGTTCTTGTAATTCTTCTGCCATTATTATTGTTTTTTTGCATTAGGATGTTTTTTAAGAAATGCACCCCAATTATTTGCCGGTATTTCTCCTGTTTTACCATCTAAAATTACTGTAATAGTTTCATTTTTTGTTGGATTTTTATTAGATAATCCAACTACAGGATTTTTTCTTAAAAATGCTTTTCCTGCATATTGTTCTCCCATAGCAGGCAATAAATCATTTACTACTGATATTGGATTCCCACTAGTTATAATGTCATTACCATATTTTGTTTTTCCAGAAACATAAACAGGATAAAGTGAACCTTTATTTTTTGTAATTAAAAAATAATCTGGTATAGTAGTTGTATTATCAATTTTTTCTCCATATTTATTTTTTAAAGCTTCAGGTAAATTTATTTGGGTTCCTTCTATTGTTTTACCATTTACTGTAATAGAACCAATATTTCCCGGACTTTCTGCTATTATTCTATCTAAATGTTCTTCTGGATTATATTGCTCTTGTTGTGGCCCAGATGGTCTAAATACAGGTGCAGATTCAGTTGTTTTTCCAAGTTGTTTTAAACTTAATGCTAAAGCAGCAGCTACATGACTAGGTGAAGCTGCATCTAATGATTGTTTTGGATATAATTTTTGATAATATGGCTCAAGAGCTTTATATTCTCCAGTTTTAATTAATCTATTTACTTCTCTTGTAACAGATGGATTACTTTCATACAAAGCTTTAGCTCTGTTTTCAAAAACCTTTAAACTTTGATTATCATATTCATTTTGGAATTGATTTATTACTTGTCCAGCAGAATTTGTTCTATATCCAACATCTTTTTTATTTGGTTCTACCCCTGCAAAAACAGATTTTTCAAATTGGTCTAATTTAAAAGGTTGGTCAAATTTTAAACTATATGGGTCAACTTTTTTAAATCTAGGGTCAACAATTGAAAGATGAGAAGCATCTATCATTGGCATTAAAATATCAGGTATACTATCTCCTTTTTGAGTGGCTTGATATATATGCTCACTTACTACTTTGTCATCAGCTGCTTGTGCTTTTGATTGTGCTATTAAATTTTGCGCTTCTCTTAAATGAGAATTATATGTTGATTGTGATTCAGCACCATATTTAGCTGGATTTAAAATTTTATCTCTATTTTGCAAATAATATTGTTTTGCTTCTCCTAATTTACCTAAAAATGCATCTTGGTCTACACCTCTCATCCCTGCTGGATTTAATGATTTCTCATAATCCATAAAATATTTATCTAAAGCTTCTTTTTTAGCTTGTTCTTTTTGTTCAAGTTGTATAGCTAAATTTGTTGGCTTAGATGATATATCTAAAGCTAATCCTTTAGTATTGTATGGGTTAAATCCTAATAATCCTGTTGCTGCCATTTTTTAATTATTTTAATACCCTTTTGCCCAATTTGGTAATGTATTTGGTAATTTCATATTAGTATATTCTTTAAAAGACCCACTTAACCCCGGTCCTACACTGCCATATCCTGTTGGTATTATAGCTTGTTGCCCTTTTGTTCCTTGCGCATACCATGTTGGATAATAAGGTTGACTTTGTTCTTGACCACCTCCTCCTCCAGTTCCGCCAGCACTAGCCATTCCTATTGAAGCTGCATTTCCTAACCCAGACCCTAATGCTTGTAACCCAGCTGCTTCTCTAGCATTTGCCGCTTGAGATGCATATTGTTTTAATTGAAGTTGTCTATTATAAGGAGTCATTTGATTTATATCAAAAAGATATTTATCTTGAGCTGTTTTGGCTTGTGTAGCTTGTCCTAATTGACCAAATCTTGCACTTCTTTGACCTTCTGCTTGTGCACCTAGATTTTGCATAGCCATATTTTGTCCAGCAGCTAATCTACCAATACCACCTATTGCTGAACGTCTATCTTGTAAAGCATTAAGTCCTTGAGCTGTAGCTCTTTGAGCATTCATAGCTCCTACTTGATAAGCTTGTGATTGATATGGATTCTCTTGGTATCTATTTAATGCTTCTTGGTAATAATC
>Ga0114959_10003023_pt1 | contig 13434 bp, 11 predicted proteins | sample C_130625_EF_Meta_FD_87317 | JGI IMG/M metagenome (GOLD analysis project Ga0114959, IMG submission 87317) | Freshwater microbial communities from Lake Croche, Canada to study carbon cycling - C_130625_EF_MetaG | ecosystem: Environmental > Aquatic > Freshwater > Lake | place: Lake Croche, Canada...
CGACGGCGTGGACGCGGACGAGCTGAATGCCGGCAGCAGCGAGCCGGCAGGCGATCCCAGCGGTGCCAGCATCCCGATCGCTCTCGGTGGCCGGGCGGCCGAGCGCCTGCTCGAGCGCCTTGCCGATGAAGCCCTTCCGCGAGTGGCCGACGAGGATCGGGCAGCCGAGGTCGAGAAACCTTCCCGCATGGGACACAAGCGCCAGGTTGTGGGCATGGGTCTTGCCGAAGCCGATGCCGGGATCGAGGCAGATCCGCGCTTGGTCGATGCCGGCGGCGAGGAGCGCGTCGCGCCGTGCGGCCAGCCACTGGAAGATCTCTCCGACGACATCGCCGTAGCGTGGGTCGATCTGCATCGTGGCGGGGGTGCCCTGCATGTGCATCGCACAGATGCCCGCCCCCGAGGCGACGGCGAGCGCCAGCATGGCCGGATCCCCTACGAGCCCGGTGACGTCGTTGATGATCTCGGCGCCGTGTCCGAGGGCGTGCTCGGCCACGGCGGCTTTTGAGGTATCGATCGACACCGGCACCCCCGACTCGCGGACGAGTCGGCGGACCACCTCGGCCGTCCGCCGGATCTCTTCGTCAGCCTCGACAGGCGTCGAAAAAGGCCGCGTACTCTCGCCGCCGACATCGAGGAGATCGGCCCCTTCGGCAACGAGGCGCAAGCCATGCGCCACCGCCGCATCGACTGCCGCGTGGCGGCCGCCATCGGAGAAGCTGTCGGGGGTGACGTTAACGATCCCCATCACGAGCGGCCGGCGAAGCGGCCCAGTCGGATGCGGAAGCGCGAGCCGCGTCGAACGGAGGTGCCAATCGGTAGGGAGCGGGGTGGTTGTCATTTCCTCACTTTACCCACAGCACCGAAGCAGGCTCCAGTCACGTCTCCGATATCGGCTCCAGCCTTCGGAGTGCCCCTGTTGATCATTCCGATTTGGCCGAAACCAGAAAACTCTCAATCCGGATTACGATGGCCTGCCGGTGGCGTGAATCATCGGGCTCCGGAGGCAACGCATGCTCACTGACATTGCCAGGAACAACGCTGTCGCCGAACAGTTCCTCGTCCGGAGCCTCGAGATCTGCGCGCACGATCATGATCTCTCATCGCGGATCCTCGACGTCGTCCGGAAGCGTTCCGGGAGGATACAGGTCATGTTCGAGGCGTGGTTCGATCCCAACTCGGCCGATCGATTCGACGCCTTGCCTGCAAAACCCCGGGGCACGGTCCGAAGCAGCGACGACAACCCCTCTGACGAAATGGGGCGATTCGTCGTTGACTACCATCGCCACGCGGCGGCGGCCCTGACGGTCGTTGAGGATTGGGCTGCGGATTCAAAGACGCCTCTCCCCAGGTTTCCCGAACTCTCCGCCGAGGATCGTGCTCAGAACTCCCTTCCGGCTGAGGATCGAGTGCTTTTTTATGGCCGCCGCGACTTCTACAACTGCGTCTCCGGCCGCGACGTCCTACTGGATGACGCGGAGTTCCTCGTCCGGCCCGGCGCAAAGTGGCAGACACACATCTGCACCACCTGCTCTGCAGTGCCCAAGTGGGGTTCCATCGTCAACGATGCATTCGTCGACGGCCTCGTGGCGAATCTCCGCCACGTCTTCGTCCCCTGCTTCGACACGTCCGGCTATCTCATCTGGACGCCGGCCTGACACCCTGACACTCGCTCACCACGGCTCTTCCATGAGGCCCACGATCTGCTGGGCCATCTTCACGATCCCCTCCTGCTGCGTGCTCACGACCGAGCGGCCGTATTCGGGGACGAGCACGGCTGCCTGACCGACGTCGACGCTCGCTGCCGGGAGGGGGACGGCACCGGTGGCGAGCACCGCGCCGCCGCGATCGGCCCAAGTGACGAGCACCTGGATGTTCATCTCCACCATCCGCGACTGGTCGGTGGGGCTCTCGACCTGCATGCGCTTCGTGTCGGCGACGATCCGTGCCGTCAGCACGCTGTCGGCCTCGGCGTTCCCCACCACCTTGAAGGGAGTGCGCTTCTCGATCTCTTTGCAGACCGCCTCCGTCAGACGCTCCCCCAGATCGACGCCGGGGACGTTGCGGAACGAGTCGCTCTGGATCATCGGGACGTAGACAGTGCGGACGTTCGGCGCGTAGAGCGTGTTGTTGCCAAACCGGTAGCCGGCACAGCCAGCCGTGCCGAAAGCGAGGCCCGCGACAGCCAACAACCACCCCCGGCGAGAAACGGCGTGGCCGGTGGGCATGGCTCGGAATCCTGACACGTTGGCGATGGAAAGCCCGTGCGGAGCACCCACGAGCGTGCTTCGCGGAGAGAAGCAATCAGCGGATCGGGCCTGAGGCGCCGGAGTTGTCCTCGCGGGCGATGACGGCGTCGGCTTCGGCCATGGCGTCAAGCTCCGCCTCTTTGAGCGAATCGGGATTGAGAAAGGCGGTGAGCGTCGGGAAGGGATTGTCGGAGACGTCGTCCTTCCCGGCGATCATGCCGAGCCGCTCACGGGCTTTCGTCGCCAGGAGTGTCTCGGGGCGGTCGCGGGCGATCAGCGCGTAATAGATCCTGGCCGAAGTGTAGTGCTCTCCCTTGGCGTAGAACTCGGCCCTGTTCCAGTGGCGCAGCGCCTGCTGGGCATGAATCTCGGCCCGGACACCGAGGACGCGGTCCTGATCGGGGCGGGCAAGCTGATCGGGGAACTGCACGAGCGTCTGATCGGCGAGCACCTCCGCCTCGTCGAGCACGCCCCCCTCGTAACCGGGCCCCTGGTAAGCGCGGAGCTTTGCCTGGAGGCCGAGGAGATGGGCCTGGAGAAGAAAGTCGCTGTCGGGGTACTCACTGCGAAGGAGGGAGTAAAAGTAGTCGGCGTCGATCCACTGCCGCTCGAGGAAGTGGGCGTTGGCCTGGGCCATGATGCTGTCGTCGGCCAACTGCCCGCGCGGATCGTTGATGCGGACGTGGTCGTAGGCCTTGAGGGCCCGGCCGCGGGTGTCGAAGATCGGCCGGGAGCGGTCGAAGGCATTCGGCACGATCGTCAGATAGTGGTGCTTGTCATCGAGGGCGATCCAGTACTGCGCGATGACGAACTGACGCTGGGCGATCCGATCGAGGTAGCGCGTGTTGGCATACTTCTTCACGAGCTCGTCGTAGGCATCTTCTGCCTTGGGGTACTGGTCGGTGAAGAACCAGCACTCGGCGAGCTGCCACATCGCCTCCTCCTCGATCGCCGAGTCGGGCCAGCGATCGATCGCCACCTTGTACTTGGCGCTCGCCTCCCTGAACTTCCGTTGGTTGTAGAGGCCGTCGGCCTCGGCCAGCGCGCGCCGCGCCACCGGCTCGTTCGGCCCGCGCCCCACGAGCCGCTTCCAGCGGCGCTTGACGTTGTCCCCCTTGAACCAATCCCAGCCCGGATCGGGGGGAGGGGTGTATTCCGACGAGATGATCTCGCTCTCGGCGTCCTCGCCGAGCTCACCGGCGACCTTCCGCCCCGCCTCGTCGCCGCGCTTCGACCAGGGCCAGTTCGGCGACTTGAGAGTCGTTGCGCAGCCACCGAGCAAGACCGCCAGGGCGGCGGCCAAAAGCAGCCCGGGCGGCTGGCTTCCGGGGCGGTGGGGATGCGTGGAGCACGGCATGGGGTGGGCACCCGGGGGGTTTCGGCGCGGCCGGCGGAGATCAGGCGTCGCGTGGGGGGGTCGATCGGGGAGGGATGACTGGCACGAGCCGCGGTGCGAGCCGCGATTTTCTCCCCAGCACATGGGCGACATAGGTGTTCATCACGGCCCGGAGCTCCCCGAGGACCGGGGGATCGATCGGCCTCTCGACAGATCCCGCGCGAAGGCCGCGGAGGACAGCAAGGGCCGCCGACGACACCGAGACGACGACCCGGCGGCCGCTGCGGCAGGCCGCGCAGAGCACGCCACCATCGAGCATCCCGAAGGCGATCCGCCCCGTGTCGGGAACGGCCGCGCGGCACTCCGCGCAGCGTCCCAGCGCCGGAGCCTGGCCGGCCGCACGGAGGGCGGCGAGCTCGAAACGGACGACACGAGGCCAGACGAGCGCGTCGGGGCCGTGATGGTCCGAGAGGTGGAGGAGTGTCGTGCTGGCAACATCGAACAACTCCGGCTGCGGATCAGCGTCCGCGGTGAGGGCATCGAGCAGTTCGGCGACATACATCCCGCCGTGGACCGCCGTCAGGTTCGTGGCGACGCGGAACCTTCGTTCGAGGAAAGCCTCGGTGAGCAGATCGAGCCCGCCCGACGATCTGCGGAGGACGAGTACCTGACAGGCCGAAAGCAGGTCAAGGGCGCCGTCAAAAGCACTCTTTGGCCGCCACGCCCCCTTCGCCAGGGCCCGCAGCTTGCCAAGCTCGCGGGTGTAGAGCGTCACCACGGCGCTGGTTTCCCCGAACGGTACGGCGCGGATCACGACGGCGTGGGCCTTGTCCGCAGCCATCGAGTGTCAATCCGGGGGGGAGAGGCGGGTGACGCGGACCCGGTCAACCCGGTTGCGCGTGGCGGCGAGCACCTCCCACCGTCCTCCGTGCGACTCGAAGCGTTCGCCGGCGACCGGGATCCGGCCGAGATGGTGGAAGACAAACCCGCCGACGCTTTCGTAGTCGGCTTCCATCGGCAGGTCGAGCCCGGTGGCGCGGGCGAGATCCTCGAGACGGACATTCGCCATCGCCTCGCAGACCCCCTCTGATATCTGACGGAGGCCATCGGAGAAGGCTTCGTCGTGCTCGTCGGCGATCTCCCCGACGATCTCCTCGAGTGCGTCCTCGATCGTCACCACCCCCGACACGCCGCCGAACTCATCCGTGACCACGGCCATGTGCGTGTGCGTCCGCTGGAACTCGCGAAGGAGGTTTTGGACGCTCATCGACTCCGGAACGAAATACGGGGGGCGGAGGAGCGGCCGCATTTCCGGCGGCGCCGCAGCACCTCCGCCGGCAGCAGCAGCGAGGTGCGTGAGGAGTTCGCGGGAGTGGAGGATCCCGATGACGTCGTCGGGGGAACGGTCCCAGACCGGCATTCGCGTGTGGGCGCTCTCGGTGGCCACGGCGAGCACCTCCGACCAGGCGGCATTCACCGGGAGCGTCACCATCGACGTCCGCGGCGTCATGATCTGCGCGACACGGGCGTCGCGCAGATCCATCACCCCTTCGATCATGTCACGGGCCGCTCCCTCCAGCCGCCCATCGCGCAGCGCGTCATCGACCACCTGCCGAACCTCCTCCTCGACCGTCGGCTCGTCGCTCTCCCCGGCGCGCCTGCCGAACACACCGCCGAGGAGATTCGCAACCCAGGCAACACCGAGCACGAACGGCTTCACCGCGGCGACCAACGGCCTCCACACCGGCCAGATGGCGACGAGGATCCGCGGGCCGACCGTCCGCGCCAGGAGCATCGGCGCCGCCACGAGCAGAAACCACACGATCCCCATCCAGAGGAGCATCACTGGCAGGCGGATCCGCCCCGGCACCAATTGGAGATCGAGCGAGTGCGCCGCGACGAGCGTCGCCGCCGTCGCGGCCACCACCACGATCGTGGCTGCAATGAAGGCCACCGGCTCGCTCCCGTCGACAATCTCGTCGGCCAGCTCCGGCACTCCCCGATCGCGACACAATTCATGAACGCGGTGACGCGGCGCCCCTCGGGCCGCCCGCGCCTGCACCGCCGCCATGCTGGCGATCCCGAGGAGCAGCAGTGCCATGCCGAGCGGTTCGGGGCTCATCGTCCCCCTCCGCCGCCACGTGCCTTCGATCCGCCAGCCGGTCGCGGCGGCGCCGGCAGGCCGAGCGCACCCATGAGCGTTCGCTCGCGGCGGCGCATCCTGCGCCGCGGCCCCGGCGAGAGATCGTCGTGGCCGGTGAGGTGGAGGATTCCATGGATCACGTAGTAGGCCGTTTCCAGACGCGGGGTCGAGCCAACTTCCTTTGCCATCCGCACGGCGGTCTCGGTGCTGACGACAAGGTCGCCGCGCAGCACGCCGTCGCCTCCGGGCATCTCCGCCGGATCGGAAAGGTCAAACGTGATCACGTCGGTGGGAGTAGGGTCTCCCATCCATTCGTCATGGAGCCGCGCGATTCGCCGGTCGTCGCAGAGCAGCACCGAGACCTCGGCCGCAGTCACCTTCTCCGCGCGGAGGGCCTTCCGGATGAGCCGCTCGAGCCACCCGCTCCCGAGCTTCACGCGCCGCTGACGATCGACAACCTCGATCACCACGGTGTCGGTCACCGCGGCGACGGCCTTGCGGCCAGCGGACGGAGCCGATCGCTGCCGCTCTTTTCCTCGGGTCACGGGCTCGGCATCCAGCAGGGGGGCACTTCATCCACGGCCTATTAAGCCGTCCTCTGCTGATCAGGATACTTGACGCGGCCGTGATAGACGGCCGTCAGGCTTTTCACGAGGCTCTGCTCGATGATCTCGAGTTCCTCGAGCGTCAGGCCGCACTCATCGAATTGGCCGTCGAGGAGCCGCTTCATCGCCAGATCGTGGACGAGCCCCTGGATCCGGGCCGGCGTCGGCTCGGTGAGCGCCCGGCTGGCGCTCTCGACGGCGTCGGAGAGCATGAGGACCGCCGACTCGCGCGTGCTCGGCTTCGGTCCAGGGTAGCGGTAGGTGTGCTCGTCGACGTCGCCGCCGTCGGGATTGGCCTGCTGCCGTTCGGTCGCCCGTCGGTAGAAGTATTCGACGAGCGTCGTGCCGTGGTGTTCGGCGATCAAATCGACGATCGGTGTAGGGAGGTTGTATTGCCTGGCCAGCTCCGCCCCCTCCTTGACGTGGGCGACGATGATCAGCGTGCTCATCGCCGGGACGAGCGACTCGTGGCGGCTCCCCTGCTGCCCTTGGTTCTCGACGAAGTAGACCGGCTTGAGCATCTTGCCGATGTCGTGGAAATAGGCCCCGACGCGGACGAGGAGGCCGCGGGCACCGATCGCCTCGGCCGCCGCCTCGCCGATACTCGCGACGTTGATCGAATGGTTGTAGGTGCCGGGCGCACGGCGGACGAGCTCTTGGAGGAGCGGATGGGCAACGTCCCCCACTTCGAGCAGGCTCAAGTCGGTGAGGACGCCGAAACTCCGCTCGATGAAGGGGAGGAGACCGGTCATGAGAAAGCCCGCCAGGAGCGTCCAGATTCCGGTCCTCCCGGCGTCGTAGAGGAGCTGGGTGCTCATCGACCGGCCATCGAGGAGTTCGGCGCCGAGCTGGGTCGCCAGCGCCACCGCTCCGGCCCACATTCCGACATAGATGAGCTTGCTGCGGCTCCGCAGCCGCCCCATCCAGAAGATCATTGCCGCCGACGCGGCGGTGAGGGGGATGTAGTCGACGAGGCCACGGCCGAGGCCGACGACGACGACGAGCGCCACCTCGGCAGCGAGAAGGAGGGCGAGATCCTCGTCGTAGGCGATCGCCACGGTCATCGCGAACACGAGCAACGGCACGATCTCTGCCCGCCAGGCGTCGCCTGAAGCGAACAGGCAGATGATCGTCGTCACCACCGCCAGGCCGAGGAGCGTGGCGACATGGCCGAGGTCGTCGAGAACCTCGCGGTGATGCATGTGGACATAAAAGCCAGCCAGCGTGAACATCGCCACGAACAGCCCGAGCATCGACAGCGCCCGCCCGGCCCGTGGCCTGGCATCCTGCCGACGGACATATTCGTCGTGTTCGTAGCGCAACAGCGCCAGCTCCTCCTCGCGCACCAGTTCGCCGGGCGCGGAGAGAATGTCGCCGGCGGCATAACGGACGAACTGCTGCGGCGTCCTCTCGCGGGCCTCCGTCCGCGCCTGCTGGGTCGCTTCGAGATCGATCTCGAGCGAGCCGGCGAGCTTTGGCCCGACCCAGGCATCGATGCGGTCGGCAAACGCCCCCGCCCCGAGCTCCTCGCGGAGGCGGAGTTGGAGTCGGTTCTTGGCCTCGCCGAGGAGCACGTCGGCCACCTGAACGCGGGCGATCGTGGCGAGATTCCCCAACGGATGGACGTCGATCTCGGTCTGGCTCCCCTCGTCGACGCCGTGCTGGATCGTCTCCAGAACGCCGGTCGCGATCAGGTCGGCGAAGGCCTGATCGATCCCCTTGTCAAACTCGAGCTGCTTGTCTTTCGTGTCGAGGTGGGAACGAAACTCGGCAAACTCGGCGAGTTGGGCCGCCAGCGCCGGATCGACCGCGGCATCCTCCCCCGCGCCAGTCGCGGCCGTGCCCTCGTCGGCGACAGCCGCCGTGGCCTCCTCCGCCGCAGCCGGCTTGGACGCAGTTTCGTCGGGAGCCTTCGCCGCACCCGATCGGCCGGCGTCGACCACCACCCGCTCGGGAAGGCCGACGAGCGCTGCCGCCGCCTCGGGCGCGAATTCGAGCCACGCATCGCGGGAAACGAGGTCGAGCGCGTCGGCCGCGCCGATCTCGGCCGCCCGGTTCTTGAGACCATCGCGGAGGCGGAGGAGCGGCGCCGGATCCTGGGTGTAGACGACGCGCACCTGCGCCGCGGCCCGCTCTTCGGCAGTGCGAGTCCGCTCATGATCCGGCTTCTCGAAGGGAACGCGGGCTGCGATCCCCCGGGAGGCAACGGAGCCGGTGTGCCAAGGCATCGGCTCCGTCCAGCCGTGGAGGGCGATGAGCAACACCGTCGCTGCCGCCAGACAGAGCGCCAGGCGGAGGAGGACCTCCGACCGCGACACCCGCTCGAGGAGCGCCCCGAGAAAGCCCTGCGGCCCATCCACGGAATGGCCGCGACGGACGGTACGGCGATACGAGGAGGGTGCTACGGGCATGGTGCGACAGCGGCGACGGAGGGAGCGGGGGGAGTGGGTGGAGTGGGGGGCGTGGTTGGATCAGCGGGGAGGGCGACCATGATCGTCGTGGGCCTCGTCGTCATAGGCCTCGACGATCCGTTGCACGAGCGGATGACGGACGATGTCGCTCCCCGCGAGGCGCACCCGGCAGCAGCCGGAGACATGCTGGAGACGCCGCATGGCGTCGACGAGCCCGCTGGTGCGGTTCGGGGGGAGATCGACTTGCGTGGTGTCGCCGGAGATCACCATCTTCGAGCCGAGCCCGAGCCGGGTGAGAAACATCTTCATCTGCGCGACGGTCGTGTTTTGGGCCTCGTCGAGGATGATGAAGGCGTTGTTGAGCGTCCGCCCGCGCATGTACGCCAGCGGCACCATCTCGACCACGTCCTGCTCCCCGAGCCTTTTGAGAAGCTCGAAGTCGATCAGTTCGCGGAGGGCATCGAGGACGGGGCGGAGGTAGGGGTTGATCTTGGCCTGGAGATCGCCGGGCAGGTAGCCGAGGCTCTCACCGGCTTCGACCGCGGGGCGGACAAGGACGATCTTCCGAACCTGCTCGGCCCGCCACAGCGACACCGCCATCGCCACGGCGAGAAAGGTCTTTCCACTCCCAGCCGGACCGTTGCAGAGAACGACATCGTGTTCGCGGATCGCCCGCACGTAAGCGGCCTGTCCCTCGGAGCGCGGCATGACATGCCGGCCGGCACGGTGGACGTCGATCGGCTCATGGTGAACCGGAGCCTCTTCACCGGTCACCACCGCGATCGCCTGCGCGACATCGGTGCCATCGACGCTCCCGCGGTCACGGGCCACGCGGTCGAGTTGCTCGAAGAGCGTCGTGGCCCGCTTGACGGCACGCTCTTCCCCCTCGATGCGAATCGAGCCTTCGCGCGCAGAGACATTCACGCCCAGCGCCGTCCGGATCCTGCGGAGGTGCTGGTCCCGCGGGCCGAAGATGGCCAGGATCCGTTTGGAGTCGACCACCGCGATCGTCGTGCGGGACATCGGAGCCCGCGACGCATGAGGCGTCGACGGTCTCGAGAGGAGGGGATGGACCCGAATAACTCCAAGTATACCCGCCAGCCGAAGCCATGCAGTGGCCGAGGATCAAGCCACCGTCGCCGCCAGCCCGAGATCCGGGTATTCCAGCATGAAAAAAGCATGAAAAATCCCACCGCCGCCTATCGATCCAGCCCCGGCCAGAGGGGGATCGGTGCCCGCCACGGGGCCGTCTTCAGGCCATCAGTCGGCACGGCGAACGCAGTAAAGTCGGGCGGCGGTGCGGATCAGGAGCCGGTCGCCGGCGAGGGCCGGCGTCGCCATGCACATGTCTCCGTCGGCCAGCGAATTGGCATGGAGCGGTTGGAAGCTGTCGCCTTCCTGGAACACGAAGGTGACGCCATCCTCGTTGAGGCAGAACACCTTCCCGTCGGCTGCCCACGGGGACGCCGTAAAGGCCCGCCCCTCGGGGATCCGCTGCGGAGAGAACAGTTCCCGGCCGTCGCTCCCCGCGTAGGCCGCGAGGAATCCCCGGTCGTGGAGGACATACACCCGGCCATTGACGGCGAGCGTCGACGGGTTGTAGGGGGCGGCTGACGGCTGGCTCCAGGCGATCGAAGCGTTTGACGTCTCACCGGGCGCGAGAGAGATGTCGCCACGGGCACCGGGACGGATCGCATAGAGCGGCTTGCTGCGGTCCATCACGTAGCCCGAAGAGACACAGAGCAGCCCATCGTGTTCGTAGGGAGTGGCGATCGTGATCGACGACATCCCCTGGAGCGACCAGAGGAGTTTGCCGTCGGTGTCGTACGACCGCACCTTGCCTGTGCCGGCTGTGACGATCTCGGTGCGCTGCGGCGTCACCCACACCAGCGGCGTGGCCCAGTTGCTCTTCTCGTCGCGATCGGTCTTCCAGATCTCGGCGCCGGTGGCGGCATCGACGGCGACGATCTCGGAGGTGTCTTGGGTGTCGTGGACGAGATAGATCCGGCCGTCATCGAGCGCCGGCGAGGCCGAGGTGCCCCAGCCGTTGCGCATCGCGCGGGGTGGGATCTCACGGCGCCACTGCTCGTTGCCGTCGTGATCGAGGCAGAACAGGCCGACATTGCCAAACAGACACCACAGCCGGTCGCCATCGACGACCGGCGTCTCCGCGGCATAGCTCCCCTTCACATGGATCGGTTGCGAAGGCTTGCCTTCGTGGAGTGTCTTCTCCCAGCGGATGCTCCCCGACTCGAGGTCGAGACAGAGGACCTTCCAACGGTGGATCGCCTCGGAGGGCTCTGTGCGATCGCCGCCGAAGTACAATCCCTTCTTCGCCTCCTCGACCTCACCGGTCGATTCGCAGGTGGTGAGGAAGATCTTGTTGCCCCAGACCACCGGCGACGACCACCCACGCCCGGCGATGTCGGTCTTCCAGGCGATGTTCTCTGTCGCCGACCAGTGGTCGGGAAGACCGCTGCCGAGGGCCACGCCCCGCGCGGCCGGGCCACGGAACGCCGGCCAATTTCCCTCCTCCGCATGCCCCTGCCGGGCGCAGCAGCCAAGGAGGAGAGCCACGGTGAGGAGCAGGCATTTCATGGATGGACCCCGAAGGAGGATATTGGCAACAAGAACGCGACCGGCGTCGAGCGCTCAGGAAGGATACGAGTTCACCCACAACAGCCAGGCGGTAGGGGCGGCGAAGAGGAGCGAATCGACGAGATCGAGACCGCCGCCGAGGGCGCCGAGCGTGGCGCCGGAATCCTTGACCCCGGCCTCGCGCTTGAGGAGCGACTCGGCAAGATCGCCGAGCATCCCGGCGCTCCCCACGAGCAGGCCGTGAACGACCCAGCCACCCCACGGCCCTGCCGCGCCGCCATCGGCCGGCGTGAGCAAGCCGCGGAGGGGGATGAGGACGATCCACGACGCGACCAGCGCCCCGGTCAGCGCCCCGGCCGCCCCCTCCCAGGTCTTCCCCGGGCTCAGGGCGGGGGCCATGCGCCGTCGGCCGATTGTCGATCCGACGAGGTAGGCAAGCACGTCGCCAAACTTCACCGCCGCGATCATCGCCACCAGCGGCAACAACCCGGGACGGTGCCAGCCTCCATCGTAGGTTGGCGTGCCGGTGAGGCGGAGGCTGACAAGAAAGCCGAGCGGCAGGGCGACGGCCAAGAGCCCCAAAGCGGTGCCGGCCAGTCGTTCGATCGCCCCTCCCCCGACACGGTAGAGCCCCATCTCGACGACAAACGCTCCCATCATCACGGCTACGGCGGTCGCTGCCGCCCATCCGGCCGAGGCCAGCGGCGGGCCTCCGGCTGCGGCCGAGCGGAAGGCGGGATTGCCGAGCGCTGCGGCCAGCGGGACAGCGACGCAGCCGGCGACGAGCACCGGCAGCCGGGGGGCGAGCCCCCGATGGAAGAGGATCGCCGTGATCTCGATCGCCGCTCCCCCAGCGAGGAGCAGGGCCACGGGGAGGAGCCACTGGGCCGCTCCGGCGCCCCACAAGCCGATTGAATCGGCCCACACCAGCGGCAGGAAAGCACCGAGCAGACCGAATCCCATGATGACGCGGGCCGTCCGCACCTGGGCCGCTGGCCTGGGGGGAACGCTCTCCGGAATCGGCGTGGCGAGGCCTGGAAGCGTCACGGTTTCCCGAGCCCCCCGAAGCGACGCTCGCGGGCGGCGTACGAGGCGAGGGCAGCGTCGAGTTGCCCCTCGTCGAAGTCGGGCCAGGCAGCGTCGGTCACCCACAGTTCCGCGTAGCTGATCTGCCAGAGGAGGAAATTGCTCACTCGCATCTCGCCGGCGGTGCGGATGAGGAGATCGGGATCGGCCATCCCGGCGGTGTCGAGCGCTGCGGCGAAGCGATCCTCGTCGATGCTCTCCGGATCAAGGCTCCCCTCCCGCACCTCGCGGGCGAGGCGACGCGCGGCCTCGACGATCTCGGCGCGAGCGCCGTAATTGATGGCCAGACAGAGCTTCATGCCGCCGTTGCCGGCGGTGAGTTCGGCGGTCTGATCGAGGGCGGCGAGGGTTTCCGCCGGCAGTCCATCGCGGCGGCCGATCATCGACAGTCGCACGCCCTGCTCCATGAGGAGCCCCCGTTCCTCGATGAGATACTGCTCGAGGAGGCACATCAGAAAAGCAAGTTCCGCCTCGGGACGCCGCCAGTTCTCGCTGGAGAGGCAGTAGAGGGTGAGTTGCTCGATGCCGAGGCGCACGCACTGCTCGGTGGTCCGCCGCACGCTCGCCACGCCCCGACGGTGCCCCTCGATGCGGGGCAGACCGCGCGTCATCGCCCAGCGTCCGTTGCCATCCATGATGATGGCGACATGCCGCGGGAGGGAGTCGGGGCGCGGAGCGGCTGGGACGAGCGGAGCGGTCTCGACCGGCGCCGCCGGCGTCAGGCGTTCGCCGCCGAGGGGTGCGGGTGTGGTGGCCATGGCTTCGAGGGGCTGCCGGCGAGGGTGCGGTCACGGAGGATCGTCTGGGCTCGGTCGGGACCGACAGACACGATCGAAACCCTCCGACCGAGGAGCTCACCGATCCGATCGAGATAGGCCCGGGCCTGGCGGGGAAGGTCATCGTAGCCCCGCACACCCGTCAGGTCGTCCCTCCACCCAGGGAGGGTCTCGTAGACAGGAACAGCCTTCTTGAGATCGTCGATGTGGCTGGGGAATTGATTCACACG